>Ga0126307_10002309_pt1 | contig 12850 bp, 11 predicted proteins | sample Plot28_FD_89955 | JGI IMG/M metagenome (GOLD analysis project Ga0126307, IMG submission 89955) | Serpentine soil microbial communities from UC McLaughlin Reserve, CA, USA - Plot28 | ecosystem: Environmental > Terrestrial > Soil > Grasslands | place: USA: UC McLaughlin Reserve, Lake County...
AGCGAGGTTGCCCGCAGAGGGTTGACAGTACTTCACGGCACGTGGGTGCGGTGTCGTTGCTCCGGAGAGGAGAACAGGGGTAGACCGTCCGGCTGAAGAGTGCGGGACCGTCTTCGGCCCAGTGGACCACATGAGGCCATGCATCCGTCGCCGTCCACCCGAAAGCGGGCTCCCTCCTCCGGTTTGCAGCAGCAACTGCCCGCTGACACGCTGGTCCCCGCGGTTCCCGCCGGAAGGGGGAGCGGGAACCGCCCCTTGCCCGGCTACCAGGGACTACGCTCCCCGCCAGCGACGCGCCCCGAAACCCCGTGCCGGAGCGGGTCGCCCTTCGGCAGCATGTACTCCGTCTCGGTCCCAATGACCCGCCTGCGCCGCGCCCCTCCAGGCACAGACGAGCCGGACGCCGGTAGCGCAAACGGCACCGGCCCGCCCCTACTCGTCCGGCCGGGCCGTGGCATCGGGTGCGATACCGCCACGTGCAGATCGGGCAGTGCGGCTACAAGACTCGCGGGAAACGCTGCCCGAAAGACGCCCACACCCTCCGGGTGATCCCCGGCTACCGGCGCTCGGTGACCTCCGGGCCGCCGCCCGTGCCGGAACTACCTCGGCCAGTTCAGGTTCGCCGAGTGGTCTAGCCGGCTTGCGGGGGCGTGAGTTCGCCGGTCGAGGCGTTCGGTGGCTCGATGAGGATCGGAAGTTCCGGCTCGGCCACATCTTCGGCGCGCTCGGCGGCGGCTTCCAGCAGGGAGATCGCATCGGCGCCGGGGAAGCGACGGCGCAGTTGCTCAGCCGCCTCTCGAAGGCGGTCGGCGTTGCCGTGAGCCTGCCGAGCCAGGCCGTCGAGCGCCTCGGCGATCTTGGCCTGGTGCCCGGCCAAGAAGATCAGGTACGTGCGAGCGCCGTCGATCAGCCTGTTCCGGATCTCCTTCTCGACATCGCGCACGTCCCGAGGATGACGGTCAATGCTCAACGCTCGCAATCAACCGAATGCCCGAGACTCATCCTGGAACCGACTCCTGTGCCTTATGTGTGGACCGGGAAGGTTGCCGTACGGCTGGCTGCGGCGCCTGCGGTCGCGGCGGCGGTGTGTCGCTGGTCGTGGTCGGGCAGGGTGTTCCCGCGCGGACGGCTTCGATCTGGGCGCAGAAGGCCACGCCGAACAGCAGCGCGATGGCGGTCAGGTTGGCCCAGATCAGCAGGGCCAGCACGCTGGTCAGCGGCCCGTAGGTGGAGCGGAAGGGGAGGCTCTTGCCGACATAGATCGCGAGCAGCACGGTGGCCACCAGCCACAGCACGATGGCGATCACGCCGCCCGCGGCCAGCCACGCAAACGTCGGCTGCCGGCGATGCGGCGCGTGGGCCAGCAGCACCGTGTAGGACATCCACGTCAGCAGCAGGCCGAGCGGCCAGCGCGCCACCGTCCACCACCAGGGCAGGTCGTCGCCGAGGTGGTACGCCGAGGCGACGGCCCGACCGATCGGGCCGCCGGCCACCAGGATGAGAAAGCCGAGCAGTGCGGGCAGGCCGGCGGCCAGCGCGAGGAGCAGCGCGCGGCCGTACTTGGCGGCGGTCGGGCGGTCCCGCTGGATGCCGTAGATGCGGTTGGCGCCCCGCTCGACCTGCGCCATTCCGGTGGTCAGCGAGACGAGCGCGGCGGCCAGGCCGAGCCACAGCGCGACCTGGCCGGACTCCGCCGAGCGATTCTGCGTCTGCCGGACCACGTCGTCGACGACGTCACCCTGCCCGGGTGTCAGCCGGAGCAGGACCTGGCCGGCAGCCGTGCCCACCGCCCGGTGACCCAGCGCGCTGGCCAGCCCGATGAGCGCGATGGCGAGCGGGATCAGCGACAGGCACACGTGCAGCGCTAGCGCGCGCGCGTGGCTGAACCCGTCCCCGTACCGGAACCGGGTGAATGCATCCCGCAGCAGCCGCCAGGGGCCGGCGTGCCGCAGCGTCGCAAGTGCCTGGTCGGTGGAGAACTGCTCCCCGGGCATCAGCGCCGTCTCCGGCACCCGCGCCGCCGTGCTCACGCGCCGTCACGCCGGTCGCCCGGCTCGGCTCCGCTCGTCTCCTCGGACTCGTACCCGCTCATGCGCGGCCCTCCGCTCCGACGCTCGGCCGGATCTCGAGGACGTCGCCGCACCCAGACGGCTAGAGCGGGTCGTCGTACAGGCGGCGTTCCTCGACAACCTCACGCGGAGGAACCACCCGGCGTTCCTCGACAACCTCACGCGCGGGCGCCGCGCGGCGTTCCTCGACCACCTCGGCCGCCGGCACCGCGCGACGGCGTGGACCCCACACCAACAACGTCATCACCAGGCCGAGGGCACCGACGAGCATGAGGATCACGCCGACGACATCGAGATCGAGACCCGAGACGCTGACGTCGGTGGCGAACGTCAGGGTCGCGCCGACCGCGATCAGGAAGACGCTGACTCCGATTCCCATCCTCTGCCTCCAGGTACGCCCGGAGCCACGACTTCCGCGGCTCCGCTGAGTCAGCAGGTACCCATTTCATCCCCATGTCAGACAGCGCACCGGCAAGCCCGCGTCCGTCGGCGCGGCTGTACCTTGCTCGTCCTCATGGCCCTTATGGCGCCGGCCTGTGAGCCTCTGTCCGGATCGACATGTGCCATCGTGAGTCCCCAGACGCCCCGGACCGGTACCAGCGGCGCCCGCCGACCCTCGGTCGCTTCCGCCAGAGCCAGCACGTGCCGCGCTTCTACTCAGCGGATTCGAGTAGGAGAGCCGCTGCGAGTCTGTCTCTGGTGTCTGCCGGGTCGATGATGTCGTCGAGCTCGAAGGCGGCCGCCGCGGACAGCGCCTTGCCGTGTGCGTAAGCGAGCGCCACGAGCTGGTCGTACTTCTGCTGCCGCTCGGCTTCGTCGGTGACGGCTGCGAGCTCCTTGCGGAATGCGAGCCGTACGGCGCCCTCGAGGCCCATCGCGCCGATCTCGCCGGTCGGCCACGCGACCGTGAGGCGGGGGACGTGGAAGCTGCCGCCGGCCATCGCCATCGCACCGAGGCCGTACGCCTTGCGGAGCACGACTGTGACCATCGGCGTGCGCAGCGACGCGCCGGCGATGAACAGGTCGCCGGCGGCGCGGATCAACCCGGTCCGCTCCGCGGCCGGGCCGACCATGATTCCGGGCGTGTCGCAGAGGGTGACGACCGGCAGACCCATTCGGTCGCACAGCCGCAGGAACCGCGCGGCCTTTCCCGCCGCCGTCGCGTCGATGGCACCCGCCAGGTGCAGCGGGTTGTTCGCGATGACGCCGACCGGGTGGCCGCCGAGGTGGGCAAAGGCTGTCACCACCGCCCGGCCGTGCCGGGCCTGCAGCTCGAGCACGGAGTCGACATCGAAGAGCAGGCGCACGACGCCGCGTACGTCGTATGCCCGGCGCCTGTTCTCGGGCACGACGTGGCGCAGCTGGCGCTGGTCGGTGCAGCGTCCCTCCCTGATGCCGCCGTGCGCGTAGCGCAGAACCTGCTTTGCCAACCGCACCGCGTCGGCGTCGTCGCTGGCCTCGACGTCGACGACCCCGCTGGCCACGTGGACCTCGAGCGGACCGATGTCCTCCGGCGCGACGCCGCCAAGGCCCGCCGCATCGATCATGGCCGGTCCGCCCATGCCGATACTCGCCCCGGTCACGCCGATGGTGACGTCGCACATTCCGAACAGCGCCGCGTTGCCGGCGAAGCAGAACCCACCCGCGATTCCGACACGCAACGACCGCAGCCGCGCGAAGGCCGCGAACGTCATCAGCTCCAGCGCCGCCACGGTTGGGTGGTCGGTGTCGCTGGGCCGGCCGCCGCCCCCTTCGGCGAATACGACCACCGGCAGCTCCTCGCGCTCGGCGATGCCAAAGACGCGGTCGGTCTTGCGGTGGCCGGTCAGACCCTGCGTCCCGGCGAGCACGGTGTAGTCGTAGGCCATCGCGGCGGCGCGGACGCGGTCGACCCGGCCGATGCCGACGACCACGCCATCCGCCGGCGTCGCCTCGGCGAGCTCCTCCAGCGGCCGGCGCGAGCGCTGTGCCGCCACGGCCAGGCCGCCGTACTCCACCCAGGTGCCGTCGTCGACGAGGTCAGCAAGGTTCTCTCGCGCCGTGCGCCGACCCGCCGCGCGTCGTTTGGCCACCGCGTCAGCACGCGCTGCGTCCAGCAGGCCGGCGTGTCGAGCGAGCACGGCGGCAAGCTCGGGAGGAAGCGGATCGTCAGCCATGCTCACATCGTCGCCGACAGCGTCCTGCACCAGGCCACTCGGCGGGTTTGCACAGGGCTCGGCGACCAGTTCCGCAGCGATTGAGAGCGCCCGCGGCTGGCGCACGTCGCACGCCTGAGGCTTCCGGCCCGTCGAGTCAGCCGCGGGCGGTTGCGTCCAGGCGCCGGCCTGCGGCCGCCCATGTGGTCGTGTCGTCGCCGGCCGTCCGGTTCGTGCCAGGTCGGACCCAGGTGGCGCAGTCCTCGACGGCCCCGACCAGCAGGTCGCGCAGGATCTGGTCCGGCTCCGGCACGCACGCCCGCGCGATTCCCTCCACGGCGGAGCGGACGATGGTCGGCGCGGCACGCCTGCGGAACGCCTTCGCCGAGGCCGGCCTCACCCGGACGAAGTCTTCGGCCCACCGCGCCGCGTGCGGAGCCGTCGCAAGCGCAGACCTGCTCGACTCCTCGAGGCTGCCCGCGGGTCGCCGGTCAAGATCAGCAAGCATGCGGTCACAGGCGAGCACCGAGACGGCCATCAAGTTCTGCCCCCCGGCCGCCACGTGCGGCAGGGCCGTCGTCGCGCAGCGCAGGGCGATACGCGCGTCCACGTGCAGGTCGTCGCTGGTGACACCGATCACCGACGGGATCAGGCCGGCCAGCCGCTGCCGACCGGCGTCCGAGCTGTAGTCGTTGACGTGCCGGGCGAGGGCGGCCAGCAACGGGTGGGTACAGGCGGGATGATCACTCCACCGCTCTCCGGCCAGGAACGACGCCATCTCCATGAAACAGGCGCCCTTCCGAGGGTTGCGGTGCTTGCCCGCGGAGAGCATCGGAAGCCACTCCGGCACACGAACGTCGTCGATCGACACGAGGCGCCCCTACAGGATCGGCGGGCCTATAAAGCCACCGGCGTGCGTCGCCGCTGCGACGCACCCGACCCACCGCAGCGTACCCCTCGCACCGCGCGCGACCGACCTTGAGCAACCGGGTCGCCGGGACGGCGGCAGGATCGTGGACATGGAGGTTCTCAGTAGCCGGATGCTGCTGCGCCCGACCGACCCCGATCGCAGCCGCCGCTTCTACCGCGACACCCTTGGCCTGGCGGTCTACCGCGAGTTCGGGCCGTCAGACGACCCCGGCCTGGTCTTTTTCCTCGGGCAAGGGCTTCTCGAGGTCTCAGGACGATCCGAAGGGGGACCCGGACAGACGCTCGCCCTCTGGCTTCAGGTCCGGGACAGCCGCTCCGAGCAGGAACGGCTCCTCGCAGCCGGGGTGACCGTCCTGCGGCCGCCACGCCTGGAATCCTGGGGACTCGTGGAGATGTGGATCGAGGACCCGGACGGCGTTCGCATCGTCCTCGTCGAGGTCCCCGACGATCACCCGCTGCGACGGGACCAACGATGATGGCCGGTGTATGTGGCGCAGGCCGGCAGGGCTGGGCGTCTCACGATCATGGATCAGTCCAGCGATCCACCCACTTGGCTCAGCGCCCGGTGTGCCGCGACGGACGGCCGGCTCCGTCTGCCTCGTGATGACAGCGGGGGTACAGCGGTTGGTTACGGTCCCGGACCGGGCGGGCCCGGCCGTCGTCCGAGGCTGATCCGGTTGCTCAACCCTGCGATGGCCCGGCGTCGGCTACGCGCGGTGACGTGGACATCGGAGCAGAGCAAGTTGGGTATCAGCGGTTGTGTCCGACGAGGCGGGCGGAGCGGAACCGGCCGTCGGGTGTGAGCCCAGGTGCGTACGGCCGCGCCGGTACCGGAGACCGGGCTGATGCCGGGCATGAGTTCTCCACCGATCGAGCGGCAGGCGACGTTGCGGCGTGTCGGTCCGTGGCGGCTGGTGCGGGATGCGTTCATTCGGTTCCGGTACGGCGACGGGTTCAGCCATGCCCGGGCGTGTAATCCACGACGAGACGATCCCGTTGACGAGGTGGCCACTCCGGGGCCAGGATCGCTGGGCGTCACGCCTTTGGCACGGTCGGCGATGGTGCGGGCCGTGGCGTGCGGTGCAGGAGGTCGCCATGACCGTCCGGGCAACCCCACCCCGCGACCGGCGGCGGCGCAGAATCGCCGCCCTCGCCGGTGCGGCCCTCATCGTCCCGCTCGCGCCGGTCCCCCTGGCGGCGGGCGCGGCCCACGCGAGTGCCGGCACGACCGTGGCGGCGCTTGCGTACCTCGACCCGAAGCTGCCGGTCGAGCGCCGGGTCCGTGACCTGCTCGGCCGGATGACCCTGGCGGAGAAGGTCGGACAGATGACGCAGGCCGAGCGCGGCGCTGCCACGACCGACCCGACGCTCGTCGCCCGGCTCAACCTCGGCTCCGTGCTCTCCGGCGGCGGCTCCGTCCCGACGCCGAACACGCCGGAGGCCTGGGCTGACATGGTGGACGCGTTCCAGCGTCAGGCGTTGAGCACCCGGCTGCGGATCCCGATCATCTACGGCGTCGACGCCGTGCACGGGCACGGCAACGTCTTCGGTGCGACGATCTTCCCGCACAACATCGGCCTCGGCGCCACCCGGAACCCGAAGCTCGTCGAGCGGGTCGAGGCCACCACGGCTGAGGAAGTGCGCGCCACCGGCATCCCGTGGGACTTCGCACCGTGCATCTGCGTGACCCGGGACGCTCGCTGGGGCCGCAGCTACGAGAGCTTCGGCGAGAACCCTGGGCTGGTCTCCCTGCTCGGCACCGCGGCCGTCGTCGGTCTGCAGGGCCGCGGGCAGCACGACCTCGACCGGAACGACCAGGTGCTGGCCACCGTGAAGCACTACGCGGGCGACGGCGACACCGAGTTCGGCACCGCCGCCGGCGACTACACGATCGACCAGGGAATCACGATCACCAACCGGCCGGACTTCGCCCGGATCGACCTGGCGCCCTACTGGCCCACGGTCCGCTACGCCCGCGCCGGCAGCGCGATGCCGTCGTTCTCCAGCGTGGACTGGACCGAGGACGGCGTCGGCAATCCGATCAAGATGCACGCCAACCGCGAGCTGATCACCGACGTGCTCAAGCGAAGGATCGGTCTCGACGGCTTCGTCATCAGCGACTGGGAGGGCATCCACCAGCTGCCCGGTGACTTCGCCACCCAGGTCCGGACCGGCGCGCACGCCGGCATCGACATGTTCATGGAGCCTTTCTCCGCGCCGCAGTTCGTCGCGACGCTCATCGCCGAGGTGCAGGCGGGGCGGGTCTCGCTGGCGCGGATCAACGACGCGGTCACCCGGATCCTCACGAAGAAGTTCCAGCTGGGACTGTTCGAGCATCCGTTCGCCGACCGCACCAACATCGACGAGATCGGCTCCCGCGCGCACCGCGCCGTCGCCCGGCGGGCCGTCGCGGAGTCGCAGGTGCTGCTGAAGAACTCCGGAAGGGCTCTGCCGCTGAAGAAGAATTCGCATGTCTACGTCGCCGGCCGGAACGCCGACGACATCGGCAACCAGTCCGGCGGCTGGACGCTCAGCTGGCAGGGCTTCTCCGAGCACAACCCCGGTGGCGTCCCTCAGCAGCCGGGAACGAGCATCCTCGAGGGCATTCGGCAGGTCGCCCCGCACGCGCAGGTGACCTACAGCGCCGATGGATCGGCCCCGACCGCGGGCGCCGACGTGGCCGTCGTCGCCGTCGGCGAGACGCCGTACTCGGAGGGCTTCGGCGACGTCGGCGGCCCGCTGTGGGCCTACGACCCCGCGGACGCCGGGCAGCCGCGGGAGCCCAAGAGCCTCGAGCTGCAGCCGCAGGACCGCGCCACCATCGAGCGGGTCTGCGCGGCGGTGGAGACCTGCGTCGTGCTCATCGTCTCGGGCCGCCCGCAGATCGTCACCGATCTGCTCCCGACCATCGACGCGCTGGTCGCCTCCTGGCTGCCCGGCACGGAGGGGGCCGGCGTCGCCGACGTCCTGTTCGGCAAGCGTGGCTTCAGCGGCAAGCTGCCCGTCAGCTGGCCTCGGACCGCGGCGCAGGAACCGATCAACATCGGGGACGCGAACTACGACCCGTTGTTCCGCTACGGCTACGGCCTCAGCACCAAGCCCTGGCGCTGACCCGAACGGCCACCCGGGCCCCGTCCCTCGCCAGGGGCGGGGCCCACCTCTGTGCCGCGTCGGCGGCGCTGACGCTGGACGGGTACGCCGGCCTGTTCGGGGGCGATATCGATGCCGTCGCGGACCGGCTCGATGCGGCTGACCGGGCGGCTGCGGACCAGGTGCAGACTGAGGACCCCGACGGGCTGCACGATGATCACGTACGCGATCCCGGGTTTGACCGCGGTAAGGTAGCGCCCTACACGTGTAGAGGACAACCAAACCTGCACTCAAACTGCTGCAAGTCCCGGGACTGCGGTCCACCACCATCCACGGCATGCGACAGCTTCGCGCCACCCTTGCCGGCGTCACTCCGTCGTGGGCCGTCGGCGGGCGGTCTGACCTTGTCCGGGACGACCGGCTCGCTCGCGCTACCAACCAGCGCTCCAGCTCGCGCAGATCGTGATCGCAGGCCACGGCCTCGACCAGCCTGCGGGCGCGATCGCCGCCACCGGCTTCCTGTTCAAACCTCGATGCCGTCTTCGAAAACTGGCTGCGTGCCGTCCTCGAACACGCCCTCAAACCGTACGGCGGTAAGCTGGACTACCAGCACCGCACGCACCTCGATCGCGCCGACAACGTCTTGGTCAAGCCCGACCTCGTCTGGCTACTCCGTGGCCGGCCAGTCGCCGTCCTCGACGCCAAGTACATGAGCTTCAGCAGGGACGGCCGGAACCCCCAGTACTTCCAAATGCTCGCCTACTGCCTGGTCCTCGGCCTCCACCCGCCACGAGATCCGCAACGCAGACGTCACCCTGCACATCTGGCCCCTGGACCTCGGTGCGCCAACCGCCGATATCCTCGCCGACATCGACACGCTGGCGGCGCGGCTGGCCGACCAAGCCAACCGGTCTCGGGCAACAATCCACGGCGTACGCCCTGGTTGAACCGGCGCTGTGCGGGGCGCGCGAGGCCAGACGATCCGTCCATGGGTGATGTGCCGCTGCCGCCGGTCACCCATGGGCGCCGGCCCGCCCGCCGCTCGCCTCGATGAGTAGACGGAGGCGGTTCCGGCGGGCACGCCGCGAGCGGCTCGCCCGCGCCACCCGGTAGAACTGGCCGGTGCTTCGCGCGGTCATCGACGTCAACGTGCTCGTGTCCAGCCTGCTCAGCCCGCGATCGTCGTCCCCGCCGGTCCGCATCCGGCACGCCGCCCTGACGACCGGCGCCGCCCGGGCCGTCGCCTCGGCGGACCTGGTCAGCGAGTTGGACGAGGTGCTGCCGACGGTCATCAAGCGCATTGGCACGGTCGAACGAGCCCCGGTGAGTTCTACGGGGCCTGCCTTCGCCGCGGTTCTCGGCGTTCCGGCTGTCGACCTCTTTGGCACAGACCAGCCGACCACCCCGGCCGAGACCAGCGGCGGCCTCACGGTGATCACCCACCAGTTCGTACCGGCCTTCATCGGAGCTGAGTCCGTACAGCGACTCACGGCTAACGACCGGTTCGCGCCAGTGAACCTGGACTGGGCCGCCGGCCCTACCTGCGAGCTCGACTACCCCGAGGGCACCGCCAGGGCATACCTGCTGGAGCGGGGCGTCGTCGTCCTGCACCTGAGCCAGCAGCTCGCCTTGCCCTCGGGCGCGGCGCTGGCGACCTGACGGAAGCGCGCCCCCACCAGGTTCCTTGGCGAGAGTGCGCTCGCCGAGCAGTTCGCCGAGGTGCTCGGCGAGAACGCCCACATGCCCGAGTACGTGCTGTCGACGTTCTGGATCGACGAGCCGGTGTGGGATCAGCACCGTCTCCCTCCCCCAGCGCACCTGATGTGCGTCCCCTCGGTCCTGCTGGACCGGAGTCTGGATGATGAGGTGCCTCTGCCGCCTCCCTTGGGCTCCCGCCGCTGAAATACCTCACTGCCCTTCGTCGCCGGCAACTCGACGACCGTTACGTGAACGTCGACCCCATATCGGGACGTTCTCGGGCGGCGCGAAGGGCCAGCGGTCCTAGGACCGAGAGTCGCGCCCGCCGTCCGAGGAGATAGCAGAGCGGCTCCTGGCGCCGCTCTACCCGCCCACCTGACGTACGACGTTCGGCGGCAGGTAGTCGACCATGTCGAACTTCTCGAAAAGCCGCAGGAAACCCGCGTGGACGTGCTTCTCGCCGTTACAGATGCAGACGATGACATGGAAGGTCACCTGTGGACAGCCCGCGGACACGAGCTGAGGCTCCACGGTGAAGGCCACGTTCGGGCTCACCCGGGTGCGCTCCGCGCCCGTGATGAAGGTCCGCGCACCGCTGATCAGGTTCGCAATGTCGGTCTCCTCGCCGTCGCGGATCGCAGACCAGATCCGATCATCGTGCTGGCCGTCGCTCCACGGCACGGTGTGACCGATATTGAGCGCACCCGTCCGGTCCGTCGTGCTCTGCGTATCATTCCTGACGCCTGCGGCCTCCATGAGCTCCATGGCCTCCCCGTAGAGGTCGCGGAACTCCATTCCTACAGTCACCCGTTCGGCTATTGCAGCGGTGACAGCAAGACATCGGGAGACGTGCTCGCGCACGTGGCCCTCGGATCCGCCGTAGAGGGTCACCATGAAGTCGCCGATCATGGCGGTGGCGCGATCCACCGGTGACGCGTAAGCCAGAAGCAGGCACTCGCCGTCCAGGATCTCGTTTGCGTCAGCCCACTTGCTCCTGCTGCGGAGGGACGAGAAGTTGGTCCGCTCGAATTCAGGTGCGTGGCCGATCAAGACGCTGTAGCCGCGAGGCGGTGGAACGTACCATCCCTGCGGCAGCAGTGCCGGGTGCCGGGATACCGACCCCAACCATCGAGCGAGGATGACGGACTCGGACAGTCCGACCGGCTCGTCGCCCAGTGACTCCAGAAGTCCCGCTGCTGCCACCGTCCGGGCCTCCGATATGGCGGCGCACAGCGCGCCGGGCCCGAGCTCTCGAGTGCTCACTTGCCGTCCACCTCTCGGTGATGGATTTGTTTCGAGCAGGTGGGGAGATAGTGCCAGTTCTCACTTGGCAGCGCAGCTGCTTTGCTCCAGAATCGGGAGGGTGAACGAGTCGAATGCCCGCACAGGGACGCTGCCACCGCCTAGAGGCTGCGGGAACAGGGAGTTATCCCGGTGACGATGGCTCCGGTGGGGGCAAGGACCCCCGACTCGGAGATACCGACCGGCCGGATATCGGCGGAGATACCGGCCGCAGGGGACGATCATGCCCTGCGGGTCTTCGCCGTCCGTACCACTCGGAGCGCCCTGCGGATAGAGGTGCCGAGAGGCCTCGCCGCCCCGGCCTTCCAGGTGAAGCTTCCGGAGCAGGCGCCGCTGTCCAACCTGGCGATCCGCAGGCTAGCTAGCTCTGATCCGCGAGCACCGCCACGTCAGAGATGGTGGGTGGGTGGCACCGTCGGCAACCGCGACAGCCATCTCGACCAGCAGCTGCCCCGGATCGTGGCGGGGCCCGCAGCTTCGCAGTGCGCCCGGCGACTCGACGAGCTGGGCGGTCCGCGTGTCAGATCCGCAATACCGGCCACCAGCCGTGACCCCGCGTGCGACACCACACCCTCACCGCCCGGGGTTGCGGTGGTCTGTGATCGGGTTGTTGTAGCCTGCACCTCAAAACCCCATTGCTGGCGATACAAATGCAGATCGAGTTGCCGATGTCATCTTTGTACATGGGCTTGGGGGTGGCTACCGTGGCACCAACATGCCAGTCAAGCACGTCGTTGACAGTCACCGGCTTGGCATGACCCACAGCCTGAGCCCCAGCTCCCAAGCCGACCAGCCACCACCTCGGCAGTTCGTGCAGAGCCTCACTGGCTGAGGGTTCGACGTGTCGGTCGGAGATCCGGATGGTTTCCAGTCCGGCCCCTTGCTCGATGTCGCTGTGCGTCGCTTCTCGTCATCGCTCGATCACTGCCGTAGGGTGGCTTCATGGCTGCACCAGACTCAAGTGGGCACGCTTTCATTTCTTACGTCCGCGAAGATGCGGCTTCGGTCAATAACATTTATGCGATGTTGCAGGCGGCCGGAGTTCCCGTCTGGCGTGATACCGAGAATCTTTGGCCAGGAGAAGACTGGCGACTGAAGATTAGGCAGGCAATCACGGCAGACAGTCTTGCCTTTATCATCTGTTTTTCTGGAACGAGCGAGGCGCGCACCTCTTCGTATCAGAACGAAGAGCTCCTACTTGCCATTGATGAGTACCGGAAGAGGCCGCCGGACAGGCCGTGGATCATACCGGTGCGGCTCGATGATTGCCGACTTCCAGCATATGACTTGGGCGCTGGTAGAACCTTGGACTCGCTACAGCGGCTCGATATGTTCGGTGAGCGGCGAGATGAGGCCGCCGCGCGGCTTATTGCAGCGGTCCTCAGAATCATCGGCGACACTAGGCCGGCGTCCGCAGCAAAAGCAAATCAAATGTGTTCAACCTTTAAAGTTGGTACGGAGCCACTTATCAGCGGGACCCCTGTCAGACCGGTCGAGGTGCGGTCGTTTGTCGGACGGGATGCGGAGCTTGCCAAGTTAGATGACTGGGCCGCACAGCCCGGAGAAATCCGTGTCGTAAGTATCGTAGGTCTAGGCGGTTTGGGCAAGAGTTCGCTAGCCTACAAA
>Ga0126307_10002310_pt1 | contig 12849 bp, 12 predicted proteins | sample Plot28_FD_89955 | JGI IMG/M metagenome (GOLD analysis project Ga0126307, IMG submission 89955) | Serpentine soil microbial communities from UC McLaughlin Reserve, CA, USA - Plot28 | ecosystem: Environmental > Terrestrial > Soil > Grasslands | place: USA: UC McLaughlin Reserve, Lake County...
CGCCGGGGCCTGGATGAGGTACGGATCCGGTTGCGCCAGTACACCAGCACGGTTGGGTGGAAGCCCTCGTCGTCAAGGCGCAGCCCGCAGGCGACCTTCCAGGCGATGTCGCGCCGCAGCGCGCTGATGGCCTCCCGGTCGCTCAGGCCCTCCAGGGCTTGCAGCACCATCACCGTGGCGATCACCTCGGCGGGCACCGACGGATGCCCACCGCCGTGCCGGACGACATCGGCGAACAGCTCGGGTGGGAACAGCACCTGACGGTGGTCGGCAAGAAAGGCGTACACCGACCCGTCAGGGACCAGGTGGCGGCACCAGGTGGCCGCGTCCATCTGGACGTCGGAGGCATGGCGTGCCGGGCTCATGAGCCCGGCAGTCTGCCCGCTCTCAGCTCCCAGTGCGAACTACCGGCTCGACCCGACCAGCCAGATCGACCGCAACTACCGAACCACGCCTGTTCAGCAAGCTCCTAGACGGCCTTGCCAGCAACCCCTGACGGTGCCAACCGCCCCAAGGACTGGCCGGGCCCGGGCCGAGATCTCAGGTCGTCTCGGATGTAGCAGAACCAGGGAGGGCGGCCTCCCAGCCCAGCCGCGGCACGCTGCCTGCTGTGGGCGAAGATAAGGAGGGCCCGGTGACCCAAGACCAGGCTCGCGCGTTCGTGGAGGATGTCCTAGGTCCGTGGAACTTCGGTAGCGGCCCACAGAGCAGGTCGCGTCCTCCTTGTTGTCGTCGCGAGGCGGGTAGGTGGTGGTGGCCGCGCAGCCGCTGTCGTGAAAGGCTGACTATGGCCCGGTGATACCTGGAGGACCGCGGAGTGGTAGCGCGCCCAGAACGCATCACGCGCATGGGCTGAATCGGCACGATGCAACTCGGCGATCAATTCGTCCACCTCAGGGCCATGACCCCAGCAGGCGAAGGTTCCCAGGCCCGTGATTGGCAAAGGTGTGCCTATGCCGCTGGGCACCATCACCAGCGTTCCGGCGGGGTTGCGGTGCCGCTGGTCGCCGAGCAGGACCTCCATCTCGCCATCGAGCACGTAGAACGCCTCGTCGGAGTTGTAGTGGACGTGCGGTGGTGCCTGGTCGCCGGGGTAGGGCGGAAGCTCCCACTCCTTGATCACGATGTCGGCCATGGCGTCTCCATTGAGTCTGCAGTGCAACCTTGTGGCGGCCCAGAACCGATCAGAGACAAGGGTGTCTTGAGGGTGTCTGGACCTCCCCGGGGAGGTCCAACTCGATCGCGTTGGTGCTGCGAAGCGTCCGAGCCAGGGTTGGTGGCACGCCCAGCCGGCGGATGGTCAGGGTCTCAGCGAGCCCTTCCAGCAGCGAGGCGGCCGCGCCTCGGTAGGAGCGGTCCAGCTCCCGCGCCAGTGCCTCCAGCTCCGCCTGGGCGATGAGCGGGTCGGGGTTGCGGTAGGCGGCCCGCATTCGCTTGGCCACCGTGGAGGCCAGAGCGTCGGGGAGCCGGTCGGTCACATTCCAAAGCTTGTGCAGCTGGCAGCGCCGGATGACGGGGTGGTCGAACAGGACCGCCCGGCGCAGGGCCTTGGCGCCGTCGATCACCACCAGTAGCGGCCGCGTCACCTTCAGGCGCGCTCGCGCAGCCCGGCCAGCAGGCCGCGTACGACGGTGGCGTTCTCGGCTCGCGCCCTCGGCCGGGGCGAGCGGACCTTGGTGCCGTCCAGGGTGATCCCCAACGCCACAACGCAGGTGGGCTCGGATGCCGTCGACCAGCAGCGTCAGCAGGTCCAGGCCGGACAGATCCTGGGCCAGCAGCTCGGCCAGGGCATGCTCGGTGGCGGCAACGAACCGGCGCGAGACCGCCGACTTCGACGTCCCCGAGCTCGCCTGCTCGGCTTGGCCGCCGACCGGCTCCAGCCCATAGCGGTAGCGGCGGGTCGACAGCATGGCCAGCATCCGCTCCAGGACCAGCTGGTCTAACAGTTCGGTGGAGGCGAACACCTGCCAGATCGGCAGCGCCAGCTCGGCGGCCCCGTCGGCACTGCGCACCCGCGGCCGTCGACCCCATCCGGCGGCCGTCCAGGGTGACCCGGCCGGGCTGGGTGCCGTGGCGGACCGCGGGCCCACTAGGGGTTGTGGCGGCCCTTTGCGCCCGGTCAGCCGCTCGATGTCAGCCTGCAGCAGGCGCCCCAGCACCCCCAGGCCGGTCCCCACCGCCAGGGCGAGGAGGCCCTCGCTGGCGGCGCCGACCAACTCGGCGAGGGCGACGGTGACCCGTTCGGGCAGGACCAGTTCGACGTCGACGGGCAAGGTCGAATGCGTATCCTTCGAGATGTGGCGGTTCCCCTTCTGGTCGAGCAGCTTGGCCGTTGCCCGACACCTACTACACGGCAGGCATCAGGCGGGGACCGCCACCTCAAGTTCTACGGGCTCTACGCCGCTAAGCGTGGAGCGCGGCCGCCTCGCATCCTTGCGGGTTCGGCGAGTCTGCATACCGTAGCGTGCACCGGCAACGTATTCTCCTCAGTTGGTGGAGCGGCCCTGAGTGAGCTGTGTTCTCCTGGCTCAGGAGGTCGTTTGCGCGGTTGCAAGCACCCGCCTGTCAGGCGTTGGCGGAGGACAGGTTGGGCTTAGCCCAAGAGCCGGTGCAGCTGCTCCGCCAATCGTGCCTGTGTGGTGGCGTATGCGGATCGGCCGGCCACGTTCTGGAGCTCGTAGGGATCGGCGTTGAGGTCGTACAGCTCACGCTCGCCGGTGGCGAGCTCGACATACTTCCAGCCTGCCTCGCGGATGGCGTTGTAGGCGGGGACATTGTTGGTGCCGACCCACTGCAGCAGGACTCCGGTCCGCCAGGCAGGCTGCTGGCCGTCCAGCAACGGGACCAGGCTGGCCCCGTCCTGAGGTCGGGTCGGGGCGGCGTCGGCGAGGTCGGCGAAGGTCGATGCCAGGTCGACGTTCGAGACGAGCCGCTGATCGGTCCGGTTGGCGGCGCCGGGGTAGCGGACCAGGAAGGGTGTGCGCACGGCCTCCTCGTACACCATGGTCTTGTCCCGCAGGCGGTGCTCGCCAAACAGCCGCCCGTTGTCGGTCATGAACACGACCACCGTGTTGTTCAGCTTGCCGCTTGCCGACAAGGCGTCGAGCAACCGCTTGATCGACTCATCCACGGCCAGCAGGGTCCGCCAGGCGTTGCGCTTGTCGCTGTCGAAGGCGTTGATGCGGTCCTGGTTCAGCAGCGCCTTGGCGCGTACCCAGGCGGGCTTGTCGGAGACATCCGCTTCGTTGAAGTTGGGCGGGTGCGGCATGGCGGTGGTGCTGAAAGCGGTGGCATGCCGCGGGGCCGGGGTGTAGGGCGGGTGCGGCGCCTTGTACGAGAGGTAGAGGAAGAACGGCTGCGTTGAGGAACTCTTGATGAAGCTGAGCGCCCGGTTGGTGAGGACGTCGGTGGAGTAGTCCTGGGCTGCGGCGCCATACGACACCGGGGTGCCGTTGACGTTCAGGGTGTAGCGGTAGTACTTCTCGCCGCCCGAGAACGCGGCCCAGGTGTCCCATCCGGGTGGCACGTAGTTGGCGGGCTGGCTGGCATAGGGATAGCCGTTGAGGTACTTGCCGATCAGGCCCGTCCGGTAGCCTGCGGCGTCCAACCAGGTCGCCACCGTCGACCGGTCGTTGAAGGCTGCGCCGCGGGAGTTGTCGCGGACCTGGTGGTGGCTGGAGTACTGGCCGCTGAGCAGCGTGGCCCGGGAGGGGCAGCAGGTCGGGGTGTTGATGAAGGCGTTGGGGAAGCTGATCCAGCTTCCGTAGGGGCGTCCCGAGAGATAGGACATCGCCCGCATTTCCTCGATGGTCTGGTCGTCGGTCAAGATCAGCAGGATGTTGGGTCGGGTGAGTGCCTTGGAGACGGCGGGGCCAACTGGTCCTCCCGGTGACGCCTGCCAGTCAGCTACCAGCAGCAATGCCAGCAACACGCTCAGCATCACCAGTCGCGGCCATCGCAAGGATTGCGCCTTCATCCCAACCTCCCTGAAGGCAAGGTATGATCTGCGGACCGAGGTCAGAGGGCAGTGCGGCTTTGACGTGGATCGCCATGATCGACCGAGTGGTGTCTGCTCCTCGCTTCCCTAAATCAGGACGAGCTGCTTCTGAGCAGTTGGCGTGCAATGCGCATCTTCCGCCTGCCGAGGCTGCCAGTCGATAGGCCAAACAGCGGATACTGCCAGTTCGAACGGCCATGGAACTACGACCTTCGGGGTAGTCTTCCTGGCACTCCCATCACCGACGGTCGACCTGAGCCGGCTGTTCGGCTGGTAATATGCGGATGGCCTCGTAGTCTTGCGGTGCGGTGTGTCTGCCAAGTGACCCCGCAGTGCAGCAGCAGCCGCAGCCGGTAGTTGGCGAAGTTGCGGAAGCCGTGTCCGACACGCTTGACCTTCTTGATGAGCAGGTTGACGGCCTCGGTGGGTCCATTGGAGCAGCCATCAGCGGTGTGGAAGGCGAGGATCTCGGCTTGCCAGGCTCTAACAGTGCGGGCAAGGCGCGACAGCTCCGCCACCCCGACGCCGTCTGCCCAGCGGTAGAAGCGCGCCAGGGTGGCGCGAGCGTCGGCCAGGTCGCTGGCGGCGTAGACCGCGCGTAGCAGTTCCTTGCCCTGCCAGGCGACCGCCACCTCGCCGGTCGGGTCACCGACAGTCAGTCCAGCCCGCAGCCGAGCCCGTCCCCGCTGGGTGAGCTGCTCGGCGGCGGTCAGCAGCAGCTTGCGGATCCGGTACAGCGGATCGGGCTTGCGGCCCCGATGCCCCAGGGTGGCCTGCTGCACGCGACGGCGCACCTGATCAACCACCGTGTTGGCCAGCCGGACGGCGTGGAAGTGGTCCACGACCACGGTGGCATGGCCGAGCCGGGCCGTCAGCGCGCTGGCGTAGCCGCGCCAGGGATCCAGGGCGACCATGCCGACCTGGGCCAGCCAGTCGTGCGGTCGGGCGCCGAGCCAGCCGTCCACCGCGGCCCTGGTGCGGTCGGCCACCACATCCAGCAGCCGACCGTGCTCCAGGTCCACCAGCCCGGTGACCCACCGGGTGGGCGCCGTGCCGGTGGCCCGAAGAAAACTCGTCTCGTCCAGGCCAAGCGCGGCCACACCATCCAAGCGATCAGGGTCCTCCACCAGCGGCCGGCCATGATCCTCCGCCCGCATCGCCGTCGCCCAGCCAACCCCCAGGTCGCGGGCCACCGCCGCCACCGCATGGGCGTCCTTGCCGACCCGCCGACAGGCCTCGGCGCGGGCCCGTTCAGTTAGCACCGCCCGAGGAGCGATCCCAGCCACCCGCTCTGTCCAGGTCCGCACCTCGCAGGCTTGCTCACGACAGCGCCAGATCCGCTTGCGCCACAAGAGCACCACCGGCCGGCCACCGATCGGGAGGTCACGCACCCGCACCACCCGTCGGCCGTGTGGGGTGGCCCGCACCCCACAGCCGACACAGCCGACCACCGTGGCCGTGGTCTGGACGGCAAGCTGCCACTCGCCATCCACCAGCTCGGCCGAGACGACCTCCAAGCCGTCCAAGTCCAGCAGCAACGACCCAGAGGCACTACCCTGTTGACCCACCTGGGGCCTCCTTCTTGCAGACGTCAGACATCCGCAAGCTATGCAAGGTCCCAGGCCTTCTGGCCTCCTACGTCACCGTTGTGAGTGCATCCCACCACGCTTCATGACGAAGAGCCGTTCTACGAAGCCCGGGACAACCTCTTGAGCTCGCAAGAAGCCTCTCGACGAACGTCATGGCCGGGCCCTTCGGCGAGCGATGACATATCGGGAACCGGGGACTAGTGTCCCGCGCCTGAGATTCGTCGACAATATCGGGCGAGGGAGCCAAGGATCTCGTCAGCGGTCCTGGTCCACACGAACGGCTTGGGATCCTCGTTCCACGTCTGGATCCAAGCGCGGATGTCAGCCTCCAGGGCGTGGACGCTGGTATGGACACCCCGTTGCAGCAGCTTGGTGGTGAGCTCAGCGAACCAGCGTTCGACCTGGTTCAGCCAGGAGGAGCTGGTCGGGACAAAATGCAGGTGGAACCGTGGGTGGGCGGCCAGCCAGCGCTGGATCATGTCGGTCTTGTGGGTGGCGTAGTTGTCGCAGACCAGGTGCACGGCCAGCTCGTCGGGGACCTGCTGGTCGAGCGTGGCCAGGAACCGGCGGAACTCCACCGACCGGTGCCGACGGTGCAGCGACCCGATCACCTGCCCGGTGGCGATATCGAGGGCGGCAAATAGGCTGGTCACCCCGTGGCGGACGTAGTCGTGGGTGCGCCGCTCGGGCGTCCCGGGCAGCATCGACAGCACCGGCTGGGACCGGTCCAGCGCCTGGACCTGAGACTTCTCGTCCACGCACAGCACCAGCGCCCGCTCGGGCGGGTCCAGCTACAGCCCCACCACGTCGCGGACCTTCTCGATGAACTGCGGGTCGCCCGACAGCTTGAACCCCTCGGTCAGGTGTGGCTTGAGCCGGAACGCCTTCCAGATCCGCCCGACCGTGGAGCGGCTCAGCCCTGAGCGCTTGGCCATCGACGCCCGCGACCAGTGGGTGGCGTCCGGTGGGATCTCCTCCAGCGTGGCCACGATCACCGCCTCAACCTGCTCATCGGTGATCGTGCGGGGCGCGCCCGGCCGTGGCTCATCGACCAGCCCCTCCAGCCGCCGGGTCACAAACCGCGACCGCCACTTGCCCACCGTGGGCAGCGACACGCCCAGCTCCGCGGCGACCTGCTTGTTGGTGGCACCGGTGGTGCAGGCCAGCACGATCCGGCAGCGCAACGCCAACGCCTGGGAGCTCTTGGCCCGCCGCGACCAGCGCAGCAGCGTCGCCCGCTCCTCGTCGGTCAGGATCAACGGCGCCTTGGTCGTCCTGTCCTCGCCATCCGTTGACACTACAACACTTCAGCAACGAATCTCAGGCGCGGGACACTAGCCTCAGCCTCTTGAACAGGCGGCGCCGAAGCATTAGCAGCTACCTCCATAGGACAGGCATCGACCTGCTCATCGTCCAAGTGGGTCTCGCCGGTATATCCAGAGTCCCGCTTGCGACGCTCACCCAGTCCTCCACGTGGCCAGTTGGGCCATCCGCCCGATGCCTTACCAGCGTCTTACGAGAGCGCCGCTCCGACCGGCGAACCATGGCCGGTCACCTGGGCCAACAGGCCGTGAGGTTTGGCCATTGACCGCCAAGTTGACGCCAAAGGTGAGCGGCCCCGGGAGGGGGCGCCACAGGGCCGTTCACGCTTACGGCACACAGCCTGCACCTGGCTGGACGAGAACTTCGGCGGCAGCATCTTCGTCGGCGAGGCGGCCGAGGATACCCTGGTCGAGCGCAACAGCCTCGACGACTCATTCGGCCCGGCGATCGAGTCCGACGGCGACCGGACCCCTGATCCGGCGCAACACCATCACCTTCACCCTGTTCGTCGCGAGCGCGCTGTTCTTGATCCAGGTCGACGGCGACGCCCGGGACAACCGGGTCAAGGTCAACAGCATGGATCGCCCCGGCTTCATCGGCATCGACGACAGCGGCACCCGCACGGTGATGACGGCCAACGAGATCGTCGACCAGATCTTTCCCGCCGAGCCCCCCACCGGCGGCATCGTCGGCAACATCGTCCGGGAGGAGGCGAGCGACGGGCGCATCCAGGCCAACGTGGTCCGCCGGCACGCGCCCGGCTACGGCCCCGACGTCGGCGCGGGCATCGACATCTTCGGCGACCGGTTCACCCTGGCCGCCAACCTGGTCAGCGAGATCGACCTCCGTGACGGCATCCGGGTCGAGTCCCAGGCCCGCGGCACGCTGGTGAAGGCCAACGTCGCCAACCGCAACGGCGACGACGGCATCGACGTCGAGAGCCCGCCGCCACCATCACCGCCAACGTCGCCAATGACAACACCGACCTCAGCATCGAGGCCGTGAGCGGCGTGACCGACTGCGGAGGCAACTGCGCCAGCGGCAACGGCAACCCGGCCCAGTGCGTGGGGGTTACCTCTCTTCTGACGGCCATCGGTCAGCGCCCTGCTGGCCGTCCCCCAGATCGCGAGACGACCGGTTGAGCTGAAGGTCCAGAGCTACCTGGCGGTGCTCCCATGCGGCGCTCGCCGCAATCAGGGCTCAGTGGTGGTCGTTGTTGTGGTCGTGGTTGTCGTGCTCGTGGTTGTCGTGCTCGTGGTTGTCGTCGTGGAGGTGGATGCCCTCGACGTCGTGGTCTTCGGTGCGGTGGAGGGCGGAGCGCTCGTCTGTGGGCGGATCGGATCCGGCGGTGAGGTAGGGCCTGGCGCCGCGCCCCGCCCTGCCGTGGTTGGAGCGATCCGGGCTGCCCCACCGGTCGCCGCATCAGTCAGGATTCCTCCCTCGGCCACCGGGCCGACGCTGGAATCGGTCGTGGTCGAGTCGACCGTGCCGACGCCTGAATCGATTGTGTCCGGACCGATCGGGACCGCTTGCAAGGGGCTACTCGAAGGAGAGGTGCGATCGGCGCCGGTCAGCTCATCGCAGCCTGACCCGCAGCCGTTGCTCCGGTTGACCAGCGCGAATGCGCCCGTGAAGGCCAGGGCCGCAGCGATCAAGATCAGCCACACCGGGAGGACGCGACGCTCCCGCCAGCTTCGCACCAGCCGGGATGTCGCCTGTGGGACCGGAACGGACTTGTCACGATCCTGGACCCCGTGGGGCGGCAGGACGAGTCGAAGGTGGCCGACCGGGTCCAGGGCCGGCTGGGTCGGCCTGGATCCGGCGAGCGCGACCGACAGGTCGCGCATGGACAACGGGCGGGTGAGGAGGATACAGCTGTGGTCGGGTGGGAGATCGCGGCTGTTGTCCCCAAGATTGAGGAGCACGATGAGCCGACCTTGGTAGTGACGACGGACCTGCTCACAGATAGCCCGTCGGTCCTCCAGCGGGGCGTCGACGACGACCACATCGGCCGGTGGCCCGCCCTTGGCCAGCTCGACCGGCGAGCTGATCACGTTGACGAGGCGCTCCTCACCAAGCAGGGCGAGCAACTCCGCGCCCAGCCACGCGTCCCGGTAGAGCAGGATCACGCGTTGCGGCGCGTTCGGTTCCGACACCTTTTCACTTCTCATGCGGCTGCACCGTTGGGTCGACTTGCAAGCCGAGCGCACGCCGCTTGTCCGATACGAGTCACCCCGTCCCGGGAGCACGTGCAGAAGGTCGCCTCGTCCCCTCCTCCCGAGAATGGGCGGTAGTACAGCAGCATCTGCCCGTCCGCGGTCAGGACCAGTTCCGGATCGGAGTTGTAGCGGTAGCCGGCGCGGCGCACCTCCTCGGGGGGGAACGCCATCCAGTAGCGATATCCATTCCAGTCTTGGGCGAACACGACGCTCGGATGCCCGACGCTCGGGTCACCGTCGTAGGTTGGAATCTCGAGTGGCCACCACGCCCCACGGTTATGGGCATCCTCCCACGGGGTGGCCGTAAGATCGGTCGACCTTCGCATCTGCTCGGGACGGATCACGAGTAGAGACCGCTGAAGGTCATTTTGTCGGGTTCGCCGTATCGAGGCGCGCTGACCGTCTCCAGACCGGATGTCCACGTCGTGAAGGAGCGCCGGAGGCGGGCATCATGTTACAGCCGCCGACGGCGCGGTCAGCGGAGGTCCTCGTACTTAGGGGGCCCGGGTTCGGCCCTGGTTACCACCGGTCGTGGGCGGTGGACCCCCCTGACCCAGCCCCTGGCCCTGACCATGGTCGTCCGGAGGGGTCTTGTGCTTGTCTTCCTTGGACTTGTCCCCCGGCAGCAGCTCCTGGCAGTAGGCGAGGACCTTGTCGGCGCCGCCGGCCTCGTCGGCGAGTAGCTTGAAGGAGACCGCCTGGAGCTGCTTGCCGGCCTGCTTGTCCTGGGTGGCCAGGTAGGCCCGGCAGAGGCCCTTGGTATCGGGCGTGCTGGCGTCGGGCACGGCGGCTGACCCGGTCGCCGGGGAACCTGGGGCGGGACCGACCAGGCCGGTCGGCCCCGGGCCTGAGGGGACAGCGGTGGTGGCGCCGGGGCCGGTGTCTCGGACGGCCGGCGGCGCCGCTGGCGGTACCGGCTCCTCGGCGCCGACCGTGATCAAAATGCTGTGGGCCGCATTCCGCACCGGCCCGGGGAGGTGGCCGCCGGCTGCGGCGGCCGCACCCCCGGTGGCCAGGGCGCCAGCGACGGCCACGACCGCCAGGCCAAGTCGTCGTCGGCGCCTCCCGGTCCGCCGGGCCCTGGCGGGGCGGGTCCGAGCGCGGGTGACGGCCCGGAGTTCGGCAAGGGCTGCCTCCTGGCCGGCCAGCTCCTCAGGCCTTGGCGGAGCCACCGTCGCCGCCAACAATGCCGCCACCTCGGCGTAGCCGGGTGGCGCCTCGTGGGGCGGAAGATCGCCGGCCAGTAACCGCTCGAGGGTGTCCTCGTCCAGGGGCAGTGGCCCGGCACCAGGGGTGGCGGAACGTCGGCGCATGTCAGCAGGCGAAGCGTCGTCGGCGCCCATCGCGTTACACCACCCTCCGGACGCGGATGTCGGCGCCCAGCCGCTCGGCCAGCCGGCGCAGCCCGCGGTGGGTGAGCACCCGGACCGTCCCCGGGCGCTTGCCCATGATGGCCGCCACGCGCTCGACGTCCAGCCCGGCGACCACCCGGAGCACGATCGCCTCGGCCTGGTCCGGGGGAAGCATGGCGACCTGCGCCAGCGCCGCCCGGGTGGAGAAGCCCTCGACGGCGTCGAGGGCCGGGTCGTCCACGGCGGCCGGCTCGATGAGTCCGGTTACCGGCAGCTCGGTGACCCGCCGGGCGGCCCGGCGGCGCCAGTCGAGCACCTCGTGGCGGGCGATGGTGAACACCCAGGCCCGGAACGCCGGCTCGCCGCCCGAGAAGCGGTCGAGGCCGCGGACCACTCCCATCCAGGTCTCGGACGCCAGGTCGTCGGCGACGGCCGGCGCCGCCACCGCGAAGTAGCGCAGCAGCCGCGGCTGGAGGTCGCGCCAGAGCAGCCCGAACGCGGCCTCGTCACCGGCGGCCGCGGCGGCGAGCACGGCCGGGAAGTCGGGGCCGATCACCGGCCACCCCGGGGTGTCGCCGGTCCGGCCGGAGCGGCGGAGGCGGGCAGGACGGGTCGGAAACCTCCACCCATCCCCAGAGCGAAGGCCTCCGACCGGCGGGCGCCTCCGGCATCCCCATGACGTCGCGGCGCCGTCAGGCCTCCTCCCCTGGCCCCCTGGCCCGTTCTCATCCCGGCTCCCAGAAGGAACGCCCGATCCCCGGCTGCGTTACATCCCGTTCAGGGCCGTGTCGGAGCCGCCGATCCAGATGGGGATGACAACGACGGGGAATGCGCGGGCGACTCTGGCTGCTGTACCTGGCCGCCGGGCTGGTGGTCGCGGCCGGCAGCCTCCGGCTGCCCGATCTCCAGGCCTCGATCGTCTACCAGCTGGTGGGCCTGTCGGCCGTCGGCGCCATCCTGGCCGGGGTGCGCCTGCACCGGCGGCCCGTCGTGGCATCTGGTACGGCCTGACCGCCGGCCTCGGGGTGTTCGTCGCCGGCGACGTGGTCTACAGCGTCTTCGTCGACGTACTCCACCGCGAGCCGTTCCCGTCCCCCGTCGACGGGCTCTACCTGGCCAGCTACCCACTGCTGGCAGCGTCCCTGCTGGTCATGATCCGCAGCCGGACCGGCGGCCGGGATCGGGCCGGCCTGATCGACGCCCTGATCATCGCCACCGGCCTTGGGCTGCTGTTGTGGACGTTCCTGATGCGGCCGATCGCCGCGGACGCGTCCCTCGGGCTGGGGTCGCGGCTGATCTCGCTCGCCTACCCGCTGGCCGACGTGCTCCTGCTGGCCGTGCTGGCCCGGCTGTCCACCAGCCCGGGCGCCCGTGGCGCCAGCTACCGGCTGCTCGGGCTGGCGCTGGTGCTCCAGTTGGGCGCGGACATCGTCTACGCCGGGCTCACCACCAACGGGGGCTATAACGGCGGCCTGCTCGACCTCGGCTGGATGACCTCCTACCTGTGCTGGGGCGCGGCCGCCCTGCACCCGTCGGTCCGTCTGCTGTCGGAGGTGGCGCCCGCCAACGGCGTCCGCGTCGACCGCCGGCGCCTGCTGGTCCTGGCCCCGGCCGCCCTGATCGCCCCGGCGCTGCTGCTGTACCAGGGCGCCCGCGGGCTGGCGATCGACTGGGGGTGGCTCCGGGGTCGGCTCGGTGGTGCTGTTCCTGCTGGTCGTGGCCCGCATATCCGAGCTCGTGGCCCAGGTCCAGGACCAGGCGGCCCAGCTGGCACCCGAGCAGCTCATCGGCGTCGCCGACGGCGCCCTCTACCAGGCCAAGCACCAGGGACGGAACCGGGTCGTGGCCGCCCCGCCGGCGGCGTCCCAGCCCGGCGCCGACCGGGAACCGAGCCCGGTCGGGACCTCCTAGGCCAGGCCGCGGCGGGTAGCGGCCGGGGGGCGGCGGCCGAGGATGGCCTCGACCATGCGGACCACCCGGACGGTGGGCTGGACCTCGTGGACGCGGACGATAGCGGCCCCGGCGGCCACGCTGAACGCGGCCGCGGCCAGGCTGCCCTCCAGGCGCTGGTCGAGACCGACGTCGAGGGTCTCGCCGACGAAGTCCTTGTTGGACAGGGCGACCAGCACCGGGTGGCCGAGGCCGGTGAGCTCACCCAGGCGCCGGGTCAGCTCCAGGGAGTGGAAGGTGTTCTTGTGGAAGTCGTGGCCGGGGTCGACGATCAGGCGGTCGGGCGCCACTCCACGCTGCTGGGCCAGAGCCGTCCGTCCGGCCAGAAAGGCCCGGACCTCGGCGACCACGTCGGCGTAGGCGGGGCGGTGGGGGCGGGTCCGGGGCGGGCCGCCGGTGTGCATGACGACCAGGCCGGC
>Ga0126307_10002311_pt1 | contig 12848 bp, 16 predicted proteins | sample Plot28_FD_89955 | JGI IMG/M metagenome (GOLD analysis project Ga0126307, IMG submission 89955) | Serpentine soil microbial communities from UC McLaughlin Reserve, CA, USA - Plot28 | ecosystem: Environmental > Terrestrial > Soil > Grasslands | place: USA: UC McLaughlin Reserve, Lake County...
CGCTGACGGTCGGTCTCTCGGCCGGGTGAGGCGGGTGGAGACGAAGGCGACCGGCACATTTCTTCGTCTGACCGGATTCCGCTTTCGCGAATTTCCGTTATCGGCTGTCGAGACCGTTTGGCCAGCAGCGTCAGTGCTCCTCGTCGCACAATCAGAGACCCATCAACGATCGGTCAGCGGTCCGCGTGACGCCACGAGACCGTCTTGGGAGGACGAGACGCTTCCGTGGTGGGAGCTTCTTGAAGGCGACCGATCTTCAGTGGAGGACCGGGGCTGGTTGCCGGCCCTGGCTGTTCCTCAGCGGACATGGCTGAGGTGGCAGCACGGTTTCATCACCGGTGGCCTCCGATCTGCCTCATCAATCAACTCGCTTGCAAGGAAGCTCCTCACCCGGATGAGAGCCCGTTGCAAGCATCTATACATCTTGGTGCAACGGCAGGCGCACAACGGCTGGCGAGAAACGCGGGCCATGGCGTGCCGCATGCGGTGTTGGTGCGCTGCGGCGCGCGCAGCTGGGGGGAATACGATCGCCCGTGGACGCGTCGCACTGGCACGGCTAATGCTACGCCTTGCCGTGTCGTTGGCCGGCGGGCGCAAGGCACTCTTCGGGACGATGCGGCCCCTCGATACTGGCGCGCACGACCAGTCAGGACCAGGCGACCAACCTGAACCCTAAGGTCAGACCTCTTAGCTTATCTTGGCGTCCCGCTCCCCGGGCGGCGGCGGGCGAGCAGTTGTAGAACAGTTGGCAGGCTGCTGTGCTCCGCAGTACCCCGACCCCTGGGAGGGCTACTCACTTTCTTCGACTCGTCAGCGAGCCATCCGGGCCGCCTACGCGTCCCAAGACTGCCGCTGAAGCGTGTGCAGAGCGCGGATGGCGGGAACAACCCGCCCATAGAGGCGAACGTCAATGTCCGCGAGATAAAGACGTTCGAGACGAGGTCCGGGAACACCGGCTATGTCCTCGTCGACGAAAAAGGCGGCGAGTACACGACGTTTCGACCCGAGATCGGGAGACGCGCACAGGATGCGGAGGGAAAGCTGGCTCGGATCCGCTACCACGAGACGGAGCGCAGCGGGTTCCGCAACGTCTACCTCGATTCCGTAGAGCCACTCGGAGACGACGGGGAAAACGATGAAGGGGAAGCCGAGGCCGCGTGGCGAACAGCGGTCGACGCCGCACCCTGGTTGGCTGGCGAGCCGACTCCCAAGAGCGAGCTTCATGCCGACGAACTCTTCGAGAAGCTGAAGCCGTTCAAGGACCTGGTGGAAAAGGACATCGAAGCCGAACGCGAGAAGGACATCGAAGCAGATCGGTAACGCACGGGCGAGACGCTAGGTCTGGTCGCACCGGGCCGCGTACGACCGACGGCCGGCCCGACTACCTCACGTCGCCGTGTCAAGGAGTTCCACGCGCGGCCTTCGATTGAGAGGGATACCACGGGGCGGGCGAAATCTGACCGGCTCTGCTTAGTTACTACGCGCGCGCCGGGCGAAGGGCTGAGGGGTACCCTCCCCGTAAGGCGCCGCCGAGGATCTGGCTAGGGGCTGCTCACTTACTACGCGCGCGCGGGCGAGAGGATTTCCCGGCGGGCGCCACTGAGATGGTCCTGGAGTCCCTCGCGCCTTTATGAAATCAAGGGGGGTACCCCTCCCCAGGGGTGTCGACGGGAAACCGGAACCGGAAATCGGCCTTTTATTTGTGGCCTCTGAGCAGCGCATAGTGCCTCACGTACAGCAGAGCGCCGCCTTCCGGCGGCGCTCCAGGTTGCGAAGAAGAAACGAGTGGCTAACGGAGGGATACTTGCGCGTCGCTTGCTCTCAATCGTCCTCTTCGATCCCACTTCGATGCGCCGTTTATGCTCTAGCCTCCGCTGAAGAATCCGCTGTGGCCGTTGCACGCTACGCCGGGGCTCGGAACGACGGCCTTGAGGCCCATCCGCACGAGCTGCCCATATGACTGGGTCCGGGTAAGGAACTCGCCCGGTTCTCCCGCGTGGTACTCGTTGAGGCCGGACGCCGCGCAGATCGAGTTTGCATGAGCGAGAGCCGCCGTGTCCGGCCCCTCCGCGGGAATGCCGGTTGGACTGCCCGGCCCCTTGATCTCGCCGGCGAACGCCGAACCAGCAGCCGTGGCGGCGATCGCAAGCAAACACACGCCAGCGATGAACAATGACTTGAGCCGCATATCTCCCTTTCCCGAGGTTTTGCTTAAAAATGGGGCCGCCCATCGTTAAGCACGGCGGGCCATCCCGCCCAGCGGAGAAGCTATACCGGCCCGGGCGTCTCTACAAGGGGGAGGATCTGATCCGCGATTCCGGGTGCACAGCGATTGGGCGGGTTGCATGGCACTAGGTGGACGACTCGCCGCCTAACAACCGACCTTTGCACCTCCCAACCCCTAGCGTTGGCACAAGCGCAGGCAGCGGAGCTGGCACCCGAGGCATCAGAGTTCCGATACGGCGTCCCATGCCTAGCTATCCGAGAAACTGTCCCCGCTGCGACGTAATGACGCCGGAACCCGGCTTTGGCTTCAACCGCATGAAGGCGAGTGGCGTGAACGTTCGAAAGTGCCTGGAAACTGACCTTTCCTGCCAAATGGATAATCGCGGAAGCAAGGTGTAAGTTCCGCTGCCTAGCCTGCCGACGTGGCACGGGAATGGGCCTGCAGCCACCGGCTGGAGAGAGGGGTCTAGGCGAGGTATGACTCTCGACCAGAAGAGGGCGCGTTGGTTCGGCGTCCTCTACCTCATCACGTTTGCCACGTCGATCCCGGCGTTGATTCTGTACCAGCCGGTGCTCGACGATCCCGTCGGCTACATCGCCGGTGCCGGTCACGACAAGCGGATCCTCCTCGGGGTTTTCCTGGAGCTGCTGCTGATTATCGCGAATATCGGCACCGCGGTAGTGATCGTTCCGATCATGAGGCGGCGTTTCGAGGATCTGTCAATCGGCTACGTTACGGCGCGGCTCTTCGAGTGCACGTTCATCCTCGTTGGCATCCTCGCGGTGCTCGGGATCATTACGTTGCGCAACGAGGCCGCGGGTGCGAACGAAGGCACGATCGCGTACACGCTCGCGGCGATCAAGGACTGGACGTTCCTACTCGGCCCAGGCTGGGTCGTGGGCTGGGGGAACGGACTGATCCTTGGTTACATGATGTACCGCACGCAACTCGTACCGCGGCCGTGGCCGTGGCTCGGGCTTATTGGCGGGCCGCTACTCATCATCACCGGCACGGCCATCCTGTTCAGTGGAAACGATCCGAGCAGCACACTGCGCTCGTTGCAAGGCCTCGTCACCATCCCGGAAGCGGCGTGGGAGCTCTTTCTCGGCGTCTACTGCACCATCTGGGGCTTTAGGCGCGGTGCCCCGATCCTTTCTGAGGGCGTTCGATGACGACTCAACCCGCGCCGAGTCCGAACACCTCAGATGCCGCGGATGCCGACGGGACGACCGACGGCATCCCCTTCGGCTACGGGTTCTTCCTGCCGTCCTGTCGCTCGTCATTTGGACAGTCGCAACGAGCGTCGCTAGATACCGAGCGGTGGCGACTGACTTGAAAGCTTCTTAGGGACGGCGTCCACAGTCCACAGTCGTGGCGGTGCGCGAACGCAATCAATGCCGGACCGCTTATGGAAGAGTGGTCTAGGAATCCCTCGCGTCTTTACGGATCAGGGGGTACCCCAAAAGGCCTAGATCGAGCTTCGAGCATTCAAGTCACCGATGGCGTGTACGGCCACTGGGAGAGCGCCGCGCGCAGGTTCAGCAACCGACAGCCGCGATGTACTCATCAGTTGTCTCCGAATCTGCCGGTGCGGTAAGCGCGATCAAGTCCTCTTGGTAATCGCCCGTCGCTCGGATGTCATTGGTTCACTCCGGTGGAAGGCGAGCCGGAGTCGTTCGTCGACGAGTTCGAGAAGCCGGCCCCTCGCAATGGACGGCTCGATCACTGCACGTTCCACCAGGAGGAGACCGCCGAGGACGGCACGGTCGAGATCGACGGCGAGGTCTGGATCTCTTACACGCCTGCCCACTAATCGCTCGCTGATGGAGGAACGGCCCCGAAGCTTTGCCCAGGGTGTTCGGGGCCGTTGCTTCGAGACTGTCCTCTAAAACCGTGGGGTCCATCGTTGAATCAGGAGGCTCGAAATGACAAGCCAGATGTGGGCGCGCGTGAGCGGAGCGATGGGCATCCCGTTCGTTATCGGGTTCATCCTTCTCGGGGCGCTGAGTGGCAGCTCTCCGGACTACAGGAGCTCCAACAGCGATATCACCGCCTGGTACGCGAGCCACAGTCATCGTGTCCGGGACATCGCCGGCATCTTCATCCTTGCGGTGAGCGCGACCTTCTTTCTCTGGTTCCTCGGACGTCTACGCGAGCTGTTGCGTTCCGTCGAGGGCAACGAGGGACGTGCGGCGAGCATTGCCTTGGCCTCAGGTGCGGCGTTGATCATCCTGTTGGCCGTGGCCGGATCCGACTTCAGTTCCGTAGCCTTTGTCGTGTCGGAAGCGGGCGACAAGTTCGCGCTCGACCCCAATACCTTTCGGTTGCTGAGCGGTTTCGGCTTTCTCACGTACGTTGTTGCCTTCATGCTCGGCGCCCCGCTTGCCTTCGCAGTCGGAGTGACCGCGTGGCGGACGGGCATCCTGCCCCGCTGGCTGGCCACTAGCAGTTTCCTGGCTGGGATCGGCGCACTGGCGAGCTTCACCTTCCTCACGACCTTGATCTACATCGCTTGGGTCCTGCTCCTCAGTGGCTATCTCACGCTCCGGCCTCCCCCAGTGCGTGTACCGGTCCCACGAGCAGCACCCTGACGAAATGATGTACGGGGGCGGCCACAATGCCGCCCCCAACGACCGGTGCCAGGAAGGTAGGACGAGCCCCCGAAAGGTCCGAAGACGGGCCTCTTCTTAGGCGTATCGTCGGCTCGTGATCTTTTACGCCGTCGTCTCAGACGAGATCGAGCAAGTGATCGATTTCTACGCCACGCCTTCCGAGGCCGAGGCGATGCTTGAGCGCGCGTGCTCAGGGATGAACCGGACTGGCGCGATGTTTTGTACATCGAGCCCATCGAGCTCGTGACCGGTGGTCTGAACTGGCGAAACGCTTGCGGAAGGGCGGCGGGGCTACGCGCTTGGCGAAACGGGGCGTGATGCGGGAATCGGTCGCACGCGCCAGAGAAGCAGGAGCGCGAGCAGGAAGATCAGAAGCGCATTCACCGGGTGGAGCCCCGCGATCCAGCGATTGTCCACCTCGGGAAGGGCGACTTGGACGGTGGTCAGTGCTCCGATCAAGAACGCGATCGCGAGGCTTTTGAGTTCGACCCAGGCGACGAGGGCGGCGAGGAAGACGAGGATGGAGAGGCCGTGCGTCAGCGTGAAGCCCAAGTCTTCGTGCAGGTCGAACGACGTCGCGCCGAAAATCCCGAAACCAGCCGTCAGGATCTGCACCACGACAGCGAGTAGGAACAGCCCCGTGAAGAGGATGAGCGCCCAGCGCGCGTAGCGGCGGACCGAGGTCAAGGCGGCGCATCATAGAGAGCTTGGAACACTTGCGAAAGCCGGGTTCCTCTCGGCCCAGATTGGGTGGCTTGGGTGACTACTAGGCGAGAGCCGGCGCTTTTAATAAGCCGGGTCGACTATTCCCCAGACCGCCACGCGCAGCGCCACAGCAGGAGCAGACCGGCGAGCATACCCTGCGCCGAGTATTACCTTCGAGCTCGCGCCCGGCCAGGTCGCCGACGATCTCCTATTGGGGCGCGACTCGCGGATAGCGAATCCGTAGGCGCTTCACAATCCCGCATGAATCTGTGGTATTTCGAGGCGCGAGTACGACTTGTGGTACGGAATCTCGGGTAGTTCGCTTGTTCTACGCGCGCGGTGTGAGGCGAGAGGCTGGGCACCCCTCAGAGGTGGTCAGGGAGTCCCTCACCGCTTCGTCGAATCAAGGGGTACCCGCCCCAGGGTGCCGCCATAAGCTCTGACGGCGCTGCTGTTAGTTCAAGGCGATGGGAGTTCGATTCTCCTCGCCCGCTTCACAACCAGAGGGCCGGGCATGGCGGCCCTCTGGTTGTGCGAGATGTGCTACCCGTTCAGGACGGGCTCGATCACATCACAGAACGCCTCGAAGTCGCTGAGGAGATCGGGATGTGGGCCGTGCAGGTCTTCCAGGTGGGACTCGATGAAATCCCCGACCGGATTGTCTGGGTCACCCGTGTACTCGAACACATCCACGAACGTGACCGTGCCTGCATCGCGAAGCAACGTTCGCCCATTCGTGACCGAGAGCTTCTCGGGGATGCCCGTGAAGACGGTGCGGAACGTCACCGTCCCCGCTTCCTCATCGATCACGGGTGCGGTCTCCATCACTGGACCCGCCGCGAAGACCGTGATCGAGTTGCCGTTCTCGGCCGTGAAGATCGTCCAGAACGTCCCCGAAAACGTCGCCGAGTCAGCACGGATCGTTCCGACTGCATTCCCCATGACGACCGTTGTGCCTTCGACGCCGCACACCTCATCGGGGAACGGCCCATCGGTAAAGTGGTCGACGAAGTGCTCGACCGGCCGTGATGCGCTCGCCTGGCTCGCTAGCGCACATGCGCAGAGCAGCGCGATAACGAGGGTCGTCAGTTTGCCTCGCATACGTCTCCCTCCGGTTAAGTCGGGCGATTCTCTCTTGCTCGCCCGGCCAGGTCAATGCAGCGCTACGAGACGATGACGCGCCGCCGGGCCGAACCCTGGACGCAAACTTGCTGGTCACCGACGATGTTGCAGGCGGTCACGAACACTGGTTCTTGAATCTCAGCCTCTTTGCGCGATCAGGGGTACCACCCGCCCGACGTCCCGACACATAACGCGCGCGCGGGCGAGGGGCGACGTCTGTTGAGGTTGTCCTGGCAGGGACAGTTACTACGAGCGCGCGGGCGCGAGGCTGAGAGTATCGGGAGACTCGTCGTGATGAGGCCGCGGAGGAGGGCCGAGACTGTGATCCACGACGGAGGGCGAGGGCTTCGAGGTCAAGGCCCTCTTGCCAAGTCAGCCCGGCCTCTGCTCTGTAAACGCGGGCCACCTGAGAGGCGACCTCACCAGTCTCCGTTGCGACATTCCAGGTGCCGGGGATCTTTGAGAATTGCCGTCGAGGACAGACGAAAGCGGGCCGGGAGGCCCGCTTTCGTGCTTGTGCAGCTCTGTTTTGTTTGATTAGGCGGTCTGCGCGCGACCGACGTGGCGGCTTGCGAGCGCCGCTCCGCCGCCGAGGAGGACGAGTGCGAGAGTGAGGCCCGCGCCGATTCCAGCGTCCTTCCAGTCAAAGCCGGCAGAGACGACCTGCGGCTCGCCGATCGACCGAGGCTGCGTGCGGACGAACTCGATCTTGTCGCTGGGGCTGCCGCTCGGGAGTGCCCTGACGACCTCGATCTGATCGCCGCGGTTGACCGCGTAGTCCACGGGCATCGCGCGGGGCATGCCGTAGTCGGACGCATTGACCTGCGACGACGGGAAGTCGGTGACGAACGCCTGGTAGCCGTTCGCCTGGACGGACGAGCCCTCATCGATCTTCGCCTGCGCGACGGGGGCTGCGATCGCTGCGATGGCGAGCGCGAGGGCGAACCGCTTGATGAACCAATTCCTTCTCCGATTGCTGCGCATCTTCCTGCTCCCTTCCTGATTGACCTCTACTGCCGATGCGCACAAGACGAATGAGCTGCACTTGTTCTTCCCTACCAAGAGGCTGCGCCTCTTGTCGGGCACCGCCTTGCAAGAAATGGCTAACAAGCAAGCGAGCTCGAAAGAGCGAGCGCCAAGTTCTCAGCGCTCTTCTCGCTCGCAACTCAGGCAGGCGAAGCCTGCACTTACACCAGAGCAAAGGAAACACGACGAAGGCTCTGGAGACGCACTACTCCCCCAATGAGCGGGGGAAGCAGTACGTCGATAGCTACACCGTCACATGAGGTTCCCACGTTAGGACTATCGACCCGGAGACTCAAACGCGCCCTCGACAGGTCAGCGGTCTTCTCGCTCGTCTCCGTCTACTCTCGCAAGCTGCGACTGACGGTTCTGATGATCACCTTAGGGATGCAGGCGTTCCCCTTGCACGGGAGCGCCAGCTGCAGCGCTTGGAAGCCGGCCCCTTGATTTCGTACGCCCGGGCGCAGGCGTTGCAGCGTTATGGCGAGGACCCACCAGCTGGCTTCCAGCGACAGGGCTGCCCTCTTGTCGGGTCGGGCTGGCGCCAGAGCCAAAAGTCCTGCATACGGGCAGGTATCAGGTTCGCCATAGGAGTCCGAAATTAACGAAGGGCGGCCCATCCGGCCGCCCTTCGCGTACCCAGGTGGGCGTTCGCCTAGTGCGACAGCCCGAACCGGCGACGCCGCGCGAACACACTGGCCGCGCCCGCCGCGAGGAGGAGGCCGATCCCGCCCGCCACCGGCGCCCAGACTGGGAACGAGCCCTCGCCCCCAGACGAGGGCACCGAAACCACCGGTTGCGAGCCGACGATCCGCACCGGTGGATAGGTGTACTCCCTGTCGGTGAATCCGTCCGTGAGCGTGTAGGCGTAGCGGCCAGCTGTCGGGAAGACGACGTCGAGCGTGTACTGACCGACCTGGCCCGTGGACTTGGCGGCGAATGTCCTACGCTCGCCGGTGTCGAGGTTCGTGAGCTCGAGCGTGGGCTTCGCGCTGGCAGGGAGCCTGCCGTTCAGGTCGATGAGCGTCAGCCCAGTCGACCAGGTTCCGCCGGGAGGCGTCCCGAACGGGGTCGAGCTCAGCTCGACGCCGCCCTCCTTGGCCAGCGCCCCAGAGGCGAGCACAGCGGCCGCGCAGAGCCCGAGAGCGAGTGCAATGAGTGAACGTCTCAATCCGGCCTCCTTCGTTTAGCCGTCATACACCGCGACCACGGTCGGGGTTCCGGACTCGGACCACGTGAGCTCAAATGGAACCCCGGCGCCGTTGTTTTCGTAGTCACTCTCGCGCAGCACCCGGTCGACGTTCACGCGGTGCCGGAGGACGTAGCGGCCGGCGCGAAGCGCAGTGATGTCGATGGACTGGCCTTCCAGGCGCGGTACGTAGTCGTCGCCGTAGCCGGGCGAGATGCCCTCGCGGACGATCAGCCGCTCGAGCTGGCCGCGGCCGCACTCCTGCGTCCACACGGGGTGCTCGGGCTCGCCCGGGAGCTGGATGCTTCGCGCGGCGTTATAGCGGTCGCCGAGGCAGAAGCCGGTCTTCTGGTCGCGGCCGGCTGTCTCGCCGGCCGGGGTGAGGATGTCGTAGCGCTCGAAGTCGAGGAAATGCCAGTGGCGATGTGTCTCCGACTGGACGAAGCGGATCTCGCCGTCCACCGGATATGTCGCCGTCGTCCCGTCGGAGCGGCGGACGAGCTGCTCGACCGACATTGCGGTCGTGCTCTCGTCGGATCGGCTCCCGACGAGGAGCATCGGTCCGCGCCCGCCGTTTTCGACCGCCGACAGGAACGCGAGCCTCCAGGTGTCTCCGGCCCGGTAGACCGCGAGCGCGCGTGGGGGCGATTGCACGAGATCGGGGAGAAGCTCCGGCGAGTCGCCTGCGGAGCCTCCGCACCCGGCAGCGAGCAGCACGACGAGGGCGGCCTTCAGGCGCATTGCCCGTAGTACCCGCGCCGCGGCCTCCGGGTTCCTAGAACGTCGCCTCGCGGATGCCGATCGCGATGAGGAGCAGGATGAGCGCGGCGACGACAAGGCGGTAGACGACGAAGATCGAGTAGTTGTGCCGGCGCACGTAGCCGAGCAGCGCCTCGATCGCGATCAGGCCGCTGCCGGCAGCCGCGAGCGTCCCGACGAGGAACGGCCCCGTCCAGCCATCGGGCAGCTCCCCCCGGACGACATCGGTCCAGCCCTTGAAGAGCACCGCGCCGAAAACGACCGGAACGAGCAGCAAGAAGGAGAAGCGCGCCGCCGCGTCGCGGTCGAAGCGGAGGGCGCGGGCCATCGTGATCGTGATCCCGGAGCGGGAGACCCCCGGCGCGAGTGCGACTGCCTGAGCGAGCCCGATCGCGATCGCCTGGCTGAAGCGGAGGTCTTCGATCTTCCGCTCCTGCGGCATGCGGTCAGCGAGCCAGAGCAGCACGCCGAACACTGCGAGGAAGACCGCGATCTGCCACGGAGCGCCGAGGTGCTCCTCGACGACGCTCTCGCCGAGCGCTCCGGCGATCGCTGCCGGGATCGTTGCCGCGAAGACGCACCACGCGGTCCGCTCCTCCACGGTCCGGATCTCTCTGTGGCCCACGCTGCGAAACCACGCGGCCACGAGCGCGACGATGTCGTCCCAGAAGTACGCGACGACGGCGATCAGCGTCCCCAGGTGAAGCGCCACGTCGAACGTCTTGTTGAAGTCGGGGTGCTCCTCGAGGTACGTCCAGTCGCCCAGCCACGGGACGAGGATCAGGTGGCCTGAGGACGAGATCGGCAGGAGTTCGGTGAACCCCTGCACGACTCCGAGGACGAAGGCCTGCCAGTCGGAGAGGACACCTTCGACCTCGCCGACCCCCAGGGCGGCGAGCACGGCGGCGGTGACGAGGGCCGCCGCAGCCGTCAAGCGAAGACCTCGGCGGCACACCCCGGTATCGTATGCGCGCTCCGTGAGCCGGAACGACGTCATCCTTGGAATCGCCGCCCTCGTGCTCGTCGGCTTCGCGTTGGTGGTCTCGATCGTGCTGCCGCGGCGAAACCCGAACTTCCCGGGTCGGCACGTTGGCGTGCTCGTCCTCGTCGCCGCACTCCTGATCATTGCGATGCTGACCGCGGTCGAGGTCCTGGGCGAGAGCCACCACGTCGAGGCGGCTGCGGAGAGCGGCGCCACCGAGACGGAGCCGGCACCCACCGAGTCCACGCCGACCGAGACCACGGCGCCGGCGGAGACGAGCGGAGGTCCGACGGGTGACCCGGCGGCCGGCAAGCAGATCTTCACCACGGCTGCTCAGCCACCGTGCGCGAGCTGCCACACGCTCGCCGAGGCGAACGCCTCCGGGACCGTCGGGCCCGATCTCGACCAGGTGCTCAAGGGGAAGGACGCGGCCTTCGTCCACGAGTCGATCGTGGATCCCGACGCCGAGGTCGCCTCGGGCTTCACTGCCGGGGTCATGCCGTCCGTCTACGCCGACCAGCTCGACGAGCAGCAGCTCGCCGACCTCGTCGCCTTCCTCGAGCAAGCCGCCGGCAGCTAGACGCCCGCGGGGCGCCAGAGACCTCTGCTAGTACCCGTATAGCTCGAAATCACGGGCGTACACGTCCCGGACCCGGCGCAGCAAGTCGGGGCGCCCGTTGAACAGGCTGTCAGGCACGGTCGTGCGCGCGTTCCGTACCTTGAGCGGCACCTGTGGCATTCCGGTCAGCTCCCGTACGCGTTCCAGGTCGGCAGCGAACGTCTCCAGGCGCCCGACGTAGTCGAGGTCGATCAATCCGTGCATCAGATTGAGGTGTTGGGGCCGCCAGTGCGGATCGAGTTCGAGCGGCTCCTGCGCCTCGAGTGCATCGACGAATTGGTCGAACGTCGGCACATGGCTGGGATCCACCGGCAGCCCGAGCGCCGCCTGCACCCGGCCCCGCCAGGCGTGCTTGCGTGACGTATCGGCGATCCGGTCCAGGTAGGTCGACTCGCACCGCCGGATCGGATCGCGCACGAAGCTGAAACGGAACGCCTCACCGGCCAGCATCCGAACCACGGTGCTCATGCCGACGTCGGCTACCGTGGGCAGCCGGTGTTCCCGGTACACGTTGCCGGGGTCGAAGTCGTGGTCACCTGTGTGCGCCCGATGCAGCCACAGCAGGATCGTCGAGGACGCCGCCTTGGCGTTTCTCACGTAGATGCAGCCGTGCTCGGGCAGCGGCTGCACCCGTCGGGCGAATTTGCCGTCGGGGAAGTATCCGGAAAGCGCCTCCAAGGTGACCCGATTCATGCTCGCACCCTAGATGCCGGGAGGCCGGCAACGGAGTCCTTTATCAATGCGGGATCAAGGCGGAGAGGGCGGGATTCGAACCCGCGACCCGACTTTCGCCGAGTACGCGATTTCCAGTCGCGCTCCTTAGGCCAACTCGGACACCTCTCCGCGCGCGCCGCCATCGTATCGGGCGTTTTGGCCATCCTCGGTAGCGGTAGGAGCCGAGCAAGCGAGAAAAGGGGGGTTCTGATGCCACCTCGTGGTGTCGAGAAGGGCAGCAAGCGTGCCCGTCAGTACGAGCACATCAAGGACAGCGCGAAGGAGCGCGACATGTCCGAGGACCGCGCCGAGGAGGTCGCCGCGCGCACCGTGAACAAGGAGCGTGCCCGCGCCGGCGAGTCCCGCACGGCGTCGCGGAGCTCGATTCGCGACATGTCCTCGAGTCGCCGCGGTGGCCTGCGCTCGCACGGGAGCCGCACGACCGGGCAGACCAGGGAGCAGCTCTACAACGAGGCCAAGCGGCTGAACATCAACGGCCGCTCGCGGATGAACAAGCGCCAGCTCCTGGCCGCCGTCAACCGCAAGAAGAACGCCTAGCGAGCGGAGTCTCGTCCAGCCGCTCGGCGAGCTGGGTGATCGACTCGAAGACCGCGACGGCGCCGGCGTCCCGCAGCTCGTCTTCCGAGAACCCACCCGTGAGGACGCAGACCGTCGGGACTCCGGCGCCGCGCGCCGACTCGCAGTCCCACGGGGTGTCACCGACCATGACTGCCTTGCCGCCGCCCGCCTTCTCGACGGCGGCGATGACGAGGTCTGGATGCGGCTTGGTCGCCTCGACGTCGGCGGAGGTCGTCCACCCGTCGGCGAGCTGGCGCGCATCGAGGAGATCGAGGTAGCGGTCGACCTCCTCGGCCTTCGCGGACGACGCCAGGACG
>Ga0126307_10002312_pt1 | contig 12846 bp, 9 predicted proteins | sample Plot28_FD_89955 | JGI IMG/M metagenome (GOLD analysis project Ga0126307, IMG submission 89955) | Serpentine soil microbial communities from UC McLaughlin Reserve, CA, USA - Plot28 | ecosystem: Environmental > Terrestrial > Soil > Grasslands | place: USA: UC McLaughlin Reserve, Lake County...
GCGGCCTCCTTCACCGCCGGGTGGCTCATGATCGCGTTCTCGAGGTCGACGGAGCTGATCCACTCCCCGCCGGACTTGATCAGGTCCTTGGTCCGGTCGGCGATCCGGATCGAGCCGAAGGCGTCCATCGCGGCGACGTCACCGGTCCGCATCCAGCCGTCCTCGGTCGTCAGCGTCACGCCGGCGTCCGGGTTGTAGTAGTCCTTCGCGCACCAGGGCCCGCGCACCTGGAGCTCGCCCGTGGCCTTGTCGTCCCACGGCTGCGGCTCGAGCGTGTCGGCGTCGACGATGCGCGCCTCCACCCCGAGGAACGGGATGCCGGCGCGGGCGCGCTGCGTCGCCTTCGCCTCGTCGTCGAGCTCCTGGTATCGCGGCGGCAGGATGCCCGACGACGCGACCGGGTGCGTCTCGGTCATACCCCACGCCTGCAGGATCGGGATCCCCACCTGCTCCCGGTAGGCCTCGCTCAGCGCCCGGGGCACCGCGGAGCCGCCGCAGCCGATGTCGCGCAGCTTGTGCGGCTTGCCGGCCAGGTGCGGGAGCACGCCCTGCCAGATGGTGGGCACACCGGCGGTGAAGGTGACGCCTTCCTCGATGATCAGCTTCGCGATGTTCTCCGGCTGCATCATGGCGCCGGGCATGACCAGCGAGGCGCCCGCCGCCGGCGCGGCCTGCGCGATGCCCCAGGCGTTGGCGTGGAACATCGGCACGACCGGCATCGCGACGTCGTTGACGCCCAGACCGAAGGCGTTGGGCATCAGGACGCCCAGCGTGTGCAGGAACGTCGAGCGGTGCGAGTAGACGACGCCCTTCGGGTTGCCCGTTGTGCCGCTCGTGTAGCACATCGAGGCGGCCGACCACTCGTCCTCGACGTGGAACTCGACCGGCTCGGCATCGGCCAGCAGGGTCTCGTAGTCGAGGATCCGCGAGTCGTCGGGGATCTCGCTGTCGCCGCCGTCGTCCATGACGACCACCTGCTTGACCGTCTTCATGGTGTCGATCAGCGGCCACAGCAGCGGCAGCACGGTGCGGTCGACGAAGATGACCTCGTCCTCGGCGTGGTTGGCGATGTAGGTCAGCTGCTCGGGGAACAGCCGCACGTTGAGCGTGTGCAGCACCCGCCCGGTGCAGGGTGCGGCGAAGTACAGCTCGAGGTGGCGCTGGCTGTTCCAGCCGAAGGTGCCCACCCGGCCGTCACCGCTGATGCCGAGCGTGTCGAGCACACCGCCGAGCTTGCGGGTGCGTTGCGCCCACTCCGCGTAGGTGGCGCGGGTGACGCCCCCGGGGTTGTTGGTGACGATCGTGCCGTCGCCGTAGTGCTGCTCGACGTGCCGGAAGATCGAGTCGACGGTCAGGGGGATGTCCTGCATCAGGCCGCGCATGGCCGGAGTTTGCCAGTGACGCGGCTCACCTTCTACCCGCGGGTAGGACTCACCCGAACGCGGCGACCACGCCGTCGACGAGAACCGGCACCACCTCCGAGGCGGGTACCGGCGCACCGGCCTTCGTCTGCACCTGGAGGACCCAGAGCCCCTGGGGCAACCGGGTGTCCGGCACGGCCAGCACGTAGCTCGTCGTGCCCTGCCACGTGCACCGCGCCAGGACGGCGTCGTCGGCGACCGACGGCACGTCGCGGCGGGCGCACGACCCGATGGGGAACCAGTCGGTCGAGCCGTCGGCCAGGAAGCCGACGTTGACCACGTAGTCGTAGTCCGGGGTGTCGTAGTCCAGCGGCGTCTCGACCCACGCGCAGCCCCCCGGCCCCGGGAGCGTGCCGGTCCAGTAGCTCATCTTCTGGCCGGTCACGGCCTCCAGTCGCGCGGACAGCACCGGGCAGGTGGAGAGGTCGTCCTCGAGGTCGGCCCCGGGGAACGGTTTGCCCTCCGGCAGCCACTGGTCCCACTCCGCCGGCGAGGTCAGCGAGACCGCGGGCAGCCCGGCGCCCACGTCGGCGACCTCCTGCTGGGCCTCCGGGCCGGCCTCGCTCCGCGGCTCGCCCGTGTCCTCGGGGATGGGGGACTTCGGAACCGCGGTCGGCGGCGCGGAGGTCGTGGAGGTCGTCGCGGTCGTCCCGGCCGACGCCGAGGTGGCTGCCGGACGGGCCGGCGCCGCCGCCGTCGCACTGCTCACCGCGATGGCGACCGCCGCCGCCACGGCACCGACGGCCAGGCCGATCGGGATCCACCGGTGTCGACCAGGTCCGGACAGGCCCCTGCCGTCGTCGTCCCGCTCGCCCATGCCGCTCCCGTTCCTCGACCGTCGGCCGAGTCCTCGGCAGCGCGGAGACTGTTCGTGACCGCAGTCGTCCCGTAACCCTCTCAGGGTGTGAGGACGACCGGCAGTTCGGCCAGGCCGCGGATGACGAACTCGGGACGGCGCACCGGCTCGCGGCCCAGCTCGAGGGACGACGTCCGGTCCAGCAGCGCCCCGAAGGAGGCCTGCAGCTCCACGCGCGCGAGCGGCGCCCCGATGCAGAAGTGCACGCCGGCGCCGAAGGAGATGTGCGGGTTGTCGGTGCGGCCGACGTCCAGGCGCTCCGGCTCCTCGAACACCGCGGGATCATGGTTGGCCGCCCCGAGCAGCGCCGCGATCTTCCGCCCCTTCTCGACCGTGATCCCGCCGATCTCGACGTCCTCGGTGGCAGTGCGCTCGAACAGCTGGAGCGGGGAGTCGAAGCGCATGAGTTCCTCGATCGCCGTCGGCAGGAGCGACCGGTCGTCGCGGAGCCGGGCGAGCTGGTCGGGGTGGCGCAGCAGCGCCAGCATGCCGTTGCCGGTGACGTTCACCGTCGCCTCGTGGCCGGCGTTGAGCAGCAGGATGCAGGTGGTGACCAGCTCGTCCTCGGTGAGCCGGTCGCCCTCGGCGTCGCGCACCTGCACCAGGTGGCTGACCAGGTCCTCGCCCGGGCTCCGCCGTCGGTCTGCGGCCAGCCCGCGGAGGTACGTGACGAACTCGTCCGCCGCACGCTCCGCCGCCTCCTCGCGCTCGCGGGTGCGGTCGTACTCGTACATCTTCACGATCGCGTTCGACCACGGCCGCAGCAGCGGACGGTCGGCCTCCGGGACGCCGAGCAGCTCGGCGATGACGTCGACCGGGAGCTGCTCGGCCATCCCGGCCAGCAGGTCGACGGGCCGCGAGCCTGCCGACCGCTCGACCAGCTCGTCCACCAGCCGTCCCGCCAGCTCCTCGACCCAGGGGCGCAGCCGCTCGACGTGACCACGCGCGAAGGCGGTGCTGATCAGCCGGCGCAGGCGCGTGTGGTGCGGGGGCTCCATCTCCAGGATCGCGTTGCGGTGGATCAGGTTGAAGCTCTCGAACCGGTCGGCCGGCTCCTTGTCCTTCCAGATCCGGCCCAGCCGCCGGTCACGGAGGACCGCGTTGGCCTCCGCGTGCGTGAACGCCAGCCACAGCTGGAGGCCCTCGTGCCACTGCACCGGGGCGACCGTGCGGGCGCGCGCGAAGGCCGGGTACGGATCGGCGACGACCGCCGGGTCGGCGAGATCGAACGGAGCGGTCACGGACCGGAGCGTATGTGCGCCCGACGCCTGCGAGGGGGCCACATACCCTGCACCGCATGGCTTCCCGCAAGCGCTCCACCGCCACCGCCGCTGCACCCGAGGGCGTCAACCCGAAGGCGCCGTGCCCCTGCGGTTCCGGCCGCCGGTACAAGCACTGCCACGGCTCCGGCTACGCCCCGCCGGTCACCCGGCCGTTCGAGGGCCTGCGGGGCGAGGCGGACTGGGTCGCCATGCGCGAACTGGTCCCGTCGGCGACCGCCGTCCTGCGGACGACGGAGGGGCGGGAGGTCACCCTCGCCAGCGTCCTGCCCGGCGGCACCCCGGCTCTGGTGCGGGCCAACGGCGAGATCCTGCTCGGTGTCCAGATGCAGGCGTCCTCGGACGACGTCAGCCGCGACATCGGCACAGCGCTGGCGGCTGCCCTCGAGGCCCCGGTCGGCGCGCCGGTCGACCCGGGACCGATCGGCGCCGCGGGCTCGCCCGGGCCGCGGCTGCAGGAGCTGCTGGACCTGTCGGCGCCCCTCGACGTGACCGTGCACGACGACTTCGGGTTCTGGCTGGAGGGCACGGAGCCCGGTGCCGCCGCGCTGGCCGGACTGGAGCACGCGAACGAGGCCATCCTGCCGACCGTGCGGCTGCCCGGGCTCGAGGCCGCGTACTGGGTCCGGCCGAGCAACGAGCGGGCCCACCTGCGCTGGGTGCGGCCTGAGCCGGAGGAGAGGCTGCTCGACGCGCTGGCCCGGTTGTCGGCGTCGGAGCAGATCCTGCTCGGCGAGGGCACCCGGTACGCGGGGGCGTTCCGCGCGCTCGGACTCGTCGTCCCCGTCTGGGACCTGCCCGCCGATACGCCCGCCGAGGACTGGGTCGGCCCCGCGACGGAGTTCCAGGCGCGGCTGGAGCAGGCCCTCAGGATGACCGAACCGCTCTCGTCGGACGAGCGCCGGGCGCGCGCCGGCCTGCTGTCGCGCCAGATCACCCTGCGCTGACCGGCCGGGCGGCACTCCGACCCGCTTTCGGGGTCGAACTCCCGCTGTCGGGGTCCTGCAGGACCCGAGGAGCGTGGAAACGACCCGGAACGCAGACGGGCGACCGGCCCGTGCGGCGGGCGCCGGCCGGGTCCCGGTGACCCCCTCCGTGGCCGCGGCGGCCGTTCGTCGCGTTCTGCGATCAGCCGCGTGCGCGGTGACGGCAGCGTTACGCGACCGTGACAACAAACGGGCAGTCAGGGGTTGACGGGGCCACTTGTTAGCGCTCACATTTACTCCGCTCGCGTCGACGCGGGCCTGCGCCGGATCGAGTGGCCGCAGATGTCTCGAGGAGGAGAACACGTGAGCAGGAAGCTCGGCTTGACCGCTGCCAGCGCCGTCCTGGCGCTGACGCTGGCGGCCTGTGGTGGCGAAGGTGCTGGCAGCGGCTCGTCCGGCAACGAGGACGCCGCCCCGGAAGACCTCTCGATCGGTGTCTCGATGCCGACCGAGACCTCGGAGCGCTGGATCGCCGACGGCAACTCCGTCAAGGAGCAGCTGGAGGACGAGGGCTACACCGTCGACCTGCAGTACGCGGGCGACGACATCCCCACGCAGTCCCAGCAGGTCGACCAGATGATCACCCAGGGCGCCGACGCCCTGATCATCGCCGCCATCGACGGCACCGCCCTGAGCAGCCAGCTGCAGGCCGCCGCGGACGCGGGCATCCCCGTCATCTCCTACGACCGCCTCATCCGTGACAGCGAGAACGTCGACTTCTACGTCAGCTTCGACAACTTCGCCGTCGGTGTGGCTCAGGGCAACGCGCTCCTCGAGGGCCTGGGCCTCCCGACCGAGGACAACGCCGAGGGCACCGCGACCGGTCCGTTCAACATCGAACTGTTCGCCGGCTCGCTGGACGACAACAACGCGCACTTCTTCTTCGACGGCGCGATGTCGGTCCTCCAGCCGCTCATCGACGACGGCACGCTGGTCGTCAAGTCCGGGCAGACCGACATCGAGCAGGTCGCCACGCTCCGCTGGCTGCAGGAGACCGCGCAGAAGCGCATGGAGGACCTCCTCACCGGCAGCTACAACGACGGCACGAAGCTCAGCGGCGTCCTCTCGCCCTACGACGGCATCTCGCGCGGCATCATCACCGCCCTGCAGAACGCCGGCTACGGCCCGACGATCGGCTCGCCCAACCCCATGCCGATCGTCACCGGTCAGGACGCCGAGATCGCCTCGGTCAAGCTGATCGCCGACGACGTCCAGAGCTCGACCATCTTCAAGGACACCCGTCTGCTGGCCGAGCAGGCCGTCGTCGCCGCGAAGGCGTTCCTCGAGGGCGACGAGCCGGAGGCGAACGACACCGAGACGTACGACAACGGGGTCAAGGTCGTTCCCTCGTACCTGCTGCCGGTCGAGACGGTCTTCAAGGACGACATCCAGTCCGTGCTGATCGACTCGGAGTACTGGACGGCCGAAGAGGTCGCCTCGGGTCAGGCCGACTGACCGACGGCTCCAGACCGGCCGGGCCCGGTGGCGTTCGACGCTGCCGGGCCCGGCCGCACCACCCCGCACCACCTTCGGAACCGCTCAGCACTCCCCGGCAGCGATCGAGCGACTCTCGGGCTGCCCGGACGGCCCCATAGGCAGACACTTTCCCCACCGCACGCGCACTCGACGACGAGGACGACGGGATTCCATGGCCGAGAACATCCTGGAGATGCGCTCCATCACGAAGACCTTCCCCGGCGTCAAGGCGCTGGAGAACGTCAACCTGGACGTCCGCCGCGGCGAGATCCACGCGATCTGCGGTGAGAACGGCGCCGGCAAGTCGACGCTGATGAAGGTGCTCTCCGGGGTCTACCCCACCGGCAGCTACGACGGCGAGATCGTCTACGACGGCGAGACGGTGCACTTCGGCGGCATCCGCGACAGCGAGCACGTCGGGATCGTGATCATCCACCAGGAGCTCGCGCTCGTCCCGTACCTCTCCATCGCCGAGAACATCTTCCTGGGCAACGAGCGCCGCGGCCGCAGCCGCCTGATCGACTGGAACAAGGCGAACGCCGACGCGGCCGCTCTGCTGAAGTCGGTGGGGCTAAACGAGAACCCGGTGACGCCGGTCGGCCAGCTCGGCGTCGGCAAGCAGCAGCTGGTCGAAATCGCGAAGGCACTGTCCAAGGACGTGCGGCTGTTGATCCTCGACGAGCCGACGGCGGCGCTCAACGACAGCGACTCGGAGCACCTGCTCGGCCTGCTGCGCCGCCTCAAGGAGCGCGGCATCACCTCGATCATGATCTCGCACAAGCTCAACGAGATCACCGCCATCTCCGACCGCGTGACCGTCATCCGCGACGGGAAGACCGTCGAGACCCTCTCCCTCGACGCCGGCGAGGTCACCCAGGAACGGATCATCCGCGGCATGGTCGGCCGCGACCTGGAGAGCTTCTACCCGGACCGGGTGGCCTCGATCGGCGAGGAGGTCATGCGCGTCGAGGACTGGACGGTCTGGCACCCCACCCAGGACCGCAAGGTCGTCGACAACGCCAGCTTCACGGTGCGGGCCGGCGAGGTGGTCGGCATCGCCGGTCTCATGGGGGCGGGGCGGACCGAGCTGGCCATGAGCATCTTCGGCCGCTCGTACGGCCGGGACATCTCCGGTCGGGTCTTCATCCGCGGCAAGCAGATCCAGGCCCGCACGGTCTCCGACGCGATCGCGCACGGGATCGCGTACGCGACCGAGGACCGCAAGCGCTACGGGCTGAACCTGATCGAGGACATCCGCCGCAACGTGTCGGCCGCCGCGCTCGGCAAGCTCTCCACGCGCGGCTGGGTCAACGGCAACGAGGAGATCAAGGTCGCCGAGGACAGCCGGCGCAGCATGAACATCAAGGCGCCGAGCGTCATGTCCGTCACCGGCAAGCTCTCGGGCGGCAACCAGCAGAAGGTCGTCCTGTCGAAGTGGCTGTTCACCGACCCGGACGTCCTCATCCTCGACGAGCCGACCCGCGGTATCGACGTCGGCGCCAAGTACGAGATCTACACGATCATCAACCGGCTCGTGGACGCCGGGAAGGCCGTCGTCGTCATCTCCTCCGAGCTGCCCGAGCTGCTCGGCATCTGCGATCGCATCTACACGCTCTCGGCCGGTCGCATGACCGGGCAACTGCCGGTGCGTGAAGCCACCCAGGAACGCCTCATGGAACTGATGACCAAGGAGAGGGAGTCCGTCGCATGACCCGCACCGTGACCCCGCAGGCGGACCCGACTCCCAAGGAGCCCGAGGCCACCGCCGCGCTGCACACCGGAACGAGCGACCTACGCCAGCTGCTGACCCGCAACCTGCGGACCAGTGGCATCTACATCGCGTTCGTCGTGATCGTGGCGCTCTTCGCGATCCTGACCGACGGCGTCTCCCTGAGCCCCGGCAACATCACCAACATCATCCTGCAGTACTCCTACATCCTGGTGCTGGCGATCGGCATGGTCCTGGTGATCATCGCCGGGCACATCGACCTCTCGGTCGGCTCGGTGGTCGCGCTCACCGGTGCGGTGTCGGCCATCCTGGTCATCCAGAACGGCCTCCCGTGGTGGGTCGGCATCCTGGCCGCGCTCGCCGTGGGCCTCGCCGTCGGCGCGTGGCAGGGCTTCTGGGTCGCATATGTCGGCATCCCGGCGTTCATCGTGACGCTCGCCGGCATGCTGCTCTTCCGTGGCCTGACGCTGCAGGTGCTGGACAACATCTCGCTGTCGCCGTTCACGCCCGAGTACAGCAAGGTCGCCAGCGGCTTCCTCAACGGTCTGCTGGGGGGCAACGGCTACGACGCGTTCACCCTGCTGATCGGTGTGGTCGCCGTGGCGGGCTACGCGTTCACCCAGTTCCGCACCCGCCTGGCCCGGATCAAGTACCAGCAGCCGGTCGAGTCGTTCCCGCTGTTCGTGGCCCGCATCGTCGCGGTGGGCGCCGTCGTCATGTACCTGGCCTGGCAGCTCGCCCACGCCCGCGGCCTGCCGATCGTGCTGATCATCCTGGCGGTGCTGATCATCACCTACGGCGTCGTCTCGAAGCGGACCGTCTTCGGCCGCCAGATCTACGCCATCGGCGGCAACCTGGCGGCGGCGCAGCTGTCCGGCGTCAAGGTGAAGGTCGTCAACTTCTGGATCTTCGTGAACATGGGCTTCCTGTCCGGGGTCGCCGGCGTCATCTACTCGTCGCGCTCCAACGGCGCGCAGCCGGCCGCCGGCAACATGTTCGAGCTCGACGCGATCGCCGCCTGTTTCATCGGCGGCGCGGCCGTCACCGGCGGCGTCGGCACGGTCGTCGGCGCGATGGTCGGTGGCCTGCTCGTCGGTGTGATGAGCAACGGCATGCAGCTCATGGGCGTCAACCAGTCGATCCAGTCGGTGGTCAAGGGCCTCGTCCTGCTGCTGGCCGTCGCCTTCGACGTCTACAACAAGCGACGCGCCGGGGCCTCTCGCTGATGGCACGGCGCTGAGACGCGATCCGGTCGCCGCGACCGCCGGGCGGCGCGGCGACCGGGGAGGCGGGGCGCGGGGACATCGACGTGGTGGAAGGAGACCGGTGGAGCCCGAGGGGGCTGCGACTGCACAGCCCGAGGGAAGTACGCGCGCACTGGTGATGTCCGACGTCGCCGCGCTCGCCGGCGTCTCGCACCAGACGGTGTCCCGTGTCATCAACGGGCACCCGAACGTGGCGCCGCACACCCGTGAGCGGGTGGAGGCCGCGATCGCGCAGCTGGGCTACCGGCCCAACATCGCGGCGCGGGCCCTGGTCACCGGGTCGACCCGCACGATCGGGCTGGTCACGGTGAAGATCAACCAGTACGGGCCGGCGCAGACGATGCTCGGCCTGGAGAAGGCCGCCCGGGCGGCGGGCTACTCGCTCAGCGTCTCGATCCTGGACGAGGCGACCGCGAGCGCCATGCGCGACGCCGTGGACCGCTTCGTCTCCCAGTCCGTCGACGGCATCGTCGCGCTCGCCACCTACGACGACGCGGCCGCCGCCCTGGCCACGCTCGACCCTCCGGTGCCGCTGGTCGCCGTCCAGGTCGGGGGTGACGAGGTCCGGCCCGCCGTCGGCGTCGACCAGGAGGCCGGGGCCCGGCTCGCCACCCGCCACCTGCTCGAGCTCGGGCACCGCACGGTCCACCACGTCACCGGGCCGGCCGACTCGCAGGAGGCCCGTGGCCGCCAGGACGGCTGGCGCTCGGAGCTGCTCGCCGTCGGCGCACCGGTGCCGGAGATCATCGGCGGGGACTGGACGCCGTCCTCGGGGTACGCGGCCGGCAAGCAGCTGGCGGAGCGCATCCGGAACGACGAGGACGTGACGGCGGTCTTCCTGGCCAACGACCAGATGGCGCTGGGCCTGCTCGCCGCGCTGCACGAGGAGGGGCTGTCGGTGCCGCGGGACGTGAGCGTCGTCGGCTTCGACGACCTGCCCGAGGCGCCGTACTTCACCCCGCCGCTGACCACGGTCCGGCAGGACTTCGCGGAGCTGGGCCGCCGCGGGGTGCAGCTCGTGCTCGCCCGGCTGCAGGGAGAGGACCTGCACCCGGAGCCGGTACCCGCCGCGCTGCTGGTGCGGTCGAGCACCGGCCCCGCGCGCGCCCCCTCGCGGCGGAAGGGGCGCACGCTGCGGGCCACCACGGCTTGACCGCACCGATGTGAGCGCTAACAATCCCTGGCGAGCCGTGGCACCGATGTCGCCCCGCGGAGGAGGTTCCATGTCCGGCACTGACGCGGTCGTCGGCGTCGATTTCGGGACGCTGGATGCGGGCGCAGCGATCACCGGTGGTCGCACTGCCCTGGGAATCGAACTCGGGTCGACCCGGATCAAGGCGGTGCTGATCGGGCCCGATTCCGCTCCGCTCGCCGTCGGCAGCCATTCCTGGGAGAACCAGTTCGTGGACCGGCTGTGGACGTACTCGCTGGACGCCGTCTGGGCGGGGGTGCAGCAGAGCGTCGCGGCCCTGACCGACGACGTGCGGCGACGCCACGGGGTCGAGCTGTCCTCGGTCGGCGCCCTGGGCGTGTCGGCGATGATGCACGGCTACCTTGCGTTCGACGCCGACGGTGCGCTGCTCACGCCGTTCCGCACCTGGCGCAACACGAACACCGGCCGGGCGGCCGAGCGGCTCAGCGCGGAGTTCGGCGTCAACATCCCGCACCGGTGGAGCGTCGCGCACCTCTACCAGGCGATCCTGGACGGCGAGGAGCACCTCGGACGGCTCGCGCACCTGACGACGCTGGCCGGCTACGTGCACCGGCAGCTCACCGGCGAGAAGGTCCTCGGCATCGGGGATGCCAGCGGCATGTTCCCGATCGACGACCACACCCGCGGATACGACGCGACGATGCTGGCCCGGTTCGACCAGCTGGCCGCCGAGGCCGGGGTGCAGCTGACCCTGGCCGATCTGCTTCCCCGGATCGAGGTCGCCGGCCGGCCGGCCGGCACGCTCACCGGAGCGGGTGCGGCGCTGCTCGACCCGACCGGGCGGCTGCGCCCCGGCATCCCGCTCTGTCCCCCCGAGGGGGACGCGGGCACGGGGATGGTCGCCACCAACTCGGTCGCTCCGCGCACCGGCAATGTCTCCGCCGGGACCAGCATCTTCGCCATGGTCGTGCTCGAGCGCGAGCTCACCCGGGTGCACCGCGAACTGGACCTGGTCACCACGCCGGCCGGCGACCCGGTGGCCATGGTGCACTGCAACAACGGGGCCAGTGAGCTGAACGCCTGGGTCGGGCTGTTCGCCGAGTTCGCGCGGGGGCTGGGCGCCGAGGTCGAGCCGTCGAAGGTCTTCGAGACGCTGTTCGCTGCCGCACTGGGCGGCGCGAGCGACTGCGGCGGGATGCTCGCCTACAACTACCTCTCCGGTGAGCCGATCACCGACCTCGAGGAGGGCCGGCCGCTCTTCCTGCGGTCCCCCGACAGCGGGCTCGACCTCGGCACCTTCATGCGCACCCACCTCTTCTCGTCCCTGGCCACGCTCAGGATCGGCATGGACGTCCTGCAGAAGACCGAGGGTGTGCGGCTCGACCGGATGTTCGCGCACGGCGGCCTGTTCAAGACCGAGGGCGTCGCGCAGCGCTTCCTGGCCGCCGCGATCGACACCCCGGTCGCCGTCGGCGACGTCGCCGGCGAGGGGGGCGCCTGGGGCATCGCCGTCCTGGCCGCGTTCTCCGCCGCCGGCTCGCCGGAACGGAGCCTGGCGGACCACCTGGACTCCAGGGTCTTCGCCGGCGCCGGTCTGCAGACCGCCGAGCCGGACCCGCTCGACGTCGTGGGCTTCGACGCGTTCATGCAGCGCTACGTCGCCGCACTCCCGGTCGAGCGGGCCGCCGTGGACCACGTAGGAACAGCCGCCGTGACCGAGGAGCAGCCGGCATGAGCCTTTCCACCCTGACCGAGCGTGGCACCCATCGCGAGCAGCGCGAGCACCTGGCGCGACTGCACTCCTACCTGACGCGCTACGAGCTCGTGACCTGGACGTCGGGCAACGTCTCCGAGCGGGTGCCCGGCGAGGACCTGTTCGTCATCAAGGGCAGCGGGGTCGAGTACGACGAGCTGACCTGGGAGGGCGTCACCGTCTGCGACCTCGACGGCAACGCGGTCGACGGGGTGAAGAAGCCCTCGAGCGACACCGACGCGCACGCCTACGTCTACCGGCACATGCCCCAGGTCAACGGTCAGGTGCATACTCACAGCCCCTACGCCACCGCCTGGGCCGCGCGCGCCGAGGAGATCCCCTGCGTGCTCACGGCGATGGCCGACGAGTTCGGCGGGTCGATCCCGGTCGGGCCGTTCGCGCTCATCGGCGACGACTCCATCGGCCGAGGCATCGTCGACACGTTGACCGGCTCGCGATCCCCGGCGGTGCTCATGCGCAATCACGGCGTCTTCACCATCGGCCCCTCGGCGAAGGCGGCGGTCAAGGCAGCCGTCATGACCGAGGACGTCGCCCGGACCGTGCACTTCTCCCGGCAGCTCGGGCAGCCGCTGCCGATCGACCAGGCCGACGTCGACAAGCTCTACACGCGCTACCAGAACGTCTACGGACAGTGAGGAAGGACTTTCCTGTGGCATTCGAAGGTCAGGAGGTCTGGTTCCTCACCGGCAGCCAGAACCTGTACGGGGAGGAGACCCTCCAGCAGGTCGCGGAGCAGTCCCAGCGGGTCGCAGCAGCGCTGGACGAGGCGGCGGAGGTGCCGGTCCGCGTCGTCTGGAAGCCGGTGCTCAAGGACGCCGGCGCGATCCGCCGCGCGATGGGCGAGGCGAACGAGGACCCGGCGTGCCTGGGCGTGATCACGTGGATGCACACGTTCTCGCCGGCGAA
>Ga0126307_10002313_pt1 | contig 12844 bp, 9 predicted proteins | sample Plot28_FD_89955 | JGI IMG/M metagenome (GOLD analysis project Ga0126307, IMG submission 89955) | Serpentine soil microbial communities from UC McLaughlin Reserve, CA, USA - Plot28 | ecosystem: Environmental > Terrestrial > Soil > Grasslands | place: USA: UC McLaughlin Reserve, Lake County...
AGCGGTGGCGGGCGCCCACGTTTGCGGTCCCCTCTTCGACGAGCTCCTCGCCTTCGAGGTCCAGCGCCCTGCCCACGCTCTTGAGGTCCGGGAGCCTGCCGGAGATCATGCCGCCGAAGCCCAGGAGCTCGTTTTGCTTGCTCATGACCACCGCGCCGTCGGCCGCGGCAAGACCTGCGATCACATGCGCTATCTCGAAGAGCGCTTCGTCGAGCGTCTCTATATGGGCGTCGGTCGTCGCCTCGAACTCTTCCCAGCCTACAACTCCCGGCTCCTGCCCATGATCGGCGCTACCGTAGAGCTGGGCGAGGCGGTTGAGGATGTCTATTATGAGGTCGGGAAAACAAAGTCGGGCCCGGTCGTCCGCGAACGGGTATCTGAGGTCGATGTAAGGGTGCTCGCTGGAGGGTTCTCCGACGCTTTCCGTGGGGACGAAGACCACCGTCCCGCCGTGGCGTGCGTCGCGCAGCACGCTTACGACGCGCCTCATCATGCGCTCCGTAATCCTGTGCGGAAGCGTAGGCTTCAGCAACGCCCACCTCTCCCCCGAGAGCTCGCGCGCGGTTCCGGGCGGCCTCGTGCCGCTCCACGAAATTCTCCAGGAGCTCGGAGAACTGGCCCGGCAGCCATTCCGACTCGAAGGGGTCCAGCCGTGACCCCGAGAGTTTTCCCCCCTGGAGCTTGCCGACGAGTTCGTGGCCCCTGTACACCTCTACGCTCCCCGGCGCGTTGACGTGGACGACCGGCGCCGGCGGTAGCGGTGCCCCGGCCCGCCTGCCGCCCTGGACGTCCCTCAACCACCGGGTGCCCGAGGTTATCAGACCCCATATCCGCAAGCCTCTCTCCCCGTCCCGCCATACCCCGATCAACGTCCGCTGCGGGTCGGCAGCCACCGAGAGCCGCCTGAGTTCCCTCGGATCGAAGGGGAGCGAGCGGGGAAAAGCGAGCCGCTGCAGACCCTCGGGCGGCCTCCCCTCGGGGTCGAAGAGCGCGGGCTCGGCGAGGATGGCGCGGAAGACGACCTGCCGCTCCTCCTCGCGCAGCATGCTCGCCTGGTAGCAGGCGGCGAAGAAGCCCTCCAGCGCCGCGGCGTCGGGCAACGGGTCGACGCCGCCAGCAGTCTCCGGTGCGTCCCTCCATCGGTCTCGCACGAACCGCGCCAGATCCCCGGGTACTCATACCCCGGGGCCGCATGGCCGGATCCTGCCGGGGTCGGTTTTCCTTCGAGCATCGCTGCCTCCTCAGGCCGGTGGGGAGGTGCTATGTCAGCGGTCGATAGGTGGCGCGGCGCCGTACTCCTCGTCGCTGACGTGCGCACCCCATGTAACGGGGCTGCCCCCTTCGTCGACTTCTTGCATCGCTATGTGGGTCATGAAGCGGTTCGGAGCGGCGCCGTGCCAGTGGTCCTCGTCCGGCTCGAAGAACACGCGGTCGCCCGAGCGGATCACCTCGATCTCTCCTCCGCGGCGCTGGCAGAGGCCTACGCCCTCGGTGACGTAGATGGTCTGGCCGTTGGGGTGGGTGTGCCATGCGGTTCGGGCGCCCGGGGTGAAGTGGACGCTGCTGGCCGACAGGCGGGATGGCTCTGAGGGTGTCGCGACGGTGTCGATGTAGACGGCGCCGGTGAACCAGTCGCTCGGTCCCGCCGCGGTCTCGGTGCTGCTGCTTCTGGTGATCTGCATGGCTGTCCTCCCGATGATCGTTTCACTCGTCGGTACGACCAATATGCCGCTGGCCCGATGTCAGTAAACCGCCGATTCGTAGAACGGGGGCATGACGAAGTTCCGCCGACGCAGCAGTACCGTCCCCAACGTACGATCCCCCTCAAATCAACCAAGGAATCGGCGGGTTAAAGGGTTTTCTCGTAGGCCTGACGAAGATGACGCTCGTGACAGTAGTTTGCGAACGTTTTCTTTGCGCCGACTTGTTCGCCTAGATAGCTTCCTCTCTACTGAGGGCGTACGCTACCGCCTGCTCGAAGCTCATCGCCCGTCCTTCGGCTCGCGCCTCTTCGAAGGCCTCCTCGCCCAATCGGGAACATACGACTTGTGTGGTGCGCCCGTATAGCGAGCGGTGAGACTCATAATAGACGTAAACTAGCGCCCCAACGACCTCGTGCAACCCCTCGGCTGCGCCGACGAGTTGTGCAGAACGCTCCGCCTCCCCGCGTGCTCCAGCTACTGTGGCAAGTCCCTCTAGGCAGTACGCGAGGTTGGCCTGATCCCTTACCTGCTCGGATAGAATAACCCCCTCCTCAAAGAGGATCTCGGCACGGTCGTAGTCGCCGCGGGAAAGGGCAACCAGTGCTAGGTTGTAGAGCGCGACGTAGGTGCTGGCCCTATCACCCGCTCGCCGAGCCTCTGCTAGGCCTTCCTCCATCATCGCGGCAGCCCGCTCACGTTCGCCTTGGATGAGCATGACGCTGCCCAGATGGGTGCGCGTAAGGGAGATTTGCTGAAAGTTGTCGGTCTCGAGATAGAGGCTCAAGGCCTCCTCAAGCGATCTCTTCGCCGCTTCGAGATCCTGACCTTCGAGGGCCAGAAGGCCCAACCCGTGCAGCCCGTGTGCGGCCAGGATTGTACTATCTGCTTCCCTGGCCAACTTCAGCGTCTCCGATAGATACGCCTCAGCCGCTGGGTGATCCCCCTGTGCGTAAGACATAGCGCCTGCAACCCACAATGCGATCGCCCGCAGAGCCGCCGGGGGATCCCGCTTCAGCACTGCCTCCATCCATCGGCGGCCTTCGCCGTGGGGACCGTGGTGCCACCAGAATGCCCACAGCGCCCAGCCCATTCTCGCGGCAGTCTCGACGTTTCCCGTAGAGAGCGCCCATCCCATGGCGGTCCTAAGGTTGCCGTTCTCTCGATCCAGTCGGTTTAACCACTGCACTTGAGTAGGCCCTCGTAGCTCCGGCTCCGCCCTCGCCGCGAGGGCGAGGAAGAACGCAGCGTGCCGCCGTCGTATATCCTCGGCCTCAGTTCTCTCCTCCAGCTTCTCAAGCGCGTACTGCCTCACTGGCTCGAGCATCCTGTAGCGCAGCTCGTGCGCGCTCGTATCGGCCGCCACCAGCGACTGCTCCGCCAGCCGCCCGAGCAGCCCTAGCACATCGCATGCCCCTTCCTCTCTGGCCGCGCCTACCGCTTCTGCGGCCTCCAGCGAGAAACCATCGGCGAACACGGACAGGGACCGGAACATCGTCTGCTCGGCCTCGGAGAGCAGATCGTAGCTCCAGTCGAGGGTCGCCCGCATCGTCCTTTGCCTTTCGGGTAGGTCCCGCGCCCCGCCGGCGTCGAGCGCGCGGTCTAGCCTAGAGAGGAGCACCGTAGGACTCAGAAACCTCGCCTGGGCGGCGGCAAGCTCCAGCGCGAGCGGTAGCCCATCCAGGCGCCGGCAGATCTTCGCCACTGCAGCTGAGTTCTGCAGGTTAAGCTCGAAGGCGGGCGAGACTTCACGGGCGCGCTCTGCGAAAAGCTCTACTGCGGCCGCCTTCGAAACCTCCTCCACGTCCGCGGTGCGATTAAGGTCGGGCAGTTTCAGGGGTGGTACAGGGTATTCCCTCTCGCCCCTAACCCGCAAAGGCGCGCGGCTCGTGGCGAGCACGGTAAGGTTTGGGCACGAAGCCATCAATGAGGCTACCTCCGGCGCCGCATCGAGCAGGTGCTCGAAGTTGTCCAGCACTAAGAGCAGCTTCCTCTCGCGCAGGTGAGTCATGAGGTTCTCCCACGGGGTCTGAATACCCTTCTCCCTCAACCCGAGATTCTGGGCAATGGTGGAGACGACGAGCGCAGGACTGCCAAGTGGGGCAAGGGGAACGAAGGGCACACCGTCGGGGAAGAGATCGGCGGCATCCCGTGCCGTTTCAAACGCTAGGCGTGTCTTGCCGACGCCGCCGGCACCTGTGAGCGTCAGTAGCCGAACCTCTGGGCGGTCGAGGAGATCCTTTATCTCTTGCAGCTCTCGCTCTCGACCCACGAGTGAGGTGGGGGGCATGACGGGGGAGCTTTCAGGCTCGTCCGGCTGGGTGAAAGCCATGCCGGTGCGCTTGGGGGCCGCGTTAATTAGAGCATCGTGTTCGTCTTCGGAGAGATTGAGGGCGTTGGCCAAAGCCCGCACGGTGTGTGGGTAGGGGTATTTTCGCTGGCCACGCTCCAAGGCACTGACGGCGTCTGAACTAAGCCCCGCCCTCGAAGCAAGCTCCTCCTGCGTAAAGCCAGTAGCCTCCCTAAGCCACTTGAGCTGCGCGCCGAAAGACCTCTCCCGTGCGAGCGCCATATGTCGTCGGTCCGCCCTTCCTTACCGTCCGCAACAATGGTGCTGCTATCGTCGCTATCGCTACAACCGCATGGTAGCACACCCGTAGGGGCGCAGGTCGGACACTTGAGTGTACGGCTCAATGTGTGGGCGGTGTCTGTGGTGTTGCGCTATCTCGGGGCGCACACTCATAGCCAATAAGGAGTCGACGCACCGACTTCCGGAGAGACATCGAGCCCATCCGGAAAGGAGTACGACCATGCAAGACGAAAAGACCACCGTGAACCGCGCCGCCGACGAAGCGGCCGTCCGCGACCTGTATAGGGAGCTGATGGACGGCTGGAACTGGGGCAGTGGCGAGACCTTCGCCGCGGTCTTTACGGAGGACGGCGATCTCGTCGCCTTCGACGGCACGCACTTCAAGGGGCGCGAGGAGATCGCCCCTTTCCACCAGGAACTCTTCGACAAGTGGTTGAAGGGCACGCGGCTCGTGGGACGGGTCAAGGACGTACGGTTCTTGAGTCCCGACGTCGCCCTGATGCACGCGGTGGGCTCCACCGTGATGCGCGGCAAGACCGCCCCCTCGCCGGAGCGCGACTCGATCCAGACCCTTGTCGCCGTTCGTCACGATGGGCAATGGCGCCTCGCTGCGTTCCAGAACACCCGGCTTCGCATCATGCGAAACGGGGTTGCGTTTCTTGTCTCGACGTTTTCGGATTTGCTGTGGAAGGTCTTTCGCCTGAACAAGAGAACGGTGTACGAGTAACACGCCATGACCGCGACCGGCACCTGCGCCGGCCGCGGGCGTCTCTCTATACCGGATCACGCGCGAGTTTTCCGATGGCAACGAGACACAGACGAGAAAGAGAACAAAATGAACGAGACACCGATCGACTACCCGAAGAGCAGGAAATTCTCTGCCCCGCTCGGCTCGGTAAGGTATGGGCGCCTACGGTTCCTGAGCGGCGCGTCCAACGTAACCGTCCACACCGATCCTTCGACTGCTGACCTGTACCGCGCCCGCTTCGAGGGCCCGCTACCCAGTGTCCGGGTAGAGGGTGGCGCCGTGGCCATCGAGTACCCCTGGACCTTGCACCCCTTCGATTGGCGCAAGAAGGGCGCAGACGTCGAGCTGAACGGCTCGATCCCCTGGGAGATCGGATTCGACGGCGGCTTGTCGAGGCTCGACGCCGACCTGAGCGGGCTCCGGCTCGACTCGTTCTCGGCGAGGGGCGGCGTCAGCAGGGTCGAGTTGCTGCTCGCCGAGCCTTCGGGCAAGGTTTCCATCCGTTTCGATGGAGGAGCCAACGACGTCACCGTCAGTCGCCCCAAAGGCGTCGCCACGTGCGTTCTCGTGGGGGGTGGGGCCAGCAAGTTGGCGCTCGATGACCAGCACTTCGGCGCCATCGGCGGTGAGACGAAGTTGGAGAGCCCGGACTACGCCGAAGCCGCGGATCGGTACGAGATCACCATCACGGGTGGCGCCAGCAGCGTGGCGATAGGCATCAGATGAACGTCGAATCGCCGAGGAAGGTAGAACTTGGTTGAGAATTTCGCGCAGGAGGATCGTGATGATGGGGGCGATGGCCGGCACGGGCATGGCGTTGCTGCTGGGAGGGACAGCTTCGACGTCTACGTGAGGAGGAGTTCCTTATGACCTGCAGACTGTACCCCTTTCTCCTCGCGGGCGCGCTGCTCTTGTTGGCGCCTACGTCGAACGGCGCGACGGCTCAGAACCGACCCTACCCGGACCTTGATGCCGTCGACGGGTACATCGAGCGGCAGATGGCGGCGAACCGCGTCCCGGGCCTGGCCCTCGCGATCACACGCGGCGAGGAAGTCGTCTACCTCAAGGGCTACGGCACCGCTGGAAACGGGGAGCCGGTGACGCCCCGCACCCAGTTCTACACCGCCTCCCTGAGCAAGGGGTTCACCGCACTCGCGGTGATGCAGCTGGTCGAGGAAGGGAAGGTGAAACTCGACGAGCCGGTGCGCACTTACCTGCCCGGGTTCGCCACCGCCGATGAGCGGCTCTCGGGCAAGATAACCGTGCGCCAACTGCTCAACCAGACAAGCGGCCTGGCAGACTCCGGCTTTCCAGCCTACACGCTGCCCCAGCCGGACAGCCTGGAGGAGAGGATCGAGAGCCTTCGCACCGCCAAGCTCGTGAGCGAGCCGGGGACGGAGTTTCACTACACCGACCCCAATTACGCCGTGCTCGCGCGCCTCGTCGAGGTGGCAAGCGGCAAGCCCTTCGGCGGGTACCTTCGGGAACGCGTTCTCGGTCCACTTGAGATGGCCGATACCACGAGCGTCCTCACCTCCGAGGAGGCGCCCCGGGCGGCTCCTTACCTCGCGCAAGGACACGTCCTGGCCTTCGGCGTCCCGATCGAGCGCAGGGAGATGGACGGCTTCCTAGGCGGCTCCAGCGGGGTGATCTCGACCGCAGGGGACATAGCGAACTACCTCATCATGCAGAACAACCGCGGGCGTTTCGGTAAGGCCGATTTGGTAAGCCCAGAGAGCGTCGCCCTGATGCACACGCCGCCGCGGGGCATCGGGAGCTCCTACGCCATGGGCTGGACGGCGTCGGACGGCGCGAAGCTGCGCGTCGTCGAGCACAACGGCGTCCTCTCCGCGTTCCACGCGGACGCTGCGCTGCTGCCGGACGAGGAGTACGGCGTCGTGCTTCTCTACAACCAAAGTTACGCGTTGGCCGACTACGAGGGCATAAAGCAGGGGTTGCTCGACCTGCTAGAAGGCAAACGTCCCGATACCGGCGGCCCGGACGCGGGCACGATCGGAATAATCCTCGCCGCGCTCACGCTCCTGACCACCACCTTACAGGTGCGTGGCCTGCTCCAGCTGCGTGGGTGGGCGGCTAAGACGAGAGGTACCCCGGTGTGGCGGCTGGCGCCGGGTATCGCGTGGAAGTTCGTGCCGGCGGCGCTCCTCGTCGGGCTGCAACAGCTGGTGGCGTCCTTCGCCGACAGGGTGTTCAGCTACCCGCAGCTCTTCTGGGCCATGCCCGATGTGGTGGCCTGGCTGATGCTGGGCGCGGTGCTGGGCGGCGCCGCGGGTGCGGCGCGCGTGTTCGCCTTGGCGCGCCGCACCACCGCTGGGACAAAGTGGCCAGAGAGTGTCTCGCGGCAGATTAAAAGGTCCACGCACCGGGATAGCCTAATGAGCGTAAGAGACCCGCAAACCCGCACGGGGTGCAAAAGGAACCGAAGTTAGGGTGCGAGGATCTGCCATTACACTCGGAGCATCGGCTTCAAGCCGTGGGTCGTCCGGCTTGCAAAGGGCAATGTTGAAGGTCATAGGAACGCTGCACCGTCTGCTCTATCGTTGGAGCGCCGGTCGGATGTGCACGACGTTCTTGGGCGACCCCGTCTTGTTGCTCACCACCACCGGACGCAAGACGGGGCAAGAGCGCACGTGGCCTATTTGTTACCTCCGTGTCGGTGAGGAGATCGTCCTCGTCGCCTCGGGCGGAGGTGCGATGCGCCCCCCGGCTTGGTATCTGAACCTGCGGGCAAATCCGCGCGTGAGCGTCCAGCTGGGGGAGAGACTAAGTACGATGGTCGCCCGGAGCGCGGAGGGGGCGGAGCGATCGTGGTTGTGGGAGCGCTTCGTTCGGTGCTATCCGGTGTGCGCCGATTATCAACGCAAGAGTGGCCGCGAGCTCCCGATAGTGATACTGCGGCGGGGGACAGGCACGGATACACATTGCGCAAGTAGCCCGAGGCCGTCTGGCAACAGGATTCCTCTCGTCGGCGCTGGCATGAATGAGGCGGCATGAAAGGCAGCGAAGAAACCAAAGGCATCGTCATTGGCAAGGTACGTACAACGCCTCGCAGGCAATTGACACCTTGGCCCGGATGGATTGGCTGCGCAGCTGCTACCTGCCCCCTCCTAGATCAGAGCTCGCCACCCAACCACCTGTCGGCAGGTAGGGACGCCTCGCTAGTTCTTCGGCAGGGAAGGAGGACAAAATATATGTCCACGGAAGTTGGCGCTACAGCCGGAATGGCAGCACAAGCCCCGGTAGGTGCCCACGTCAACTGGAGGGAGGTCACCCTCTTCGGGCTGCTGGCCTATGGCCTGGGAAGGGCGCGAAGCAGGAATCCACGAGCTCCTTGAGAAGCTTGGCAAAGAGCTTCGAAAGCAATTGTGAGAGGTAAGACGTCTATGGAGGTACAGCATGGGTAAAGTGTTTTTCAGCGTGGGAATGTCTCTCGACGGCTTCATTGCACCCGAAGGGTTGACCCTAGCCCACGTCGATGACCCGAGCCACAAGAATTGGCTCAGCCAATGGATGAAGCTCCAGAATTGGACATTCCAGCAGCGGTTCTTCCGCGAGCTCCTACAGCTTGGCGACGGCGGTGAGACCGGCCAGGACAACCGCATCTTGGAGGAGACCTTCAAACGTACTGGGGTTAGCATCATGGGGAAGCGGATGTTCGAGGAGGGAGAACGTCTCTGGCCTGAGGAAGCTCCCTTTCATACGCCGGTCTTCGTCTTGACCCACCAAGTTCGCAGTCCCTGGGAGCGCCCGGGCGGGACTACGTTCCACTTCGTCAACGACGGAATCGAGAGCGCGTTGCAGCAGGCGCGTGAGGTCGCCGGAGGCAAGGATATCCGAATCGCGGGCGGTGCCCACGCCATCGTTCAGTACCTCAACGCGGGCCTGGTCGATGAATTCTCCATAGCGCTGGCGCCGGTCTTCTTCGGTGAAGGGGTCCGCTTGTTCGACAGGATCGACCGGCGAAAGGTCTCACCGGAGATCGTGGAGGCTATCCATTCGCCGCTAGTCACGCACTTGCGGTACGCCCTCACGAAAAATTGAGAGACACGGGGTGGTCCTCACGCCTTACGAGTGGGAAGAATCCGACGCGTTCAATCCGCGCTCGAGGCGTATCTTTATCCAGCTCCACAAGATGTTGGGATCGCCCTCCAGTCCAATATTGGAGCAGACGGCCAATTGCCACGTCATAGGACCGGGGATATGCGGGATACTGAATGCGGACTTCCGAGGGGACTGATACTCGGGCTCCCCCTCGCCACAGTTCTTGGCTCGTTCGGAAAAGGGGATCAATGATACCCGTTCCTTATTGGCGTCGATATCACCTAGTGACCTTAGTTAACGCAACATCTATCCAGAATGGGTGGCAGACATGAACTACACGAAACGATTGGACGAGATAGGCAAAGACGATATTGCCCTCGCGGGTGGCAAGGGAGCAAATCTTGGGGAGCTGAGCCGCGCGGAACTGCCCGTGCCGCCCGGCTTCTGCGTAACCACCGCGGCCTACCGGCGCACCGTCGCAGGGGCCGGACTGCCCGAGGCTATAGACGATGCGCTGCAAAACCTCCGGGTTGAAGATCCTGCGTCCGCAGAGGTGGCCTCGGCGCGCATCGCCGCTCTGTTCGAGGATTTGCCGCTGCCGGAAGACCTCACCGGGGCGATCGTGGACGCCTATAGGGTGCTCGGGGAGCCCTCGGTGGCGGTCCGCTCCAGCGCTACCACGGAGGACCTGCCCGGCGCCAGCTTCGCCGGCCAACAAGCGACCTCGTTAAACGTCCGCGGCGAGGAGGAACTGCTCGAGGCGGTGCGGCGTTGCTGGGCATCTCTGTGGTCGGCACGCGCCATCGCCTATCGCCAGCGTCAGGGGTTCCGCCACGACCGGGCCGCGGTCGCCGTCGTGGTCCAGCGCCTCGTTCCCGCCGAGGTATCAGGTATCCTCTTCACCGCCAACCCCGTGAGCGGCGCGCGCGGCGAGATCGTCATCAACGCGGCTCTGGGCCTGGGTGAGGCGGTCGTGGGCGGGCTCACCACTCCGGATGCCTTCACACTGGATCGCACGACCCTGGAGGTTCGGGAGAGACAGATTGGGCGGCAAGAGGTGGAGACCGTGCTAACGGAGCGTGGCACAACCGAGCGCTCCCTCGATCCGGGGCGCGCCGCCCAGCCCACGCTCGACGACGCGCAGCTAACCCGGCTTGGCGAGGTGGGGCTCCGTATCGAGCGCCACTTCGGCGGCCCGCAGGACATCGAGTGGGCCTACGCCGAAGGCCACTTCTGGGTGCTCCAGGCGCGCCCGATCACCAACCTGCCGCCGGCCCCGCTCGGCGACGTGCGCTGGGAACCGCCGTTCCCGGGCTCCGTGTGGTGGCGCCGTCAGGTGGTAGAGAACCTCCCAGAGCCCCTCTCGCCGCTCTTCGACGAGCTCTACGTGCGCGAGGGCCTGGAGCTCTCGATCGACGCCGTGATGGCGTTCTTCATGCCGCGCTTCCGCCTGGAGGACTTCGCCGACCGGCCTTTTTTCGCCACAGTCAACGGCTACGCCTACTCGCGGGCAAACTACAAGCCCGGCTGGCGCGCGATCCCGATACTTCTGCGCGCCTGGGTCGGGGGCTGGCGACGGTTGTTCGGGGGTGAGGGACTGGCGTACTGGCGCGAGCAGACCCTGCCAGCCTACCTGGCCGCGATCGAGCGGTGGAAGGCGGTAGACCCGGCTGCCGCCTCCGACGAGCGGCTCCTCGCCGGCGTGCGCGAGCTGGCCCTCGCGGACGCCCGTTACTGGTTCGCCTGCGCCCTCATGATAGGCCGCGCCAAGATAACCGATGCGCTGCTTGGCCGCTTCCTGGCGGTTGCGGCGCGCGGACGCGGCCTAACCAGCGGAACGTTCCTGCGCGGCTTCCCTTCGCCGACGGTCGACGCCGAGGCCGAGCTGGAGGGGTTGGCCGAGCGGATCCGTGCCTCGGACGAGCTGCGAACTCTCGTTAGTGCTACGCCCGCCGCAGGCTTGCCCGAGGCGCTTAGGAAGACACCGGGCGGACAAGACTGGCTTGCCGCCTTTGCGCGCTACCTCGACCGCTACGGCCACCAAGTCTACAACCTAGACTTCGTCGTACCCACCCAGGTTGACGACCCCCTGCCGGTTCTGCTCAGCCTCAAGGCGGGGGTTGAGCGGCCCGGCCGCAACCCGCGAGCCCGCCAGCAGGCCATCATCGCCGAACGCGACGCGCTCGAAGAGCAGACGGCGCGCTCCTTCGACCCTCTCCGCCGGTGGCTGTACGGCGTGCTGCTTAGCTGGGCGCAACGCTTCGGCCCGCACCGCGAGCAGGCGCTCTTCTACATGGGGGCCGGCTGGCCCTCCCTGCGGCGGTTGGTACTCGAGCTGGGCAGGCGGCTCACCGAGAGCGGCTCCTTGCTGGCGGCCGAAGACGTGTTCTTTCTCGAGCCCTCCGAGATCGAGGCGGCCATCTCGGCGCGGGTAGCGGGCCAGGCCAGGCCCGAACTCGCGCGCTTGGCGCGCGAGCGGCGCGAACTGCGCGAGGCGCGCAAGCGGCTGCACCCGCCGCCCGTTGTGCCGCCGGGCCACAAGCTGCGCTTCGGACCGGTCGACATGTCGGCCTGGCAGACGCAGAGGCGTAACGTCCCCGAGAGCAACACGTTGCGCGGCTTCGCCGTGAGCCCCGGTCGGGTGAGTGCCCCTGCCAGCGTCATCCGCTCGCCCGAGGACTTCTCGCGAATGGAGCCGGGCACGATCCTGGTGTGTCCGACCACGACCCCAGCGTGGACGCCGCTGTTCTCCCAGGCACGCGGGCTTGTGACCGACGTCGGCGGGGTCCTTGCCCACGGCTCGATCGTCGCCCGGGAGTTCGGCATCCCGGCGGTGCTGGGTACGGGAGATGCAAGCCAGCGAATACGCCACGGCCAGCGCGTTACCGTGGACGGCAACCGGGGGTTGGTGCTGCTCCCCGGCGCGACGGAAAGCTGACGGCTGCCCTAGCCACAGAAAGGAGGTGACATCTCATGAGGACTAGCAAGGCTTTCAGTCGCTAGCGGCTGGGAGGCCCCCAAAGGCGGCGAGCGCGACGACCCCACCAGCCTGCTGAGGTTCGCCGAACTCTACTTCGGCGAGGGCGTGCGTCGGGGGCTTGGCCCTTTATCGATCAGATGCACTGCGGGATAGAAGCGGGGAACCTCGAAGATCTGCGCCTCGGTGTCCTCGGGCTCTTGCGGTTCGTCCTCTGCGCCGAGGAGTGCCCTGAGCTCGCGAGACGAAAAACACTATACGGTCTACTCTGGAGAGCTCCGAGTAAGCGCACAGCACCCTAGTACTCATTCAGGGGACGCCGCCGCGGTAACCTACCCTATCCTGATCTATGTGCACTACCCTACGCGCACGACGGGGGTGAGTACCATATTACCTACTCTCAACACAGCCGAAATTTTCGCAGCGAGCAGAAGCATAGGTTTCACCTCGACCATGGCTTTTTCTTGAGCACGGCTGCTCTCTAAACGGTTTACACGACAGGAAGTGGTGCTCTACCTGTGCACTCGCCAGGGGCCTCGAGACGCTTTGGCGGCGTGGTCCTCCGAGGCGGCGGTAGCACCTCCAGGCTACCGGGCGAGGCGAATAGGCCGACAGGCTCGAAGCCAACCCGAAGAAACCCAAAGCGCTTATCGAGACGGGGCCAACGAAAAGGGTAGAGAGGTGGCGAGGAAGAAGCAGAAGGGTAATGGTAAGAGGACGGATGCTGGATACGGACTTCTGAGAACTCTGCTTCTAGGACGTTCGTG
>Ga0126307_10002314_pt1 | contig 12841 bp, 13 predicted proteins | sample Plot28_FD_89955 | JGI IMG/M metagenome (GOLD analysis project Ga0126307, IMG submission 89955) | Serpentine soil microbial communities from UC McLaughlin Reserve, CA, USA - Plot28 | ecosystem: Environmental > Terrestrial > Soil > Grasslands | place: USA: UC McLaughlin Reserve, Lake County...
CGTGCCGGGAACGCGGGCAACGGGAGGAGCGGCGGCTCGCGTACGTGGCCGCGACGCGGGCGCGGCACCTGCTGCTGTGCTCGGGCTACTGGTGGGACACGGCGACCCGGCCACGCGGGCCGTCCACTTTCCTGGCGGAGATGGCCCGGGTCCGCCGGGTGCGGGTCGACCAGTGGGCGCCGCCGCCCGTGGACGGCGCGGCCAACCCGCTGCCACCGCCCGAGCCGGTGCCCTGGCCGGTGGACCCCCTGGGCGCGCGTCGTGCCCTGGTCGAGGAGGGCGCGGCGCTGGTCCGCTCGGCTCTCGCCGCCGGCAGCACCGGCGGCGGCCCCGCCGAGGAGGGCGCGCTCTTCGGCGAGGAGGACCTGCTCGCGCTCGGCTGGGCCCGGGAGGCCGAGCTGCTCCTCGCCGAGCGGGCTCGCGAAGCAGCCGGCGGGGACGGCTCGGTCGACGTGCCCATGCCCGGCCACCTCGCGGTCACCGACCTGGTCGCGCTCGCCCGGGATCCGGTCGCGCTCGCCCGCCGGGTCCGCCGGCCGGTGCCGACCCGGCCGGCGCCGCTGGCCCGCCGCGGCACCGCCTTCCACGCCTGGTTGGAAGAGCGATACGGCGGTGAGCGGCTGCTGGACCTCGACGAGCTGCCCGGCGCCGCCGACTCCGGCGCTGCTCCCGACGAGGACCTGGCGCTGCTGCAGGAGCGGTTCCTGTCCAGCGCGTGGGCCGACCGGTCACCCGAGGAGCTCGAGGTCCCGTTCGAGACCGTGATAGGCGGCGTGGTGATCCGGGGCCGCATCGACGCCGTCTTCGCCGATGCCGACGGCGGCTTCACGGTCGTCGACTGGAAGACCGGCGACCCGCCACGGGACCCGACCTCGGCGGCGGTGCAGCTCGCCGCGTACCGGCTGGCCTGGGCGGAGTTGTGCGGCCTCCCGGTCGAGGCCGTCCGCGCAGCGTTCCACTATGTGCGGCTGGACCGGACCGTCGCGCCGGTAGACCTACTCGACGCGGACCGGCTGCGCGCGCTGGTCGAGACGATCCCGGTCGCTCGACGTTAGGGATCAGAGCGTTGCATCGCCTGGTCGCCGGCCGGCGGGTCAGCGGCGTTCGGCGGTACGGCGGCGAGGTCGACCAGCAGCGCCCGGTGGTCGGACAGCGGCATCGGCGGCGCCTGCGCGGCCAGGACCGCAGGCAGGCCGGTCCCGTGCTCGAGGACGTGGTCGAGCTGGACCTTCGGTTCGTCGGCCGGGTACGTCGGCAGCGTCGCCAGCGCCCGCCAGCCGGTCAACCAGCGGGGCAGCGCGCCGGGCAGGTTCAGGTCGCCGAGCAGGACCCGCGGGGCGGGCAGCCGGCGCATCGCCCGCGCGGTCCACCGCAGCTGCGCGCCGTTCCAGCCGGGCACGAAGGACAGGTGCGTGGTGCCGACGGTCAGCGGGCCGGCCGGAGTGTCCAGCACCGCGGCGAGCAGCACCCGCGGCTCGTCCCGCAGCCACACCACGCGCCGGGTCGGCCCGGGGATGAGGATCGGCGATCGCACCGGCGCGGACGGCAGCCGGGTCACCGACCAGCGGAGCACGGGCAGCCGGGTGACCAGCGCGACCCCGTACGAGGGCTCGTCGACGCGGGTGGCGTCGCCGTCCCGGGCCGGACGCCACCGCTCACCAGGAGTGCCCATCATCGCCGGCGCGAACCGACCCGCGCCGCCCATCGCCGCGGCCGCCTCGGCGGTGAGGTCGTGCCGGGCCGAGCGGGGCTGCGCCCGGTCCACCTCCTGCATGCCGAGCACGTCCGCGTCGAGCGCGGCCACCGCCTCCCGCAGCCGGCGCACGTCCACCTGCCCGTCGGCCAGCGAGCGTCCGTGCAGGAGGTTGAAGGTGGCCAGCCGCACGGGCGCCACGCTACGGGGCGGCTGGCCGGCCGGCGATGCGGGCCAGCGCGGTCTCCGCGACCAGATCGGGATGCTGTTCCGGCACCCAGTGGCTGACCCCCGGCAGCTCGACGAAGGCGAAGTCGCCGGTCACGTGCTCGGCGCACCCTTCCGCGGCGGTCCGGCCGACCGCGGCGTCCTCGGTGCCCCAGAGGTAGGTGCTCGGCACTCCGACCGGACCCAGCCCATCGAGGTCGCGCCGGCTCGCCGCCCGGTACCAGTTCAGCGCCGCGGTGAGCGCGCCCTCCTCGGTCATCGGGCGCACGAAGACGTCGACGTCGTCCTCGGGCAGCGGCCGGAACAGGCGCCGCAGCCGGCGGGCGCCGTCGTCGAGCAGCTTCGCTTCCGGCACCTCCGGCACCCGGAACGCTGCGATGTACGCCGACCGCCGTTGCTGGTCCGCGTCGTGCCGCATCGCCGCCGACTGCGCCAGCGGGTGCGGCACGCTCACCGCCGTCAGCGTCCGCACCCGCTCCGGGTGCCGGGCCGCCAGGTGCCAACCGACGACGGCGCCCCAGTCGTGCCCGATCACGTCCACTGTGGACAGCTCCAGCGCGGCGAGCAGGCCCAGCGCGTCGCCGACGATCTCGGCCATGGCGTACGCGGACTTCTCGGTCGGCCGGGCGCCGGGCGAGTAGCCCCGCTGGTCGGGCGCGATCGTGCGCAGCCCGGCGGCGTGCAGCCGGGGCACCACCCCGTCCCACATCCGGGAGTTCTCCGGAAAGCCGTGCAGGAGCAGGACCGGCGCGCCGCCGTCCGGTCCGCCCGTCGCGACGTCGAAGGTCAGCTCGCCGAGCGTCACCCGCACGGACCCACCCTATGGCGTTCGACGCGGGTCGTCGGTGATCCGGACCGCTCCGGGGCGCCGGCCCGCGCGGCCAGATTGCCGGGTGAGACACCCTAAGGTGTGCCGGTGAGTGCCGAGCGGAACTACGTCGAGACCCACCGGGAGTCGCTGCACGCCGACCTGGATGCGTGGCTGCGAATCCCTTCCATCAGCGCCGACCCGGAGCATGCCGGGGACGTGCGACGCAGCGCCGAGTGGCTGGCCGCGGCGTTCCGCCGCGACGGCTTCCCGGTGGCGGAGGTCTGGGAAACCGCGGGGGCGCCGGCCGTCTTCGCCGAGTGGCCCGCCGCCGAGCCGGGCGCGCCGGTCGTGCTCGTCTACGGCCACCACGACGTCCAGCCGGTCGACTCGGTCGAGCTGTGGCGGACGCCCCCGTTCGAGCCGACGGTCCGCGGCGAGGAGCTCTTCGCCCGCGGCGCCGCCGACGACAAGGGCCAGCTGCTGTTCCACCTGCTCGGGCTGCGGGCCCACCTGGCCGCCACCGGCCGCGACACGCCCGCGGTCACCCTGCGCTTCCTGGTCGAGGGCGAGGAGGAGTCCGGCTCTGCGCACTTCCCCGAGCTGCTGCGGGCTCGCCGCGACCGGCTAGCGCCGGACGTGGTCGTGGTCACCGACACCGCCGTCTTCGCCCGGGACGTGCCGACGACCACCGTCGGCATGCGCGGCTTGATCGCCTGCCAGATCGACTTTCACGGGCCGGACGTCGACCTGCATTCGGGTTCCTTCGGCGGCGCCGTGCCCAACCCGCTGACCGGCCTCGCCCGGCTGCTGGGCGCCTTGCACGACGCCGACGGCCGGGTCGCGATCCCCGGCTTCTACGACGACGTGGTGCCGATCAGCGCCGAGGAGCGGGCGTCGTTCGCGTTGCTGCCCTTCGACGAGCAGGCCTGGCTGGCCGGCCCGGCTCGGTCGCGGGCCGCGGTCGGCGAGGCCGGCTACAGCACCCTGGAGCGGACATGGGCGCGCCCGACCGCCGAGGTCAACGGGATGTGGGGCGGCTACACCGGCCCGGGCGGGAAGACGATCGTCCCGACCGACGCGCATGCCAAGGTGTCGTTCCGGCTGGTCCCGGACCAGCGGCGGTCGGCGCTGCGGCCGGCGGTGGAACGCTTCGTCGCCGAGCACACCCCGCCGGGCATCACCGCGACCGTCCGCTGGGAGGGTGACGGCGTGGCCCCGTGCCGCACGCCGCTGGACGCGCCGGCGCTCGCCGCGGTGGTCGCGGCGATGGAGAAGTCGTTCGGCACGAAGGTGCTCTACTCGCGGGAGGGCGGCAGCGGCCCGGAGGCCGACCTCGCCGACGTGCTCGGCGCGCCGGTGGTGTTCCTCGGCGTCGGGCTGCCGGACGACCAGGTCCACGCGCCCAACGAGCGGGTCGTGCTGCCGATGTTGGAGCGCGGTGCGGAGGCGGCCGCGTACCTGTGGTCGGAGCTCGCTTCACCCGGGGCTCACCGCACTGCGACGTAGCCTGGGCGCGTGACCGCCGTGCGCCCGCCGGGCTGGTACGACGATCCGTCCGGCGACCGGAGGCAGCTGCGGTGGTGGGATGGGCGGGCGTGGACCAGCGTGACGCGGGGGCGCTCACCCGCCGAGGCTCCGCCGACCCAGGATCTGTCGCCGCAGCTCGGCCCGCGCGACCTCCTCGACTCCGGGCCGGGCGGGCCCGACCCGCGCCGGCGCTGGGCGCTGGTGGCGGTCGTGGCGGTCGTCGCCGTCGCGCTCCTCCTCGTCTGGCTGCCGAACGGCGGTGACGGCAACCGCGGCCGGGTGGCCGAGCCCGCGCCGACCGGGCCGAACGAGCCCGGCCAGGGTTGGCCGACCCCGCCGACGCCGGCGCCGACCACCGCGCGCCCGGTCAGCGGCCGGGTTGTCGACCGGGTCGCCGGGCTGTCGTACGACGTGCTGCCCGGCGCCTGGCGGGAGTGGGACCAGGACACCTTCCGCGGCCTGGAGTCGACCGTCGGCTACTACCGGATCGTCCAGGAAAGCGTGCCGAACGGCGACCTCTACTGGGCGAACGTCACCTCCGGGCGGGTCGGCGCGACCGTGGCCGCACGGGGCGACCTGCGCGCCACCGCCGCGGAGCTCATGGACCTGCTCGCCCGCGGCTACTACCCCGCGCACCGCCGCGAGCAGGTCGCCGCGCGCACGCTGCAGGTCGACGGGGCTCCCGCATACCTGCTGCGTTACCGGGCGGTCTTCGACCGCGACTCGGCGCGCGGCTACGACGCCAAGTCGGAGGAGGTCGCGCTGCTCGTCGTCGACATCGGCCGGGACCGGCCGTCGGCGCTGTACGTCTCGCTGCCCGACACGGACCGCTCGCTCTGGCCCGCGGTGGACGGCCTGCTCTCGTCCGTCCGCGTCGTACGCTGACCCGGCTCGGGGGCGTCGAGGTGGCGGGCGAGGAGCACCCGATCAGCGCGCCTCGCCGCCGGCGACCGCCGCGTACGCCCCCAGCCCGAGATAGACCGGACCCGTGACGAAACGCTGCCGGCGGACGAAGGCCGGGTGTCGGCGCAGCCAGCCGGCGAGCGCGCCCGCCAGGATCGCCCAGCCAAGGTCGAGGGCGAGGGCGACCAGCAGGAAGATCATGCCGAGCAGCAGTATCTGCACCGTCGCCGGTCCCGCCCCGGGCCGCACGAACTGCGGCAGGAAAGCAAGGAAGAAGACAGCGACCTTCGGGTTGGAGATGCCGACCGTGAAGGCCTGCCGGAACGTCCGACCGTCCCGGGGCGGTACTGCAGGCAGGGCCGGATCCACGCGGGAGCGGTCGAGCAGCGCCCGGACGCCGAGGAAGACCAGGTAGGCCGCGCCCGCGTACCGGACGACGGCGAAGACGAGCGCGGACGAGGCGAGCAGCGCGGTGAGGCCGAAGGCGGCGGAGGCGACGAAGCACAGCGTCGCGGTCTCGACCCCGAGCACCGAGACCACCGCGGCCCGCCGACCGCCGCCGATGCCGCGGGCGAGGACGAAGAGCACGTTGGGTCCCGGGATGGCGACCAGCACCGCCGAGGCGGCGGCGAAGAGCAGCAGGGTGGTCGGCGACGGCACGGCGCGACGGTACGGCGGCCCGGGGGCCAGGTCACCCGGTTTCCGCGTCGCTCGCGGGCAGGGTCCGCTCGTGGGAGCGCCGGGACGGGAGGCGAGCGGTCCGCTCGGGCGGGCCGGCACCGAGGTCCCCCTGCTCCTGCCGGCGGCCGACGTCGGCCCGCTCCGGGCGATCTCCCGGCGGCTGCTCGTGGCGCTGGCGATCCTGCTGCTCGTCGGTCGGTGTGGTGTTACTCGACCGGGACGGCTACCGGGATGCGGCCGAGACGCCGATCGGCGTGATCGACGCGTTCTACTACGCCACGGTCACGCTATCGACGACCGGCTATGGCGACATCACGCCCGCCACCGACGTCGCCCGGCTGGTGAACGTGCTCGTCGTGACGCCGGCCCGGGTGCTGTTCCTGATCATCTTGGTCGGCACGACCCTCGAGGTGCTCACCGAGCGCTCGCGGGAGCAGTTCCGGATCCGGCGGTGGAGGTCGCGCGTGAACGACCCCGTCGTGGTGTGCGGATACGGCACCAAGGGCCGCTCGGCCGTCGATGCGCTACTGACCGACGGCACGCCGAAGGAGCGGATCGTCGTCGTCGAGCTGGAGCTGGCTGCGGCGCGGGGGGCGGCCGCGCGCGGCCTCGCCGTCGTGCAGGGCTCCTCGACGCGCTCGGCGGTGCTCGCGGAGGCGCGGGTGGACCGGCCCCGCTCGGTGATCGTCGCGACGAACGCGGACGACGCCGCGGTGCTCACCGTGCTCACCGCGCGGGAGCAGGCACGGCAGGCGTGGATCGTCGCCGCGGTCCGCGAGGCGGAGAACGTACCGCTGGTCCGGCAGAGCGGCGCCGACCAGGCGATCGTGTCGTCGGAGACCGCCGGCCGGCTGCTCGGGCTGTCGACCGTCACGCCGCAGCTCGTGACGGTGGTGGAGGACCTGCTGACGGCGGCCGAGGACTGGCGCTGACGGCACGGCCGGTCGCCGGGGACGAGACCGGCCGGGCGCCGCAAGAGCTGAGCCAGCCGGTGGTTGCGGTGGTCCGCGACGGCCGGCTGTACCGGTACGACGACCCGGCGGTGCGACGGCTCCTCCCGAGCGACCGGGTTGTCTGTGTCTCCGTCGCCGACACGCCTGCCGCGGGCAGCGAGCCGGTCGACAGGCCCTGAGACCGCTCGCGCCAGGATCGTCGCCGGAGGACCATCGGGATATGCGGGTGGCGTTCGGGGCGGACGACGAGAACGAGACGACGGCCGCGGTCCGGAACCGGCTGGTCGAGGCGGGGCACGAGTTGGTGCCCGTGCGCGCCGACGCCTGGCCGGACATCGGCGCCGGCGTCGGCCGGGCCGTGGTCGACGGCTCGGCCGAGCTGGGCGTCGTGCTGTGCTGGACCGGCACCGGTGTCTCGATCGCGGCCAACAAGGTGCCGGGCGTGCGGGCGGCGCTCGCGTGGGAGCCGTGGGTCGCGGCCGGAGCTCGCCGCTGGAACGACGCGAACGTCCTCGCGCTCAGCCTGAAACGCCTCGCCCCGGCGGTCGCCGTCGAGGTGCTCGACGCATTCCTCGCCGTCGAGGAGCCCGCCGCGGACGAGCGCCCCGCGCTCGACCGGCTCGCCGGCCTGGAGGTCCCAGGAGGAACGGCAGGGCCGACGGCGCCCGTGCCCGCCGACCATTAGTGTCGGAAGGGTGCCGAGAGCATCGCTGCCCGCGCCGGCGTACCCGCTGGTCCACTCCGTCCTCGACAACGGCCTGCGGGTGCTGCTCGCCCCCGACCGGACGGCCCCGGTGGTCGCCGTCGCTGTCTACTACGACGTCGGGATCCGGTCCGAGCCGGAGGGGCGTACCGGCTTCGCCCACCTCTTCGAGCACTTGATGTTCCAGGGCTCGGCGAACCTGGAGAAGCTCGCGCACTTCCGGTACGTGCAGTCCTCCGGCGGCACCTTCAACGGCAGCACGCACCTCGACTACACGAACTACTTCGAGGTGCTGCCGAGCAACGCGCTCTCGCGCGGCCTGTTCCTCGAGGCCGACCGGATGCGCAGCCCTCGGATCACCGAGGAGAACCTGGCCAACCAGATCTCGGTGGTGAAGGAGGAGATCCGGGTCAACGTGCTCAACCGGCCGTACGGCGGGTTCCCCTGGCTGCTGCTGCCGCCGGTCCTGTTCGACAGCTTCCCCAACGCCCACAACGGATACGGCGACTTCGTCGACCTGGAGAGTGCCACCGTCGAGGACGCGGCCGACTTCTTCCGCCGCTACTACCCGCCGTCCAACGCCGTGCTGTCGGTGGCCGGCGACTTCGACCCGGACGATGCGCTCGACCTCGTTCGGGAGCACTTCGCGGACCTGCCGGCCAGGGAAGCGCCGCCGCAGCCGGACTTCTCCGAGCCCGACCTCGACGCGGAGCGGCGGAAGTCCACTTCGGACCCGCTCGCGCCGGTGCCCGCCGTCGCCGCCGGCTGGCGAGTGCCCGACCCGGTCGGCCGCTTCGCCGACTATCTGCCGTACGTGGTGCTCGCGGAGGTGCTTGCCGACGGCGACGCCTCCCGCCTCGAGCAGCGGCTGGTGCAGAAGGACCGCACCGTCACGCAGCTGGCCGCGTACCTGGGCCTCATGGGCGACCCCCTCGACGTTCGCGACCCCACCGCGCTGGTCTTCCAGGCGCACCACGCGCCCACCGCGACGGCCGACACCGTCCTCGACGCGACGATGGAAGAGCTCGACCGGCTGGCGACCGACGGGCTCGTCCCCGGCGAGCTGGAGCGGGTGCGGGCGCGGATCCTCGCGCAGGTCTTCCGCGACGTCGACCCCGTGCTCGGCCGCACGCTGGCGATGTCCGCCTTCCAGCTGGTGCACAGCCGCGCCGAGCTGCTGTCCGAGCTGCCCGCCCTGCTGGCGGAGGTGAGCGCGGATCAGGTGCGCGTGGCCGCGGCGACACTTCGGCCGGACCGGCGAGCCGTGCTCGAGCTGACTCCCGGAGGAGGAGAGCGGTGACCGCCGCCATAGCCGCTCCCGCCGCACCCGCCCCGGCGGACGGCCGTACCCCCTCCCCGATCGTCCCGCCGCTCGGACCTGTCCCGCGGGCGAAGCAGCCGACGGCGTCCGAGCGCATGCTCGGCTCCGGCCTGCGAGTGCTCGCCGTCCGCCGGCCGGGAGTGCCGCTGGTCGAGGTGCGGCTGCGGATGCCGTTCGCAGGCACCGCGCCGGCGCATCCCGCGCGCGCCAGCCTGCTCAGCAACACGTTGCTCACCGGCACCGAGCGGCACTGCCAGGTCGAGCTCGCCGCCGCGCTGCAGGCGCTCGGCGGCGAGCTGCACGTGTCCGTCGACGCCGACCGGCTGGTGGTCGGCGGGGCGGTGCTGCGGACCGGGCTGGGCGACCTGCTCGAGCTGGTAGCCGAGGTGCTGACCGGCGCCCGGTACCCGACCCGCGAGGTGACGGGGGAGCGGGCCCGGCTGGCCGAGCGGCTGTCGATTGCGCGGTCCCAGCCCTCCGTGCTCGTGGGCGAGGCGCTCAACCGGCGGATGTACGGGGAGCACCCGTACGCGCGAGAGCTCCCGACGGTGGAGGCGGTCAGTGCGGTGACCGCCCCGCAGCTGCGCCGGCTGCACGCCGACCGGGTACGGCCGGACGGCTCGGTGCTCGTCCTGGTCGGCGACCTCAGCCCCGCCCGTACGCTGGACACGGTCGAGGCCGCGCTGGAGACCTGGGGCGGCGACGCGGCGAGCCGGCGGGTGCCGCCGCTGCCGCCCGTGGTGCCCGTGCCGACACTGCTGGTCGATCGGCCGGGTTCGGTGCAGGCGTCGTTGCGGCTCGGCGGCCCTGCGCTGCCCCGGGACGCGCCGGATTATCCGGCCCTGCAGCTGGCCAACCTCGTCTTCGGCGGGTACTTCTCGTCCCGCCTGGTTGAGAACATCCGCGAGGACAAGGGCTACACGTACGGGCCGCACAGCCGGATCAGCCACGGCGTGGCCGGGTCCACGCTGACCGTCGAGGCCGAGGTGGCCACCGAGGTCGCCGCGCCCGCGCTGCTGGAGACCCGCTACGAGCTCGGCCGGATGGCCACGCTGCCGGTGCGGCAGGAGGAGCTCGACGACGTCCGGCAGTACGCGGTGGGCACGCTCGCGCTGTCGATCGCCACCCAGGCCGGGCTGGCCTCCACCCTCGCCGCGCTGTCCGGCGTCGGGCTCGGGTTGGACTGGCTGCGCGAGCATCCGCGCCGGCTCGCCGCGGTCACCGTCGAGGACGCCTTCGCCGCCGCGCAGCGCTACCTGGCGCCGGCCGACCTCGTCACCGTCGTGCTCGGCACCGCCTCCGGCGTCGAGCGCGGGCTCGCGACGCTCGGCCCGGTCGAGCGCGGCTGAGCCGCGGTGTCGACGCCGCTGTCGCTGTCGCGGCCGCCCACGCTCTCCCGGTCGGGGCACGACCGGGCGGCGGAGCGACGTACGGACCCCCGGTGGCTGGCCGGCGCCTGGGAGCGGGCGCGGGTCCTGGTGATCAGCCCGGACCACCGGGCGCCGGTCGAGGAGACGGACGACGGGCCGAGGCTGCTGCTTCGGCCGTCGTCCGGAGTGTCGCCCGATGCCGAGCGCTACTTCCTGGGCCTGGTCGGGGAGGTGCCGCTGTTCGCGGCTCGCGGCCCGCGGGACTCACAGGCGGAACGCTGGGCCGACCTGCGAGAGATCGGCGCCGCGCTGGACGACCTGGACGCCGGTCTGTTGACCACCTCGGTGGCGCTGGCCCGCTGGCACGACCGGCACCCGCGCTGTCCGATCTGCGGCGACCCCACGGTGCTCGAGAACGGCGGCTGGAGCCGGCGCTGCCCGGTCGACGGCTCCGAGCACTTTCCACGTACCGACCCCGCAGTGATCATGCTGGTGCACGACGGCGGCGACCGGTGTGTGCTCGGCCGACAGGCGAGCTGGCCGCCCGGCCGCTACTCCATCCTCGCCGGATTCGTCGAGCCGGGGGAGTCGGCGGAGGCCGCGGTGGTTCGGGAAGTCGCCGAGGAAGTCGGGCTGGCGGTCACCGACGTGCACTACACCGGCAGCCAGCCATGGCCGTTTCCGTCCTCGCTGATGCTCGGCTACACGGCGCTCGCCGTCGGCGATCTCGCCCTCTCCCTCAATGACGGCGAGCTGGCTGACGCGCGGTGGTTCACCCGGGACGAGATCCGTCGGCGCGACGGCTTGCGCGCGCTGCCGCCGCCGGTCTCCATCGCGCACCGGATTATTACGGATTGGCTCGACGCGGGATGATGTCCGGCCGCTCCCGGACGGTCAGCGCAGGGTGGCGGGGGTCGTCGAGGCGGACGACGACGTCCGCGCTGCGGTCCGGGTCGACCTCGGCTCGGTAGCGCTCGTACGCCGGCAGCACCCACCGCTCGCCCGGGTCGGCACGGCGGTCGACCGCGGCCGACGACAGTCGCAAGTGGACGGTGAGGTCGAGCGGCAGGCCGCGGCCGAGCAGCAGGGAGCCGTCGAGCAGCAGCACCGCCCGAGCCGGGGCCGTCGAGTATCCGGCGCGGGTGGCCCGGTCGGTCCCCGGATCCCAGAGGGTCGGCAGGTAGCGGCCGTTTCCGCCCGGGCCCAGCGGGTCGAGCAGCTCGCGGCGCAGCGCCGCGACGTCGAGCCGGTCGTCGTAGTACGCGTCGGGGTCGGTGCGCCCGCGCTCGAGGCGTACCGAAGCCGGCCGGAGGAACCAGTCGGCGCCGGCCCGCAGCGTGGGCCGGCCGAGCGCGCGGAGCCGGTCGGCGAGGGCGTCGGCGAGCCCGGCGGGATCCGTCGCGGGATGGCCGTCGACGCCCACCCGCAGCGCCGGTCCTTCCGACGGGACGGCGTCGATCAGGTCGGCGAGGACGCCCGGCAACCGGTCCGGCGAGACCGGGCGCGGCGGCGCGCTCACCCCTCGACCCGGGCCTGCCTTCCGGGCGCAACCGGCATCGCTGCCGGTCGGTCCGAGCCGGCGCGGTCGGGACGGCGCCGCGGCTGCGGCGGGCCTCCGGCCAGCGGCACCGGCGGCACCAGCTCGCCGGGGAGCCGGACGTCGGGATCCGTGGCGGAGTCGACGACGCTGCGGGCGAGCTCGTGGATGCGCAGGCCGCGCGAGCGGGTCACCCGCCGCAGCTGCTCGAAGGCCTGTCGCGGGGCGATCCGCCATCGCTCGGTCAGCACACCGATCGCCTGCTCGACGACCACGCGGGATGCCAGCGCGTGCTCCAGCTGCCGCACCGCCGTGCGCAGCCGGGTCAGCTGGTCCGCGGCTTCCGGTGGGCGTGGTGGCCGCGGACCCGGCATGGTGCCCTCGGCCAGCAGGTCGGCCAGCGCGAGGGCGGTGTCGAGATCGTCCACGGCGTCGCCGCCCGGCTGCCGGCCGCCCTCCACCCGCCACCCGGACGCGGTTCGCCGGATCAGGACCTCGCCGGCCGGGTCGGCCCGGATCCCGGTGTCCTGTCGCCCAGACCGGGCGACACCGGGGTCTGCCACACCTGCACCTCCGCCCGGCGCGTACGACTGGCGACGTTGTTCCCGGCTCCCGGTGGCCACGCTACGTCGCCGCGCGGACACACTATCCGAGCCCGCGCCCGGCGGGACACGCACTCGCCGGCGGGATTACGCCGCGAGCGCAGCCTTCACCTGATCGATGGACGGATTGGTGACCGCCACGCCGTCGGGGAAGACGACCGTCGGCACGGTCCGGTTCCCGCCGTTCACCCGCATGACGAACTCGGCGGCCCGCGAGTCCTCCTCGATGTTCACCTCCGTGTACGCGATCCCCTCGCGGTCCAGCAGTCGCTTGAGGCGGATGCAGTAGCCGCACCAGGTCGTCGAGTACATGGTCAGCATCCCGGGACGTCCTCCGTTCGATCGTTGTCGCGTCAACAACAGGGCACCGGTTCCTCTTCCGTCCTTACCCCCTGGGAGGATCCGATCCCGTGGGCGAGGCGGATCCGATGGGCGGCTCGGACGCGGAGGCCGTGCTGGCGGGGCTCGACCCGGAGCAGGAGGAGGCCGCCCGGGCGATCCGCGGGCCGGTC
>Ga0126307_10002315_pt1 | contig 12839 bp, 13 predicted proteins | sample Plot28_FD_89955 | JGI IMG/M metagenome (GOLD analysis project Ga0126307, IMG submission 89955) | Serpentine soil microbial communities from UC McLaughlin Reserve, CA, USA - Plot28 | ecosystem: Environmental > Terrestrial > Soil > Grasslands | place: USA: UC McLaughlin Reserve, Lake County...
ATAGACGAGATCCACCGCCTCAACAGGCAGATCGAAGAGGTCCTCTACCCCGCGATGGAGGACTACGCGATGGACATAGTTCTCGGGCAGGGACCCTCGGCTCGGACGATAAGGATGGACCTCCCGCGCTTCACCCTGGTCGGGGCGACAACCAGGAAGGGCTTGCTTACCAAGCCCCTGCTCGACCGCTTCGGTGTTGCGGAGAGGCTAGAGTATTACGGTCCTGAGGATCTGGAGAAGATCGTGATCCGCAACGCGAGGATTCTGGGCGTGCCCATCACCGAGGACGGCGCCAGCCAGCTCGCCCGCCGCAGCCGCGGGACCCCCCGCATCGTCAACAGGCTCCTCAAGAGGGTCCGCGACTACGCCCAGGTCGTGGGCGAAGGTAGGATCGACGAAGAGACCGCGAACGCCGCCCTGGACATGCAGGGCGTCGACCAGCTCGGCCTGGACAGGGCCGACAGGGATTACCTCGGCCTCGTCATCGACAAGTTCGATGGGGGGCCGGTCGGGGTCGGGACGATCTCCGTGGCCCTCGGCGAGGCTCGCGACACGGTCGAGGACGTCTACGAGCCCTACTTGTTGCAGAGCGGCCTCATTCAGCGCACCCCGCGCGGTAGGATCGCCACCCACAGGGCCTACCGCCACCTCGGTGTCCCCGTGCCCAGCAACGGGTAGTCCCGCAGCGGCTACAGGCCAACCGTAAAGTGGTCGATACTGAGGGGTATGCGCTACGACGTGGACACGACCGACCTGCTCGCGTCGGGAAGCATGGGCGAAGGAGACCTCTCCTTCGCCGCTTTCAGCCTGGAGCACGCGGAGTGCGGCGAAGACGTGCTCGAGGTGCGTATCGGAGAGCGCGCCCTGCTGGAGTGGTGCATGGCATGCGCCGTGATGAGGATCTTCGGGTTATCCGAAGAGTAGGACGTAAGCATCCCAGCGCCGCGATACACGTATAATTCGGGGCTAGATGGATGACCGATACCGACGCTTGTTGGCCGGCCTGGGGCGGGCCGTGCTGGACGCCGCGCGGGTCGCGGAGGAGCGTTTCGACGCGTTCCGGTTCGGGCTCAAGCGCCGCTTCGGGTTGTTCGACCCGTTCGAGATCCTGCCTTATCGCGGATACGGTACGGCGCGGGAAGTGTTCTTGCGAGGCCGCGTCCTGGAGGAGTCCGGCATCACCCATCCCGGCAGGAACGATGCCGCGTGGCGCAACCTCCTGAACATGGCCAGGCGTTTCGCAAGCGATGAAGTTGCGGGCGCGCGGGTGGGCGCCGCGTTCGGAGGCTTGCGGGTCGAGACCACGGCCGATGAGGAGGGTTTTTTCGAGGTGCGCTTCGAGCTTCCGGCACCGCTCGCCGATGCCGGCGGATGGCATCGGGTGGAGCTCGAGTTGCTCTCCCCGCCGTCACCGGGTGGTGCTCAGGTACGTTCGACGGGGCACGTGCTCGTGCCGCGGGGGGCCGAGTTCGGTGTCATAAGCGATCTCGACGATACGGTCGTAAGGTCGAGCGCCACCAACCTGCTGAAGATGGCCTGGATCGTGGTGCGCAACAACGCCCACACCCGCCTGCCGTTCGAGGGCGTCGCCGCCTTCTACAGGGCGCTCCAGAAGGGCGATGACGGTGGCCCATCAAACCCGATCTTCTACGTCTCCAGCAGCCCGTGGAACATCTACGACATGCTGCAGGACTTCCTCAACGTGCACGGAGTTCCGCCAGGTCCTTTGTTCTTGAAGGACTGGAGCCCGACAGTGCTCGGGAAGCACAGAGACTACAAGCTCGGCGTGATCCGCCGGCTCCTGGACACGTACGAGGAGTTGCCCTTCGTCCTGATCGGGGACTCCGGGGAGGAGGACCCGGAGATCTACCTGCTGACCGTGCGGGAACACCCCGGACGTATCAGGGCCGTCTACATCAGGGACGTTACCCCCGGAGAGCGCGATGCCGAGGTCAGGGCCATCGCCGCAGAAGTGCGCAGGCTGGGGACCGAGATGGTGGCCGTACCCGATACCGTCGCCGCGGCCGAACACGCGGCCTCCATAGGTCTCATAGCACAGGAAGCGATCGCGGCGGTTCGTTCCGAGAGCGTGTCGGGCCCGTAGGATCTGTCCCAGGGCGCAACGGCAGATCCTCTTCAGCGCACGATGCCGAAGAGGGTCTCGATCTCGGGGATCATCTCGTCGTGCCAGGTGATACCGTATCGCCCGCCGAGCTTGGCCCTCGCCCTGCGGTGCTCCTCATCGCTAAGCTGGCGTGACACGATCTCCTCGTACTCGTCGAAATAGCCTTCGAACGAGTCGCCGGGCGTTAGGATCTCCATTACGCGCACGGGCTCGAGGCCGGCGTTGTAGAAGGCGTGGGGGACCCCCCGCGGCTTGACGACGTAGGAGCCTGTTGGGGCGAGGACCACCTCGCCGCCGACGTAGCACGTCAGATCGCCCCGCAGAACGAACGAGCCCTCGTCCTCGCGCGCGTGGGTATGGGGCGGGACCATCTGCCCGGTGGGCAGGCCCCACACTTCGACCTGGATCGACCCGCCGGAGGTCCCCGCCATGACTTTGTGGGTTATGTCCAGTACGGGCAAATGGACGCCCTGGTCGGGGCCGATCAGGACGTGGTTTTCTGTTGTCATCTCGTGACCTCCAATTGATTGTGTGTATCTCCTGGCCATGCTAGTTCTGCGCCCGTCTGTGTCGTAGCTAGCCTCCCGCGCGGGTACTCCCTGCCGCGCTCCGATTTCTTCTGACATCCCCCGCGCCCGGAGCACGCGCAGCCGTGTACGGGTAGAAGCGCGGCATGCGGTAGCCGAGCAGCCTGGCAGCGAGGCCGAGGGGGGTGAAGACGGCACGTTGCACGAACAGCGGCGGTCTGGCGATGTAGCCAAAATCCCGGTAAGCGCGGAAGATGGATGCCAGCCACAGTACGTTGGGTAGCCCCGTTTTGGGGTTGACCTTCCCGTCCCTGGCGAGGCCGAAGAACGACTCGAAGAACTCTTCGGTCTTCCAACCGGGACGAAACTCGACGATGGCCACGCCCTCGTCTTCACCCGCGTTCCACCACGCGTGTGTCTTACCGGCAGGCACGGTTGCGCCTCGTCAGGGGCCGACGGTGCGCTCGCGGCCGTCCAAGACGAACGTGAACGTGCCCGACTGCACCTCGAAGGACTCCTCCGCGTAAGGGTGGACGTGGGGGGCGGCGACGAACCCGTGGGGCCGTACGCGCAGCTCGAAGGTTGCGTACTCTCCGCCGGTCTCTTCCGAAGTCTCGAGGAAAGTTATCCTCTCGCCTGTCACCGGGTGCTCTATGGAGTCGCCTGTTCTAGTCATGGGTACTCCTCCGTGGTTGTGATGTAGTGGCCGTACGTTACTTGGCGGTGTCAGGACCGCCGAAGGCAGAGATCTGCCGTTCTCCGTCTCACCTCTCAACGCAACTCGACGGTCCTCCATTCGACGCGCCTCAGCCCGGCCCCGGACGGAATGCCTGGCTTCCTCCAGAACACCTCGTGGCGGCCGTCATTCGGATCCAGGAAACTGAACAGCAGCATCGAGCCCATATCGGTCACCACGCTGTCGAGTGCGCCCTCATCCGCGAGGCGCCGATGTAGCTCCCGGAACGCCTCTTCGCTCGCCGCGTTGAGCGCGAAATGATCGAGCCGACCGCGTTCGAACATCGGCTGCTTGCCCGGTGGCTCGATATCGGGAACCTGGAAGGGGTGCAAGACCGTCTGCGGTCCCACCTCGATAAAGGAGTGGCGGAGACCTTCTTCCTCCAGATCCAGCGTGGTTCTTGCCCCGAAGACCCGCTCGTAGAAGGAGGTCAGACGGTCCATGTCGGCGGTGACGAACGTCAGGTGGTTGATATCGTCGAGCAGTGGCACTCTCGCATCCCAATCGTCCCTCTCTTCAAGCCCCGGAGATGGTGGTTCGCTCATGGCTTTGAACTTTTCGACATAGCACCCCTGTGGGCCCTGACCTTCCGGACGTACTCGTCGTGCCGGATCACCCCGTGACGCTCACCGGGTTGGGTCCCGGCCTTCCGTGCCAGATCAGCCAGACGCGCCTTCTGGACTTCGTGCATGATCATCAGGTGCTCACTCATGCCGTATAACACTTCGACCTCCTCTTTCTGCGCTCCACCGTTTACGCATCTGCGAACCTTCGCGCGGATATTGTTTGCGTCCGCCCACGCCGTGTCCCGCTACATGCCGACCGCCGCTCCTCTCTCACGTACCTCTCGCGGAATCAGGCTGACCCTCGTGGATGGTGTAGTTGCCAGCGTTTCCCGCAACCAGGCGCGCATCTCGTCGCGCGCCTGCCATGCCTGATCGAGGATGCCGATCAGCTCGGCGAAGCGGTGGTGTACCCCGTCGTAGCACGAGAGCCGCACCGGCACGCCCGCCGCGCGCAGCCGCTCGGCGTAGCGTTCCCCCTCGTCGCGGAGCACGTCGTACTCGGCGGTGATGATGAGGGCCGGAGGCAGCCCGCGCAGGTTCGGGGCGAGGAGCGGCGATGCGAGCGGGTTTGCGGCCCGCGACGCGTCGCCAAGGTACTGGTCCCAGAACCAGACCGCCGACTCGCGCGTCATGCCGTAGCCTTCGCCGTTCTCGATGTAGGACGGTGTCGGGGGCGAAGGGTAGCCGAGGCCGGGGTAGATCAAGAGCTGGCCTCGCGGCGCCGGCCCGCCATCGTCGCGGATGCGGAGGGCCGTCACCGCCGCGAGGTTGCCGCCCGCGCTATCGCCGGCCACGGCGATCCTAGCAGGGTCGCCGCCGATCTCCGTGGCGTGCGCCGCCACCCAGCGCGTCGCGGCCAGGGCGTCGTCGGACGCGGCGGGAAAGCGGTGCTCCGGCGCGAGCCGGTAGTCCACAGAGACGACCACGCAACCGGCACCGGAGCACAGCGCCCGGCACATCGGGTCGTGCGTGTCGAGGTTGCCGAGCACCCAGCCGCCACCGTGGAAGAAGACCACGACCGGGAACGGTCCCTGGTCCTCGGGGGTGTAGACGCGCACCGGCAGTTCGCCGGCTGGGCCGGGGATGACCATGTCCTCGACCGCCGCGACGGGTAGCGACACCAGCCCCATCCGGAACCACGCCGCCATCTGGGAGGGCGCCTCTGCGCGCATTACCTCGACCGGAACGGTGCCGATCGGCGGCGCGTCGGCCGAAAGGTCCAGCAGCTCCCTTACTTTCGGGTCCAGGGCCATCCTACCTCTCCTTTCTTCCGTCTCGCATCTCAGTCCTCCGACCTGTCGCAAACGTAGTCGCGGGAGGGGTCGTAGTCTCGACCGTCGAGCTCTCCCACCCTTGGTCCGTACAGATGCACCGAGACCGCCGTACCCTCGCCGGGGTTGCCGACCCTGTGGATGCCTCCGTCACCCGGCAGGACCGTGGAGGCCCCATCGTCCACGCTCCACCGCAATTGCCAGGACTTCTTCAGGCGGGCGTGCTCGAAGCGAGTTCCGTCGTCGAGGCGCTCGTAGCGCTCCTCCAGCACGCTTCCGAACGCGCAGACGTAGGCACCCCAGGACAGATGGTCGTGTATGTTGGTACCCGTGCCCGCCGGCCACACGAAGACCTTCAGGGAATAAGCACCGTCCGCAGGCTCGTAACGGCGGGCGACGTACCAGTCGTTTTCGTCTTGCGCCTCCTCGACCAGGGGGAGGACGAGCGAGTCGAAGAAGGCCGGGTCCTTCACCAGGCCGGCAAGGAAGGCGGCGGCCCGGGGCAGGACGGACTTGGTGTAGTGCTCCGAGATCCTGCGCAGCTCCTCGGTGTCCGGTGTGAACGTGGTCGTCATGGGGTTCTCCTTCGCTTGTTGTTTGCGACGTCCCGGACACAAATCGTCCTGGTTCATATCGTGCGCCCCGAGAGTCCTTTCTCCCAGCGACAAAAACAAACAACAGCACAAACAATCCGTCCTGCGCGGGTAATGGACGGTTCGCACGGCACGTTGCGAAGGGCAGAACCTCGCCCGCCCGCGTAACGTGGATAGCGTCCATCGGTTGCTCCTTTCCGTCGTGGTGTGGATCGCCTAGTACTCGCGAGTAGCCCGGGACGGACGCCGCGTACATGACGAGAACCTGTCATATTCAGGAGGTTGGCATTTTGGGGTGCGGCCGAAAAAATGGTGCAATTGAGTGATGCGCCGCGACGGAATCCGCGATAGGTTAAGGCTGGCCCTGGCCACGAGGAAAGACGAAGAGTCATGACCGGCGTCGTGCAAAACAAGACGCTAGCGTACGAGCGAGCCTACTCGGAGATCAAACGCCACTCCTCGGCTGGCGAGCCAGACTTCGGCCGGGCAGAAGTCTCCCTGCTAGCGCGGGCGGCCCCGTACGTCGGCGCCGGCCTCAAGGCGGCGACGCTGGGGCACCCCAGCGAGACGGTGGTGGTTATAGCGCCTTCCGAGCCCGCGGAGGTGGCGTGGCTCAACGTTTCCTCCTACGGCCTTACCCCGCGCGAGGAGGTCGTCAGGCTGGTGGCGCGGGGACGTTCGACGAGGGAGGTCTCGGGTGCGCTCTTTATCTCGGAGCACGCGGTGCACAACCACATGCGATCCATCTTCGCGAAGACGGGGGTCCACAGCAGAGGGGAGATGGTCCGGCGCATCTTCTTCGAAGATGTACTTCGGGATGTGCTCGGAGATTAGCGTCCGCCGGCAAGGACCGAAGATGCACGCGAACACGCCACACAGGAGCCAGAGGTGAGAGGAGTGCGGGCGGGGGCAAACCTCGCGTTCGGGGAGTTGCTTCGCCGTCACCGCGCCGCGGCGCAGTTGACCCAGGAGGATCTGGCGCGGCGGACGGGCCTGACCCCCCAGGCTATAGGCCTGCTCGAGCGCGGGCGGCGGCAGAGACCCCACGCCTATACCGTGGAGGTGCTGGGGGAGGCCCTTGGCCTGGAGGGACGAGATTTCGACGAGTTCGAGGCGGCGGCCCGTCGTCCCCCGTCCCGTGGGGCGCCGGTCGGGCCTCCCCACCGCACTCTGCCCCTTCCGCCGACCCCGCTCATCGGACGCGAGCCGGAGGTGGAGTCGCTGAGAGAGCTGCTGCGCCGCGAGGACGTGCGGCTGCTAACCGTTACCGGCCCGGGTGGCGTCGGCAAGACGCGGTTAACCCTGGAGGTGGCCTGGCTCTCACGCGAAGCGTTCACCGACGGCGTCGCGTTCGTTGGGCTCGCGCCCCTGCAAGATCCCGACCTCGTCCCTTCTGTCATCGCCCAGACGCTCGGGCTGAAGCATGCAGGAGACCGCTCGGTGCAGGAAGCCTTGCTCCGGCATCTGGAGGACAAAGAGGTGCTTCTGCTCCTCGACAACTTCGAGCACCTGCTCGGGGCCGTTCCCGTGGTGGCGGATCTTGTGGGTGGCTGCCCTGGGCTGACCGTGCTGGCGACGAGCCGGGCGCCGCTCAGGCTCAGCGGCGAGCGGCAGTATCCTCTGTCCCCGCTTTCCCTGGAGGCGTGGGCATCCCTGGAGAGGTCTCCGGCGGTGCGGCTCTTCGAGGAACGCGCCAGGGAGGTCTCGCCCGGCTTCGAGGTTCGTGTCGAAAACGAGGCCGCGGTGGCAGAGATCTGCGGGAGGCTCGACGGCCTGCCGCTGGCGATCGAACTGGCAGCAGCGAGGGTCAAAGTGTTCTCGCCGAAGGCGCTTCTGGAACGGTTGAATCGCCGGCTGCCCCTTCTCTCGGGCGGGGCGCGCGACCTGCCCCAGAGGCAGCAGACCCTGCGTGACACGGTCGCGTGGAGCTACGAACTGCTAAAAAAGGACGAGCAGACACTGTTCGCGCGCCTCTCGGTCTTCGCCGGCGGCTTCTCTCTCGATGCCGCGGTGGCTGTGTGCGGGGAGGACACGCCCGACAACGCGTTGACAGTGGAGGCGCTGTCCTCCCTGGTGGACAACAGCCTGCTGGTATCGCGGGTCGAAGCCGCTGTCGACGCCTCGGACGAGGAACCGCGCTTCATGATGCTCGAGACGATCCGCGAGTACGCCGCCGAGCGCCTGGAAGAGAGCGACGGAGCCGAGGAGGTGCATCGCGCGCACGCTACGTACTACCTGGCTCTGGCGGAGGCGGTGCAGCCCGAGTCTTCGTCCGACATGCTCACAGGGTGGTTGATGATCCTGGACCGCGAACACGACAACATGCGGGCGGCGCTGCGCTGGTCCATACGGCACCGGCAGGTGGATATTGGCACGAAGCTGTGCCTGATGTTGTGGCGGTTCTGGCCCGAGCGGCACCACGTGAGCGAAGGCCGCCGGTGGATGGAGGCGGTGCTGGCGCTCGGCCGGCGGGAAGACTCGGCCGGAGTATTAGAACCGACGCTTCCCTTACGCAGGTGGGCGTTTCTGCACCTCGTAACCGGCATGCTGACGGCCGAACAGGGGAACGAGGACCGCGCCATCGCGCTGTACGAGAAGAGCCTGGCTCTCTACACGAAGATGAACCACAGAAAGGGCGCGAGCGGCCCGCTTCGCGAGCTGGGGATGGTGGCCTACCGTCGGGGAGACTACGAGCAAGCGGTGCGCTTGAGCGAGCAGGCGCTCGCGGTATCCCGCGAGTCTAAAAGCGCCTTTGGTGCCGGCCTCGCCACCTGTAGCCTGGCCGACGCCCTGCGCGCCCAGGGAGACCTCGAACGGGCCAAAATGTTGCTGGAAGATAGCGCTGTCTCGTTGCGGCGCACGGCGCGCCCCCAGCGCGTGGCCAACGCGCTCGCCATCACGCTCTCCCGGCTCGGAAGCATCGAGTGTCAACTGGGCGAAGACGGGCCGGCCTCGCAGTTGTTCGGGGAAAGCCTTCGACTGGCGAAGCGGTTCGGCTTCACGTTCGATGCCGTGATCCCGCTGGAAGGAATGGCCCGCGTAGAGACCGTTCGAGGCAGGCCCGAGCGGGCGGCGCGACTCCTGGGAGTATCCGCCGCGCAGCGCGAATCACTGGGCACGTCCCTACCGCCCGTTGCCCGCACGGATCACGATCATGCCGTGGACGCGGCCCGCGCGGCACTCGGGGAAGAGGCGTTCGAGGCAGCGTGGAGCGCGGGCCACGCGCTGTCCCTGAGAGAAGCCATCTCGGAAGTGCTTGGCGAGGAAGGGTAACGCACACCACCCTCTGGTATCGGCAGCGTGGAACCTGGGCCCTCGCCCGCCGGTTGTGTAAAATATTTGTTAAATCCATGTTGCACGTCGGAAAACCGAGGGACATGAGAGAGCGCGAGATCGAGAAATCCGAGCAGCGTACGGGGGAGGACAGGCAGGAGCGGACCGCGAGGGAGCTCATCGAGCTGCTCAACGAGCTACGGGTGATCCTGCCCGGCGTCCAGTTTCTTTTCGCTTTCCTGCTAACGGTACCCTTCAGCCAGCGCTTCTCGGAGCTGGACGGCCTGGAGACGAACGTGTTTTTCGTAACGCTGCTGTGCACCGCCATTGCCACGTCGCTCCTGATGGCGCCATCGGCGCAGCACCGAGTTTTGTGGCGTGAGGGCGTAAGGGAGCAGCGCCTGAAGCTCGCAAACACGCTCACCATAGTGGGCCTAGTCCTCCTCGTGCCCGCGATGGTGGGGGCGGTTTTCGTCGTCGCCGACTTTATCTTCGGCCGCGTTGCGGCCTTCACCGTTACCCTGCTGCTGATCGCGTTCTTCGCGCTCGTCTGGTTTGTGCTCCCGCTCCGTTACCGCGGAAAAAACGGGGGCTAGCCGTCAGCGCGCGGCCCCGAGTTTGGGGTCGGTCACGGCGCCCTCCGAGGCCGAGGAGACCAGGGCCGCGTATTTGGCCATCACGCCGGTCGCGAAGCGGGGCTCGGGCTCCCGCCAACCGTCCAGACGGGCTTCCAGTTCCTCGGACGAGAGGTCTACGCTCAAAGTCCTGTTCTCGATGTCGAAGGTGATGGTGTCGCCGTCTTCGAGGGCCGCGATCGGGCCGCGGTGGGCGGCTTCGGGGGCGACGTGGCCGGCCATGAGGCCGCGGGTCGCGCCGGAGAAGCGCCCGTCGGTCAAGAGCGCGACGGTCTCGCCGAGGCCCTGACCCACGAGGGCGGCGGTGACGCCGAGCATCTCGCGCATGCCTGGGCCGCCCTTCGGGCCCTCGTAACGGATCACCACCACGTCGTCGTGCGAGATGCCCCCGGCCTGCACGGACCTCATGGCCTCCTCCTCGGAGTCGAAGACGCGGGCCGGCCCCGTGTGCTCCAGGCGGGTGTAGCCGGCGACCTTGACCACGCACCCCTCGGGCGCCAGGTTGCCTTTCAGGATCACGAGTCCGCCGGAAGACCTGAGCGGCTCGTCTATCGTGCCGATAACGTCCTGTCCCGGCGCTTCCTCGGCGCCCTCCACTTCTGCGGCCAGGGTGCGGCCTGTGACGGTGAGCTGATCTCCGTCGATGAGGCCGGCGTCGAGCAGGCGCTTGCCGAGCAGGCGGCTGCCGCCGGCGCGGTCGAGGTCGACGGCCGTGTACCGGCCCCCGGGTTTGAGGTCGGCGATGATGGGGGTCCGGTTGCTGACGGGGTCGAAGTCGTCTATGTCGAGGGGAACCCCGATCTCGCGGGCGATAGCGAGCAGGTGTAGTACCAGGTTGGTCGAGCCTCCGGTGGCCGCGCCGGCGGCGATCCCGTTCTCGAAAGCCTCACGGGTCAGGATGCGCTCCGGCGTGAGCCCGCGCTCCAGTAGATCCATTACGAGCCGTCCCGCGTGCGTGCACACCTCGTCCTTGCGGCCGTCGAGGGCGGGTGGGCCGGCCGAGCCCATGGGAGAGAGCCCCAGAAACTCGAGGATCATCGCCATGGTGTTCGCCGTATACTGGCCGCCGCAGGCGCCCGCTCCCGGGCAAGCGTGTTCTTCGAGGTCCAGGAGATCCTCATCGGACATCCTGCCGGCCGCGTTGGCGCCAACGCCCTCGAAAACCTCTTGAACCGTCACGTCGCGGCCCTTGAAGCGGCCGGGGGCGATGGAGCCGGAGTAGACTATGGCGCCGGGCACGCCGAGCCGCGCGTGGGCCATCGCCGCTGCCGGAATCGTTTTGTCGCAGCCGACTATGGTGGCCATCGCGTCGAACATGTGGCCGCGCCCGACCAGCTCTATGGAGTCGGCGATCACCTCCCTGCTTACGAGGCTCGTCTTCATCCCCTGCGTCCCCATGGTTATGCCGTCGGAGATGGAGATGGTGTTGAGCTCCATAGGCGTTCCGCCGGCTTCTCTGATACCGTCTTTCACCTTCTCGGCCAGGTGGCGGTGGTTGTAGTTGCAGGGCATGGTCTCGATCCAGGAGTGGGCCACCCCCACGATGGGCTTGCTCAAGTCCTCGTCGGAGAAGCCCATGCCCTTCAGGTAGGATCGGGCCGGAGCCCGGTCGCGGCCTTGGAGGATGGTACGGCTCCTGTGCCTGAGGTCGGTCGTTTCCATAGCTATCTCCCAGCCCGCGAACGTTGTACGACGATCTGACGAGTATAGTGAGCACCGCCGCGCGGTGCCAGCGGAGCGCGAGACCGAGTCGTTTAGAATAGCCTGGTGAAGCGCGCGGGGTTCGACATGGGGGTATCGCTTGCTCTCGCGGCGACGGTCGTGTTCTGGGCTTCGGCTTTTGCCGGGATACGCGCCGGCCTCGGCACCTACGGGCCAGGGGAGATCGCGCTGTTCAGGTTCCTCGTCGCCTCCGTGACGCTGGGCGCTATCGCGCTGGTCCGGCGGACGCCCCTGCCCGAAAGGCGGGACGTGCCCGCGGTCTTTCTGGCCGGGTTTCTGGCGTTTACCGTGTATCACGTGGCGCTCAACTTCGGCGAGGTCTCGGTCGAGGCCGGCTCGGCGAGCGTCCTGATCAACACCGCGCCCATCTTTACCTCCCTACTCGCTGTGACGTTCCTCGGGGAGAGGTTGCGGCCTCTCGGCTGGGCCGGTATGGCCGTGAGCTTCTGCGGGGCCGTCCTGGTCTCCGCCGGTGAGAGTAAGGGTTTCGGACTTACGCCGGAAGCGTTCCTGATCCTGGTAGCCGCCCTCGCCTCCAGCATATACTTCGTATTCCAGAAACCCTACCTGGAGAAGTACGGCGCCATCGCTTTTACCACGTACGCCGTGTGGGCCGGCGCGCTGCTCTCGCTCGTGTTCCTGCCGGGTCTGATCTCCCAGGCGACGGCGGCCCCGCCGGGGACCACGCTCGCCATGGTCTACCTCGGGGTCTTCCCGACGGCCGTGGCCTACGTCACCTATTCTTATGCCATGTCGCGCATGCGCGCCTCGCGGGCCGTAAGCTTCCTTTACCTGATCCCCGTGGTGGCCTACCTCATCGCCTGGGTCTGGCTCGGCGAGGTGCCGACCCTGCTCTCGGTCGGCGGAGGCTGCGTCACGCTCTCCGGCGTCCTGATCGTAAACACCTTCGGCGGACGAACGTAGAATAGGGGACAATAACATCTTTAGGACGAGGAGTTGGTATGGAGACAAGCAAACGCACTGAACGTGTGATTAGCGCCGGAACGCGCATCGGCCACGTCCACTTGAAGGTCGCAAACATCGAACGGGCCCTCGGTTTCTACAGGGACGTTCTCGGCTTCGAGGTGACACAGTGGTACGCCGACGACGCCGTCTTCCTCTCGGCCGGCGGGTACCACCACCACATCGGCCTGAACACCTGGATGAGCCGCAACGCCGATCCGGCACCGGCGAATTCGGCGCGGCTCTTTCATCTCGCCATACTGTATCCGGAGCGGCGGGATCTCGCGCTCGCCCTCAAGTGGCTGGTGGAGTCCGACTATCCCATCGACGGGGCCTCCGATCACGGCGTCTCAGAGGCCCTGTACCTGCGCGACCCCGACGGCAACGGCGTCGAGCTGTACTGGGATCGCCCGCAGGAGGAGTGGCCG
>Ga0126307_10002316_pt1 | contig 12837 bp, 12 predicted proteins | sample Plot28_FD_89955 | JGI IMG/M metagenome (GOLD analysis project Ga0126307, IMG submission 89955) | Serpentine soil microbial communities from UC McLaughlin Reserve, CA, USA - Plot28 | ecosystem: Environmental > Terrestrial > Soil > Grasslands | place: USA: UC McLaughlin Reserve, Lake County...
TGAGCGAGCTATGGCTGGCGGAGGCGCGAAGGTTCGACGTGCGATCGCTGAACGACTGCGCGATCATGCGGTTCGTGAAGTGCGAAACCGGTGTGCCGGTGCCCGTGAGTGGGCGCTACATCTATCATGCGAACACGACCGCGCTCACCGAGGCATCGGCCACCATCACCCAGGGCACGGCGTTCAGGATCTTCGCCCAGGTCGACATTGCGGGAAACGCCGAAGGAGTAATCTGCGCTCAGCGATCACCGTTCGGTGGCTACGCGATCCGCTTGCGGAGCGGCAAGCTCTGCTTCGAGCACGACTTCTTCGGCATCTCGCCAGAGCGTGATCTCGTCTGCGACGCTCCACCACTCGGCAGGCATGTCGTTGGAGTGGAGATCGCGAAGCACGACCATGGCGACACCCATGGGCCAGACGGACGCGCGACGCTCTATGTCGACGGTGAGCCGAGCGTCAGCGCTCCGCTTCGCAGGATGACAGGTCGGTTCCTGCTCTGCGGCGAGGGCCTCGTCATCGGGTGCGACGAAGCGGATGAGTCGCACGACGAGCACGAGGCGAGCACGTCGCTCGTCGGTGCGCGCGTGATCAAGGTCGTGTTCGACGTGGCCGAAGAAGCTGCCGTGGGCACCGCGCACCGCTGGCACCAAGGGCCAATACATCACGAGAGCATGCCCGGAATACTCTAGTGGCGCGGCGGTCGCCGCACACATAACACCACGGTAGCTCAGGAGGAAGGCATGAATGGCACAAGGGAAGTATGGCGTCGAGGGAGGACACTGCTGACTGCCATCGCCGCGCTGGGTGTGATCGTCGGGATGACAGCATGCGACGACGACGACGATGACATCACGAACCCGACGGTCGGGGTGGTACGGGCGTTCGCCGACTCACAGTATAACTTCTCGGGGCTGAAGACGTTCGCGATGCCGGACACGGTCGCGCACTTCACTGCGTTGTCGGGCGTGTCGCAGGACCCGTCGCGTGCGTATGACGCGACCGTTCTCACCCAGGTGCGGGCGGACCTGATCGCGCGTGGCTATACCCAGGTAACGGATCCACGGACGACCACGCCTGACTTCGTCGTGCTGGTCGGCGCGAGCGCCGCAACGAACTACGACGCGTGGGTAGCCTATTCCTGGTATCCGTACTACGGCTATTACAGTGGATTCGGATGGTACGCCCCTGGATTCAGCTCGGCGTGGTCGCTCACGTACCCGTGGTACGCGACCGTCGGTGTGACGGAGTACGAGCGGGGATCGCTGGTGGTGTCGATCATTCCAACGCTGTCGGTGAATCCGCTCGACCAATCGATTCGCGCAGCCTGGGCGGGCGTGGCCACGGGGGTGCTCGGCGACAACGGGCTCTCTCAGGCAGGTGTGCAGGCCGCGGTCGATCAGATGTTCGCTCTATCGCCGTATCTCGTCGCGGGCCCCTGAAGGAGCTCGTCGGACTCGATCGTCAGTCGAGGGGCCGTAGCGGATGGTTGCGCGATGATGCGCAGACGCCGCTACGGCCTCTTCGCGTTGCCTGTCCTGCCGTAGGCAATGCCCGCTCCTTGCCTCCTGCCTGTCAGCTAAGCCGGGCCCTGGGGTGCCCGTGCTGAGTCAGAGCGCAGGCTGCCGTGCTACGAGAGCTCGACGGTGGAGCCCCTCGCCTCGAGTGGGGTGCTCCGTGCCCAGGTGGTGCTCTGCACCGGTCCACGACGTCCCGCGCGCTCGCAGAGCGCGCGCTGCCGCAGCTCCGCACACTCCCGCAAGCGCCGCTGGCGCAGGTACCATCCGCGTGACGAGAAAGGCGCCACGCCACCAGCGGTGGCGAGAGCGCCTGCGACTGAGGTGCATCGGTTGCTTGCCAGGTGCGACGATCCTGGCTACACGGGCCCCCAAGGGGATCGTCCACACGTCGGAGTCCTGCGACTGCACCTTCAGCGTCGGCGGTGGAGATCGTGTAGCCGTGCGCCACGTTCTAGTGAATGAACGGCTGCACGCTGAACACGTCGATCTCCTTGCCGTCGTCGTCGCCGGAGATCGTCCAGGTCTGCGTCGACAGCGCCCCGATGGTGCGGTGGCCGGGCGAGGTGAGGACGAGCGCGGCGGGCCCATCCCCCAGTCTCAGGTGCGTGCAAGCAGAATCGCCGCCGCCCGATTGGGCGGCGGCGATTGCACGGGCTGCGCACAGCAGGAGCGCGTCACACCCGAGTCGAGAGGTCATCAGCGCACGCCGGAACCGTCCGTCTCCGCGAGACCGCGATTGACGAGGATGCGCACTTCGACTCGGCGGTTGTACGCCCGCCCCGCCTTCGTGGTGTTGTCGCCGATCGGGCGATTTTCGCCGAGGCCGGTCGGGTTCACGAAACGGCGTAGCGGGATGTTGTGCGTTCCCGCGAGGTACGAGACCACGGCCGCCACTCGGCGTTCACTGAGCCGCTGATTCTCCGCCGCGCTGCCCTTGTCGTCGGTGTAGCCGGCGACTTCGACGGCGAAATTGCTGAGCCCCATGGCCTGGGTCGCCGCTCTGTCCAGCGACTGCTTCGAGGCCTCGTCGAGCACGGCGCTGCCGGTGGCGAAGCCCACCGATCCTCTGAACTTCGCGTCCCAGGAATCGAGGTTCTCGATGCGGTTGGTGAACGCCGCCAGGGAGTCACGTGCGCGCTTCATGGCGCTGATGATCGTGTCGGTGTTCGCCCTCGAGCGCGCGGCCGTCGCCGCCTCTCGCTGTCTGAGCTCCACTTCGCCGGCGGAGACCTGGTTCTGCACCTTGACCGCGCCCTTGTGGAAGCTGATCCGCGTCGCGACGAGATTGCCTCGGTCGCCACCCCGGCCGCGAACCTTGAGGTACAGGCCAGGCTCGAGCAGGCTGACGTCCTGTCGCTTGCGGTCGATGTTGAGCAGGCCGGACGGCGACTCGATCTGGGTCGCGTCGTTGAGCGTCACGCTGCTCACGTCGTTCGAGCTCTCCTGGCGCACCAACAGCTCGTCGCCCGAGCGCATCAGGATCGTGCCTTCGACTTTCCCCTTCTGACCGGGCTGCCACTGCTTCGTGGCCACCGCGGGCACCTGCGCGGCGACTGGGACACTCGTGAGCAGTAGTGCGGCGGCGGCGAACCCGAGCGCGAGGAGCGCCGACCGTGAGCTTTCGCGATGCTGTGCGTGAGATGTGTGATGAGACATGGCTCCGGATCCGTCTATGCGTGAGGTAGGTAGCGAGGACGAATTCCCTCGCTCGTGGACCGCAGCGCACAATGCCAGAACGCAAGCAGTGCGGGTCATTGGACCTAGTGCCCAACGGGCGCCAGTGACTCGGCAGCGGAATCACTGACGCGGCTGCGAGTCGTCGGGATGGACGAGAGGCCAATGCCGAGCAGGGTCGATGAACGCAATCCTCCGTCGACCACCCTCGCAGAGGAACGCATGGCGACCACCGCAGCACCACCTGCTCGAAGCACGCCGCACGGCGAGTCCGACACGCTGGCCGAAGTCCGCACGGGACTGGCGTTCCAGCGCACGCGAATGAGCGCCGACCGCACCCTGATGGCGGTGATCCGTACGTCGATGTCGCTGATCAGCTTCGGATTCACGATCTTCAAGCTGCTCGAGAAGCTGAAGGGCACCACTCTTCTCGCCGAGGGCCCGCATTCCGCACGAAACTTCAGCCTCGCCATGATCCTGCTCGGCGTCGGCGCGCTGCTGCTTGGGATCGTGTACCACTTGTTCTTCATGACCGAGCTCCGCTCGCAGCGGAACGAGCTCACCCACGCCGCGATGCTGCGTGGCAAGAGCGGCTTCCCGGTGTCCATGACCCTCATCGTCGCTCTCTGTCTCGTCGTGATCGGTGTGCTCGCGGTCGCGAGCATCGGTTTCGGGAGCGGCCCCTTCTGACGACGGCCGTCGGAGCACGCCCCAATCACAGAATCAGCTTCGTCGCGAAGTGCAGCATCTCGCTCGCCGGCACGAGGGAGAGCGCGCTTGGAACGAACGGGAGCAGCGTCGCGACCACGAGCGCGAGGAGCGTGCGTGTTCGCACGGGCAGGAGGCGAACGCCATGGACGATTTGCACGATCGAGTACGCGTCGGCGGTCGCGGAGAAGTCCGGAGCGGAGAGCGCGTCTTGCGTGCTGTGCAGCCTCTCGCGCAGCCAGCGGGTCTCGAAGCGGCGGCCGAGCCGCACGGCCAACTCCCCGTACTCGAACACGCCGCGGAGCTGGGCACGGCGCAATGGCCGCGAGAGCCAGAACAGCGGCGCGACGGCCATCGCCAGCATGCACCCGACAAGTACAGCCATGGTCCCGCCCAGCAGGGCGGGAGCGATGACGTGCGCCCCCGCCGGGCCTTGGAGCGTGCCAGCGACCCCACAGCCGAGCGCGAACCCGAACGGCGCGAGCGCCGGAATCGACTGCGCCACGAAGAGCAGGCCGCCCGCCCGGTCGGGATGCGATGACACCAGGTTGAGATCCAGCTTCGAGATCGCCCGCACCATCTGATGCCAGACCAGCAGGCGCCAGCACCACCGCCCGACGCAGAGCAGAAACAGTGGCTGGCTGACGACGAGACGCCACCACCGCGCGTTCGAGGATACGCTCGTGTCCAGTGGAAGAAGCTCCAGTCGCCATTGTGCCATGCCATGCTCCCCGCCGAGCCCTGTCGCGCGAAGCGAGATGACGTAGGCGAGCAGCAGGATCATCACCTCGGCAAAGTGGTGCGCCAGCAGCCGGCGGCTGGCGGCGAGGATGCGGGCGAAGCGCGCCGTATCCGCGCGCCGCACGAATGCGGCGCGCTGCAGGTGGCGCACGATGTCCGAGAGCCGTCCGACGAAGAGCGACTCTCCCAGGACGAGGATCGGCAGTGCGATCAGATACCGCGCGCCGATGCCGAGGTCGAGGAGTGGCGTGAGCCAGGCATCGGCGGTGCCGGGGCCACGCTGGAGCGCCGTCAGCACGACGAGCGGAAGCCACGCCACCATCGCCATCAGCAGCGCCCGTCGCTTCAGGCGCGCGGGCCCGTGGCTCGGCCATCGATGCGCGCTCCAGAGCCACCAGAACGGAGCCGCATCGAAGGGATAGGCCGTCGCCGTCGAGAGCGTCGGCCCCGGCAGCACCTGCCCGATGTGCTCGTGCCTATGGGTCTGCATCGAACGTCACCCGCGTCAGCGCCACGTCGCGCCGTTCTGGATGTAGACGCTGGCCCCGCCGCCGGAGCCGCTCGCCACGTCGATGCCCGAGCGGATCCCGAGCTTCTTCAGGATCAGATAGCGGAATCCCGCGCCGCCTGCGCCCACGGCCCGTGCCTGGCCGAAGTCGCTCCACTCCGCCGAGGTGCCGCCCGCGCCACCGAACCCGATCAGCGTCCATCGTGAATTGACCGCCATCCGGACCTCGCCTTCGGCCGAGGCGATCGCTCGGCCCGCGAACCGCTGGGCGCGCAGACCGCGCATCGAGACGTACGGCGTGAAGAAGAAGGGAACGTCACCCCATGCGCTCTGAGCATCGAGACGTGCGGCGACACCCCAGCGATCCTGCAGCGGCGCGTAGAGCAGCGCCTCCGCGCTGGCGCGCCCGAAGTTGCCGCTGCCGGCCAGCGTTCTGCTGTAGGCCGTGATGCCCGCCGCGACCTTGCTGCCCTGGGTCGCATCGATGAAGCTGTTGCGATTGTCGTACTCCAGGTGGGTGCCGAGGCCCCCGATGTTGATGTCCAGATCATCGTCGACCAGTGCGGCAGGGCGACGGTTCAGCTCGAACTCACTCTGGGTGGCCGCGAAGGTGTACTGAAGCCCTGCATAGATGGGTGCCTCGGCGATCCGAAGCTGCAGCTTCTGGGTCGTGCCGATCGTTTGGAACTGGTAGTCCAGCGGGTTGGACGTGAGCGGATTGTTCTGATTCGCGCCGTAGAACTTGAGATCCAGCGACGCGGCGGTCGCCAGACCCACGTACCTCACGCGACCCTCATCGGACGGACGATAGATGGCCATTCCCGCACCGCCCTGATTGCTGCCCGCGTAGAACCCCGTGACGGCGAAGAATGGCGGCACATCCATCTTCGTGTTGATCTGTGCCGTGGGCGGCATCCGGTACCACACCAGCGCGACGCCGCCCCCGAATCCGATCGTCGGTCCACCCATGACCACCGGGATCGTGAGAAAGCCGCGCTTCGGCATGATGATGCGCTCGACGAGCTCGCGCTTGGGGGCCGGTTCTTCCACCACCTCACCGTCGCTGATCTCCGTGTGCCGCGGGCTCTGCGCCAGCAGCGGCGCGGCGAAGACGAGGCCAAAGAGAATCGGATATCGCAGGGTGGAACGCATCTGGAAGCTCCGGTGCTAGGGCGCGCGGTAGCCGATCTCGTCGAACAGCTGGAAATCGGGCAGGGCGAACTCGTGAGTGAAGTAGCCGTCGAGCGGCTGGTTCAGACGGAGGTATGCGAACCACTGTCTGTCGGGCGGCGTAGTGATCCAGTTGCGCTCCCACCCACTCCTCGGCCTGGCGCCGACGAAGAGATCCACCGAGCCGTCGGCATTGTAGAGGAGCGGGTGATTCGACGAGCGCGCGGCACCGCACGTTCCGTTGTCGATCGGCGTCCGCAGTTCGGAGTCGTAGATCGTCAGTGACCAGAAGTACTTGACCGGAGGATGCCGCGGCACGCGCAGGATGTAGCTGTTGCTGCCATTCAGCGCGTGATCCTGTCCATCGACGCGCACGGCGAGGCAGACGTGGTGCGTGCCACGCGCCGTATCCATCAGCGCCGTGCTGATGACGACGGACTGGTAGCTGAAGGCGGCCCGACCGTCGAACGCGTCGGGGCTCGTGTCGCGACGTGGCGGAGGGAAGCGCGCGACCTCGCGCCAGCGGGAATCGGCGCGATACGGCGCGCTGTCGCGTGGTCCGTGAAACGCGAGCGCGCGCGCCATCTGCTCGCCAAGCTGAGCGCCCTCCTCGAGGACGTGGCGGTCGTACGGTCCAGGATCGAGCGCCTTGGTCCTCGAGACGCCGAGCGACTCGAGGAGCGCCAGCATCGTCCAGTCGCGCTCGGGAGCGACGTCGCGCTGGATGATCTCGGCCACTCGCTTCCAGTAGTCCAGGCCACGTGGCGGAACCTGGCTCCACGGGCGCCCCTCCGGACGCAGCAGCCGCATCGGCTCGGCGGAGGACGTCCTGGCGAGTGGGCGGATGTTGACGTGGTCGACGAAGGCGTTCGCGCGCGCGGGATCCTCCTCGAACGCGCGGAACGCGATGGCCACGTTCATCGTCGGCGAGCGAACGACGAAGTCGGTGGCGTGCGCGATGGGGTGCTGACCCGGCGCGGCTATCAGGTACGTTCCGCCCGCGCCCGTGTCCGGGCCGGGCTCACCGAGATACTCGAGCGGCTCCTGCCAGAAGTCGAGGATCACTCCCGCCGAGCTGCCCGAGGGATACTCGACGACGAGCGCTCCGGTTTGGGAGAGATCGGGAAGGCCCACGATGTACGTCATCGACACGTCGGCCGTCAGAATGCCGCGATGATCCTCGCTGCTCTCGTAGACCACGAGGTCGACGTCGCGCATGCCGAAAACCCGACGTGCGTCATGCTGCCACTGCGCGAGCCCGACCAGCGGCAGGCTCCAGAGATAAGCCTGGCACGCACGCTGAATCGCCGACGTCTCGAGCAATTGGCGAGCTTCGCTCTCGGCCACCGAGAGCATCGCCCGGTACTCGTCCCGTTGCGGTCTGGCTTCGGGAAGCAGCTGGTGAGGCAGGGGGGCGTCCATTCGCATGAACGTCGACGTTCCGCGCATGCGTCGACATTGGCCCTTGGTCCGGCGAGGGGACCGTCGCGGCGTGCTCGCCGCGCGCGACGGTCCAGGCGAAAGCCGCTACTTCTGAACGTGCGACTCCGCCGCCGCGGACGTTGCCGCATCCGCGTCGCGCAGGCTGCGTCGTGCGACGGCGAGCAGGCTGGCCGCGTCGCGCGCGCCCTGCGCGATGTCCGCGAGTGCCTCGAGCGCCTCGTCCACGCGCGCCGGCGATGCCTGCAGCAGGTGTCGCATGGCCGTGGCGTTCGCCAGGATCACGCCGAGCGGTTGGCTGAGCTCATGGCTCAACCATGTGCCGAAGCTGCTGGCCGACCCTGGCGTCGCTGCGCTGAACGGGGGACGGTCATTTCGCAGGAACAGTCCGCGGAGCATGACCGACCCGTCCGCGACCTGTGATACCGTCGCCAGCTCGCGCATACGCACGAGCGAGCCGTCCGAGGCGATCATGTGGTAGTTGAGCTCGAAGTCGGCGCCCTTGGCGACGTAGCGCTTTCGCTGCCGCTGCACGCTCTCCCGCTCGTCGTGCGGCAGATGCGTCGCCCAGAAGTCCTCCTCCTGCCAGGCCAAGGCGGGAAAGCCGAGCAGGCGGATGGCCATCGGGCCGACGTACGCGATCCGGTGCAGCGTGACGTCGGCGTACCACGAGACCGCGACGGCGAAGGTGTTCGTCTGGTCCAGCGCGGCCGAGGTCGGACTCGACGGATTGCCCGTGAGTCCGCCTTCAGTCGATCGCGGTTCCGGATCGCGCGGGGTGTCAAAGGTCATCGACACGAGGGAGCCTCGCTGTTGGTCGCGGACGTGCCGCTCGAACGACGGAAGCGGTGGCGTGCGCGCGTCAGAGGAAGCATAGCTTTCGGCGCGCCATCGTGCCGATAAGCACGCTGGGGATCAGGCGACGGGCCCGGCGAGCACGAACACAAACCGCTGCCTGACTGTTCGGCTCACGGCCAGGCCATTTTCCTGAGCCGGCCGGAAGCGCCAACGCACGAGCACCCGACGCACGGCGTCGGCGAACTCGCGATTCACCGCGTCGGGAATCGTGATGGTCTTCTCCTCGACCCGTCCGGTCGTGTCCACGAAGAACTCTGCGCTGAAATCCGCTTCGCGGCCGGTGCGGAGCATGTGCGGCGGATACGTCGGCTTCGGATTCTCGGGGAACGGCTCCGCATCGTTGTCGTATGCCGAGCCACTCGTGATTCCCGGAAGCACCTGCCCGACCGTGAGCGGACCCGAGGCTGCCCCGAGGGTGGCCAGGTGTGGCACGCTCTCGCCGCTGATCACGCCTGGAAAGAGCGTGTCCACGAACGCCGGCAGCGGCGTGTCGGGGATGGGAGCCATGGGGACGAGAAACGACGTCGGCACGTCGACGATCGGCGCCGCCGGAGGCACCGGGATCTTCGGAGGGCTGGGACGCGTTGGCGGAGACGGCCTCGGCGTGGTGGGCGGAGCCATGATGAGCGCGTACTCGAGATGCTCCCCGACTTCGACGGCGCGGGTGCGCAGCTGCGGAGGCTTCGAAGAGGTCATCGCCATCGAGAACAGTCCCGCGTGAAGCAGGACGCTGAGAAGAAAGCTTCGCGAGGCTCGCGAGTACGAGCGGCGATCTCGCGAGTACGAGCGGCGAGCTCGCGAGTGAGATCGGGTGACACCGACAAAGGGCTGCTGCATGACATCGACTCCGGTCGGGATGTCGCAACGTCGTCATCGCAGTGCATCGGCAGTAATGGTCCGATCGGCTAATGAGGGGTCGTGCAGCGTGCGTGCAGCGTGCGTGCAGGACGAGACGAGTCGACACTGGCGGCCAGCGACCGATGCGCGCGGCCAATGTGCGAGCGCGTCGTGACGATGACACGCGCGCTGCACGTCACTGAGCGCCGTGAGCGGCGTCAGAGTCCGATGCTTTGTGGATTCGTCGAAGGCGAGCGCGCCCTCGAGCGCGCTCGCCGCGACGTCAGACGCCTACGAGTGCCAGCCGGGTCTCGGGGGCGTGCTCACCCCATGGATCATCGCGCTGCAGGTGGTGATGCGGGCCGACCAGCTCGAAGCGATAGCGATAGGGCGGGTCGCCGGCGAACAGTATGAATCCGCGAGCGCGCGTGAGCGTTGGTGGGAGGCGAGAGAGCCACCGACGGAAATCGTGCGTGGTGATCGGCTCCTTCGCCGAGAGTGACCACATCCGGAACGCCGGCTCGCGTTCGGCGCCAGGCGGCGTCGGAACGGCGACGCGGCCGGAGAGCGGTTTGAACGAGGTGTTCCACGTGGCCGTGATCGCGCGGTTGGCGCACTCCGACTCATCCGGACCCACGCCGAGCAACAGGGGCGATGGCACGCGGCCACGGGACGTCAGGATCGCGGGCCCCGTGAGTCGCAGCGCCGCCATCGCGCCATTCACGACGTGCGGTCTCGGGTCGCTCAGCAGATCCAGCTTGTTGAGCACGAGGATCTCGGCGCAGTCGGTGTGGTTCCGCGTACGGGTCAGCGCGGACGGCTCCATGTCGCGGGCGATCGCGTCGGCGGCGGCGACCACGACGATGCCGTCGAGGCGAAAGCCTGGCGTGTAGGCGTACCCCGCGAAGCCGCGAAGCGATGCGTCGTGCCGCGCCTCGAGCAGCACGCGCGTCGACGGCTGCACGTGTCGTTGCAGCGCGGTGAGCGTGGTCGTGACGTCGCCGCGTGTCTCCCAGCACGTCGAGCCATTCGCCAGCTTCAGATGGCCGGCCTCGCGCGAGACGATCGCGTCGTCGGCGAGGTGCAGGGATTCGAGATCGGAGACCACCACCGCCAAGCCATCGCAGCTGCCGTGGAGCAGTTGGTGGCGGAGCAGTGTCGATTTGCCGGCTCCCTGGTCGCCGCCGACGATGGTGAGTGGTCTGAGTCGCTCAGCAGGTGACGTCATGATGCACATCCGTTGACCGCGGGACATCGCGCGTTGCGCGCATAGCTCGACGGTAGGATGTGCTGTCGCTGCCAGGTACTCTATTGGTCGAAGGACCTGCAACGCCTCGACGCGTCAGTGCGCGTCGAGGGGAGCGGCGTTCGGAGGATGCTCGAGCACCTCGGCAAGCGCGGCGAAGCCGACGGGCTTGAGGAGATACACGTCGAATCCCGCACCGTATGCTCGTGCTGCGTCATCGACGTCGCTGAGGCCCGTGAGGGCGACGAGTCGTGGGCGCGAGCCCTCGGCGGTCGCGCGAATCCGACGGGCGACCTCGTAGCCATTCATCCCCGGGAGGCCGATGTCGAGCAGGATGATGTCGGGGCAGTAGCCGCCGAGGCAGGAGAGGGCGGTCGTGCCATCGTGCGTGATGCGAGCCTCGTGGCCCATCACCTGGATGAGCCGTGCGACCGCGACCGCCATCGGCACGTGATCGTCCACCACGAGCACGCGCTGGCGCTTCGCCGTGCTGGGCAGCTCGTAGTGCAGGGGCATGTGGCCAGGTCGGTCGCCCATCATCGAGCTCGCTCGGAACCGGGCGCGCGAGCGCCCGTGGTGGAATGCCTAGAAGAATTTCTCGGCGGCATCGGCTGCCTCGCGATACACCCGTCGGGCGGAAAGGCGCGATCCCGCTCCAAGGTCGACGCGGAGCGTGGCGGCGGCCGAGAGCGCGGACGACATGAACCCGAGTGCGCGCGGCCGCGGCCTCGCGTGATGATCGGCGTCGAAGATGGGGCCGTGTGGCGACGAGGCGAGCACGCGGTCGACGAGCCGGACGAGACCAGCCACCGACGACACGCCGAGCTTCGCCATGACGCGGGCGCGGTGCACCTTCACCGTCTTCTCCGTCGTGCCGATGAGCGCGGCGATCTGCTTGTTGAGCCGCCCCGACGCGACCAGGGCGCAGATCTCCGCTTCGCGCGGCGTGAGCAGATCGAGATGCCGCCACACGCTCGCGATGTCCTCGCGCTCGGCGCGAAGCGCCCGCGAGCGCTGGATCGCGGCCTCGATGGTCGCGAGCAGCACGGATTCGTCCACCGGCTTCTCGAGAAGGTCGAGCGCGCCGTCCTTCATGGCGCGCACCGCCGTCCGCACGTCCACGCATCCCGTGACGAAGACGGTGGGCACCTCGTACCCCTCGGACCGCTCCTCCTCGTACATGCTCAGGCCGTCGAGCTCGGGCATGTTGATGTCCGCCAACACGCAGGCGGCGTCCAGTTGGTCACGCTCGGCGAGGTACTCGCGTGCGCGGGTATATGTCCGAACGCGATACCCGTTGCAGCTGAGCGAACGTGCGAGCGCGCGGCACGTTCCTTCGTCGTCGTCGACCACTACGATCGTCGACTGTGGCAGTGCGGCCATATCGAACATTTCTCCATTGAAGAGAGATCGTGTCGGAACCGCGCTACTTCGCGCCGGTCACCGGTGGAACACGGCCGCGGCGTAGCCGAGGGCGTGCGGGAACGGGCACCCGTGGCGCATTGACGCCGGCGCACCCAGGTAGCTTCGAGCCGATGTGGGCCTCGAAGCCGGAAGCGTGTGTCGCTGATCAGAGGAATACCCCCGGATCGTGAAGCATGGCGGGACCGTCGGCCCGGCGGACGGCTGTGCCCGGGGGGCCGGGAAGCACCGCGATAGTACGTCTGTCCTGCGGCCAGCGATAGAGCATGGTCCTCGCTGCGGGCGGCATTGGACTTTCGGCCAACATGCTTCGGGACCAATCGAGCTCTTGATTGCCATGACCATTGTTCGCGTACCGTATTAAGGTTCACGTACGGGACTGGCACCGCTCCCTCTCGAAGATCATGTCGCATGAAGCAGCGATGCCGTACGAACTGAACTGGCAGAACGCCGCTCCGCTTGGCGGCTGATGGTCGTCGGCGCGCGACGCTTCCGTCCTTGCCACTCATGCGAGGTGTCGCCCACATCGATCTCCTCGGTGAGTGAAGCGCCGCGACGCCTCCGACCGGGATGGAAGCTCGGCTCGCCGCCGCCCGGGGCCTATGAGACGTTGGGGGCACATCGGTGGTGGCACCCGACGTGTCGAGCGGCGCACCGCGACGCTCTTGACAGCGCGTGCGGGATCGGTCATTTGGTGAACATCGCAGACCCAGCCA
>Ga0126307_10002317_pt1 | contig 12837 bp, 14 predicted proteins | sample Plot28_FD_89955 | JGI IMG/M metagenome (GOLD analysis project Ga0126307, IMG submission 89955) | Serpentine soil microbial communities from UC McLaughlin Reserve, CA, USA - Plot28 | ecosystem: Environmental > Terrestrial > Soil > Grasslands | place: USA: UC McLaughlin Reserve, Lake County...
CCCATGCCGACGAAGAGGTCCTCGAGCTCGGCGATGGCCTGGGTCACGAGGTGGAGGTGGCCGACCTGCGGCCGGGTGGTGACCTCGGTGAGGTCGAGCCGCTCGGCGTCGAGCCGGGCCGCCCGGGCGGCGGCGTGCAGGGCGGCGCGGCGCTCGTCGAGCAGGCCCTTGACCGTCTCGAAGGCGGCGTTGATCGCCTTGCCGGCCAGCGGGCGCTCGGCCGGGTCGAGGTCGCGGAGGCGCTGGCGGAGCCCCGCCAGGGCGGAACGCGGGCCGACGAGGTCGGCACCGAGGGTGCCCAGCTCGTCGAGCGTCGCCGCCTCCGCCACCCGCGCGCGGGCGGCGTCCTCGATGCCGGAGATCGTGGAGGAGATGTCGTCGGTCATGTCGTCGTTCCGGTGTGGGTCCGGGAGGTCCAGCCGGCCAAGATGGCGCTAGGCGGGCTGGCCCGTCCAGTCGGTCGGGAGGCGCGGGGAGGCGCCGGGAGCCGGGGGAACGCTGGTCGCGCCGGCCCGTCGCTGGCGCAGCGCCTCGAAGCAGACGACCGTGCCCGCCATCGCCACGTTGAGCGACTCTGTGCGACCGGCCATGGGGATCGTGACCGCGGTGTCGACCGCGGTGCTCACCTCCGGCGGGAGGCCGTGGGCCTCGCTGCCGAGCACGACGACCGCGGTCGCGGCCGCGCCGGCGAGGTCGACGGCGTCGTAGGCGGGCGCCGGCCCGTGGGCCACGGTGGCGAACGTGCGGGCACCGGCCGCCCGGCAGGCGGCGAGCACGTCGGCGGATCGGGCCGCCCGCACGACGGCGAGGCGGAACAGCGAGCCGGCCGAGGCCCGCACGCACTTGGGGCCGTAGGGGTCGACCGAGTCGTCGGCGAACACGACCGCGCCGGCGCCGGCCGCCTCGGCGGAGCGGAGCAGGGTCCCGGCGTTGCCGGGGTCGGTCACGCCGACCAGGACCAACGCCAGCGGCCCGGCGGCGCCGAGCGCGTCCTCGAGGGAGGCATCGGACAGGCGTGCCACCGCGGCCACGGGCTGGGGCGTCGTCGTGTCGGTGGCGCCGGCGAGCGTGCCGGGCAGCGCCGTGTGCACGGTGGCGCCGGCGCCGGCGGCCCGGGCGAGCAGGTCGGCGGGCGCGCCCGGCTCGGCGACGACCTCGTCGACCGCCACGCCGGCGTCGAGCGCCTCGGCGACGAGGACCGGCCCGTCGAGCACGAAGAGGCCCTCGTCGCTACGCGAGCTGCGGCGCCGCGTCAGGCGCCGCAGTCGTCGGATGCTGGGGTGCCGGGCCCCGATGGCCTCGGAGGCCGGCACGGTGCCCATGGCGCGTCGGCCGGGCGGGGAGCCCGGTCAGGCGGACGCCGTGGCGGCGTCGTCGAGCGCCTTGCCGGCGGTCTCGCACAGCGTGGCGAAGGCGGCCGGCTCGGCGACGGCCAGGTCGGCGAGGACCTTGCGGTCGACCTCGACGCCGGCCTCGCGCAGCCCGGCGATGAAGCGGCTGTAGGAGATGCCGTTCTGGCGGCAGCCGGCGTTGATGCGCTGGATCCACAGGCGCCGGAAATCGCCCTTGCGGGCCCGGCGGTCGCGGAAGGCGTACTGCAGGCTGTGCATCACCTGCTCGTTGGCGGCGCGGTAGGACCGGCTCTTGTTGCCGTAGTAGCCCTTCGCGCGCTCGAGCGTCACCCGACGCTTCTTCTTCGCATGGACGGATCGCTTGACCCTGGCCATGGGGACTCCTTTCGTCGATCAGGGGGAGGTGGGCACGTACGGAGGCAGGCCTAGCGGCCCAGCATCCGCTTGATGCGCGCCTCGTCGCCCGGGGCCAGGTCGGTGTCGTTGCCGAGGCGGCGCTTCCGCTTCGGCGGCTTCTTCTCGAGGATGTGGTTCAGGTTGATCTGGCGCCGGCGGATCTTGCCGGTGCCCGTCACCTTGAACCGCTTCTTCGCACCTCTGTGCGTCTTCATCTTGGGCATGGGGGTACCTCGGTCGTGACTCGGCGGCGGGCCCGCTCCGGGCCCGCCGCCGTCGTCGCAGTGCTTCGACGTGAAGCCGGGCTGGCGTCAGGTCCGCTCGGCCGGCCGGGTGGCCGGGCCGGGCTGCGCCGGCCGCCCACCCTGGGGGGGACGGCTCGGCTGCGGGCGCCCGGGGGAGGCGGCGCCGGCCGGGGCCGGGCTCCCGCCGTTGGCGGGAGCGGCCGGGGCCTGCGCTGCGGGCCGGGCCGGAGCCTGGTCGCCGTTGGCATCTGGTGTTGACGGTGTGGTCGGCGTGGTGGCGGCGGCGGGCTGCTCGCCCGAGTCCGCCTCGGCGGCCTGTCGGCGTGCCCGCTCGCTTGCGGCCTGTGCCTTGCGATCGGGGGCGAGGACCATGGTCATGTTCCGGCCGTCCCGGCGGGGGAAGATCTCGACCCGTCCGATCTCGGACACCGAGTCGACCACCTGGTCGAGGATGCGCTGCCCGAGTTCTGGGTGGTTCATCTCCCGCCCCCGGAAGGTCAGCGTGACCTTGACCTTGTGGCCCTCCTCCAGGAACTTCTCGACCTTGCGGGTCTTGGTGTCGAAGTCGCCCTTGGAGATCTTCGGCCGGTACTTCATCTCCTTGATGGAGACGCTGCTGGTCTTCCGCCGCGACTCCTTGGCCTTCTGCGCCGCCTCGTACTTGTACTTGCCGTAATCCATGATCCGGCAGACAGGTGGGTTGGCCTGCGCGGCCACCTCCACCAGGTCCAAGTCCGCGTCGCGGGCGATGGTCAAGGCTTCCGGCAGTGGCCGGATGCCGATCTGTTGACCGTCCGGACCGACCAGACGGACCTCGCGGGCCCGTATGCGGTCGTTGATCCGGGGCTCGTTGCTCGCCGGCGTGGCTATCGCCAGTCACTCCTCATCGATGCGCAGAACCTCCGTACGCATGGTTTCCTGGGACGACGCCCGCACGAAGCCGCAAAAACGACGAGGCGGACGCCGGGAAGCCGACGTCCGCGATCAGGGCCCCGAAACGGGGCCTGGCGAAAATCGACCCGGCGCACCGCTGGTGGCCGGGTGGGGCGTGCTCCCGAGGCGAACCTGCGGGGGCGGTGCCCACTTCCCTCATTTGTCCGGCCGAGAGTACCAGGGCGATGAGCAGAACACGAGCGCGTCCGGAGCGGCCGTTAAGGTGGGCGGCCCGACACGGTGACGCCGTCACATCGTCACGTGACGGGCACGAGCGCACGGGAGCGAGATGAGCCTCTGGACACCGTCGGGTGAGCATCCTGTCGACCGGCCGGGCCGGTCGTCCACCCCGCCGCGGCAGCCGGCGGGGACGCCGCGCCAGGCGCCGCCGGGCGCGGGCGGCGGTGCGGCCGCCGCCGCGGCGGCGGCCGGGATCACCGAGGAGGAGCTGGCCGAGCTCTCGCCCGAGGAGCGCGCCCAGCTCGACGCCATGGCCAGCCAGGTCGAGGACGCGCGCCGACAGCTCCTGTCCGCGCCGGCCGGCCCGGTGGTGGGCCAGCAGGCACTGCAGTTCTACGAGCTCGCCGCCCTCCACCTCTCCCAGCCCGAGCCCCGGCTGGCGGATGCCCAGATCGCCATCGACGCGCTGGGCGCCGTCGTCGAGACGTTGGGCAGCCGGCTCGGCCCCGCCGAGTCGCCGCTACGCCAGGCCCTCGACCAGCTCCGCCTCGCCTACGTCGAGGTGGCCCGGGGCACGTCCGCTGGCGGCGCGGCCGGCGGCGACGCCGCCGACGGCTGAGCGGCCCGCAATGGTCGTCGCCGGGGGAGGCGACGGACGGGAGGGGCACGGGTGAACGGCACCGACCGCACGGGGTTGCTCGCCGTCCTGCTCTTCGCCATCGCCGTCGTGGCCATCAGCCGCGGTGACGGCCCCTCCGACCTTCTCGACGTGGTCGTGGTGGGCGACTCGTTCGCCGAGCAGTCCGGTGACCAGTTGCTCGCACTGGCGGACGACCTGGACATGCGCGCCGAGGTGTACGCGTTCGGCGGCACCTCGATCTGCCTCTGGCGCGGGCAGCTGGAGGAGCTGGCCGCGCGCGAGCCGCAGCGGCTCGTCCTGTCGTTCGCCGGCAACGACATGGACGACTGCATCAACCCCCAGCAGCTCCAGCGCACGGGGGAGCAGGTGGCCGAGATCTACCGGACCGACCTCGAGTGGGTACTGGAGCTGTACCGCGCTGCGGGCACCGACCTCTACGTGGTGGCCCCTCCCCCGATCCAGGAGCCGGCCTTCGAGGCCAGGGCCGCCGCCATGCGCGACATGTACAACCGCTTCTCGGTGGAGCACCCGTCCATCGGGGTGATCGAGACTTTCGACCAGCTCGGGCCCGACCGCCAGTACCACCGGGAACTGCCCTGCGAGGCCGACGAGCCGTGCGGGTCGGACGACATGGTCACGCTGCGCGAGGACGACGGCATCCACCTCACGCCCGAGGGCGGCAAGCGCTACGCCCAGGCGATCATGGGCGAGGTCACCGGCGTCCCGTGACCGACGTGGGCGCGCCCCATCACGCGGCCCGGGGCGCGTCGACGCACGCCCGGCGTCCCACACTCAGGACCGGGCCCACCGTGGACGCGGCCTGGACCGCCTACGTCGTGACGACGATGGGCCTCACGCCGACGTGAGGTCGGCCGTGACGTCGGTCGCCTCCCAGCGGCCCCGGCGGCCGGCGACGACGGCGAACGTCACCCGGCGGCCGACCTCGATCGTGCGGGTGCCGTCCGCGATGGCGGTGCAGTGGAACGGCAGCTCGTCGCCGTCGTCGTCGCGGATCGTTCCGAGCCCGCGGGGGTCGTCGAAGTCCTCGACGGCTCCCGCGCCGCGGGCGAACGGGCGCATCCCGGCCGCCCGGCTCAGGGGACGATCTTGGAGAGGGGCAGCTCGATGATGTCGGCCGCCCCGGCCTCCTTGAGCGCCGGGATCAGCACGTTGATCTCGGACCGGGCCACCACGGTCTCGACGGCGTAGCCGCCGTCGCCGGCCAGCTCGGAGACCGTCGGCGCCTTCATCGACGGCAGCAGGGCGGTCACGGCGGCGAGGTCGTCGCGCCCGACGTTGAGCTTGACGAGCACCTTGCCCCGGGCGGCGAGGACGCCGTCGAGGAGGACCTTGACCTGCTCCATCGCCCGGCGCTTCTCGGGGTCGGCGTAGGCGAGCGGGTTGGCCACGAGCTCGGTGTAGCTGCGGAGGATCTCGCCGATGATCTTGAGCCCCGCCGCCCTGATGGCCCGCCCGGTCTCGGTGATGTCGACGATGCAGTCGACGATGTCGGGCACCTTCGCCTCGGTGGCGCCGTAGCTGAGCCGGATGTCGGCCTCGATGCCCCTCTTGGCGAAGAACCGCCGGGTCAGCTCGGGGTACTCGGACGAGACCCGCACGCCCTGCGGCAGGTCCTCGACCCGGTCGACCCGGCTGTCGCCGGCGACCGCAACGATGATGCGGACGGGCCGGCTCGTCGCCTTGGAGTAGCGCATCTCGCCGAGCGAGATGACGTCGGCGCCCGTCTCCTCGACCCAGTCCCGCCCGGTGATGCCCAGGTCGAAGAGGCCGTCGGCCACATACGCGGGGATTTCCTGCGGGCGCAGGATGCGGACCTCGTCCACACGGGGGTCGTCGATGGACGCCTTGTACCCGACGGACGAGGACCGGGACACCGTCAGGTCGGCGGCCTCGAACAGGTCGAGGGTCGCCTTCTCGAGCGAGCCCTTGGGGAGGACGAGCTTCAGCACGACCGACCAGCGTAGGGGTCCACCCGTCGGGGCCGAAACACGGTATCCACACGCCTCCTCACTGACGCGGCCGTGAACGCCGCCGCCGACGCTGCTCTCGTGCGTGTCGCTGCCGGTGGCCGGCGCCGTGCTCAGCGCTGCGGGCTGACGGCCTCGGCCGGGGCCGGCGGGGCGGCCGGGACGACGGGCTCGGTGGGGGCGGACGCGACCGCCACGCCGCGCACGCCGTCCTCGGTGACGAACGTGGCGTACGTGGACACCGTCGCCGTCGGCGAGCGGACCGTGCTCACGACCCGCAGGTCCGACCGCCAGCGCTCCCGGTCGAGGTCGCAGACCACGTAACCGCGCTGGTTGTCGATGAACTTCCAGTGCGGGCTCTCGGCCATGACCGGGTCGTACTGGGCGTGGAAGGCGACCACGTCCGGGTCGCTACCCGAGGTGATCGACGTGCCGGTGAGCTCGGCGCCCACCACCGGCGACGCCGGGTCGCCGAAGTGGCGCCGCAGGTCGCAGACCCAGGTGGCGTGCCGGTCGCCCGTGAGCACGACCGGGTTCCGCACCCGGTCGAGCGAGTCGAGGAGGCGCCGGCGGGCGGCCCGGTAACCGTCCCAGTTGTCGAGGTCGAACACCTCGGCCGGGCCGGCCAGCCGGTCGTTCTGGGCCACCATCGTCTGCTGGGCCAGGGCGTTCCACCGGGCGGACGAGCCGGCCAGGCCCCGGTCGAGCCAGGCCTCCTGCTCGGCGCCGAGCATGGTGCTGGCCGGGTCTTCCGCGCCCGCAAGGCTCGTGGGCTGGTCGCTGCGGTACTGGCGGGTGTCGAGCACGTCGAGTTGGAGCAGGTCTCCCCAGCCGAGGCGCCGGTACAGGGTCATGTCGGGCCCGCGCGGCGCCTGCGCCCGTCGGAGCGGCATGTGCTCCCAGTAGGCCTGGAAGGCGGCGATGCGCCGGGCGCGGAAGGCCTCCGGGGACTGCAGCCCCGGGTCCTGGGGGATGTCGTCCGCCCAGTTGTTGTCGACCTCGTGGTCGTCGAGCGTCACCACCCAGGGGAACGCGGCGTGGGCCGCCTGGAGGTCGGGGTCGCTGCGGTAGAGCGCGTGGCGGGAGCGGTATTCGTCGAGCGTGAGCGGCTCCGCCACGCCGTCGTGGCTCCGCAGTGCCGCCGGGTTGGGCCGGCCCTCGTAGATGTAGTCGCCCAGGAAGACGACGAAGTCGAGGTCCTCGCCGGCGAGGGCCTGGTGGGCCGTGTAGTAGCCGTCCTGGTAGTTCTGGCAGCTGGCCGTGGCGAAGCGGGCACGGCGGACGCGTGCCCCGGCCGCCGGGGCGGTGCGGGCGCGCCCGGTCGGGCTCAGCTCGCCGCCGGCCCGGAAGCGGTACCAGTACGTGGCGCCCGGGCGCAGGCCCCGCACGTCGGCGTGGACCGTGTGGGCCCCCGCCGGGCGGGCCAGGGCGGACCCCCGGCGCACGATTCGGCGGAACCGCTCGTCCGCCGCCACCTCGTAGGCGACGGGGACCGGCGCGTCCGGCATGCCGCCGCCGGGGTCGAGGGGCGTGGGGGCGAGGCGCGTCCACAGGACGACGCCGTCGGGCAGCGGGTCACCGGAGGCGACGCCCAGCGTGAACGGGCCGGGTGGGACCCGGGTGGCGCGGGCGGCGGCCCGGGCGCGACGGCCGTCGGCCGCCAGGGCGGCAGCGGGGGCCAGCGCGTCGGCCAGCGCCAGGGTCGCCGCCCCACCGCCGGCGAGCGTGAGGAAACCACGTCGGTCCATGGGCGAGAGTCTGCGTCAGCGACGGGGCCCGCGTCCGACGCACCGGCGACCGCGTCCCGAACCGCAGGTGAACCCTGGGCCCGACGGACCGCCAGGGCGCTACGACGTCCCGGCGGCCGTCGGTTGCGCTCGGCCCGGACGGCCCAGCCCGGGGCCGCCGCCGGTCACGCCGGGCGCCAGGCCTCGGCGAGGCGGGCCATCTCGATGGCGACGGCGGCCGACTCCTCGCCCACGTTGTGGCCACCGGGCCCCTCGGACCGAGCCAGGGCCTGGTCCTCGTCCTCGGTGGTCAGCACGCCGAACGCCACGGGGACGGCCGTCGAGAGCTGCACCTCCTGGACGCCGCGGGCACACTCCGCCGCCACGATGTCGTAGTGGGTGGTCTCGCCCCGGATGACGGCGCCGATGCAGATCACGGCGTCGACCCGGCCCGACTGTGCCAGCGCCCGGGCCGCGAACGGGATCTCGAACGATCCCGGCACCGACGCCACGACCAGGTCGTCGGGCGTCACCCCGAGGGCGGCGAGCCCGCGGCGTACGCCCTCCTCCAGCCGGTCGACGATCGGCGCGTTCCAGCGCGACCGGACCAGCCCGATGCGCAGCCCCTTGCCGTCGAGGCCCGCGGGCACGCCCGCCCGCGCCTGCTCACCGGCCACCCGTCCGCCTCCTCGGAGAGATCACCCGGACTGTCTACAACACGGCCCCGTGGCGGGCCGGCGCCTACAGGACGTCGTCGAGGCCCTCGAGCAGGTGGCCCATGCGCTCGCGCTTGGTGCGCAGGTAGGCGATGTTCTCGGGGTTGGGCGCGGTGAGCAGCGGAACGCGTTCGGTGATCTCGAGGCCGAAGCCCTCGAGGCCGCCGTACTTCGACGGGTTGTTGGTCATCAGCCGCATGGTGGTGATGCCCAGGTCGACGAGGATCTGCGACCCGATGCCGTACTCGCGGCTGTCGACCGGGAGGCCGAGGGCGAGGTTGGCGTCGACGGTGTCGTGGCCCTGGTCCTGCAGCTGGTAGGCCCGCAGCTTGTGGCCGAGGCCGATGCCGCGGCCCTCGTGGCCCCGCAGGTAGACGACCACGCCCAGGCCGGCCTCGGCGACGAGCCGCATGGCCTCGGCCAGCTGGGGGCCGCAGTCGCAGCGCAGCGACGAGAACACGTCGCCGGTCAGGCATTCGGAGTGGACCCGGACCAGCACGTCCTCCTCGCCCTGCACGGCGCCCTTCACGAACGCCAGGTGCTCGGTGCCGTCGAGGACGGACTCGTAGGCGTAGCAGGTGAAGTCGCCCCACTGCGTGGGCAGGCGGGCCTCGGTGATGCGCCGGACCAGCTTCTCGTTCTGCCGCCGGTAGCGGACCAGGTCGGCGATCGAGATCAGCAGCAGGTCGTGGTCGTCGGCGAACCGCTCGAGCTCGGGCACCCGCGCCATGTCGTCCTTCTTCTCGTTGACGACCTCGCACAGCACACCTGCGGGGTACATGCCCGCCAGGCGGGCCAGGTCGAGCGCGGCCTCGGTGTGGCCGGCTCGCTTGAGGACGCCGCCCTCGCGCCCCGCCAGCGGGAAGATGTGGCCGGGACGGAGCAGGTCGGCGGGCCGGGTGCCCGGTTCGACCAGCGCCTGGATCGTGGCGGCCCGGTCGTAGGCGGAGATGCCGGTCGAGGTGCCGTGGCGGGCGTCGACGCTCACGGTGAACGCCGTGCGCATGCTCTCGGTGTTGTCGGACACCATCAGCGGCAGGTCGAGCTCGCGTGCCCGCTCGGCGGTGATGGGGGCGCAGATCAGGCCCGAGGTGTGGTGCAGGAAGAAGGCGATCTTCTCGGGCGTGGCGTGCTCGGCCGCCATGATGAGGTCGCCCTCGTTCTCGCGGTCCTCGTCGTCGACGACGACCACGATCTCGCCCCGCCCGACGGCGGCGATGGCCTCTTCGACCTTGGCGAAACCCATGTCACGCACCCTCCTGGTGCCACGTGAGCAGGCGCTCGACGTACTTCACGGTCACGTCGACCTCGAGGTTCACCCGGTCACCGGGGCCTCTGTGGCCGAGCGTCGTGACCTGCTGGGTGTGCGGGATCACCGCCACCGTGAACCCGTCGTCGAGCACGTCCACCACCGTGAGGCTCACGCCGTCGACCGTGATGGAGCCCTTCTCGACCACGTAGCGAAGCATGTCGTGCGGCATGCGGACCCGGAGGTCGGGCGCCGGCACGACGACCTCGCCCACCCCGTCGACGTGGCCCTGCACGATGTGGCCGCCGAGGCGGTCGAGCAGCCGCACGGGCCGCTCGAGGTTGACCCGGTCGCCGGCGGACCGGTCGCCGATCGTGGTGCGGGCGGCGGTCTCGGCCGAGACGTCGGCCTCCCACCAGCCGGGGCCCATCTCGACGACGGTCAGGCAACAGCCGTCGACGGCGATCGAGTCGCCGACCTTGGCGTCCTCGAGGACGTCGACGGCCGAGATGCGCACGCGGAAGCCGCCGGCGGCCGTGACGTCACCACCCGAGCCGTCGGGCCCGGCGTCGGCGGCGCCCAGGGACGCGACCTCGCCGAGCTCCTCGACGATCCCAGTGAACATCAGTTGCTCCTCACGGGTTGCAGGTCGACGCGAAGGTCGTCGCCCAGGGTGGCGACCGACGTGATCCGCCCTCGCCACACCTGGGCCATGGTGGCGGCTCCGGGGCCGGCGAACAACCTGGCGGCGTCGGCACCCCCGAACAGCGCCGGGGCCAGGTACAGGACATAGCGGTCCACGAGCCCCGCCCGGTGGAAGGCGCCGGCCACGCCGGCGCCGCCCTCGACCAACAGCTGGAGGACCCCCCGCCGGCCGAGCTCGTCCAGCACGTCGCCGATGTCGCCGTCCAGTTCGAGGCAGGGGTGGACCTTCGCCTCCGGCGGCGCGGTCCCGAGGACGACGCGCAGGGGGTCCGGCCCGTCGACGTGGCGGACGGTGAGCGAGGGGTCGTCCGCCCGCACGGTGCCGGCGCCCACGAGGATCGCGTCGCTGTCCGCCCGCAGGGCGTGGGCGTCGGTGCGGGCGGCGGGCCCGGTGATCCACCGGCTGGTGCCGTCCGGCGCCGCCGTGCCGCCGTCGAGCGTGGCGGCCAGCTTGAGGACGACGAGCGGCCGGCCGGTCCGCCGGTGCGTCAGGTACGGGGCGAGCAGGTCGGTCACCGCGGCCGCCTCAACCCCCACCTCGACGTCGACGCCGGCGGCTCGCAGGCGGGCGAGGCCACGGCCGCCGACCTGCTGGTCGGGGTCCTCGACGGCGACGACGACCCGGGCCACGCCCGCGGCGACGAGGGCGTCGGCGCAGGGCGGGGTGCGGCCGTGGTGGCTGCAGGGTTCGAGCGTGACGTAGGCGGTGGCGCCCCGCGTGTCCAGTCCCTGCGCCCGCGCCGTGTTCAGGGCGTCGGCCTCGGCGTGGGGGCCGCCCGGCGGGTGCGTGGCGCCCTCGACGACCGTGCCGTCGGCGGTCACGAGTACGCAGCCGACCCACGGGTTGGGCGAGGTGGTGCGACGCACGCCGGCGGCCAGCTCGACGGCCCGCCGCATCGGGCTGCGGTCACGCTCCGCGTCTCCCACCCGGCGAAGGCTACGACCGCCCCCTCGCGCTCCGGTGCACGGTTGCGGGCTCCCGGACCGGGTGCCGGGACGCGTCACGACGGCCGGGGCGGCGCGGTGGCAGCGGCCGGCGGCGCGGCCCGCGGCCGGGTCAGTGCGGGCGGCCGCCGGTGAGCAGGTCGAGGGCGTGGGGGACGACGTCGAGCACGGCGTCGAGGCACTCGACCGCGCCGGTGGGTGACCCCGGCGTGTTCAGCACCAGCGCCTCGCCGCAGGTCCCGGCGACCGCCCGCGACAGCCGGCCCGGCGGGCTCACCATCCGCATCGCCTCGGCCATGCCGGGCGCCTCGCGCTCGATCACCGCCCGGGTGCCCTCGGGGGTCAGGTCGCGGGGCCCGAAGCCGGTGCCGCCGGTCGTGACCACCAGGCCGGCGAAGCCCGCGGTCAGGCCGGTGAGGGCCTCGGCCACGGCGTCGGTCCCGTCGGCGGTGACCGCCCGCTCGACGACCTCGAAGCCCGCCTCGGCCAGGCGGGCCGCCAGCGCGGCCCCGGTCCGGTCCTCCCGCGTGCCGGCGACGACGCCGTCGGACACGGTCAGCACCTTCGCCGGCCACGGCCGGCCCAGGTCGGGGTGCGCGGCCTCGTCGTGGCGGTGGTGCTCGTGGTGGCGGTACTCGTGATGGGGGTGTTCGTTCATCGATCGTCGGCCCGTCGGTAGCGGAAGAGGCACATGCCGTCGGTGCCGGCGGCCTGGGGCAGCAGGATCGCACCCCGGCCCCACGGCGCCCAGTCCCCGCCCGGCGCGCCCAGGGGCGCCAGGTCCGGCCGGGCGTCCGCCAGCCAGGCGTCGACCTCGGTGGACTCGGCGGTCGTGAGCGTGCACACCGAGTAGGTCAGCGTCCCGCCGGGGCGGACGAGGTCGGCGGCGGGCGCCAGCAGGGCCCGCTGGAGGGCGGCCAGGCGCGTGACCGACGCGGGGTCCGCCCGCCACCGGAGGTCCGGGCGGCGGCGCAGCGTCCCGAGGCCGGAGCACGGGGCGTCGACCAGCACGTGGTCGGCGACGCCGGCCCGCAGCGGCGGCCGCGTCCCGTCGGCGGTGAGCGTCGCCACCGAGCCGACCGGCGAGTCGTCGGCCCCGGAGGTGCGGTCGGCGGCGGCGGCGAGCCGCTCGGCGTTGGCGCGCACCAGGCGGGCGCGGCCCGGCCGCACGTCGCCGGCCACGACGAACGCGCCGGCCGCGGCGAGCGCCGTGGCCTTGCCGCCGGGGGCGGCGCACAGGTCGACGACCACCTCGCCAGGGCCGGCGCCGACGGCCGCCGCCACCTGCTGTGAGGCGGCGTCCTGCACGTAGCCGTCCGCCCGCTCGGTGACCTCGGCGGGGGCGTTCATGGCCTCGCAGGCGGCGAGCGCCCGTTCCCGCCCGAGGTCGGCGGTGAGCCGGTCGAGCACCCAGTCCGGCACGCTGAGCCGAACGGCGTCGTCGGGCCACGTCACCGGCTGGCCGGCGACGCGCCGCAGCACGGCGTTCACCATCCCCCGCAGGGACTTCGGCGCAAGCCCGACCGTCTCGGCCACGGCGGCGTGCGGCGGGACGCCGGCGAAGGCGACCTGGTAGGCGCCGAGGCGCAGGACGTTGCGTGCCCGGCCCTCGGGCGGCCTGGCCAGGAACCGGTCGACGAGGAAGTCGCAGGCCCGGCGCATGCGGGTCGTGCCGTAGACGAGCTCGGTGGCGAAGCGGCGGTCGCGGGCGTCGAGCCCGGCCCGCTCCAGCGCCCCCGGGAGGACGAGGTTGGCGTAGGC
>Ga0126307_10002318_pt1 | contig 12833 bp, 15 predicted proteins | sample Plot28_FD_89955 | JGI IMG/M metagenome (GOLD analysis project Ga0126307, IMG submission 89955) | Serpentine soil microbial communities from UC McLaughlin Reserve, CA, USA - Plot28 | ecosystem: Environmental > Terrestrial > Soil > Grasslands | place: USA: UC McLaughlin Reserve, Lake County...
CGGCTTCTGGGGCGCCGGACGCGGCTACCTCACCCACCACGTCGTGATGGACAAGGGCGTCATCGAGAACTACCAGATCGTCACGCCCTCGACGTGGATGGCCTCGCCGAAGGACCCGTGGGGGAACCCGGGCCCGTACGAGGAGGCGGTCCACGCCACGCCGCTGCTCGAGAACTTCGAGAAGCCCGAGGACTTCAAGGGCATCGACATCCTGCGCGCGATCCGGTCGTTCGACCCGTGCATGCCGTGCACCACGCACATCCACACCGACGACCGGGTGATCACGCGCGAGGTCATCACGTGCGCCTGCGGGGCCGACGACGACGGCCACGAGCACTGACGCGGCCATGAGGGTCCTCGTCGGCGGCCTCGGCTACCGGCACCTGCGCGACGAGTCGGTCGGCCCCTACCTGGCCGACCGGCTGGGCGCGCGCGCTCCGGAGGGCGTCGAGGTCGAGGACATCGCCTACCACCCGGTCGGCCTGTCGCAGAACCTCCAGGACCGGCTGCCGTACGATCGCATCGTGCTCGTCGCGTCGATGCGCCGCGGGCGGCCGCCCGGCACCGTCGAGGCCTACCGCTGGGACGGCGCGCTGCCCTCGCGCGACGAGATCCAGGCGCACGTCTCCGAGGCGGTGACCGGCGTCATCTCGCTGGAGGGGACGCTGATCGTCTGCGGCGCGCTGGGCGGCTTCCCGGAGGACGTCCGCGTCGTCGAGGTGGAGCCCGGCGACGAGGGCTGGGGCGACGGCTTCAGCCCGGAGGTGGAGGCGAGGCTGCCCGAGATCGAGGAAGCGGTGTGGAGTTCGACAAGGCCGTAGCCGAGCTCGACGCGCTGATCGCCACGCTCGAGCGCGAGGGCGACGAGCGCGCGCTCATGCTGCTCGAGCTCGTGGACGCGATCCACCGTCCGGCGCTCGAGCTCATCGCCCGCGGCGAGGACGAGCACCCGGTCGCCCGGGCGCTGCTGGCCATGTACGACCTCGTCCCGCTGGCTCCCGAACTGCAGGTCGAGGAGGCGCTGGACTCCGTGCGGCCCTACATCGAGTCCCACGGCGGCGCGGTCGAGCTGCTCGACGTCGAGGGCGGCGTGGTCCACCTGCGGCTGAGCGGCGCGTGCGACGGCTGCGCCGGCTCTGCGATGACCCTGCGGCGCGGCATCGAGACGGCGCTGCGCGAGCGCTTCCCCGGCTTCGAGCGCGTGGAGAGCCATGCGCCCGAGCCGTCGCTGCTGCAGATCGGAGACCTGCGCCGGCCGGTGTTCGCCGACGTCGGCGCGGTGGCCGACGTGCCGCACGGGACGCTGCGGGCGGTCGAGGCCGACGGCGTCGCGGTCCTCCTCGCCGGCGTCGAGGGCGAGGTCTACGCCTTCCGCGACGGTTGCGCGCTCGACGGGCTCGCGCTCGAGGGCGGCCGGCTGGCCGGCGACGTCATCGTCTGCCCCTGGCACAACTGCGCCTATGACGCGCGCTCGGGCCGCCGGGTCGACGAGCCCGGCGCGGCCGGCCTGACCGTCGTGCCGGTCGCGGTGCGCGACGGCGCGCTCCAGGTGGCGGTGAACGTCGCATGAGCCGCGTCCTCGTCGCCGGCGTGGGCAACGTCCTGCGGGGCGACGACGGGTTCGGCCCGGCGGTCATCGCGGCGCTCGGGCCGCTGCCCGAGGGCGCCGAGGCGATCGAGACCGGCATCGGCGGCGTGGCGCTGCTGGGCGAGCTGATGGCGGGCTGGGAGGGCCTCGTGCTCGTCGACGCGGTCGACCGCGGCGCGCCACCCGGCACGGTCTTCGAGCTCGAGCCGGAGGTCGGCGAGGCCGTGCACGTGCCCGACGTCCACCTGGCGAACCCCGATCGGGTGCTGACCATGGCCAAGGCGCTCGGCGCGCTGCCGGAGCGTGTGCGCATCGTGGGCTGCCAGCCTGGGCAGATCGACGAGCTCGGCGGCGGGCTCTCGCCGCCCGTGGAGCAGGCGGTCGTGCCGGCCGTGGAGCGGGTGCACCGGATCCTCGGGGCGTGGCGTGCCGCGGTTTGAGTCGATCGAGGCGCTCTCCGAGGGGCTCGCGGGCGAGCGGTACCTCGTCGACGAGGGCCTGGCCACCGTCGTCTTCCTCGCGCTCCGGCTGCGCAAGCCGCTGCTGGTCGAGGGCGAGCCGGGAGTGGGCAAGACGGAGCTCGCCAAGGCCCTCGCCGCCGCGGCAGGCGTCCCGCTGCTGCGGCTGCAGTGCTACGAGGGCATCGACGTCCACCACGCCGTCTACGACTGGGACTACCCCCGCCAGCTCCTGCACCTCCGCGCCGGCGGCACCGAGCCGCTCTTCTCGGAGCAGTTCCTGGTCCGCAGGCCCCTGCTCGAGGCGCTCGCCCGGCCGGGCACGGTGCTGCTGATCGACGAGCTCGACCGCGCCGACGACGAGTTCGAGGCCTTCCTGCTCGAGTTCCTCAGCGACTTCCAGGTGACGATCCCGGAGGTCGGCGTGGTTCGCACCGATGAGCCGCCGGCCGTGATCATCACGTCGAACCGCACGCGGGAGCTGCACGAGGCGCTCAAGCGGCGCTGCCTGTACCACTGGATCGAGCATCCGGATCTCGCGCGCGAGATCGCCATCGCGCGGACGCGGCTCCCGGCGGCGCCGGAGCCGCTCGTGCGTCAGGTGTGCGCGTTCGTGCAGCAGCTGCGCTGGCTGGACCTGCACCGGGTCCCGGGCGTCGGCGAGACGCTCGACTGGGCGCAGTCGCTCGACGCGCTCGGCCACGACGGCGTCGACCAGCGCACCGCCGAGCGGACGCTCGGCGCGCTGCTCAAGACGCGCGAGGATCTCGAGCGCGTGCGCGCCGGCGGGCTGGACGACCTCATCGCGCGCTCCGGCGATGCCGCGGCCTGAGCATCTGGTCACCGCGGCGGCGGTCTCGCTCGGCCGTGCTCTGCGCGACACCGGCCTGCGGACGACCGTCGACGCCGAGCTCGGCTTCTGCCGCGCGCTCGGCGAGCTCGACGTGCGTGAGCGGTCTCAGGTCTACTGGGCGGCGCGCGCGTCGTTCCTGCGGCGACCGGAGGAGATCGCGGCCTTCGACGGCGTGTTCGACCGGTTCTGGCGCGGCCTCGATCCGGCGGTCGCGGACATACGAGCCGAGCATGGCGAGAGCGACCCGCGCATGCCCGGCCCGCAGCACGGTGGCGAGTCGCTGCCCGAGTTCCGCGCCGAGGGCCGCTCCAGCGCGCTGCTCGACGGCCGGCCCAGCCGTGCGACGCGCGAGATCCCGGCGGCGGGGGCGGACGAGGACGACGGGCGCGGGCCACGCGACCGCCGCGGAGTGCTCGCCGCCTACAGCCCGGACGAGATCATGGGACCGCGCGAGGAGCTGCGCTACGAGCCGGCCGAGCTCGCAGCCGTGCGGCGGCTCGCCGAGGAGCTGCGTGCGGCCGCCCCGCTCCGGCGCTCGCGCCGGCTGCGCGCCACGCGCCGCGCCGGGCGGCCGGACGTCCGCCGCACCGTGCAGCGCTCGCTGCGGACCGACGGCGAGGCGCTGCGCCTCGCCCGTGTGGCCCCGTCGCGCAAGCCCCGCCGGCTGCTGGTCATCTGCGACGTCTCCGGCTCGATGGAGCGCTACTCGCGCGCGCTGCTCGCCGCGCTCGAGGCCGTCGCCGGCTCCGGGCTGAAGACCGAGACCTTCGTGTTCGCGACCCGCCTCACGCGACTCACCGGCGTCCTCGGCGGGCACGACGAGGGGCGTTGCCTCGAGGCGGCGAGGGCGGCGGTCCACGATTGGTCCGGCGGCACCCGCATCGGCCACGCGCTCGCCGACTTCAACGGGTCCTGGGGGCGGCGCGGCTTCGCGCGCGGCGCGATCGCGATCGTCGTCTCGGACGGCTGGGACCGCGGCGACCCGCGCCTGCTGGCCCGCGAGCTCGAGCGCCTGCGCCTCCAGTGCCGGCGCCTCGTCTGGATCAACCCGCGCCCGGTCGACGCCGGCTCGCAGCCGCTGGCGGTCGGCATGCGGACGGCGCTGCCCTACGTCGACGACTACCTGGCGGGAGTCGATGCCGACGGCATGGCGTCCCTGGGGCGGCTGCTGGCCGGCATGGACGCAGGCCCCCCGGCGCGGTCCCAGCGGCCGGTAGGATCGGGGCGATGAAGCTGGCCATCGCGGGGAAGGGCGGCTCCGGGAAGACGTCGATCTCGGGCACGATGGCGCGGTTGCTGGCGCGGTCCGGGCACCAGGTGCTGGCCATCGACGGCGACTCGAACCCCAACCTCGCGCTGACGCTCGGCATCCCGCCGGACTCGATCGGCGAGCTGCCGACGCTTCCCCGCGACCTGCTGGTGCGGACCGAGGGCGGCGGCGCGAAGCTCCGACAGTCGCTCGACGAGGTGTGCGACTCACACTCGCTCAAGGGCCCCGACGGGGTGACGCTGCTCGTCATGGCCCATCCCCAGCACGCGGGCGCGGGCTGACTGTGCTCGCTCCACGCTACGGTCCGTAGCGTCATCGAGGTGGCCGAAGACGTGTGCATCCTCGACACCGAGGCGTCGCCCGAGCACCTGGCCCGCGGCACCGCGCGCTACGCCGACGCGATGCTCGCCGTGGTCGAGCCGTATTACAAGTCGCTCGAGACCGGTCGCCGGATGGCGGTGCTGGCGAAGGACCTCGGCCTCGAGCAGGTGGCGCTGGTCGCCAACAAGATCCGCGACGAGCGCGACCGGGCCGCCGTCGAGGAGTTCGCGCGTGCCAACGACCTCGAGATCGCCGGCCTGATCCCGTTCGACGACGAGATGCCGGGCGCCGAGCGGGCCGGCGTGGCGCCGCTCGACCACGCGCCCGAGACACCGGCCGTGGCCGCGATCGCCGAGCTCGCCGAGAGGATGGTGGGCAATGGACGAGCTTGAGGTCCTGCGCATCCGCGACGAGGTGCTCCAGGCCATGTACTGGATGCGCGCCGAGGGCATCGCCGAGGCGCCACCCGCCGACGAGCTGGCGCGATTCCTGGCCGTGCCGTCCGCGACGCTCGGCCCCTACCTCGAGCGCTTCGTCGCCGACGGCCTGCTCGAGCACGCCGGCGGCGGGCTCGCGCTCACCGCCGAGGGCGAGCAGCACGGCAGGCGCGCCTTCGCCGACGAGTTCGCCGACATGACGAAGCCGGGACACGGCGAGTGCGACGAAGACTGCTGGTGCCACGACTCGCCGGAGGAGGCGGCGCGCTGCCTCGAGGAGCGCCGCGGGCATGTCCACAGCGCCTGACGCACCCCAGCCCGTGCTGCCCCGGAACTTCCTGCGCCCGTGCGTCCTCCTGCTGCTGCGCGAGTCGCCGGCGCATGGCTACGACCTGCTCGAGCGCCTGAAGGCGTTCGGCTTCGCGACCTCCGACCCGGGCGGGCTGTACCGGTTGCTGCGCGGGCTGGAGGACGAGGGCCTCGTCCACTCGGCGTGGGCGCCGTCCGCGGCCGGCCCGGCGCGGCGCATCTACGAGCTCACCCGCGCGGGCGGGGAAGCGCTGCACGAGCACGCCAAGGCGCTCGCGGCCACGACGGACATCCTGCACGCGTTCGTGAGCCGCTACGGCGAGTACGTCGCGCTCCAGCCGGCCGCTACTGAGCGTTCCGGCCCGTCAGCCCACGCTCGATCAGCGTGAGGCTCTCGTCGCCCGCGAGGGCGACGGTTCCCACGAGCGCGATCGCCGCGACGACGGCGACGGCCGCGGCGGACGCGCGGCGCCACTCCAGGCGCCGGACCGCCATCGCGCCGCAGACGACCGTCAGGCCCGAGAGCAGGGCGAGCTTGACGCCGAACTCGGTCGTCTGCGGGAGGAGCAGCGCGGCGGCGACGACCGCCGTCGCCGCGCCGTAGGCCATCCGCCGCGACGTGCTCCGCGGCGAGGTCTGCGGGTCGGACATCATGAAGAACACGAACACGAACAGCTCCGGCGACGTGCAGATGTAGACCCAGTAGTCGAACCCGCTGATCGCGCCGTCATGCCAGATGGCGACGAAGCTGCGGCCGGCGAGCGCGAAGACCGCGATCAGCGCGGCGAACGTGGCCAGGAAGGCCAGCGCCATCTGCATCATGCGCACCTGCCGCAGGACGAAGGCGGCGCCGAGCGCGATGACGGCGAGCGCCAGGCCGAGGGGCACGCCGACCGGGCCCCACCAGAGGTACTGCGGGAAGACGTGCACCGGCCCGATCACGAGCAGGACCAGCACGAGTCCGGCGTTGGAGGGGTTGAAGACGTGCCGCCCGGCGGGGCGGACGAGGTGCTTCGACGCCATGGCCGCCACGGCGGCGAGGACGAAGAAGTGGACGCCGTGCAGGCTCCACCAGTCGCCGTGCTGGGTGCCCGAGGCGCGCAGGATGAAGCCGATGCTGTTCCCCGTCAGCAGCGCGCTGGCCGGCCAGGCCAAGACCCCGTCGCGCCGCAGCGTGAGCACGATGTCGATCGCCGCGCAGACGCCGATCGAGACGAGGATCTGGGCGATGGAGACCTTGAAGTCGAGGACCGTCTGGCCCAGGACCTGCAGCGTGACGATCACGGCGGAGAGCTTCAGCCGCGGGTCGCGCCGGCTCGGCAACACGACGCGGATGCGCCGTGGCGCGAGCGTCGTCACGACGGCGCGTCCAGCGTCGCGGCCGCGTAGGCGCTGACCACGGGGGGGCACCAGATGACGAGCGACCGGTAGCGCCTCGGGTCCAGGTCCTCGGGGATCATGAAGTTCAGCGACCCGGCGGTGATGTCGAAGCGCGACACGTACGCGGACGGCGCGCTGCGGTACTCGCGCGTCGTGCGCGGCGCGGCGAGCGGGCTCAGGCGCAGCTCGAGGTCGACGTTCGGCGTGACGTAGACGTGCTCGAACCGCAGCGCATACCGGCCCGAGGCGAGCCGGTACAGCGTCACGGCGCCATCGGCGGACTGGTCGATGCGGTACAGGTCGCCGCGCGCGACGACTCGTGAACCGGGCGCTGTCATGGCCGGCAGCGGCGGCTCCTGGAGCGGGACGTCGACCTGCTGCTCGACCCGCAGCCGCCAGGGGCCGTCCGCGGCGATCTCGAGTCGCCGCCGCCCGGTACCGGCGCCGTACGCGGTCGTGGTCGCGGGGCAATCCGTGCCGCCGAGGCCGGGCAGGATGCGCATCCGACCGGTCGCGCAGCGTGCCCGCACCCGCCACTGGATCGCGTCGCCGTCGATGTCGACCGACTCGGTCGCGGCGCCGCGCCGCTGGAGGTTCGCGACCTCCTGCCACCACGGCTGCGAGCGCAGCACCGTCGGGCGCCCGCGCGCGGCGGCGGGCGTGGACCCGTCGAGCACCCGGGTGAACGCCGACCGCTTGGGCGGCGGCGTGGCCGAGCCGAACAGCCGCTCGCGCAGGTCGAACAGCCCGCTGGCGACGACGAGGCAGCCGAGGAGCGCCAGGACCCCGACGGCCGCCGAAGCCCGTCGAATCTGTGCCCGCATCCCCGGCGCAGGCTAGCCGCCGTCGCGCAGCAGCATCCACAGCGAGAGGAGGAGCACCGGCGGGCCGGCGCTGAGGTGCAACAGCGCGGCGCCCCACGGGGTGATGCCGTCGGCGGCCTCCGAGACGAGGGTCACGTGCGTTGCGGTGATCCAGAGGCCGGCGAGCAGGGCGACGCCCGCCGCGCTCAGCCGGACGAACTCGCCGGCTGCCCCGGCCAGCGCGCAGCAGACGAGGACCGCGGCGCCCGGCACGACGTGGTCGATGACCTCCAGCCGCGTCGTGACGTCGAGGGTCTGCCCGAGCGCGCGGGCGATCCACGGCACGGCCATCGCCCACACGGCGGCCACGGCGAGGGCTCCCCGGGCATCCATCACCGCCATTGTCACGGGGCCGGCGGCTACGGTCTGCGTCCGTGACCGGCGAGTCCGTCCGCCGCTATGGCCCGGGCGCGGTCCTGCTCCTCGTCGGCGCTGCGCTCGCGATCTGGGCCGCCGTCGGCGGCGGCGGGAAGGCGCGCGCCGGCGACGACCGGCCCGTGAATCGCGGCGCCACGAGGCCGGGCGACATCAGCGCGCACAACTCGCCCACGATCGTGCGCAACCCGCGCGACGCCGGTGACCTGGTCGTCACGAGCCGGATCGACTCGCCCGACTTCTCGTGCTCGGTCCACGTCTCGACCGACGGCGGCGCGCACTGGCGGCGGACGGTGGTGCCCGTCCCGGAGAACGCCGGCCGCAAGTGCTACGCGCCCGATGCCGCGTTCTCGCCGGACGGGACGCTCCACGTCTCCTACGCCACCTTGAAGGGCGTGTCGAACGCCCCGAGCGCGCTGTGGGTCGCTTCGTCGCGCGACGACGGTCGCACGCTGTCGGCGCCGAGCCGGGTCAGCGGGCCGCTCGGCTTCCAGGCCCGGATCGCCGCGGACCCCGGACGGCCCGGCCGGCTGTTCGTGACCTGGCTGCAAGCGCGGGCGCTGGGGAACCTGAAGTTCACGGCGCCCGGCAACCCGATCGTCGTGGCGCGCTCCGACGATGGCGGTGCCACCTGGACGGACCCGGCCGGCGTCAACGACCCGCGCCGCGGCCGCGTGCTCGCGCCCGCTCCTGCCGTCGGCCCGCGAGGCGAGCTGTACGTGCTCTATCTGGACGTGGGCGGGGACCGGCTCGACTACGAGGGCGCGCACGAGGGCTCCGGCGGGCCGCCGTATGCGGGCCGGTTCTCCCTCGTGCTCGGCCGGTCGCGCGACGGCGGCCGGACGTGGGACGAATCGGTGGTCGACGACGACGTCGTGCCGGTCGAGCGGTTCATCCCCTTCCTGCCGCCGTTCCCGTCGCTGGCCGTCGATCGCCGGACCGGCCGGATCTACGCCGGCTTCCACGATGGCCGCGCGGGGACGGCGGACGTCTGGGTGTGGTCGCTCGCACCGGGCGACCGCGGCTGGTCCGGGCCCGTGCGGGTGAACGACACGGCTCGCCACGACCGCACGTCGCAGTACATGCCCGCGCTGGCGGTCGCCCCCGGGGGCCGGCTGGATGTCGTCTACTACGACCGCCGTGACGACGCGAACGAGAACGTGCTCAACGAGGTCTCGCTCCAGTCGTCGTCGGATCACGGCCGAAGCTTCGGCGGGCGCGTGACCCTTTCGAGCCGCTCGTTCGACTCGCGGATCGGCTTCGGGAGCGAGCGCGGGCTGCCGAATCTCGGCAGCCGGCTCGGGCTCGTGTCCGGCAAGGACGAGGCGGTCGCGGTCTGGAGCGACACCCGGTCGGGAACCGAGGCGTCGAACAAGCAGGACCTCGTCGCCGCGACGGTCGAGCCGGCGCGCTCGGGCGCGAGCGCGGACGTCGGCCGGCTCGGAATCGCCGTGGTCGCGGGCGGCATCGCGGCGCTGCTGCTCGCCCGCCTGCGTACCTAGATGCGTTGTTCACCTAGGTGCCCCCGGGCACGAGTTGTACTCTGCGGCACCGGGAATCGGGCAGGACCAGTTCTGGGAGGCATGGGGGCCACATGAATCGCAAGCGCGGCGTACTGGGGATCGTGTTTCTGCTCGCCGTTCCGCTCGTGGTGGCGGCAACGGCGTTCGCGTGCGGCAACCTCGCTGCGATCAAGCTCGATCGCACGAAGGCCCGGCCCGGGACCGAGCTCACCGCCAAGGGGCGCAACTTCAACGCCAGCCCCAACGCGTCGGCGGTCCAGCTGCGCTTCAACGGCCGCGGCGGCCAGGTCCTCTGGGAGGGCCGCGCCGACGCCAATGGCCGCATCAACGCCGCATTCGCCGCTCCCACCGCCGCGAAGGGCTGGTACGTCATCGTGGCCACGCAGACGGGGCCCGACGGGCGCCCGGCCGCCGGCACGCCCGGCCGCCACCCCCTGAAGATCAAGCGGGCGGCGGGCGCCTCGAGCGCGGCGAGCCCCGCTTCGCCGTGGGCCGCGCGGCCCGGAGGCGGTGAGCCGGCCGCCCCGCAGGGCGCGCCGCTCGGCGCCGTAACCGGGATCGGCATCGGCGCGCTCGCCCTGCTGGTGGCCGGCGGTGGCCTCGCCTTCGGACTGACCGCTCGGCGCCGCCGTCCCCCCGTCGCCCGCTCGCTCTCCTAGCGTCCCGGGTGACAAGCATGCACAAGCGCCTCGCTCTCGCGCTGCTGGTCGTGGGCGTCCTGCTGACGCCCGCCTCCTCCGGCGCCGCCGTCCGCGTGGGCTCCAACCACGCCCTCGACCCCGACCGGCCGATCTACGCCCGTGACGCTCTGGGCCTTGCGGTCAACCCCCGTGACAAGAGCCACGTCGTCGCCGTGTACACCGACGTCGACACCTTGGAGTGCTACGTGGCCGTCTCCTTCAACCGCGGGCGCACGTGGCGGAGCACCAGGCTCGAGGCGCCTCCGGGCTATGTCGATCCGCCCTGCACGGTGGGGCGCCACCTCGCCGCATTGCTCGACCAGAGCATCGCCTTCGGCAAGAAGAGGAACGTGTACACGACGTTCAGCTCGGCCATCGCCGACCCGGCCGGCGAGCCGGGCGGCAAGTCGGTGATCGTCGCGAGGTCGACCAACGGCGGCCGCTCGTTCCGGACCGGCGTCGTGGCCCTGCAGGGCAACGTGCAGGTCGAGCCCGGCCCCGACTACACGCTGCCCGAGCTGGCGGTCAAGCGCGGGCGCAAGGGGCGCGCCGACCGCATCCACGTGGTGGCCAGCCAGACGGAGGAGGGCGGCCAGACCGCGGGCGACGAGGAGAACACGATCTTCGCGCGCTCCGACGACGGCGGCAAGACGTGGGGCGGGCCGATCCAGGTCAACCCCGCGGGCCAGCACTCGATCGAGCCGTCACGACCCGTGGTGGGAGCCGACGGTGTGCTCTACGTGGCCTGGCGCACCCGCGATCCGGGACCGACGCCAGGGTCGTTCGTGCCCGAGGGCAGGATCGTCGTGAGCCGTTCGAGCGACGGCGGCCAGACGTGGAGCCACGTGCCGGTGGCGAACGTCCGCGGCTACGTGTACACCGGCCCGCCCCAGCCGCCGTTCGTCACGGCGCGCACCTTCACCGGCTCCGCCTATCCCCGCATCGCGGCCGACAAGCGCTCCGGCAACGTCTACCTCGTCTACGGCAACGGGACCGTGCCCGGCCGCGCCGGCAGCGAGGCGACCCTCGCCGACCACTTCATCCACCCCGACCAGGACGTCTACTTCCAGCGCTCGACCGACGGCGGGACGTCCTGGTCGGATCCGGTGCGCCTGAACAACCAGGCGCCCAACGAGGAGGAGATCACCCAGACGCGCCATCCGTTCGTCGGCGTCGGCCCCAAGGGCCGCGTCGACATCGTCTGGCAGGACCGGCGGCACTGGTACCGCGGCTGCACGAACACGCACGTCCCGTGCGACGAGGCGCGGCTCGGCGACACGTACTTCCGCTACTCGGACGACGAGGGCGAGAGCTTCAGCGACGAGCGGCGCATCAGCGACCGCTCGACCAACAACGACGTCGGCCTGGACTACCGCTACGGGACCTACTGGGCCTACGGCCCGCAGTCCGTGCCGATCGGCCGGAACAAGCTGCTCGTGGCATGGATGGACTCGCGGCACGCGAACATCGACACCGACACGCAGGACATCGAGCTGGCACGGGTCGACCTGAAGGGCTCCCGGCGCATCCCGAGCCGGACGGTCCGCGACCGCGGCCTCGCCGGCTTCTCCGTGCGCCTGTCGCGGATGGCGTGGCCGGGCGGCAATGAGGGCGTGCTCGCGGGCGTGTTCGCGACGCGCCCCGCCAGCCGCGTCGTCATCGTCAACAAGGCCGACTTCGCCGGGGCGCTGGCCGGCGGGGTCCTCGGCCGCGCCAACCTCGGCCCGGTCCTCGTCAGCGACACCGACGGGCTGTCGTCGCGCGTCGAGGCGGAGCTCGCGCGCTTCGCGCCGATCGGCGCGTATCTCGTCGGCCGCGAGGACACGCTGTCGCCGCAGGTCGCCGCGGACGTCGCTGCGACCGGCGTCCCCGCCGACGAGATCGTCCGCCTCGACGGCGGCGACTCGGCCGGCGACGCGGCGCTGATCGCCCGCGCGATGGACCGGCGAACCGCGGCCCAGCGGACCGCCGGCCAGCCGGCGTTCGACGCGGCGGTGCTCGTGAACCCGGAGAGCCGGCACGCAGCGGCCGTCGCCGTGCTCGCGGCGAACCGGCGGCTGCCGGTCCTGGTGGGCACGGAGGACGCGCTGCCGCAGGCCACGGCCGACGCGCTGCGCGACCTGAACATCGACCGGACGCTCGTCGTCGGCACGCGCCGTTCGATCTCCGATGCGGTGCTGGCGCAGCTGCCCGAGCCGCAGCGCTTCGCGGGGGACGATCCGGTCGAGACATCCCGCGCGATCGCCGACGAGTCGCGCGAGCGCGGCGTGCCCACGAACCTCGTGTTCGCGACGAAGTACACGCGTTCGATGCCCGCGGCGCTCATGGGCTCCGCGGTCGGGCGCATCGGCGGCCTGATGCTGCTCACGCGCAACGGCGGCGGTACGGCGCGCCGCGGGCTCGAAGACCTTAACCTCCGCAACGAGGTCGACCACCTGATCGTGGCCAAGAGGAGACGGTGATGACGCGCTCACAGCGTGCGGTAGTGGCACTGGTGGCCTGCGGCGCCCTCGCCGCGCCGGCCGGAGCCTGGGCCGACGACATGGCCATGAACGGCATGGCCTGCGAGCACGCCTCGGGCGAGGGGCCCGACGCGCTGGCGGCCGCCGATGGGCCGCCGCCGGAGCGCGCGCCGGCAAGCGCCCCGATCGGGTCGTCGTCATCATCGTCGTCCAAGCCACGGCCGAGCAGCCCGTCGCCGTCGGCCTCGTCGGCGCCCGCGAGCCAGGTCACCCAGCCGTCGACCACGACCACGACCACGCCGGTCACCACCACG
>Ga0126307_10002319_pt1 | contig 12831 bp, 10 predicted proteins | sample Plot28_FD_89955 | JGI IMG/M metagenome (GOLD analysis project Ga0126307, IMG submission 89955) | Serpentine soil microbial communities from UC McLaughlin Reserve, CA, USA - Plot28 | ecosystem: Environmental > Terrestrial > Soil > Grasslands | place: USA: UC McLaughlin Reserve, Lake County...
CTCCTTGGCGATGAACACCGGGATGCAGTTGACGAAGCCGCAGCCGGCCTCGAGCACCTGCTCGACGTACCACTTGGTCGCCTGCTCGGAGCCCACCGGGAGGTAGGAGACGACGACATCGGTCTTGGTCTCCTTGAGGATCTCGACGATGTCCGCGGTCTCGCCCGGGGCCTTGGTGATCTTCTCCTTGAGGTACTTGCCGAGGCCGTCGTGTGTCATGCCGCGGTGGACGGGGACGTCGAGGTGCGGGACCTCGGCGAACTCGATCGTGTTGTTCTGACCCGACCAGATCGCCTCGCTGAGGTCCTTGCCGACCTTGTCGGCGTCGATGTCGAAGGCGGCGGAGAACTCGATGTCCCTGACGTGATAGCCGCCGAGGTCGACGTGCATGAGCCCGGGGACCTTCTCGGCGGGATCGGCGTCCTTGTAGTACTGGACGCCCTGCACGAAGGAGCTGGCGCAGTTGCCCACTCCCACGATGGCGACACGCACCTTCTCTGTGCCGTAGCGCGACGCGCCGTTGCCTGATTCAGTCACAAGCCCTCCTAAAGATCACAAGGTGGTCGCGCTGTTCCCGCGCGTGCCGCGGAGAAACAAAACCCGCCGGCTCGATGCGGTTACGTCTTCGCCAGCTCGGATCGCACGTGGAAGACGCGCTGGAGCACGGTGATCGTGGTCAGCGCCGCCATCACGTAGATAGCCGGCTCGAGCAGCTCGAAGTCTGCCAGACCGGCGCCCTTGGCGAACAGGAGACCGATCGAGAGGATCACTACCCGCGTGGGCCGGTCGGCGAATCCGACCTTGCATTCGACCCCCAGCGCCTCCGCTCGCGCGCGCGTATAGGAGACCATCAGCGAGCCCACGATGGTCAGCGTGACGCCCGCCACGGCGAGCTCGTCGTTGCTCTTGGCGAAGTAGGCGGCGACGGCGGTGAGAACGATTCCCTCCTCGATTCGGTCGAGCGACGAGTCGAGGAAGGCGCCGAACTTCGTGCCCTTGCCGGACATCCGCGAGTAGCGGCCGTCGAGCATGTCCATCACCGACCCGATGATGAAGGCGATCCCCGCCAGCACGAACAGCTCCTGGGTGACCAGCACGGCGGCCACGACGTTCAGGGCGAACCCGGTCAGGGAGATGGCGTTGGGTGTCAGCCGCGACTCGATGAGGCGATCGCGCGCGATCGCCCTCCTCGCGCCCTTTGTGGTGCTCATGCCGCGGCCTTGGCGCCGGCGCCACGAAACGACCAGGCGCCCGGCCCTGCGCGCTCGAAGATCTCCTTGGCGGCAAGCGCCGAGACGCCCGCGGTGAGCGCGCCGAGCACAGCGTCCAGCCACCAGTGGTTGGCCGTGGCCACCACGGTGAAGGTCACGATCAGCGGGTAAACGACCCAGAAGGCCTTGGCCAGCCGGGAGCGCACGAGCATCACGCCGGGCACGGCGATCATGAGGGCGAAGGCCACGTGCATGCTGGGCACGGCGGCGTACGGGTTGTAGAGCAGTGACGCGCCCTTGGCCGCGCCCTCGCCCACGGCGTGGGTCACGCTATCGGTGAAGCCCCATTCGGGCATGAAGCGCGGCGGCGCGGTGGGGAAGGCGACGTAGCCGACCAACGCGATGGCCATCGATACCAGAAACATGTTGCGAACGAAGCAGAAGGCTTCGTTGCGCTTTACGTACAGCCAGACGAGGAAGGCCGTGGTCAGCGCGAAGTGGGAGTTGACGTAGATCCAGTTGCAGGCGTCCATGAGAAGCCTGTGGGACTCGGTCCAGTCCTGCAGCCCCGGCTCGAGGAAGAGCCCGAGCGAGCGCTCGATGCCCAGCAGGTGGCGGGCGTTTTCGAACGCTGCGCCCGCACGGCCGTCGACCATGCCGCGCACCAGGCGGTAGCCGTAGTACGCGCCCAGGAAGAGAGCGACCTGCAGCACGGGGTCGAGCCAGCGGCGACGTGCCATCCAGGCCAGCCTAGCTCGACTGTTCGCAGCGCCTTCCACGCTGCACGACACGTTCCGGGGAGAACCGGATGGACAGCAGGGCGAAGCCGCGATTGCGCGCCGTGATCCGCGTCCAGTCGCCGTCGCGCTGCACGCAGCCGCCCTCGAAGTACCAGTAGGGCGTCCAGCGAACTCGCAGGAGGGCGTCGCCCGGGCGTACGACCCGCAGCAGAAGCTGGTCGGAGCCGAACTGCTCGAGCTGGACGTTGGCGCGCCCCTGGGAGACCACGATCGGCGCAGGCAGCGTGACCTCGAAGACGCGCCAATCGCTCGAGCTCCAGCGCTGCTTGAGGTAGGGCAGTCCCCGCTCGATCAGGGCGCGTTCGTCGTAGGAGTGGCTGTCCGGGAGCGCGCTGGGAAGGGCGACGTAGCGCACAGCGTTCTCGGTCAGCCAGCTCGCGTAGGTCAGCTCGGTGAGCGGTCCGCGGTAGAAGATCGGGTTCTTGTCGCGGTCCAGCTGGCGCAGTGATCCGCGGGCGAGCTGGCTGTCCCCGGCGATGTCGGCGGCCTCCCAGTGCGAGCGCGTGTAGGGCACCTCGACACGGCGCTGGTCGGGCAGGGTGGCGAGGAACTGCTTGAGCGGCTCGAAGTAGCCCTTCTTGGCGCCGGGATCCTCGACGTACTTGACGACGTCGCGCACCGCGGCCGACCACTGCCAGGCGGCCAGGGCCACTATGCCCACGGCCAGCAGCGCGACCGAGCGCCTGCGCCAGTGGGCTTGGGCGGCGCACAGCAGCACGGGCCCGGCGAACAGCGCGCCAAGGCGCCCTGAGTTGCTGCCCATCGGGTTCTCGAAGAGCAGCGCGAGGGTGGCCCCGGCGGCGTAGAGGGCCGCCCCGGCGGCCAGCATCCGCTCGCGGTTCCAGAGCAGGACGGCCGCCGGCACGGCAACCACCGGGATCGGGGCGTAGACCGAGAGCGGGAAGGGCGCGTACCCGCCCTCCGGAAACGCGAGGGTCAGGAACAGCGAGGGGACCAGCGCGGTGAGCATCAGCAGGATGCCGTCGGTCACGTGCTCCTCGCGGTCACGGCCCCGGACGACGAGCGCGTAGGTGAGCCCGGCAAGGGCCAGGAACAGGCCGGCCACCGGGCTCGACAGCGTGCACAGCAGCGCCATGAGGGGAGCGAGCAGGCGCCGCCGGCGCTGCAGCGCCAGCACGGCGGCTAGCCCGAACAGCACGCCGAGCGCGAAGGGAAGGCGGGCCGTGAACAGCAGCGTGGCCGCTCCGAAGCCGAAGAAGATCGCGCCCCAGCGGGCCGTGTCGCCGAAACGAGCCCGCACCAGCGGCTCGAACAGGGCGGATGCGCCCACCGCCGCGAGGGCGAGCACCACGCGTGGGGTCAGCAGCCACGCGAGCGGCGGAGAGAGGACCGAGTAGGCGGGCGTGTGGTGCCCGCCATACCACTGGCCGTTCCAGATCGTGAAGCCCTCGCGGCCGAACAGGTCGGCGCGGAACTGATGCGCGGCGAGGTCCACGCTGCGCGGTTGCCAGATCAGGACGATCAGGGCGAACAGCGTGGTGATCGCCACCGGCGCCACGCGCCAGGGGTCGACGCGCCTCGGGCGAGACGGCTGGGGCGCCCGCGGCGCGGGCTCCTCCGCCGTCCCAGGTCGCGGCCCGCGCTCGCGCTGCGGCGCCGAGACGGAGAAGGCAAGCCGCACGCGCGTGAGACTAGCTCGCGAACTCCTCCACCGAATCGATGAGCTGCGGGTGGTCGAGCCACGGCCAGTGGCCCGCCCCCTCGATCCGCTCCACCGCCGCCGGGCCGCCCAGACACGACGCAATGGCGTCGGCGAACTGCGGCGGGAGGAAGGGGTCGGAGGTGCCCCAGGCGATCAACGCGGGGGCGGAGACCGCTCCGAGGCCCTCGCCGGCCCGGGCCAGCTCGGGCTCGGGGGCCGAGCGGTAGAGCTTGAGGATCGCTCGCTGGGTGCCGTGGTCGAAGTGGCTCCAGGCGTCGTCGAGAACCGCCTCCGGCAGCACGCGCTTCATGTTCCACCGGAAGGTCAAGCCCATCGCCATCTCGCCGATCAGCGGCGCGCGGTATGCCCGCGCGATGCGGTGCCAGCGGTACCCGGCGACGAAGGGGACGCCGGAGATCACCACCAGTCGCTCCACCAGCTCAGGATGCCTCTGGGCGAGGGCGAGGCCCACGGCGCCCCAGTCGTGCATGACCAGCGTCAGGCGTGCGAGGCCGAGCTGGGAGACGAAGTCCGCGAGGAAGCGGGCGTAGCCGTCGATCGAGTAGGGGAAGTGGGCGGGCTTGCCCGAGTCCCCGAAGCCGGGGAGATCGACCGCGACGCCGCCCGTCCGCTCCAGGAAGCGCTCCCACATCGCCGAGCTGTTGGGGACGCCGTGGAGGTAGAGGGGCCCGGCACCGCGCTCGCGCCACGCGACCACCACGCTGCCGATCTCCGCCTGCCGCCTCTGCGAGCTCACCGCGGCAGGGATACCAGGGTGCAGCAGCCCGAGCCCCCTAGGGTCGGCGGCCGTGGCCGACCGCCGCCGCCTCCTCGCCATCCGCAACCGCCTGCGCAAGGCCTACGGGCGTCCCGAGCCCCGGCCCCACCGGGCGCCGGTGGACGAGCTGGTGCTCACCGTGCTCTCGCAGAACACCAACGACCGCAACCGCGACGTCGCCTACCACCGCCTGCGCAGGCGCTTCGCCGACTGGGAGGACGCGCGGGCGGCCGGCCCGGGCGCGATCGAGGACGCAATCCGGCCCGGCGGCCTGGCGCCGACGAAGTCGGTCCGCATCGAGCGCATCCTCGACGCCTTGGACGGCGACGACCTGGCGTGGCTGGGGACCGCGCAGGTCGGGGAGGGGCGCGACTTCCTCACGTCGCTGCCGGGGGTGGGTCGCAAGACGGCGGCCTGCGTGCTGCTGTTCTCCTTCGGCCTGCACGAGGTGCCCGTGGATACCCACGTGCACCGGGTCGGCGTGCGGCTCGGGCTGTTCGGCGAGAAGGACTCGCTGGAGGCCTGCCACGACGAGCTGAACCGGCTCACCGGCCCCGACGACGGGTTCGAGGTGCACATGGCCCTGATTCGTCACGGGCGCCGCACGTGCACCGCCCGCGCACCGCGCTGCGGGGAGTGCCCGCTACTGAGCCTCTGCCCTTACGGGCGCGTACGGGTTTGAAGCGGGTTCGGTGTTGGCCGCAAGTTGCGCGCTCTGTCGGCCCGTCTGCGAAGATGCCCGTCGCCTCGCGTACTTAGCGAACCTCTCTTGAAGCCACCCCGACCTGCCCTCCGCATACTGATCGGCGCTCTCGTGCTCGCGGTGGCCCTCGCCACCACCGCCGCTTTCGCCGCGCGCAGCTCGCCGACGACGCTCTCGCGCACTGTTCGCGACATCGACAACGACAACCGCCTGGAGCGAGCCCCGGGCCAGCGCCGTGTCGTGCGGCAGGATCTCGCTCGTGCTAAGGCCGGCCGGTCCTCCCGCCGGCGCCAGCGCTTCTTCTTCGGTCAGCTAAGCGACTTCCAGACGACCGACGAGGAGTCGCCGCTGCGCGGCGAGTTCGTCGATCAGTTCGATGCGCCCTTCCAGGACTTCTACCGGATCAACCAGGGACTCTCCACGCAGGTTGTGGAAGCGATGGCGAGGCGCATGCGCGCCGCGCGAAGCCCCGTCAACGGGAGCCGTCCGAGGCTCGTGATGACCACGGGGGACAACGCGGACAACACCCACTTCAACGAGACCCGCTGGGTTATCGACCTCCTCGACGGAGGGAAGCGGATCCGACCGAACTCGGGTGAGCGCGGCACCTGCGGCGTACCCGATGACGGACACGTCTACGACGGGTCGCGCGGCGACAACCTGTACTACGAACCCGACCGCAGCGGCCCAGGCGTCGACGGCCCGGGCTACTCCCCGAACGAGGCCGAGAACATGGCCGAGCGCGACCGGTCGAGCTCGGTGCGCGACTTCCCCGGCCTGCTCGAGGCGCAGAACCGGTCCTTCCGCTCCACTGGGCTCGGTATCCCCTGGTACAGCATCTTCGGCAACCACGACTCGCTCCTCACCGGCAACTTCCAGCGTAGCCAGGCGGTCGCCGACTATGCCCGTGGCTGTGTCAAGGTCACCGGCATCTCACCGGAGGCCCTCGGCGCAGCAGCGCCACTCGTCGGCGGCGGCATCACCCCGCAGGAGCAGGGCCAGATCGCCCAGATTTTCATCGACGACGTGTTGCGCACCGCTTCGGACCCCGCCCGCTTCTCTGACCGGGCTCGGATCGTCCCGCGCGACCCAAAGCGCCTGCCGTTGAAGAAGAGCCGCTTCATCAGCGAGCATTTCAGGACGGCTGGGCGGCCCGACGGGCACGGCTTCACCCGCGCGAACATCCGCAGCGGCGAGGGCAACTACTCCTTCCGCCCCCGCCGGGGTCTCCGCTTCCTCGTGCTCGACAGCGTCTCGGACAGCGGGGGCTCGGCCGGCAACATCGGCGACCGGCAGTTCCGCTGGATCCACTCACAGCTCCTGAGAGCGGATCGCCGCCGAGAGCTGGTGATGGCGTTCAGCCACCACTCGCTGCGGACGATGAACCAGCCGGTGCCGAGCGGTTTCCCGCCTGGGGACCAGGAGGGCGACAAGGGCAGCAACGTGCACTTCGGCACCGGGCCCGACAACACCACCTCGAGCTGCCCGACGAGGGGCGCCCGCGCCCGGACCCGCCGCGGCGAGACGCTGCGCTGCCTTTTCCTCCGTCACCGCAGCCTGATCGCCTTCGTCAACGGGCACGAGCATGAAAACAGGATCACACCGGTCCGGCGGCGGGGCGCCGCCGGCTTCTGGCAGATCACCACGGCGTCGCACATCGACTGGCCTCAAGAGTCCCGGCTGATCGACCTGTTCGACAACCGCGACGGCACGCTCTCGATCTTCGGCACGATCCTCGATCACGCAGGGAACGCGAACCCGGGTTCGTCGCCGTTGAACACGACCGGCCCCCAGTCCCGCGCTCAGGTCTCCCGGCTCGCGTCGATCTCGCGTGAGCTCGCCTGCAACGACCCGAACTCGAACTCCGGCGCCGGCGGGCCGTGTGCGAGCTCCACCGCGGGCCCACTCTCCGAAGGGGCCCGGTCCGACCGCAACGTCGAGCTCATCCTGCGCAACCCGTTCCGAGCACGCCGCACGCGGGTGCCGCGCCTCACGGGCTAGACGCTATGGCGGTTGACGCCGGGGCCTAAGCGGCCGGAACTTGTTCGCAAAGCCTTCGCATGGGGTCAGCCGGAAGCCCGTCTTTGGCCAGCCAAACCACCCATGGGTTAGCCAACCTCGGCATAGTCAGGCTCGAAGAACGCGAGAACGCCCAGCGCCCAACGACTGGCCAACGAAGACGACCGCCCTCGGGGTGGCGCTCAGTGGTGGAACTTGACGACGCGGAGCCATCTCAGCTGTAGTCAGCGCGCCGCGCAGACGCGGACGCAAATATCTGCCATACTGCCGCTTAGATTTCTTTCTAGGCAACGGAGGACGTTCAGATATGGCAAGGACGATAGGCATCGACCTGGGCACGACGAACTCGTGCATGTCGGCTCGCGAGGGTGGCGACACCACCGTCGTGGAGAACGCCGAGGGCGCCCGCACCACCCCGTCGGTGGTCGCCTTCACCGAGGGCGGCGAGCGCCTGGTGGGCGCCCCCGCCAAGCGCCAGGCCGTCACCAACCCCGAGAACACCGTCTTCTCCATCAAGCGCTTCATGGGCCGCAAGGAGGCCGAGGTCAAGGAGGAGGAGCGGATCGTCCCATTCGAGGTCGTAGCGGGCCCGAACGGCGACGCGCGCGTGAAGGCGGGCGGCGAGGAGTACGCGCCGCCGCAGATCAGCGCGATGCTGCTGCAGAAGCTCAAGGCAGACGCTGAGGCGTACCTGGGCGACACGGTCGACAGCGCGGTGATCACCGTCCCCGCGTACTTCAACGACGACCAGCGCCAGGCCACCAAGGAAGCCGGCAAGATCGCCGGGCTCGACGTCAAGCGCATCATCAACGAGCCCACCGCGGCCGCCCTGGCCTACGGGCTCGACAAGGAGGAGTCCGACCAGACCATCCTCGTGTTCGACCTCGGCGGCGGCACCTTCGACGTGTCCGTGCTCGAGATCGGCGACGGCGTGTTCGAGGTCAAGGCCACCGCGGGTGACAACCACCTGGGCGGCGACAACTTCGACAAGGCGATCGTCGACTGGCTCGTTGCTGAGTTCAAGGCATCCGAAGGCGTCGACCTCTCAGCCGACAAGATGGCCCTCCAGCGCCTCTACCAGGAGGCCGAGAAGGCCAAGGCCGAGCTCTCCTCCACCCAGGAGACGCAGATCAACCTGCCGTTCATCACGGCGGTCGACTCGGTGCCCAAGCACCTCAACCAGCGCCTCACCCGCGCGAAGCTCGGCGAGCTGACCGCGGACTTGATCGAGCGCGTCGTCGCGCCGACCAAGCAGGCCATGGACGACGCCGGCGTGAGCGGCGGCTCGGGCATCGACCACGTCGTCCTGGTGGGCGGCATGACCCGCATGCCCGCAGTGCAGGAGAAGGTCAAGGGACTGACGGGCAAGGACCCGCACAAGGGCGTGAACCCCGACGAGGTCGTGGCCGTGGGCGCCGCCAGCCAGGCGGGCGTGCTGGCCGGCGACGTCAAGGACGTCCTGCTGCTCGACGTGACCCCGCTGACCCTGGGCATCGAGACCAAGGGCGGGGTGCGCACGGCGCTCATCGACCGCAACACCACGATCCCGACACGCAAGTCGGAGGTGTTCTCGACCGCCGAGGACAACCAGCCGAGCGTCGAGGTCCACGTGCTGCAGGGCGAGCGCGAGATGGCCGCCTACAACAAGTCGCTGGGCAAGTTCCAGCTAACCGGGATCCCGCCCGCGCCGCGGGGCGTGCCACAGATCGAGGTCGGCTTCGACATCGACGCGAACGGCATCCTCAACGTGACGGCCAAGGACCTCGGCACGGGCAAGGAGCAGAAGATCGAGATCAAGGCCGGCTCGGGCCTCTCCGACGAGGAGGTCGAGCGGATGGTCCAGGACGCCGAGGCGCACGCCGACGACGACCGTCGCCAGCGTGAGCTCGTCGACGCCCGCAACACCGCCGAGTCCGCGGCCTACCAGGCCGAGAAGCAGCTCGAGGAGATGGGCGACTCGGTCGACGCTTCCTCGAAGGAGGAGATCGAGGCGGCGATCAAGGACGTCAGGGACAACCTGGAGTCCGACGACGCCGAGCTCCTGCGCAACAAGACCGAGTCCCTGCAGGCCGCCTTCCACAAGGTGTCCGAGCAGATGTACGCGGCGGCCCAGTCCCAGGCGGCCGAGTCCGCCGGCGCCGACGGCGCGTCCGCGGACGGCTCGGCCGCCAACGGCGGCTCCTCCGAGGAGGAAGTCGTGGACGCCGAGGTCGTTGACGAGGAGCGGAACTAGGTGCTCTTCGCCGACGAAGAGGAGCGGGAGGCCCCCGAGGAGGAGCCCGAGACCGCGCGGGACGAGACGGCCGAGCCGGCCGGCGAGGAAGACCCTGCCAACGAGCAGGAGACCCTCGAGGCCACCGAGGAGGCCGCCGGTGACGACCCCGCTGCCAGCGTGGAGCGCCAGCGCGACGAGTACCTCGCGCTGGCGCAGCGCACCCAGGCGGACTTCGAGAACTTCCGCAAGCGGGCGGCCCGCGAGGTCGCCGCGGCCGGAGAGCGCGCGCGGGGAACGCTCGTACGCGAGCTGCTGCCCGTGCTCGACAACCTCGAGCGCGCCCTGGCTTCGGCCGAGGAGGGCGAGCAGCACCTGGCCGAGGGCGTGAAGCTCGTTCACTCGGAGCTGCTCGCTGTGCTCCAGCGCAACGGAGTCGAGCAGTTCGACCCTTCAGGGGAGCGCTTCGATCCCACCTTCCACGAGGCACTGTCGACGCGTGAGGAGGAGCAGACCGACTCCGGCGTCGTGCTCGACGTGATCGAGAAGGGCTACCGCGTGAACGGGAGCGTGCTGCGCCCGGCGCGGGTGGTGGTGAGCGGCTAGCGGATGGCCACTGCCTCGAAGAACCCTTACGACGTCCTGGGCGTCGACAAGAAGGCCTCCGACGAGGAGATCAAGAAGGCCTACCGCAAGCTCGCTCGCCAGTACCACCCCGACCGCAACCCCGGTGACGCGCGCGCCGAGGAGCGCTTCAAGGAGATCCAGGAGGCCAACTCGATCCTCTCCGATCCCGAGAAGCGCAAGGCGTACGACTCGGGCGGTGGCATCTTCGGGTCGGGCTTCGACCCGGGCGCCTTTCGCACGGCCGGCGGTGGCTTTGGCGGTGGCCTGGGCGACATCATCTCCGATCTCTTCGGCAACGCCACCGGCCGCGGGGGCGGCGCCGGCGCGGGAGCCGCGCCCCGAGGACGCGACCTCGAGACCGAGGTCAACATCTCCTTCCAGCAGGCCATGGACGGCGCCCAGGTCTCCGTCACGGTCCCGATGTCCGCACCCTGTCCCACCTGCCGCGGCACCGGGGCCAAGCCCGGCACCACGCCTCGCGTCTGCAGCCGCTGCCACGGCCGTGGCGTCGAGCAGGAGTCCCAGGGGCTGTTCTCGATCTCGCAGCCCTGTGCGCTGTGTGGTGGCACCGGCACCGAGATCGACGATCCCTGCCCCACGTGCAACGGCCAGGGCCAGACCCGGCAAGTCAAGCGCTACCGGGCGAACATCCCCGCCGGCGTTCGCGACGGCTCCCGGGTCCGACTGGCGGGCAAGGGCGAGGCCGGCCCCCGCGGCGGACCGTCCGGTGACCTCTATGTGATCACGCGCGTGGCCGGGTCGCCGCTGTTCACCCGCCGGGGCGACAACCTCGAGGTCTCGGTGCCCATCACGATCCCCGAGGCGATCCGGGGAGCGACGATCGAGGTGCCGACGCTGAGCGGCAGCAAGCGCATCCGCGTGGCGCCTGGAACCCAGCACGGAACCCTGCAGCGCCTGCGCGGTGAGGGTCCGCCGCGGCTGAGCGGCAAGGGCCGCGGGGACATCCACTACCGCCTGGTGATCGACGTGCCGCGCTCGCTCTCGCGCGAGCAGCGCGAGGCGGTCGACGACCTGGCCAACGTTTTCGACCAGGACCCGCGGGAGCGGATCCTTTCCGACCGCAAGGCGTCGTGATGGACCGCGAGCAGGGCGTCTACATGATCTCGGTGGCCGCAGAGCTGGCCGGGATGCACCCACAGACGCTGCGCATCTATGAGACGCGGGGACTGATCACCCCCGGCCGCTCGCCGAAGGGCACGCGCCTGTACTCGCAGCAGGACGTCGACCGCCTGCAGCGCATCCAGGAGCTCACCACCGAGCTGGGCATGAACCTCGCGGGCGTGGAGAGGGTCTTCGAGCTCGAGAGCGAGATCGCGCGGATGCAGAGGCGCGTGCGCTCCCTCGAGCGCCAGGCCGAGAAGATGCAGAAGGAGCTCGGCGAGGAGCTCGACCGGGTGCGCCGCTCCTTCCGCGCGGAGCTCGTGCCCTACGAGCCGCCCGGCAAGGCGCTGCTGCCGGCGGTGCGCGTCCGGGTCGAGCGCGGCGGAGCTCGCTAGGGCCCCAGTTGCCCGCGACACGGGCCCTTTCTCCGAAAGCTCTCAGCGCGCTGAAGGATTCCGGCCGGGCGCATGACGCGCTATAAGGGAACCTCAGCTAGATCTGCTATAAACTGACTTAGATTTTCTGTGCACTCTGATCGATTCACAATCAAGGCCCAAGAGGCCCTGGCCGCCGCTCAGCGCATCGCGGGCGCCCGCGCCAACCCGGAGGTGGATCCCAATCACCTCCTCGTCGCGCTGCTCGAGCAGGAGGGCGGCATCGTCGCCCCGGTGCTGCGCCGCGCGGGCGGCGACCCCGAGAGCGTGCGGCGCAAGGGCAACGAGGCGCTCGACGCCCTGCCCACCGTCTCCGGTGAGGGCACGGCCGCGCCCGCGATCGGCCGTGCGCTGACCCAGGCGCTCGCCAAGGCCGACGAGGAAGCGCGCGGTATGGGCGACGAGTACGTCTCCGCCGAGCACCTGCTGCTGGCCCTGGCCGCCGACCCGAAGGTCGACGCGGGCGCTTCACGCGACGTGCTGGCCGAGGCCGTCCAGGGGGTGCGGGGGCCGCACCGCGTCACGGACCAGAACCCCGAGGACAAGTACGGCGCGCTCGAGAAGTTCGGCCGCGACCTGACCGAGTCTGCCGAGCAGGGCAAGCTCGACCCGGTCATCGGCCGCGACGACGAGATCCGCCGCGTGGTCCAGGTCCTCTCCCGCCGCACCAAGAACAACCCCGTGCTGATCGGCGAGCCCGGCGTGGGCAAGACCGCCATCGCCGAGGGCCTGGCGCAGCGCATCGTCGACGGCGACGTGCCCGACTCGCTGCGCGACCGCCGTGTGATCGCGCTGGACATCGGCGCGCTGATCGCGGGGGCCAAGTACCGCGGAGAGTTCGAGGACCGGCTGAAGGCCGTCCTGAAGGAGATCGCCGAGGCCGAGGGCCAGGTGATCCTGTTCATGGACGAGCTGCACACGATCGTGGGCGCCGGCGCCGCCGAGGGCGCCGTCGACGCCGCGAACCTGCTCAAGCCGATGCTCGCCCGCGGCGAGCTGCGCGCCGTGGGCGCCACCACGCTGGACGAGTACCGCAAGCACATCGAGAAGGACGCCGCGCTCGAGCGCCGCTTTCAGCCCGTGTTCGTGGGCGAGCCCTCCGAGGGCGACACCGTCGCCATCCTGCGCGGGCTCAAGGAGCGCTACGAGGTCCACCACGGCGTGCGCATCCAGGACAGCGCCATCGTGGCTGCCGCCCTGCTCTCGCACCGCTACATCGCCGACCGCTTCCTGCCCGACAAGGCGATCGACCTGATCGACGA
>Ga0126307_10002320_pt1 | contig 12828 bp, 18 predicted proteins | sample Plot28_FD_89955 | JGI IMG/M metagenome (GOLD analysis project Ga0126307, IMG submission 89955) | Serpentine soil microbial communities from UC McLaughlin Reserve, CA, USA - Plot28 | ecosystem: Environmental > Terrestrial > Soil > Grasslands | place: USA: UC McLaughlin Reserve, Lake County...
AAACCGGGTCACAGATAGCCCGATGTACAGCCTCGGCTGAGGCTGAGGCCCCGCGTTGCGCTATTGTCAGCCGAGTTTGCCCGACAACCCGGATAGGACAGAGTTCTGAGAACCTTCCTCTAGGCACTCGGGCTAAGCTTTTTCGACGGTGCCGCACCTACCGAAACTCAGGCACATCGCTCAGACAGTCAACGCTAGAGGATTCGCCTACGCCACCTGCTGGGCCCCGCCCACACTTGTAGCACGCCAAGGCAGGGGACGAGGCTTTGGGATAGAATCTACTGCTGACAAAGCCCCCGGTGATCGTATCAAGGGCTTCTTGTTTTGCGCGTTTTGCAGGAAAAATAAAGAGCCGACGAGCGGATTCGAACCGCTTTCCTGCTCATTACGAGTGATGCATCAGGCGTTGCAGGGTCTTGCACCGGGTTGCAAATGCCGCATTCCTAAGGGGCTTTCTCTGCTCCGGGTTGCTGAGCGTTGCACCATATTGCGCCCCCGGTGGTATCAGAGTGGTATCAGCCCGCTGCGAATCGGGTCCCCTCTGGTGCTTCATCTCTCTAACACCTAGTGGCCACATACTCGATAGCCACTCTTCTGGTTTGCGAACGCAAACTAGTAGGACCAGCATGTGCTAGGCGCTCCTCTCTGAGCAAGGACACAGTCTCTTGCCGATCGGTGCACCGGATGGGTATTTGTCGTACTCTGCTGCGATGGACATGCTGGATCGGTGTGAGCCTTGGGATGTCGGTGGACAGCCGATCGTGCTATGGAGAGGAACAGGGTACATCAATCATGCGCCGTGGTTTGATAGGGATGATTTCGGGGGATTAGACATTCCGTCGAACGAACAAGAAGCCCACGCGGCTTACTCTCACGCGTTTTGGATTGATGACGTCAGGAATCAAGGATGGTACGAATGGCACGGAAACCGTATGGGTAGCGAAGGTAGGTCTTGGTCGTCAAGGAGGCACACAAAGACTCGGGCCTCCGGATATGTCGGTGCTAGCGAAGGCTTCGCCTCGGTACGCGTCGTGTGGATATGCGCACTGTGGGCACTCATTCACAGCATACTTGCCTCCAAGCAAGTCAAGGACCTGGCTCACCGAATCTCCGGACCGCGCTATCGCGACGGCCTGTACCGCTTCAGCTTCAGCGCCCAGTCGGTTGTGTCGCTTCTCTGGGCCGCGCGGCGGTTCTCGCAACTGCCCGACCGAGAACTCTACCGTGTGAGGCCTCCTTGGTCTTGGCTCTTCAGGGCAAGCCAGGCTGTCTCTTTGGGCGTCTTGCTCTCGGGCGTGCGGGTCATGGGTATATTACGTTTCGCCGGACTAACGTCGGTAGGGGACTTGCTTACGGGAAGGAATGTTCGTCCCGCCCCTGAGGCGCAAGGACCTCCGGTCGGCTCCAACAACGAGATGGTGAGAGCGGGGGCGTTCCGCTTCAGCCGCCACCCAGGTAACCTCGGTGCTCTGGGATTCTTCTTGTTCTTGCCTCGCATGACGGCAAACCGTGCCGTCCTAGTGGCGCTCGTGGCCCTCTACGTAGTCTTGGGTTCGATGCACGAGGAGTACAGGCTGCGAACAGCCTACGAAGCTGCCTACGAGCGCTACCGGAGGGCGGCGCCGTTTCTGATCCCCGGTCACCCACGAGGGTAGGCACACCACGATGGATTCCGCGGCCCGCTGCATGGACATCGCCCGGATATCGGAGTGGGAAGTCACGAAGGGAGAGAGGCGTGAGCCAATTTGATCCTCGTCTATCCAAGGTGGTCACCGCGCACTCCTCGATCGTGGCCGCCCTGAACGTCATCCACTCGCTGCGAACCCGTGGCTTACGCCGTACCCTGCTCTTCGGCGCATTGGGGAACGGCATACTGACCCTGGGCGAACTCCTGGCCATTCGCGTACTGAAAGTAATACGCCATCACATCCAACCCCAGATTAGCGGTGTTCCCCTGGCCATCGCCCTTGGGTGGTACAACGTTGGCTACGGAACGTTGGTAATAGTAAACGCCGCCTTCAACGACGGGGATAAACCACGACTGAGGAAAAGCCTGGCACCCACCGTGGCACTGGCGGCAACCAGCTTGGATCTCTTGCTGGACCCCTTCGGCTTAGACTTGGGCCTCTGGGAGTGGAGCGAAGGCGGGTCGTATGCCTCTGAAGTTAGGGGACTGAACGGCAAACGTGGCATCCCGCTGCTGAACTTCGCTGGCTGGATCGCCTTGACGACCGGCGTCATGCTTGCCTACCAGCAACTCCGGCTCAGGGATGCCACCGCCGACGAGCGGACCCGAACCGCTTACCTCATCTCATTACGAGTGATCGGTCAGGCGTTGCAGGGGGCCGTGCGTTGTGTCCGGAGGACTCGTGTGGTCATCCGGTGTCGCTTTGACGGCGCCGCTCAAACCTTTCCGTCCGGTTGACGTTGGCGTGTTCCAGATCACGCCTCATGGCTTTCTGTTGCATGAGCAAGAGCAGAACTAGCGGCAGCAAGATCTGGAATGCAAGGCCGCCCAGCTGCGCCAGGTTGCTCTCTGGCGAGAAGTGGTGGGTCTGTCCCACATGAAAGATGAAGTGCGGCACCTCGAAGACCAGCCATGTTATGAGCGCGACCTGAACAAGACGCCGCTCAAGCAAGATCCCCGCCGCCAACAGCAGCACCGCCATCGCGAGGTTCAGCGCCCCGTAGTCCCTGATGAGGTGCTCATTGTAGGGACCTAAGGTGGAGACCCAAGCGCTGCCCGGCATCGGGAAGTTGTCATAGAAAGCGCGGGGGAACAGCAGGGCCCAGAGGCCGCCGGCTAGGGGGATCATCGCTACAAACAGTAGACCGATTCTGAGCCAGGTTCGCCTTAGAGTACGCCCGTTGTGTTCGGTGCTCATGCTAACCTCTTACTTCTATCTCACCGTTGGCGGATCCGTCTAGTGGACCGTTCGCTTCAAGTACTTATCCTCTTTCCGTCTCCGCTTGTCGCATCTGCGCTCGTCTGTGTCACCTGTTAGTCAGAGCTATCCTGCTCGAACACTCCCGCGCAGGATCTCCTCCCAGCGGATCTCGCCATACTTATTGTTCGGGCACGTCAATGCCCCCTCGCGGAACGCTCGCGCTGTCTTGCCCGGCAACCGAAACGCCAGGGTCCTCTTTCGCCGCCTCGTAACTTCAAAATAACTGCGCACGATATCTGCCGCCGTCCTCACCTCCGGCCCGCCTATGTCTGGAACACGTCCTGCAGGATCCGAGAGCGCCAGGTCGACCATGCGTCCGGCCACTTCCCCGGCGTCTATGGGCTGACCGGAGAACCCGTTGGGCACGACCATTACGGGCAGCTGTTCCAGGAACCGTATCGCCATCAAGATCAGATCGTAGAACTGGGTGGCTCGCAGGATGGTGTACGGTACTGGGAAGCCTTCGATGACCCGTTCCGTGTCTAGTTTGATCTGGTAGTAAGGATAGGATAAAGCGCGGTCTATGCCGACGATGGAGATGTAAACTATGTGCGAGACGCCCGCCTGTTCAGCAAAGTCGAGCAGGCGTTTTGTCCCTTCGACGTCCGTCTGGCGAGCCTTGCGAAAAGGGCTTGAGGCGCAGTGGATGATCGTCTGGGCGCCGCGGACCGTCAGATCCAACCCCTCCCCCGTACTCAGGTCTCCCCGTATTGTGCCTGGCCGGCCGCTCCGGCTTAGGACCCGCGCCTCTACGCCCGCGAAGCCCAGACGTTCGACCACTCGCTGGCCCAGCATCCCGGTCCCACCGGTGACAAGCACTTCCGACGCGCTCACTCCAAGACCTCCTCACGGTCTACTTGTCCTAGAGGCACCATAGTTCCAAGTCCTCTAGACGGCAGGACCCGTTGGATAGGCCATCGACTCCGCGCTTGCGACAGCCGCGCGCAGGACCCTTCCCTCGGCGTCGAAGGACGGATCGTAGGAAGCGATGCCGAATGCGGACACCTCAAAACGCTCACGGACCATACCTAGCGCCGCTTGGAGCTCTTCCGCGTCCGGCCCACCTTCGGCGGCGAATTCGTTGGCCTTGCCGACCTTGTTGGCATCGAGGACGTCCAGGTCCAGATGAACGTAGATTCTGCCCACCCTGGTCTTCAAGGCGTCCAGGGCCGTCGCAATTGCTCCCAGCCCCTGCTTCTCCATACCATCCGCGCCGACGACGGCAATCTCCGAAGCATCCAATCGCTCTTGCTCTGCCGGATCCACGACCCTGACCCCAGCTATCACCACGTTCTCTTCGGGCACCGCGGAGAAACCGATCACGCCCCTTGCCATCGTCTTCCAGCAGTGCCCCACGGCAATGGCCAGGCCCATCCCGTCGATGAAGCCGGTCGTGGTGGTCTCCGGCGTGTTGAACTCCCCGTGGGCGTCGAACCAGACCACGCCCAGGCCCTCGGGGCCAGCACCCGAGAGCGTTCCAACAGCGGTGTTGCAGTTGCCTGAGAGCACCAGCGGGAACTCACCATCGGCGTCGGCCCGACGTACTCGGCCCGATACCAGACATTGCAGCTCGAAGGCGGTCGCCACCTCGGCCGTGGGCTCTCTCTCGTGGGGCACAGTCGTAACGCTCGGCTTCCGCCCTCCTAACTGCAGCCCTTCGCCAAGCCCGTTTTCCAGGAGATGATTGGGACCTGCGCCCGTGCGTAGTAGAGGGTGCCCCGAGTCGTAAGGCACGGCGATTATGCGGATGTCTGGATGGTCTTCCATGCTCCCTCCCAGTTTACGGTGCGGCTCATCCGCACGACCAAAACCGGAGCCGCTCTGCAGTCCCGGAACAATGCGCCTCCAGATCTTTGGCGAACCGCTCTGCGCACAGGTTCTCCGGTGCGCTGAGTATCATACTTATTGTCTCTCGCTGACGTTCCGCTGCGCTCTGTCCTGAATGTTTCCGAACGTTTGCTCGGGTTACTGTCAACCACCGTGAGTGAGTTCCAGCGTTCACGGTGTTGTTCTGACGAGCTAGGTGCGCATCTCGAAGGTGATCTGACAGAGCGTGACCTACCGGAGGCTCGTTTGGACCCAAAGGTCGCTCCCATTCCCTCAATGACTGCGGCCGAGGGGCGCGACGCCGGTCCGTCTCGGCCAGTTGACCAGCAAGACCCCCGCCAATACCACGCCAAAGCCGGCGACGAAGACGAGCGTGAGGTGTTCCGCTAATAGCGCCGCTGCCAGCACCATCGCCACGAGCGGGTTCAAGTTGATGTACACGGCCACCTGCGTGGGCGTTAGCCGGGTCAGGGCGAACGTCCACAGGAAGAAGGCGAGCGCTCCGCCAAAAACCCCCAGGAATACGAGTAACGCCACCGTCCGCAGATCGAGCCGCGGGAGTACCCAGACTAAGCCCTCGACCAGCGCGGCCGGCAACAGGAACAAGGTGCCCAGCACCATCGCGTAGGTCGTTACGGTCAGCGCGTCGTAACGGGCGAAGGCGCGCTGGGCAAGGACTGCGTAAGCCGCGCCGCACAGCGCGGTCACGAGCATGAGGGCATCCCCGGCCAGGCCTCCCAAGCCTCCCTGCCCTCCCGCTCCGCGTTCGGCGAGCGCCAAGCCCACGCCCCCCAAAGAGAGGAAGACTCCGACTACTTGCCGAGCCGACAATCGTTCGCTGCGGGCAATTCGAGCCAACAACGCGCTCCACAAGGGTATGGTTGCCAACAGCAAGGCCCCGCGTGAGGCCTCGATCAGGCGGAGACTCGCGTTGAAGGTCACCGGGAAGACGGCGAACAAGACGATACCAAGGAGCACGAGCAGCGGCAGGTCGCGCCATTTGACGCTTAGTAGTTCTCGCCCACGGAAGATCATGAGCACGAACACTAAAAGCAACGCGGCTTCGCCGAAGCGGAGGACGGCGAGGCTCAAAGGGGGAACTTCCTGCACCACGACGCGGACGGCGACGACCGAGCTGCCGAACAGCACCGCGGCGACGAACGCTCCGGCGTTGGCGGCGAGGCGCCAGGAATTCACGGTAAGGCGGGCGGGCCGTCGAGGTACGGGCGTAGCGCGGCGTAGATGGCGAAGTTGAGCGGTGTCTCGATGCCGTGCTCGCTCCCCCGGCGCACCACCTCGCCGTTCAGGCTCTCGAGCTCCAAGCGCCGCCCACCGGCGAGGTCGCCGTAGAGCGAGCCTCGCCCCCAGGGCTCGACGGCGGCGGCCTGGGACATGGCCTGCTCTACGCAATCCGCGGGCAGGTCAATCTCGCCGGCGCGCGCGACCGCCTCCACCTCCTCCGACGTTCCCCGGAACAGGGCGCGGGTTGCCGGATCGGCCAGGATAGTCCCGATGGGCAGCCGGGCAAGGGCCGTAACGCCGCTGAAGGCGCAGATGAAGAGGAACTTCTGCCAGAGGACGACCTGGATGTCGGGGTGGACCTCCGTGGCGATCTCGGCTCCCTGCAGCGCCTCGCGCAGCCGCTCAGTTCGCGCACTCGCACCCCGACTCAGTTCGCCGAATATGATCTTCCCTGGCCCGGCCGTCTGCGCGACGACGCCAACCGCCTTGATCGCCGAGACGACGTAGGCTGCAGCGCCGATCCCCGACGAGTGCCCTGATGCCCGCGCGATACGCTCGTCGTCGTCGATGCCGTTCTGGAGCGAGAGAAGCACCGTGTCCGGGCGAACGAGCGGACGAACGCTCTCCGCGGCGGCGGCGGTGTCGTAGGTCTTGACGCAGAAGAGGATCAGGTCGACGGGACCCACCTCGCTCGGGTCGTCCGTGGCCCGCACGGGAACCGTGAACGTCCCGGCCAACGTCGACTCCACGGTAAGGCTCCGCACGCGTAGTAATTCCAAGCTAGCGCCGCGGGCGATGAAGGTGACGTCTTTCCCTGCCCGAGCCAGCAGCCCACCGAAGTAGCCGCCCGTGCCGCCGACACCTACGACCGCGATTCGCATAGCTAACCTCCTCCTGCCGTAGGTCTCCGGATCGAAACTCTTACCATCGCAGATCACTTCCTTCGCTCATCTGCCCATTACTCCCATCAGGCGGCTACCTGAGCAGGCCCAGAACGCCACTCAAGGCGAATCCGACGGAGATCGCAGGATACCCTTCAAACTGAGTGGTTTTTGCCTGCTTGACCAGTGACCGCCTCTGAGCCTCCCTGAGCGCCTCTTCGCGAGGCTGCTTACTCCAAGAATGGAAATCGCACATGAGATCCATGCTCTGTTTTTCTCCTCCGGGCTCTGCGCTCCCTCTCGGACTCCATCGCTTGCCATCACGAGGGCAGCGTACCGGGCGGGCGTTGGCCGGGTACGTAGAGAACTTTCGGTCCCCGAGTACAGTAAAGCGCAGTACATTTGAGTGCCGGAGCCCCTACCTTCCGTAAGGAGCCCAGCCTACAAACGCCTCCTCTTACGGATTAAGTGTTTCGGCGCAACAGCCTATAGGCAGCGAGCCCTGTACCAGTGAGCAAGACCAGAACTCCGACCGACACCAAAGACACGCCGCCGGTACTTGGGAGCCGGCCGCCAACAGCTGCCGAAGCGGAGCTACCGCCGCCTTCGTGGTGATGGCTCCGAGGAGCTGAAGTCCTAGTAGTAGCGGAAGCACTAGCTGACGTGGAAGCTGTGGCTGAAGGGGAAGCGCTAGCAGAAGGGGAAGCGCTAGCCGATGCGGAAGGGCTGGCCATCATGTTGCCGCTCATCGTCGATCCGTTATCTGTAGCGCTCGGTGTGGCGCTAGCCGATGCAGAAGGGCTCGCCATCATATTGTCGTCCATCATCTGCCCGTTGGGCATCATGTGCTGATGGTTCATCTGCTGAGCCATCGCGCCAGACGCGAGCACCAGCATGGCCATGAGGGCCAGTGCTGCTATGTACACAAGTCGTCTCATAAAATTCTTCTCCGTTTCGTACCTCGGGAGCCCCGAAGCGCGATGTTGACGTACACGTATGTACGCGTCGGTAGCTCATACCGTATAGTTTGAGAGCAAGGGAGCTTAGCCTCCCTCTTCAGCTCCGGCGCGCCTTACCGTGCACTCCCGCGTCGCCTGTGGGACGAACGAAGACCGTCAGGTAAAGTCCCACGAAAAGTGCCTCGACCAGCAACGAGAGTAACCCCAAAGGCTCAAGCCACTCCTCTTCAACAGGCAACCCGGGCAGACCAACGGTGCGGCTGATCACATATCCTACAAAAGCTCCTACTGAAACCAGCGCTCCCAAGGCCCAGCCCCAGCTTCGTCCCCTGTAGATGCCGATTGCCGCCAAGATCGCCCCGAAGAAGTTGGCCAGGTACAGCACCCCCGTGTAGGACCCTTCCGCCAGATCCTCGGGGAGTTGATCAGGTGTATCAGACCTACGACCACGATCAGGGAGATGCCCGCTCCCACAAGCCTGCCAGAACCGGTGGTGCCTCGGATAGACAGGGTACTCATTTTCCGCACCCACTCTCTGTAGAGCGCACATTGATGAAGTAGTCCATCTCTCTAACTCTCCTTTCGCGATGCTTTTGAGAACGTGGGGTTATACGAGTGATTTGGTTCTTTGGACTTGGTCTTTTCCTCTAGATGAGGAAAACCTGATAGTGCTGTGGGCACGCCGTGCCAGATAGACTTTGCCTTGCAACTCTCATCGTAAGCTCCGTTGTACAACACGCAGCCGTCCCCCAGGACAGGGATATGGTGGCCTCAATACCGGACCGAGGGCTCATCATCTCCCCATTCGGGCAACAGTGTCTTCGACGAAAAAGTCCTCGGGACCGATCGGGAATTTCACCTTAAGCTCCCTGTCGGGATGCCAGCCTGCCACGATGCTCGCGGCTTGTTGGATGCTCTGGGCCTGTACCGACACTCAGAACCGAGCGCTCCCGCTACGCACCTCTACAGAAACCTTTACCACTTGGCTCCCTTCATTTCCTCTTTCAAACGTGTTCATCTGAACGTCGGGTCATACGAGTAACAGATCTCTGTGGATTAGGTCCCATCAAAGACTAGCCGTGATGAAGACGAACTCCTCGAAAACAGAAGACAAATCCGATGAGCCACTTCACTCGTATAACTCCGAGTTCTGGATAGCAGCTACAAGAGGAAGAGAACATGAACCATTACATGGACCTCGACCCGTACCTGATCAGGGAGCGCAACGAGCAGATACATAGGGAGGTCAAAGCACTACAGCTCGGGAAGAGGTTGAGGAAGAGCCGCAACCCGCACGGCTTGCGGATGGCCGCCTTGGGCGAGTGGCTCAGGGCCCTCATTGGTAGAGCGAAGCTCGCCCAGCAGCCATCGCCTCAAAGTGGAGCAATGATTGGTGAAGCAGGCATCGAAGAGCGCTTCGGTAGAGCTAGTGGTTCAAGTGGGCTACGTGACGCTGCACCAGCCGTAATTCGCGACGGTACCAGGAGGTAAGGCGGCACCCAGATTCGTGTGAGCAGAGCAGTGAGGGCCTACGAGATACGAGTGAACAGGCATCTCGGTGGGTGCTGGTCGGAGTGGTGAACGGCAAAGCTGCCACCTTCTCATGTCGTCTGAACCAATCTAACGGACAGAACGGCAGACGGTGCCACACGCGAACACAGGGTTAGTGTCAAACTAGTGTCATAAGCAGTCTATGCAGCGTCGAAGGCTCGCCACTGGTATCCCGCTGTTCTACGCCGAATCGAGAGAGCCGACGAGCGGACTCAAACCGCTTTCCTGCTCATTACGGGTTAGCCGTTATGGGGTCCGCCTAGTACCGCTACGTCCGCAAAAGCCTATAATTGGACCCTGTTCGCTGTTCTTGTCCATTCCAGCAAACGGGTGATGAAAGGCGCTTTCCCGACCATAGAATTGTTGTTGTGCAGGGCTAATTCGTTGCGACCTCGAGTGAAAAAAAGTGGGTGGTTTTGAATGGCCAGTACCGATACTATCTCGTCTGATCACCCAATTCGCCGTTTATACGAGCAGATTCTCATCGCCTGGAACCAGCGAGACGCTGTTGCGATGGCGGCCCATTTCGAGACGGACGGTAACCTCATCGGATACGACGGCACCCAAGCTGGTTCGCGTGTAGCGATCGAGGATCATTTGCGTCCCATCTTCGCCGACCATCCCACTGCGGCCTACGTTGCAAAGGTGCGCGAGATCCGGATGCTGAGTCGCAATGTGGGGATCCTTCGCGCGGTTGTCGGGATGATCCCTCCGAACTCCGACGACGTCAATCCAGCAGGCAACACCATCCAGACTTTGGTGGCTGTCCAACATGCCGATGGGTGGCAGGCCACTCTCTTTCAGAGCACACCTGCCGCTTGGCACGGCCGCCCACAAGACAGTGCGGCTTTGACCGAGGAACTCCGTGACGCCATGCGCCGCGGTCTAACATGCCAATGAAGCTGGCAAAACAAGAGGATGATCGGCCCTTCTCGGAGGGTGGACGCTGGGGTACGCCTGGGCTGGGCCATCCGTTACTCATTTGGACCAGATATTCAGATGGCCTTCTTTTATCTCAAACCTCATAACAGATATTCAGGAGGTCCTCGCGCCTCCTGAAGGCACAAGGCTGGGCGTCGGATCAGGGTCAGTCAACGGGGAGTGAAGATTGTACATACCATCCTTTATCTCAAACTTCGCCTTTAACAGGACGGAGGAGAAGAACCTGAGCGCGTCGCGATTTTCGCCGAGCACTGTGCCGGTGAAAGATTCGATTCCCCGCTGTCCGGCTTCCTCAGCGAGACGACCCAGTAGAAGCCTCCCGATCCCCCTCGATTGCCACCGATCCTCCACGACGATCGCCATCTCTGCCTCGCGTGCTTCCTGCCGAGCATACATGGAATGGCCGACTATCTCGTCGCCTACGAGCGCAATGAGAGCCTCCTTGTCGTAGTGGTCCACATCAGCGAGATAGGCTAGCATCCAATCTGGCACGTGAGGCATCGGAAGGTAGAACCTCTTGTGGATGGTTTCGCGCGAGAGCCGGGAGAGCATCTCGCGAAGCTCATCTTGGTCTCCAAGCGATACGGGCCTAATTCGTACTTCGGGGTCGACCGAGGAGGCAATCCCCTTCTGAACGTCGAGCTCGAACGTCGAAAATGGAACGGGGACCGACCCCTTTGTTTGAACCATCATGCCTACTCCCTTTTCGCGATGCTTTTGAGAACGTGGGGTTATACGAGTGATTTGGTTCTTTGGACTTGGTCTTTCCCTTTAGATGAGGGAAACCTGATACAGCTGGCCTATTTTTGCAGGCTTTTACCAGAGGGAGATATCCGAGCGAACTGCCGTGCCCCTTGGCAATGTGAAGACCCGGACCGCAAGCGCCTTCGAGAGATCACGCGCGGAGCTTACGATCCAGGATACGTCGCGAGAGAAGGTGCGCTGAGGTGCGCGAAGATCAGGGCGAACTTGGCGGCCTTCGTCCTTGGAGGGCTGGAGCCTAAGATCGCAGATGTGCAATGGCTCAAACCAAAAGGTTCACCAGGTACCGTAACTCTCTGGGACGCGAGCCAGACCACCGGGCACACACTGATCGTTACGAAGGACCAGGGATGGCCTCGATGGGAAGTACTTCCGAGCCGCACGAGGGGCAGTGGAACATCCCATCAGGCAAGTGGCGCATCTCGGGGTGTCCGCACTCGCAAGTGTGCTTGCCCAAGGCGTCTGGCAGCGCGATGATCTGCTCCAGGGTCAGCAGCATCGCAGTACCCAGTATGCACCCACACGAGCCGCAGCGTGCGCCTTCGTCACCGAAGGGTTGTAGCTCACCCACCTGGCAGACGGGGCAGACAAGATAATCAGATCTGGATGACGAGGGGGAGGCTCTCATGTTCAAGTCCATCTCTCATTTTCTCAAGGGAAACCCTAGAAGCCGAGTGCGAGCGTGAGCATCAGCACAACCAAACCGAAGAAACCCATCGCCCCAAAGACGAGCAGCACAACTACCGATGTGACCGTGTCTTCTATGTGACGGAGTGGTTGCTGCATCTTCTTTCTCCTCTGTTCTTAGTCGGCGCTAGGGGTCGACTCTGTCTAGTGAAAGGTTGTACGGAAGATCTGCTCGACCGGTTTTGGCAGAGGTAGTGGAGACCTAGCAGACAAACTGCTCGCGAGCACAAGGGGAATCCAAGTAGCACTTCTCCTCGTATAAAGCTCTATACGTTCCTGGTGATTGCTACGGAGACGCAATGGGCTTCGCGACAAGAGATATTCTCAACGACAGACAAAGGAGCCCTGGTCACGAGATGACTCGGCGGGCGGATGAACCATCGGACGAGCAACTCATGACCAACCTAAATGGACCGGGAGTCGAGGCGGCCCTCTCCAAGCTCTACGATCGCTATAGCCGCACAGTCTTCGGGGTGGGCTTGAGAATCCTCGGCGACCGCTCGATGGCGGAGGAGTTAGTCCAGGAGGTCTTCCTGAAGGTGTGGCGTTCGTCGCGAACCTTCGACTCTGCCCGAGGCAGCTTCTCGACCTGGCTCTACAGGGTTACGCGCAGCGTCGCGTTGGACCTTTATCGCAAGCGTGCCCACAGGGTTAGTCCCGTATCCGATGGGGACCCTTACTTAGACAGCTCAAGGGATCCGTCGGCAGGTCCTCAAGAGGTCGTGGACGAGTCTTGGCTGTCGTGGCGGGTGTCGAGAGCTCTAGAGGTGCTCGATGCGCCGCACCGAGAGGTGATAGACCTGGCCTATTTCGGGGGGCTATCGGAACGAGAGATATCCGAGCGAACCGGCGTGCCCCTTGGCACCGTAAAGACCAGGACGGCAAGCGCTTACAAGAGCTTGCGCAAGGAGCTTACGGTCCAAGGCGCTTCACGGGAGGCCATAAGATGAAGTACGCGGAGGTCCACCCCAACCTGGCAGCTTTCGTCCTGGGCGGGCTTGAGGCCGAGGAGACAGCCGAGATTCAGCG
>Ga0126307_10002321_pt1 | contig 12827 bp, 11 predicted proteins | sample Plot28_FD_89955 | JGI IMG/M metagenome (GOLD analysis project Ga0126307, IMG submission 89955) | Serpentine soil microbial communities from UC McLaughlin Reserve, CA, USA - Plot28 | ecosystem: Environmental > Terrestrial > Soil > Grasslands | place: USA: UC McLaughlin Reserve, Lake County...
CGCCCCCGGCCGAGCCGCCCACCGTCGCGCTGCGGCCCGGTTCGCTGCGGCGGTCGGTTCGGCGCCGGGCCACGCTCGGCGCTGCGGTGCTGAGCGTGCTGGCGGTGCACGAGCTGGGCCCGGCGTTGGTCGGTCTCACCGCGGACCTGCCCCGGTGGCTGCCGCCGGCGCTCGGCGGGGCGGTGCTGATCGCGGTGGGCAGCACGTACGAGCGGCGGCTGACCGACCTGCGCCGGGCCCGTGACGCCTTCGCCCGGCTCGGCTGAGCCGGCTGCGCCGGGCCGGGCCGCAGGCGGGGGCGGCCGCCGCGGCTGCCACTGGGAGCACGGGCACGACGTGGTGGGCTTCGCTCTGCCACCCGACGGTTGCAGAGCGGAGAACGGGCAACGCGTCAGCGCGGGAAGAGCGGACCCCGGTGGACCTTGTGCTGGGCGGCCTGGGCCAGCGGCCGGACCACCAGCAGGTCGACGTTCACGTGCAGCGGGAGGCCGACGGCCAGCGCGATGCAGGCCGCGACGTCGTCGGCGGTCAGCGGCCGGTCGACACCGGCGTACACCGCGGCGGCCCGCTCGGCGTCCCCGCCGAAGCGCTTGGTCGAGAACTCGTCGGTCTGCACCATCCCGGCGGCGATCTCGACCACCCGGACCGGCACGCCGGCCAGCTCCAGCCGGAGGGTCTCGGTGAGCGCGTGCTGGCCGTGCTTGGCCGCGCTGTAGCCGCCACCGCCCTCGTAGTTGACGAACGCCGCGGTCGAGGTGATGTTGACGATGGTGCCGCCGGCGCCGGCCCGCAGCAGCGCCAGCAGGGCACGGGTCATCCGCAGCGTGCCCAGCACGTTGACGTCGAACATGGCCTGCCAGCCGGCCGGGTCCCCGTCCGCCACCGGGTCCAGCCCGACCGCGCCGCCGGCGTTGTTGACCAGCAGGTCGCACCCGTCCAGGGCGGCGGCGAGCGCGTCCACCGACGCCTGGTCGGTCACGTCCAGCCGCACCGGACGCGCCCCGGTCTCGGCGGCCAGCTCGGCCAGCCGGTCCTCCCGGCGGGCGGCGGCGACCACGGACCAGCCGCCGGCGGCCAGCCGCCGCGCCGTGGCGGCTCCGATGCCGCTGCTCGCCCCGGTCACCACCGCGATCCCTGGCAATTCCGCCTCCCGCCCAGGCCGCCCGGCCGTCTCCCGCCCAGCTGGCCCGGCCGCCTCCCGCCCAGCCCGCCCGGGCCGCCTCCCGCCCAGCCCGCCCGTCGGCTCCATCCCACCATGCCCGCCGCGGGCCGTTCGCGGGTGGGCCGCCGCCGGGGCGGGCATGATGGGCCCATGGCGTACGCGGACCCCAACACCATCGAGCGGGTGCTCCGGCACCAGGTCTGGGCGGTGGTGGGGCTGACCGCCAACCCGGCCCGGCCGGCGTACGGGGTGGGGCGGTTCCTCCAGGCGCACGGGCGCACGGTCGTGCCGGTGAACCCGAAAGGCGAGGCCGTGCACGGCGAGCCGGGTTACCGGACCCTTGCCGACATCCCGTTCCCCGTCGACGTGGTGGACGTCTTCCGCCGCTCGGAGCGGGCCGGCGGGCACGTCGACGAGGCGGTGCAGGCCGGCGCGAAGGCGGTCTGGCTGCAGCTCGGCGTCATCGACCGGGCCGCGGCCGACCGGGCCGCCGCGGCCGGCCTGGACGTGGTGATGGACCGCTGCCCGGCCATCGAGTGGCCGGCCCACGGCCCGCCGTAGGGCCACGCTGTCGCGCCCGCTCAACCCGCATGGGACCTGGCCTGCCCACCCCCGGCGCCCGCGGAGAGGTGGTCGGCGAAGGACAGGCCCGTCAACAGGTCGTACGCCTGCACGTACCGCAGCCGGGTCTGCTCCACGACCTCTTCCGGCAGCTCGGCGGCCTGGCCTTGGAGGCCCGACCGCACCAGCCAGTCCCGCACGTACTGCTTGTCGTAGGAAGGCTGCGGTCGTCCGGGTTCCCACTGATCGGCGGGCCAGAAGCGGGACGAGTCCGGGGTGAGGACCTCGTCGGCGAGGCGGATCATGCCGGCCGGGTCCACCCCGAACTCGAACTTGGTATCGGCGATGATGATCCCCCGGCTCGCTGCCATCGAGCTCGCCCGACCGAATATGTCGAGCGTGAGCCGCTCCAGCCGCGCGGCCAGGTCCGCGCCCAGGCGGTCGACGACGTCCGCCGGGCTGATGTTCTCGTCGTGCTCTCCCTGCGGGGCTTTCGTCGACGGCGTGTACATGGGCGCGGGCAGCTTGCTCCCGTCGAGGAGCCCAGGGGGCAGCGGTTGGCCGGACACCGCACCGGTGGTCCGGTAATCCTTCAGCCCGCTCCCGGTCAGGTAACCCCTCGCCACGCACTCCACCGGAAGCATGTCCAGGCGCCGGCAGAGCATCGACCGCCCGCGCAACTCCTCCGCATGCGGCTGCAACTCGGCCGGATACTCGTCCACCTCTGCGGTCAGCACATGGTTGGGCACGACATCCGCCAGCTGGTCGAACCACCACATTGACAGAGCGGTCAACACTGCACCCTTCTCCGGGATCGGAGTGGGCAGCACGACGTCGAAGGCCGAGATCCGGTCGCTGGCCACCAGAAGGATCGAGTCGGACCCCACCGCATACATTTCCCGCACCTTGCCCGACCCCAGGTGCGTCAGGCCCTGAAACAGCTGGGTCGTCAGCGGCACGGCGGCAGCATACCCGGCGGGATCGGGTACGGCTCACGGCGCTGCTCAGCAGATGCCGCGGCCGCCAGCACGCCGCACCACACAACACCCCTTGGAATAGACGGTCTAGACGTCGTCGAGCGAGATGTCGAATTGCGGAGGGCGGGCATTGTCGGCGAGGTAGCGGTCGAGCCGGGCGGCGACCCCGGAGTCGCTCGTGGCCAGCATCTGGCAGGCCGCTATCGCAGCATTCCTGAGCCCGGCCGGACCCACTCCCGCGGTCAGTACCGGGACACCTGGGGGCATGCGGAGGCACGAGTCGACGCCGTAGTCGTCGAGCGGGACGCCGATCACGACCTTTCGCATGCTCGTGGCCCCGGCGACCGCGCCGGGAAGTGCGGTGGCGAGCGCAGCTGCAGTGATGTAGACCATTGCGTCCGTCTCGGTCCGGCAGAGCCGGTGCAGGTCCTCCGCGTTGCGGTGGGCGGAGACCACGTGGATCGCGAAGTCGACCTCGGCCGCGGCGAGCACCTCCGTCATACGCGAGTCCTTGAGGACCTTCCGGTCGCTGAGGCTTCCGATCAGCACGAGTACCTTCGCCACACCGCGCTCCTAGCTTCCCGGCCGGTCGGCCTCCGCCGGCGCTGCCTCAGCTCCTTGTGCGCGCGCAGTGTAGTGGCGTCGGCTGGCACACTCGTCCCCGCGTGGGTGCGGGCCCGGTCGGCCTCGGAGGTGGTGAAGGGGCAAGTCTTCGTCTTCCTGGCCGGGGTCGGTGACTACCGCGACCGCGATCGCGAGCTGCGGTCGCGGCGGGGGCCGGTCACGGCTGACCGGAGGACAGGTACCGCGCCGCCCGGCGGGCCCGCTGCCGAATCGAGCCCGGGTCGTCGCCCAGCACCGTCACGTGCCCGAGGATGTCCCCGCTTGGGGTCTGCTTGCCGTACACGTGCACCTTGGCGGCCGGATCGGCGGCGAACAGGTGGTGCACCCGCTCGTCCAGCCCGGGCGCTCCCGGCGCCGCCTCGACGGCCAGCACGGTGGCCATCGCCACCGCCGGCGCGGCCAGCCCGGTCGCGCCGAGCGGGTAGTCCAGCACCGCCCGCAGGTGCTGCTCGAACTGCGAGGTCCGGGACCCCTCGATGGTCCAGTGCCCGCTGCTGTGCGGCCGCATGGCCAGCTCGTTGACCAGCAGGGCGCCGTCGGTGCGCTCGAAGAGCTCGACCGCGAGCAGGCCGACCACGTCGAGCTCGCGGGCCAGGGTCAGGGCGATCGCCGCCGCCCGCTCGGCGGTGTCGCCGGCCAGCCCGGGCGCCGGGGCGAGCACCTCCACGCAGGTGCCGTCGCGCTGCACCGTCTCCACCACCGGCCAGGCCGCGCCCTGCCCGTACGGCGAGCGGGCCACCAGAGCCGCCAGCTCCCGGCGCAGCGGCACGCGCTCCTCGGCCAGCAGCGGGATCCGGGCGGCGAGCAGCCGGTCCACGTCGACCGCCGAGTACGCCAGCCATACGCCCCGCCCGTCGTAGCCGCCGCGCACCGCCTTGACCACCACGGGCCAGCCGGTGTCCGCCGCCAGCCGCTCGGCGTCGGCGGCGGCCGCCACCGGTGTCCACCGGGGCACCGGCAGGCCCAGCTCGCCCAGCCGGGCGCGCATCACCTGCTTGTCCTGCGCGTGCCGCAGCGCCGTCGGGCCCGGCAGCACGCTGTGCCCGGCCGCGGCGAGCCGGCGCAGGTGCTCCGGCGGCACGTGCTCGTGGTCGAAGGTGACCACGTCGCAGCCCTTGGCGAAGCCGGCCAGGTCCTCGTACGAGGTGTGCTCGCCGAGCACCACGTCCGCGGCGACCAGCGCGGCCGCGTCGGTCGGCGAGGCGGCCAGCACCCGCAGCGACTGGCCGAGCCCGATCGCGGCCTGATGGGTCATCCGGGCCAGTTGACCGGCGCCGACCATCCCCACCACGGGCAGGCCGGTGCCGGGGTCCATGCCGGCAGGGTAGCGGCGACAGCGCCCCGACCTGCGCGGCAGCACCGCCCCGGCCCCCGGGCCGGCCGCTGTCGGCCTGCCCGCCCCACGGGGCCGGGAGCGGTGGTGGCGGGTGCGTCCGCCGGCCGGAGGCCTCCCAAAGAGCAGGCAAGCGCTCCGGCGACCGGGGGACGACCATGACGGCGTTCGGTGACGCGGTGCCGCGGGCATATATCGTCGGCGCCGTCCGACGTTCCCGGCCGATCGGAGCACGCCGCATGTCCGTCCCGGTCCCGCAGTTGGAGCTGAGTGAGTTCGACGAGCCGACCGACGGCGATCTCATCGCGGCGGTCCGGGCCGGCGACCGGGAGGCGTACGGGACCCTCTACCGCCGGCACGCCTTCGCCGCGTACAACCTGGCTCGCCAGCTGACCCGGTCCGAGGCCGAGCGGGACGACCTGGTCGCCGAGGCGTTCGCGAAGGTGCTGGACACGCTGCGGGCCGGCGGCGGCCCGGATGTCGCGTTCCGGGCGTACCTGCTGACCACGCTGCGCAACACGCTCTACGACCGGGCCCGCCGGGACCGCCGGCTGGAGCTGTCCGACGACATGAGCCGGCACGACCCGGGCGAGCCGTGGGTGGATACCGCGGTCGCCGGGCTGGAGGCGACGCTGGCCGCCCGGGCGTTCGCCCGGCTGCCGGAGCGCTGGCAGACCGTGCTCTGGCACACCGAGGTGGAGCAGGAGACGCCGGCCGAGGTCGCACCGGTGCTCGGGCTCTCGCCCAACGGGGTGGCCGCGCTCGCGTACCGGGCCCGGGAGGGGCTGCGGCAGGCCTACCTGCAGGAGCACCTGGTCGACACGGCCGGCGGGCAGTGCCGCCCCACCGTGGAGCGGCTGGGCGCCTGGGCCCGCCGCGGGCTGTCCCGGCGCGACCGCGGCCGGGTGGAGCGGCACCTGGAGTCCTGCCCGCGGTGCCGGCTGCTTGCCGGCGAGCTGGCGGATGTCAACTCCAGCCTGCGGGGGATCATCGTGCCGGCCGTGCTGGGCAGCGGGGCGCTGGCGGCCACCTACCTCAGCGCAGCGTCCGAGGCGGCAGTCGGTGGCGTGGCCGGCGCCGGTGGCATGGCCGGCGCCGGTGGCGTGGCCGGCCAGGCGGCCGGAGCGGCGGCCGGGGCCGGGGTGGCGGCCGGCGGCGCCGCGGGTGGCGCGGCCGCCGGCGGCGGCTCGCTGCTGGGCACCATGACCGGCTGGGTCGTCGGCACGCAAGTCGGCCAGGTGAGCGCGGCGGCGATCGCCGCGGTGGTGGTCGGCGGCGCGGCCGTGGTCGGCCTCCAGACCGCCTCGAGGAACGACGCCCCCGCCGCGCGGCCCGCCGCCGGCGCACCGGCCACCCCGGGTCTGCCCGGAGCGGTCGGCCCCGGGACGGGCACCGGCGGTGGCTCCCTACCGGGCCTGCCCGGCGCCTCCGGCCAGCCCGGGGAGTCCGGCGCCCCCGTGGACCCCGGCGCACCGGGCGGTTCCGGCGCGGCCGGGGCGCCGGGCGTGCCGGGCGAGATCGGCGGCGACCCGGAGACTTCCGGCAGCCCGGGCGGCGCAGACCCGTCCACCGGCGCTCCCGGCCGGGCCGGCGGCGTCCCGGCCGGCCCGCCGGACCTGGAGGTCGGTCCGCCGGGGCCGGTGCGCCCGCTGCGGCCGGGTCAGGCGGGGGAGGTCGACATCGCGATCCGCAACGCCGGCAACGGCCCGGCCGTCGACCTCACCGCCGTGGTGTCGCTGCCGGCCGGCTTCATCGTCTGGGCCGGCGGCTCGAACGACCCGGACGAGTGGTCCTGCACCGGCGCCCGCGAGGTGGCCACCTGCTCGATCACCGAGCTGCCGGCCGGCGGCACCGGCACCGTGCGGGTCAGGGTCCGGCTCGCGATGACGGCCGAGTCCGGCCCGGTCACCGGTGAGATCACCGCCGCCGGGATCGACCCGGCGCCGATCCCGGTCACGGTGGTCGACGTCGAGCCGAGCTGAGCGTCAGCCCAGCCCGAGCTCGCGCGAGATGAGCATCCGCTGCACCTCGGAGGTGCCCTCGCCGATCTCCAGGATCTTCGCGTCGCGCCAGTGCCGCGCCACCGGGAACTCGTTCATGAAGCCGTAGCCGCCGAAGATCTGGGTCGCTTCCCGGGCGTTGGTGACCGCCGCGTCCGAGGAGAAGAGCTTCGCGATCGCCGCCTCCCGCTTGAACGGCTTGCCGGCCAGCATCAGCCGGGCGGCGTCGTGGTAGGCGAGCCGGGACAGGTGCGCCCGCGCCTCCATGTCCGCGATCTTGAACTGGATGGCCTGGTACGACCCGATGGTCCGGCCGAAGGCGGCTCGCTCCTTCGCGTACTTCACCGACTCCTCGACGCACGCCTGCGCCAGCCCGGTGCCCAGCGCCGCGATCGCGATCCGGCCCTCGTCGAGGATGGACAGGAAGTTCGCGTAGCCGCGGCCGCGCTCGCCGAGCAGGTTCGCCGCCGGCACCCGGCAGTCGCTGAAGGCCAGCTCCCGGGTGTCCGAGGCGTGCCAGCCGACCTTCGAGTACTTCTTCGACGCCGAGAAGCCGGCCCGCGGCACCGGCACCAGGATCGCCGAGATCTCCTTCTTCCCGCCGGCCAGCTCCCCGGTCACCGCCGTCACGGTGACCAGCCGGGTCAGCTCGGTGCCCGAGTTGGTGATGAAGGCCTTGGTGCCGTTGATCACCCACTCGCCGTCGGAGAGCCGGGCCGTGGTGCGGGTGGCCCCGGCGTCCGAGCCGCCGCCGGGTTCGGTCAGCCCGAAGGCGCCCAGCACTTCCCCCGAGCACAGCGGCGGCAGCCACTCCCGCTTCTGCTCCTCGGTGCCGAAGCGGTAGACCGGCATGGCGCCGAGCGAGACGCCGGCCTCCAGGGTGATCGCCACCGACGAGTCGGCCCGGGCCAGCTCCTCGATGGCCAGGCAGAGCGTGAAGTAGTCGCCGCCCATGCCGCCGTACTCCTCGGGGAACGGCAGGCCGAACAGGCCCATCTCGGCCATCTGCTTGACGACCGGGTACGGGAACTCGGCGCGCTCGTCGTACTCGAAAGCCGCCGGCGCGACGACCGTCCGGGCGAAGTCGGCGACAGTGCGGCGGAAGGCTTCCTGCTCTGGGTCGAGACGGGAGTCGAGCCGGGGGTCGGGCATGTCCCGATGGTGTCATCCGGGTGCGGCGCTCGGCACCCCCGGGCGGCCGGGCCGGACCCGGCGTCCGGACATCCCGGATGCGCCACGTAAACTCCCCCGGTGCGCCTGCTCGATCGACTCAGCACGCCCTGGCACGTGCTCGCGAAGGAGATCTCCGCCTTCGGGGTGGTCGGCGTCGTCAACCTGTTCGTCGACGTCGGCCTGTTCAACCTGCTGCACTTCCGGATCGGCCTGGGCCCGACCACGTCCAACGTGCTGTCCGCCGGGGTCGCGACCACGATCTCCTACTTCGCGAACCGGCACTGGTCGTTCTCCCATCGGGCGCGGACCGGCCTGCGCCGGGAGTACTCGCTGTTCATCCTCATCAACCTGCTCGCGCTGGGGATCTCCAGCGTGGTGATCGCGTTCACCTACTACGTGGTGAGCGCGACCGACCCGGTCGCGCTCAACGTCGCGAAGGTGGTCGGCATCGGGATCGGGACGATCTTCCGCTTCTGGTCCTACAAGCGGTACGTGTTCCCGCCGCACCAGGACACAGCCCCCGCTGCGGAGCGCCGCGCCGCGGCCTAGCTAGTCGTCGGAGTCGTCTTCGCCCCGCCGATCACCACCGTCGGTCTTGGTGCCGACGACCTTGAAGTCGTGGTCGATGGCCACGTCGACCTGCCGGCCGTCGTCGAGGGTCACCTCGACCTCGTAGTAGGCCTCCTCGTCGCCGACCTCGGTCTCGGTGACACGCCCGCCGCCGGTCGCCGCGAGCGCCGCCGCACTCGCCTTCACGAGCGCGTCGCCGGTGATGGGGGTCTCCGAGTCGAAGCCGCCGGCCGCGGCCGAGACGCCGGCCCCGACGGCGACCAGCGCCGCGGCGACGGCTCCGGTGGCCACGTACTTGGTCTTGCGCTTCATTCTGCTCCACTCTGTGCCGGCCCGCCGTTCCCGCCGGCCCACCATCCCATCCGGCCGCTGACCAGAGCCTGAACCCCCTGGTGCCCCGCACTAGCCGCGGGGCAGTCTGACCTCGATGCGGGCTCCCCCGCCGGCGGCGTCCCCGACCGCCACGGTGCCGCCGTGCGCGGCGACGACCTCGGCAACGATCGCCAGCCCCAGCCCGCTGCCACCGGCATCGCGCGTGCGCGCGTCGTCCAGCCGGACGAAGCGCTCCAGTACGCGCTCCCGCTGGTCCGGCGGGATCCCGGGCCCGTCGTCCTCGACCGCCAGCAGCACCTCGCCGTCGACCTCGGCCAGGGCGAAGCTGACCTGGCTGCGCGCGTGCCGGGCGGCGTTGTCTACCAGGTTGCGCAGCACCCGTCGCAACGCACCGGCATCGCCGGTCACCCGCCCGGCGGAGACCGCGCTCGCGTCGACCCGGCGCGCACCGGGTCCGGCCCGCAGTCGCCGCGCCTCGTCGAGGACGAGGTCGTCCAGGTCCACCGGCCGGCGGCTCAGCCGCAGCGAGTCCTCGTCGACCCGGGCCAGCAGCAGCAGGTCCTCCACCAGGTTCTGCAGGCGGACACTCTCCGCCAGCACGGTGGCGGCGAGTTCGGGCGTGCTGCTGAGGTCCGGGTGCGCCAAGGCGACCTCCGCGTGCTGGCGCAGCGCGGCCACCGGCGACCGCAGCTCGTGCGACGCGTCGGAGACCAGCCGCCGCTCCCGGGTCTGGGCGAGCTGGAGCCGCTCCAGCATCCGGTTCATGGTCCGGCCGAGCCGGGCGACCTCGTCGGTGCCGCCGGTGTCCGGGACCCGGCGGCTCAGGTCCGCGGCCGAGATCGCGTCGACCTCGGCCCGGATCGCCTCGGCCGGGGCCAGCGTGTGCCCGACGACCAGCCAGGTCGTCGTGCCGACCACGGCGAGCAGCACGGGCAGGCCGGCCGCCAGCAGTGCGGTGACGATGCCGCTGGACCGGCCGACCGGCTCCACCGAGCGGGCCACCAGGACCGTGTAGCGCTCGCCGCCCGCGGTCGCGCCGACGGCGACGGCCAGGTACGGGTCGTCGTCGACCGGGACGGTGACCTCGGCGGACTCGCCCGGACGCAGGGTGGCGACCGGCGCTGCGCCGGCGGCGTCCCGACTCGCGGCGACCACGGCGCCCCCGGCGTCGACGACCTGGACCAGCGTGTCCTCGGCGGCACCGATCGCCAGATCGCCCGGGCCGGTCCCCGCCGCGAGCACGCCGGCGATGTCCTGGGCCCGCACCCGCGCCGCGGCGGCGACCTCCCGGGTCAGCTCGGCGCGCAGCACCGCAACCAGGGCGATCGCGCCAACCGCCATGGCGACGCCCACGATGAGCAGCGCGGCCGCGGTGGTGCGCACCCGGATCGTCCCGGAGGCCCGCCGCAACCGCGTCCGGACGGACGCCGGGTCCGGCCGGCGGTCAGCCGCCATCGGCGGCCAGGCGGTAGCCGGCGCCGCGGACCGTCTCGATCGCCGCCCGCCCGTACGGCCGGTCGAGCTTGCCGCGCAGGCGCCGGACGTACACCTCGACGAGGTTCGGGTCGCCCTCGAAGTCCGAGTCCCACACGTGGTCGAGGATGTCGCGCTTCGATACCACCTCGCCACGGCACCGCAGCAGGTAGTCCAGCACCGCGAGCTCGCGAGCCGTCAGCGGGACCTCGTCCTCGCCCCGCCAGACCCGCCGGGAAGCCGGGTCGAGCCGCAGGTCGCCGGCGACGAGGACCGTGGGCCGCTCCCGGGCGCCGCGGCGCATCAGCGCCCGCAGCCGAGCCACCAGCACCCCGTAAGAGAACGGCTTGGTCAGGTAGTCGTCCGCGCCGGTGTCCAGGACATCGACCTCGTCCCGCTCGCCGTCGCGGGCGGTCAGCACCAGCACCGGCGTCCAGATCTGCTCCTCGCGCAGCGTCGCGCAGAGCTGGCGGCCGCCGAGGCCGGGCAGCATCAGGTCGAGCACGATCGCGTCGTACGGCTGCTCCCGGGCCAGCCACAGGCCGTCGATGCCGTCGAAGGCCAGGTCGACGGCGAAGCCCTCGGCCTGCAGGCCGGCCCGCAGCCCGGCCGCGAGCCGGCGCTCGTCCTCGACCACCAGCACGCGCATGACCGCCCTCCTCGACCGATCCTGCTCCCTGCCCCCTGACCCCAGGCTGAACCGCTCCGGACCGATCGGCTGGACACGCCCTAATGCTCGGCCGCCGCCCGCCCGGCCGCGCCCGGGACCGCGAACCGCAGGTAGAGGGACGGCACGATCAGGAGGTTGAGCAGCGTCGAGGTGACCAGCCCGCCGAGGATCACCACGGCCATCGGGTGCTCGATCTCGTTACCGGGGATCGTGCCGGCGACCACCAGCGGGAGCAGCGCGAGGCCGGTCGCGAGCGACGTCATGAGGATCGGCGACAGCCGTTCCCTGGCGCCGCGCAGCACCAGCGCCGGACCGAACGGCTCCCCCTCCTCCCGTTCCAGGTGCTGAAAGTGGTTGATCATGAGAATGCCGTTGCGGGCCGCGAGCCCGAGCACGGTGAGGAAACCGACCAGCGAGCCCAGCGACAGGATGCCGCCGCCGGCGTAGGCGGCCAGCAGGCCACCGACCAGCGCCATCGGCAGGGTGATGACGACCAGGAACGCGAGCCGCCAGGTCCCGAAGGCCGCCTGCAGGAGCAGCACGATCCCGAGGAAGGCGAAGACCGAGAAGAACAGCAGGCGGCTCTGCGCGGCCTGGCGCTCCTCGTACTCCCCGAGGACCGCGGTGGTGTAGCCGCGCGGGAAGCTGATCCCGTCCACGGCGTCCCCGACGTCGTTCGCCACCGAGCCGAGGTCGCGGCCGGCGACGTTGAGCTTCACGTCGATGCGGCGCGAGTTGTCCTCCCGGAGGACCACGTTCGGCGTGCCGACCATCTTGACCTCGGCCACGTCGGACAGCCGCACCCGGGTGCCGTTCGGCGCGTCCAGCAGCAGCTTGTTGACCGCGTCGATGCTGTTGCGCGTCTGCGGTGTGCTCCAGACGTGCACCTCGGTGTTCTTGCCCTTCTGCCAGATGTCCCCGGCCTCCTCGCTGCCGATGAACACGCTGGCGGCGCGGCGGACGTCGCCCGGCTTGATGCCGTACCGGGCGGCCTCGGCGAGCTTCACCTCCACCGACAGCTGCGGGATCTCCACCTGGAGGTCGACCTTGACGTCAGTGGCGCCCGGGATGGCGGCGACGGCCTTGCGGACCTCCTCCGCCTTGGCGCGCAGCACCGGGAAGTCGTCGCCGGTGATGCGGACGACGATGGCCTCGCTGGTGCCGGTCAGCACCTCTTTGGTGCGCTCCTTCAGGTAGGTCTGCACGTCCCGCTGCAGGCCGGGATAGCCGTCGACGGCCTTCTGAACGGCGGCCACCGTCCTGTCGTAGTCCACCGACTCCTCGATGCTGATCCAGTTCTCCACGAAGTTGATGCCCACCGGCTCGTCGGCCAGCGTGCCCTGGCCGACGTGCGCACCGAAGTTGCGGACGCCGGGGATCTTCCGCAGCTCGTCGCTGGCCTGCTGGGTGATCCGCATCATCTCGGCGTGCGACGTCCCGGGCCGGCCGACCCAGTGCATGAGGAAGTCGCGCTCCTTGAACTTGGGGAACAGCGACTGGCCCAGGAACGGCACCACCAGCAGGCCTGCGACCACGAGCACCCCGGCCACCGCGTACGCCCCGCGCGGCCGGCCGACGATCCGGGCCAGCAGGGCGGTGTAGCCGCGCTGCAGCCAGCGCACCGCCGGGGACTCGCGCCGCTCCAGCTTCGAGCGGGACAGCAGGATGAGCGCGAGCGCCGGCGTCACCGTCAGCGCGACCAGCAGCGACGCCAGGATCGCCAGCCCGTACGCGAACGCCAGCGGCCGGAAGAACGACCCGGTCAGCCCGCCGAGGAACAGGATCGGCACGGTCGACACGATGATGATCATCGTCGCGTGGATGATGGGCCCGCGGACCTCGAGGGACGCGTCCAGCACGATCCGCGCGGTCGACCTGGTGCTGCCCTCGCGCCGGTGCTGGCGCAGCCGCCGGACGATGTTCTCGATGTCGATGATCGCGTCGTCGACGA
>Ga0126307_10002322_pt1 | contig 12825 bp, 15 predicted proteins | sample Plot28_FD_89955 | JGI IMG/M metagenome (GOLD analysis project Ga0126307, IMG submission 89955) | Serpentine soil microbial communities from UC McLaughlin Reserve, CA, USA - Plot28 | ecosystem: Environmental > Terrestrial > Soil > Grasslands | place: USA: UC McLaughlin Reserve, Lake County...
GACCCGCGCCGTCAGCGGCCCGCTCGCGCGCAGCGCGCGCCCGGAGCCCGCAAGCGAGTCGAACCCGCCGAGCCGAACGGTGAGCTTTCGCGTCGCGGGCAGGGCCGAGTAGGTGCGGAGCTTTCCGCGCCATGGGCTCGGAGCGAGCGATACGGGCGCGAAGTCGGCCGGCGTGCCGATCAGGTAGCGGGTGAACCACTTCGAGCTCAGCGACGCCACCTCGGCGATGTCGGGCCCGGGAAAGGTCGAAGGTTCGTGGCCGAAGCCACCCACGTAGAGGCGCTTCGGGCCTTTCAGCAGCCGGTAGCCGGCCCGCGCCTGGGCGATGTCGAAGGCGAAGTCACGGCGGCCCTGGAACATGAAGACGGGTGTCTTCACCTTCCCCAGCTGTGAGCGACTCGAGCGCGCGTCGGCCCAGGCGCGGAGGGCGCCGAGGTTCGTGCTGGCGATGGCGTCTTGGCGGATCGCCTGCACCGAAGGGTCGAAGCGGTTCTGCGGGACGGAACTGAGGAAGTTGAAAACGGCGCCCGACTTGCTCAGGCGCTGTGGAGCGAGAGCGCTGAAAAGATCGGTCCAGGTCTGGACGGTCACGGCTGCCGCCCAGGGCACGCCATCGACGAGCGAGCGAAGGACGGCGCCGCCGCCGAGCGAGAGCCCCCACGCGCCGATGCGGCTGCGGTTGATCTCTGGCCGTGCGGCGAGCCAGTTGAAGACGGCCTTCACGTCGGCTATCTCGCGCGGCCCGTCGATCGAGACGAGGCCGCCCGATTCTCCATGGCCGCGGGCGTCGAGCGTGAGCACCGCGAAGGGGTCGGAGAAGGCCTGAGCCAGGAAGGCCAGATCCTGGCGCCTGCCGCCGAGGCCGTGGAAGACGATGATCGCGGGGTGACCGGCCGGGGGTGGCGCGGCGCTAGGCTCGTAGAGGGTGCCCGCGAGGTCGACGCCGTCGTCCATGCGTAGCGAGAGCTCCTGTTCCGTGTAGGCGGAGGCGCGGCCGGCTGCGACCAGCGCGAACAGACACGCGAAAACCACTGGAAAGACCCGGCCACCCAAGGACGGAAGCGTAGAGCAACCCCAGGGCTTTCTACAATCGGGCCGTGGACTCCAGGCCGGTCGGTGTCTTCGACTCGGGCGTGGGCGGCCTGACCGTCCTGCACGAGTGTCTCGTAACGATGCCTCACGAGGACTTCGTCTACCTAGGCGACCACGCGCGGCTGCCGTACGGGCCGCGCCCGCTCGAGGAGGTGAGCCGCTTCGCGCGGGAGATCGCCGCCTACCTCGAGGGTCAGGGCGTGAAGCTGCTGCTCGTCGCCTGCAACACAGCGACCTCCGCGGCGTTGCCGCAGCTCCAGGAGGAGCTGGCCGTGCCGGTCGTGGGCGTGATCACCCCCGAAGCTCACGCAGCGGTGCAGGCGACGCGCAATCGGCGGATTGGCCTGATGGCGACCGAGGCCACGGTTCAGGCGGGCCGGTACGCGCAGCTCGTGCGGGCGCTCGACGCGGGAGCAGAGCTCATCCCGGTGGCGTGCCCGCGGCTCGTCCCGCTGATCGAGAGCGACGAGCCGTTCGGAGCCGAGACGACCGAGGCCGTCCGTGAGTACGCGGCGGTGCTGAGGGCCTCCGAGGTGGACACGGTCATCCTCGGCTGCACGCACTACCCGCTGATCAGGCCCGTCTTCCAGCGGGTCTTCGGCCGTGGCGTCACGCTCGTCTTCTCCGCGGAGGAGACCGCGCGTGAGGTGTCCGAGACGCTCTCGCGCAAACGGATCGAGAACGGCGAAGGCCGCGAGGGTTCGTACCGCTTCCTGACCACCGGAGAGCCTGCGCTCTTCCGCGCTCTCGGCGAGCGCTTCCTACAGCTGCCGCTGGGCGAGGTCGAGCACGTCGCGGTCGCCGACCTCGAGGCGGCGCCCGCATGAGCCGTCACGACGCGCGCCGGGTCGACCAGCTGCGCCCGCTCGAGCTCGTGGTCGACTACCTCGAGCAGCCGCTCGGCTCGGTGCTCTACACGCAAGGGAAGACGCGCGTGTTGTGCACCGCCTCGCTGGACGAGCAGATCCCGCGCTGGCTGCGCGGCGCGGGCCGCGGCTGGCTGACGGCGGAGTACTCGCTCCTGCCGGCCTCGACCGGCGAGCGGACGCAGCGCGAAGCGAGCGCGGGCAAGCAGAAGGGGCGCACCGTCGAGATCCAGCGGCTGATCGGCCGGGCGCTGCGCGCCGTCACCGACCTGGAGGCGCTCGGCGAGCGCACCCTCTGGGTGGACTGCGACGTGCTCCAGGCCGACGGCGGCACCCGCTGTGCGGCGATCTCCGGCGCCTACGTCGCGGCCGCTCGCGCGCTCGGAAAGGCGGGGCTCTCTCGTGCGTTGACCGACTCCGTCGCGGCGGTGTCGATCGGCATCGTCGACGGTGAGCCTCTACTCGACCTCGACTACGAGGAGGACTCGGGCGCGGAGGTAGACGTCAACGTCGTCCGGACCGGCGCCGGACTACTCGTGGAGGTGCAGGCGACCGCGGAACGAGCGCCGTTCGGCCGAGACGATCTCGACGCCATGCTCGATCTCGCCGAATCCGGGATCAGCACGATTCGAGAGGCGCAGGAGGCCGCCCTCGATGCTGCTCCTTAGCGTCCCCTCGCTCAGCTGGGAGGAGACTCTGCTGCGGTTGGTGATCGCGGCGGTGCTCGGCGGTGCGGTCGGGCTAGAGCGTGAGCTGCGCGAGCGGGAGGCCGGCTTCCGGACGCACATGCTCGTCTCGGTCGGCTCGGCGCTGTTCACCATCGCCTCGGCATACGGTTTTCGCGAGTTCCTCACCTCGGGCGACAACGTCATCCGGGCCGACCCGACGAGGATCGCCGCCCAGATCGTGACCGGGATCGGCTTCCTCGGCGCCGGCGCGATCATCCGGCAGGGCCTGTCGGTACGCGGACTCACGACGGCAGCGACGCTCTGGGTGGTTGCGGCGATCGGCCTGACGAGCGGCGCGGGCTACTACTCGGCCGCCGTGATCACGACGCTGGTGGCGCTCATCTCGCTCTGGCCGCTGCGGATCGCGGCGCACCTCGTGATCACCCGCTTCCGGCCGGAGTCGGGTCGGTTGCTGGTTCAGCTACCTCTCGGCGAGAGCCCGGGGCCGCTGGTCACGGCCGTCGAGCAGCTCGGCGCCAGGCTGCACGCGCTCGAGATCAGCCAGGAAGCCGACCGCCGGAACGTGCTGCTCGATCTCGAGCTTACGAATGGGGCGGAGGCGACCCAGGTGGTCGCCAAGCTCGCGGACGTCGAGCACGTGCTGGGGGCCCGCTGGACCGACTGAACGTACGGCTCTGCTCGCAGAACCCGAACAAGCTGCGCGAGCTGGCCGCGCTCCTGCCGCACTGGGACCTCGAGCTGCTGGGCGCCGAGGGGTATCCGGAGGAGGGGAGCGACAGCTACTACGAGAACGCGCGCGGCAAGGCGCTTTTCGGCCGGGAGGTCGGGCCGGCCGAGGCCTGGATGCTCGGTGAGGACTCGGGGCTCGAGGTCGAGGCGCTGCGCGGAGCGCCCGGGATCCGCTCGGCCCGCTATGCGCCGGAGGGCGGGGAGGCAAACGCGAAGCTGCTCGGCGAGCTGCGCGGAGTCGAGGGGGAGGCGCGGCAGGCCCGCTACGTCTGCGAGCTCGTCCTCCTCGGCCCAAAGGAGCAAGAGCTCCGCGGGACGGGGATCTTCGAGGGGCGGATCGCCGAGGAGGCGCGCGGCACCGAGGGGTTCGGCTACGACCCGGTGTTCATCCCGGACGGCGAGGAGCAGACGGTGGCCGAGCTCGGCGACGACTGGAAGTCCCGCAACTCGCATCGAGCCAGAGCCGCCAGGGCTCTTCAAGCCGTGTCCCGGTGACAGTCACAGTGACTGTCACTGTTCAAGCCAGGCCAGGGGCTTCCTCGAGCTCCGCGGTGCGCCGGCGCTCCATCAGCCACCAGTTCACCTCGGCGCCGAAGACGATCGCGTTCGCCATCACGTAGAGCCAGACGAGCAGCAGCGCCGGCCCGCCGAACGCCTTCAGCGCAACCACGTTGTTCGAGAAGCGCACGTAGATCGGCAGCACCTGGAAGCTTGTCTCCAGCAGCACCGCGGCCACGACGGCGCCCGGGAGCACGTCGCGGAACGAGTGCTCGACGTTCGTCAGCAGGTAGTAGACCGCGACGAGGAAGACGAACACCGCGAGCAGCGAAACGCCGACGGAGAGCCCGTAGGCGACGTAGACGTTCTTCGCGAACCCGTCCGCGTAGCGCTTGAGCAGGTCGTAGCCGAACGACCCGATCAGCAACCCCACGAAGAGCGTCACGAGCGAGAGGAGCATCAGCCCCACCGCCAGCAGCTTCCCGCGCAGAAACGACCGGTTCGGCTTCCCGTAGACGATGTTGAACGCGGACTCGAGCACGCTGAAGAGGGAGAGGGACGTCCAGAGCAGCGCCGCGCCGCCGATGATCCCGAGCGCCGTCGCGTGCTTCTGGATCTCGCGAACCGTGTGGACAATGCTCGAGATCGAGCTGCCCGGGAACGCGCGCTTCAATTCGGTGACCAGGTAGCTCGATTCGTCGGGCCGCCCGGCCAGAGACAGGAGTGAGATCGTCAGGAAGAGCAGCGGCACGAACGAGAGCAGCGCGAAGTAGGCGATCATCGCGGCCAAGTGCGGTCCGCGGTCCTCGTAGAACTTCCCAATCGCCTTGGGCATGCGGAGCATGAGCCGGAGTATGGGCTGTGTTAGCGTCAGAGACGTGGCACAGACAGCCCAAGCACTGGCCGACCTGACCGAGATCTCGAGCCAGATCCAAAGCGCAGTCGCGTTCGACCGCGAGGGAACCGTCGTAGCCTCGACGGTGGACGACGAGCAGGCCGGTCGGCTTGCCTCGATCGCCCTCGAGTTGCTCAAGACGGCCGAGGAGCACGGCGCCGCCGGCAAGGAGCTCGCGCAGCTCGACGTCGCCCTTCAGGACGGCAGCGTCTTCGTCGTCCGCGACGGCGACCGCCTGATCGTCGCGACGACGACTCCGGAGCCGACAGCCGGCCTCGTGTTCTACGACCTCAAGAGCGCGCTGCGCGGCCTGGCCGAGCCGGAGACGCCAAAGCCGAAACCGAGGCGGACGCCCGCCAAGCGCGCAGCTCCGAGAAAGAAGAAGGATGCGGGGTCGTAACTTTCTAACCGGGTTCCTGCTCGCCGCCGGCTCGGCCGTGGGCACCGTCCTTTACCGCCGACGCGCCGCGCGGCGGCGGGAGCGCGTCCAGCTCTACTTCGGTGACGGCTCGATGATCTCGCTGACCGAGGGCTCACCCGAAGCGGAGCGCTTGCTCGGTCACGCGCGCAAGCTGCTCGCGGCCGCGCGCTCCTAGTGGAACGCGAGGAGCTCGGCGCCGCCCTGCGCGAGCACGCCTACCTCGAAGGTGACTTCGTTCTGCGCTCGGGGCGACGGTCGCGCTACTACCTCGACAAGTACCGCTTCGAGACGCGGCCGGACCTGCTGGGCCCGCTCGGCGAGCTGCTCGCCGAGGCCGTGCGCGAGTTCGAGCCTGAAGCCTCGCGCCTCGCCGGGCCGGAGCTCGGAGCGGTCGCCCTCGCCACGGCGGCCTCGCTCTCGGCCGGCCTACCCTTCCTGATCGTGCGCAAGGAGCCCAAGGAATACGGCACCGCCAACCGGCTCGAGGGCGTGTCCGAGGAAGGCGAGCTCGTCTGCCTCATCGAGGACGTCGTCACCTCCGGTGGCGCTGCGGTCGAGGCGATCGAGGCGCTAAGGCAGGCGGGGTTGCGCGTCGGGACGGCCGTGTGCGTGGTGGACAGGGAAGAGGGCGGCGCCGACGAACTAGCCCGGGTGGGAGTGCGGTTGCGGCCGCTGTTCCGAGCCTCCGAGTTGCTCTCCGAGGTAAAAAGTGCAGCAAAACCGCATGGTTGAGCGGAAAGCGTATCCCTGTTAGGGTTTTTGACCCGGGTCACAACCCAAAAGCAACCGGGAGGAGAGGAGCGATTGTGACGAAGCAAGAGTTCGTTGATCGCGTAGCTCAGAGGTCGAACATGTCGAGGCGTGAGGCCTCCGACGCGGTCGACGCAGTGCTCGATTCGATCACCGAGACGTTGCGCCAGCACGGCGAGGTGAACTTCACCGGCTTCGGGAAGTTCTCGACGCAGCACCGCAAGGAGCGGCAGGGCGTCAACCCGCGCAACCCGAGCCAGAAGGTGACGATCCCGGCTGCGACCGTGCCGAAGTTCTCGGCCGGCAGCACGCTGAAGCAGGCCGTGAAAGGCGGCGGCGGAGGCGGCGGCGGCAACGGCGGTGGCGGCGGAGGAGGCTTCTAGCCGCGAGCCCTTTCAAGGTTTGAGCCAGAGGGCCGTGCGAGCGGCCCTCTGGCGTTGTTGGGGGCCGAATCCATCGCTAGCCTCTCTCGCGTGAGCGCTGAGCCGGCCCTCGCTTCGACTGCGCTGTTTCCCGACCGGCTGGCGGAGGCGGTCGAGCGGAAGCGCTCCCAGCTCGTCGTCGGGCTCGATCCGCGCGCCGACCTGCTTCCGGTCGAGCTGGCTGGAGACGCGCACGTCTCGCGACCTGCGGCGGCCGATGCGTGCGCGCGCTTCTGCTGCGGGATCGTGGACGCCGTCGCGCCGCACGTCGTCGGCGTCAAGCCGCAGCTCGCGTTCTTCGAGGTGCTCGGCGCCGACGGCATTCGGGCTTTCGAGGACGTCTGCGCCTACGCGCGCTCGGCCGGGCTGATCGTGCTGGCCGACGGCAAGCGTGCCGACATCGGCTCGACCTCGCGCGCGTACGCCTCCGCCTACCTCGAGCCTCACGGCGAGCGCTCGGCGCTCGCGGATGCGCTGACCGTCAACCCGTATTTGGGGCGGGACTCGCTCGAGCCGTTCCTCGCCGCGTGCAGGCGGGGCGGCGCCGGCATCTTCTGCATAGTCAAGACCTCCAACGAGGGCGGCGCCGACGTTCAGGACCTCGTCCTCTCCGACGGCCGGCCGCTCTGGCAGCACGTGGCGCGGCTCGTCCACGAGCTCGGCGAGGAGCTGGTCGGCAAGCGTGGCCTCTCGAGCGTCGGCGCCGTCGTGGGCGCGACCCATCCCCGCGCCGTCGGAGAGGCGCGGCGACTGCTGCCGAAGTCGATCCTGCTCCTACCCGGAGTCGGCGCGCAGGGAGCCACCCCGGCCGACATCGCCCGAGCATTCACGAGCGGCCCGGCAAGCGCGCTGGTCAACGCCTCCCGCAGCGTCATCTACGCCTTCCGCAACGGCCAGGAGGACTGGCGAACGGCGGCGGCCCTGGAGGCGGCGAGGCTGCGCCGCGAGGTCTGGGCCGTCTCGGGCTGGTAAAGCCTTGGCGCGGGGCTGGCGGGGGGAGGTCAAGCGCTACGGCGCGCCGGCGGCGTTTCTCGCCGCAGTGACGATCGCGGTGCTGCTCGTGCGTTCCGCGCTGCAGACGAACGCCTCGCCGGGCACGACCTCGATCGCGACCACCCAGTCCACGCCTAGCACGAATAGAGCGACCACGACGACGATCGCCAAGCAGAAGCAGTTCTACCGCCTGCACAGCGGCGAGACCCTCAGCGACGTGGCAATCCGCTTCAGCACCACCGTCGAGGACCTGCTCGCCCTCAACCCGGGGATCGAGCCGACGAACCTGAACGTTGGCCAGCGGATCCGCGTGCGCTGAGTCATGAGTAGACTCGCCGACCCGTGAAGCGCCGACTGCTCGTCGCCGCCGCGGCTCTCGCGCTCGCGGCCCCGGTTCTGGGGGCTCCGCCGCAGGTAACCGGACGCTCCTACGTCGTGGAGAACGGCGTCACCGGCGAGATCCTGCTCGCCCGCAACGCCCGCGAACGCGTTCCGATCGCCAGCATCACAAAGCTGATGACGGTTCTGTTGACGCTCGAGCACGCCCGGCCGAGCGACACCGTACTCATCAGCCCGTTCGCCGCAGGGGTGGGCGAGTCGAGCGCTGGGCTCAGGCCGGGCGAGCGGCTGACGGTGCGCGAGCTGCTCGAGGCCGCGCTCATCCAGAGCGCGAACGATGCGGCCGACGCGCTCGCGATCTACATCGGCCACGGGAGCGAGTCGCGCTTCGTGGCGATGATGAACGCGCGGGCACGCAAGCTCGGCCTCCGAGACACGCACTTCGTCCGCCCCGACGGGCTCGACGCGGCCGGCCACGTCTCGAGCGCGCGGGACGCGACGCTGCTCGCGCGCCTGCTCATGCACCGCCCGGTCGTGCGCCAGATCGTGCGCCGGCGCGGCGCCACCATCTCGGGCGGCCGCAGCCTCCGCACCTGGAACGACCTGCTCTACAGCTACCCCGGAATCTTCGGCGTCAAGACGGGCCACACGTCATCGGCGGGCTGGTCGCAGGTCGCCGCGGCGCGCCGGCGGGGCGTGACGGTCTACGCGACGCTGCTCGGAAGCCCGGATCGGGACACGCGCAACGTCGACCTCGCTGAGCTGCTCGACTGGGGCTTCTCGCGCTACCGGCCGGCCGCGGTGGTCGTGGCGGGCCGGGCCTACGCGCGGGCTGAGCTGGCCTACGGCCGTAAGCCGCTGGCACTCGTCGCCGCCCGGACCATGATGCCGACCGTTCGCGTCGACCATCCGCTCACGCGGCGGGTGGTGGCCGCCAGCGCCGTCGAGCTGCCAGTGCGGCGGGGCCGGACGCTCGGCGAGATCCGGGTCTACCAGCGAGGACGCCTGATCGGTGTCACCAAGCTCGTCGCCGCGCGCTCTGTCTCGCGCCCGGGCTTTCCCGGCCGCGCCGGGTGGTACGCGGGACGTACCCTGCACCACATGGCCGGGTGGTTTACGTGAGCCTCCCAGCAACATCGGGCGGCCGCCGGCGGGCTGCAAAGCGGCGCCATGCGGCGTCCTCAGTCGTCCCTGTGCTACGAGCACAGGGACTCCCTGCGTCCTTGCCTGGCTTGCTTTTCGCCGGCCGGCAGCGCGTCGATGTCACTGGAAGGCTCACGTGATCGTCACGGTCACCATGAACGCGGCGATCGATCGCACCCTGACCGTGCCGAACTTCCAGCGCGGGCAGCGACACCGCGCAAGCCAGGGACTCACGCTCGCAGGCGGCAAGGGGATCAACATCGCGCGGGCCTTGAAGAGCCTCGGCGTGCCCGTCGTCGCCACCGGCCTGGCGGGGGGGCGCACCGGTACACGCGTCGTCGAGGAGCTGACGAGCGAGGCGATCCTGAACGACTTCGTCCGGATCGACGACGAGTCGCGTACGTCCACGGCGATCGTCGACCCGACCGGGGCGAGCTACACGGAGGTCAACGAGTGGGGGCCCCAGGTGCAGCCGGAGGAGCTGGAGATCCTGCTCGAGAAGCTGGCCTACCTCTCCCGGGGTGCGGACTACGTCGTCTTCGCCGGCTCGCTGCCGCGCGGCATCGATAACGACTTCTACGCCGAGGCCGTGCGCGAGCTCAACCGGCGGGGTGCGCAGACGGTGCTCGACTGCGAAGGGGAGCCGCTCCGCCTTGGCGTGCAGGCCGAGCCCTTGCTGGTCTCTCCGAACGAGCGCGAGGCCGAGCTCCTGGCCGGCCAGGAGTTCCACGACGATGACGACTTCCTCGCCGGCCTCGAGACGATCGCGGAGCTCGGCGCCCGCAACGTGCTGATCACGCGCGAGACGGGTTGCTGGGCGCGCTTGCGCTCGGAGCGGCAGGTGATCCGCTTCCGCGCTCTCGCGCCGCGGATCGATGCCGTTTCGGCCGTCGGTTCCGGCGACGTGCTGCTCGCCGCCTTCATCGCGGGACGCCTCGACGGCCGCACTGACGAGGAGGCACTCCGGAGCGGGGTTGCCGCCGGCGCCGCCTCCACGCTGGAGCTCGGAGCGGGCCGCTTCGAGCCCCGCGAGGCCGGACGGGTCGTCGTGGGGGTCGAAGTCGCGCAGCTCGAGCCGGTCGGCAGCGACTAGGCGCCGCTGAGCCGTCCAGGGGCGGTGCTACGATCGCCGTCCACTTGAGAGACGGCGGCGTGAACAGTTTTTCGGCCCAGGCGATCGCGATCGTGCCTGGGCTTTTCGCGTTGAAGGGGGCTGCGTAGCATGGAAATCGAGATCGGCCGCGGGAAGAAGGCGCGGCAGGCATACGGGTTCGACGACATCGCGATCGTGCCCTCGCGGCGCACGCGCGACCCGCAGGACGTAGATATCGGCTGGAAGCTCGGCCCGCACCTGCTCGAGCTGCCTCTGATCGCCTCGGCGATGGACGGGGTCGTCTCGCCGAAGACCGCGATCGAGCTCGGCAGGCTCGGTGGGCTCGGCGTCCTCAACCTCGAGGGCATCTTCACCCGCTACGCGAACGCCGAGCCCGAGCTGGCGAAGATCGCCAAGCTGACGAAAGAACGGGCGACGGGCGGGATGCAGGCGATCTACGAGAAGCCGGTCGAGCCCAACTTGATCGCCAAGAGGATCGCCGAGATCAAGGAATCCGGGGTGCTCGTCGCGGGCTCGCTGACCCCGCAGAAGGTTCGCGACTACTACGAGGCCGCGCTCGAGGCGGGGCTCGACATCCTGGTCATCCAGGGCACGGTCGTCTCGGCCGAGCACGTCTCTTCTAACGGGCATGCGCTCAACCTGAAGGAGTTCATCGCGAGCCTGCCCATCCCGGTCATCGTCGGAGGCTGCGCCTCGTACCAGACGGCTCTGCACCTGATGCGGACCGGGGCGGAGGGCGTCCTCGTCGGCGTCGGCCCCGGGCAGGCGTGCACCACGCGAGGAGTCCTGGGGGTCGGCGTGCCGCAGGCCACGGCGATCGCCGACGCGGCTGCCGCGCGCATCCAGCATCTGCTCGAGACCGGCAAGTACGTCAACGTGATCGCCGACGGTGGCATGCGCACCGGCGGCGACATCGCCAAGGCGGTCGCGTGCGGGGCGGACGCCGTCATGATCGGCTCGCCGCTCGCGCGCGCCAAGGAGGCGCCGGGGCGCGGCTTCCACTGGGGCATGGCGACCTTCCATCCGACGCTGCCACGCGGCGCGCGCGTCGCTGTCGAGCAGAACGCGACGCTCGAGGAGATCGTGATCGGCCCCGCGCGTGAGAACGACGGCACGCTCAACCTGATGGGCGCGCTGCGCACTTCGATGGCGACCTGCGGCTACGAGTCGATCCACGACTTCCAGAAGGCCGAGGTGATGCTCGCGCCGTCGATCAAGACCGAGGGCAAGTCGCTCCAGCAAGCGCAACGCATCGGAATGGGCTAGGTGGCAGTGGGCGAAGTCGTCCCGCTCCCCGTCGCGGAAGACAGGGCGGAGCCACAGGAGCGACCGGTGCTCGTCCTTGACTGCGGCGGCCAGTACGCCCAGCTGATCGCCAGGCGGGTGCGAGAGTGCCGCGTCTACTCGGAGCTCGTCTCGCACTCGATCTCGGCGGCCGAGGCGCGGGCGCGCGATCCGCGGGCGCTCGTGCTGTCCGGTGGGCCGGCGTCGGTCTACGCGGAAGGGGCGCCGCAGGTGGATCCGGGGCTTTTCGAGCTCGGCGTTCCGACGCTCGGCATTTGTTACGGGATGCAGCTGATGGCGCAGGACCTCGGCGGTCGCGTCGAGCGGACCGGCGTGTCGCAGTTCGGCAAGACAGAGATCAGGGCGGATTCCAGCGCGGATAGCGAGCTCTTCAAGGGGCTGCCGCCGCAGCAGACCGGCTGGATGAGCCACCGGGACTCGGTCGCGGCCGCGCCGACCGGCGCACGTGTCACGGCCGGGTCCCCCGCGGCACCGATCGCCGCGTTCGAGGATCCGGAGCGCCTGCTTTACGGCGTGCAGTTCCACCCCGAGGTCGTCCACACACCCCACGGCACCGAAGTGCTGAAAAACTTCCTCTACTCGGTCGCCGGCGCCCCGCCCGCGTGGACGGCGGCAGCCGTGATCGAGGAGCAGGTCGAGCGGATCCGAGCGCAGGTCGGGAGCGAGCGGGTGCTCTGCGCGCTCTCGGGAGGCGTCGATTCCGCGGTGGCTGCGCTGCTCGTGCACAAGGCCGTCGGCGACCAGCTCGTGTGCGTTTTCGTCGACCACGGGCTTCTGCGCAAGGACGAGGCCGTGAATGTCGTCGAGACTTTCGAGGGTCACTTCCACGTGCCGCTGATCCACGTCGAGGCGCAGGACCGGTTCCTGGCGCGGCTGGAAGGCATCGACGACCCCGAGGACAAGCGCAAGGCAATCGGCGAAGAGTTCATCCGCGTCTTCGAGGAAGAGTCGAACCGTCTCGGGAAGATCCGCCACCTCGTCCAGGGCACGCTCTATTCCGACGTGATCGAGTCGGGCGGCGACGACTCGGTTGCGGCGACGATCAAATCGCACCACAACGTCGGCGGTTTGCCCGAGGACATGGAGATGGAGCTCGTCGAGCCGCTGCGCCTGCTCTTCAAGGACGAGGTCCGGCGCGTGGGCGAGGAGCTCGGCTTGCCGGAGCAGATGGTCTGGCGCCAACCGTTCCCGGGGCCGGGCCTGGCGATCCGGATCATCGGCGAGGTCACGCGCGAGCGATTGGAGATCCTGCGCGAAGCCGACGCGATCCTGCAAGAGGAGATCCGGCGCGCCGGGCTCTACCGCGAGCTGTGGCAGTCGTTCGCGGTTCTGCCGGCGATTCGCTCGGTCGGGGTTCAGGGCGACGAGCGCACATACGGCTATCCGGTGGTGATCCGCGCCGTGACGAGCGACGACGCGATGACCGCGGATTGGGCGCGGCTGCCCTACGACCTGCTGGAGACGATCTCGAGCCGGATCGTGAACGAGGTGCCCGCGGTGAACCGCGTGGTGCTCGACATCACCTCGAAGCCGCCGTCGACGATCGAGTGGGAGTGAGCGCCGGGTAGC
>Ga0126307_10002323_pt1 | contig 12821 bp, 12 predicted proteins | sample Plot28_FD_89955 | JGI IMG/M metagenome (GOLD analysis project Ga0126307, IMG submission 89955) | Serpentine soil microbial communities from UC McLaughlin Reserve, CA, USA - Plot28 | ecosystem: Environmental > Terrestrial > Soil > Grasslands | place: USA: UC McLaughlin Reserve, Lake County...
GGCCATACCGGGCTCACCGTGCAGGAGATCGCCGAGCGGGCGACTATAAACAGGGCCACGTTCTACGCGCACTTCGCCGACCAGTACGAGCTCTTCGATTACGTCATCAGCGAGGCCTTCCGGAAGGAGCTGCGGTGAAGGCTGTCCGACTCGCCCGAACCGAGTGAAGAGAACCTCAAGGCACTAGTACTTGCGGCCTGCGACTTTCTGGCCGGGCTCAACACGGCTTGTTCGCTGACGGACCGGCAGTTCAGGCCTCTCATCGAGGCGCGGGTGCAGGGTGAACTCTACGAGCTGTTGCTGGAATGGATAGAAGCGTCGCCGGAGAAGGCTAGCGATCGGCAGGTCAGCCCGGAGGTTAGGGCTTCGGTGGTAAGCTGGGCAATCTTCGGAGCCGCGTTGGACTGGAGCCGTGATAGGATGGCTCCTTTGTCGAACGAGATCGCCGAACAAGCCCTCTCGGTGATCGTCGAGGGACTCCAGTTCTAGAGCTCTCCGTTTCTGTGCACGCTAGTGCGTATATTAGAAGGCTAATCTTCTCAGAAACCCAGCTTCCGGCGTTGTGCATGAGAGGCAACCGCTAAGGCCGGGAATACCGAAGGGCTAGCCCAATTCTCTACGCAGCGTAGTGATCTCTCACTAGCTAGCAGACGGGGATTGCATCTGCTCGGGTGCTACGAGCAGCGTAGCACCCGCATAGCAAAGTGAGGGCCGGGGTCCCTCTAGAGGGACCCCGGCCCTCTATAAGAGGAGGGTGCAGGCCATCCCTCCTCGGGACGCTTACAAAGTGCGCCGCCGCAGAACGGCGAACGTCAAGGCGCCCGCGCCGAGAAGCAGGGCGGCGGCGGGCAAGATCACGGACGGAGCAGTAAAACCACCGCTCGGAGGGAGGGGCGCAGTAGCGCCACCAGCCTGGACAGTAGTGCCTCCTCCACCGGTAACGGTAACGCTACCCACCATGCCCTGGTTCTCATGTGGCCTGCAGAAGTACTCGTACGTCCCGGGCTCGTTGAAGGTGAACGAGAAGGATCCCCCAGATCCTCCCTGGATTATTCCCGAGTCCCATAACCCGTCGTACGAAGTCGTGGTGTGTGGGTTATTGCCGTTGTGGACCCACGTAACCGTAGAGCCAGCAGGGACAGTGATGTTGGCTGCATCGAAGTAGTTATCCTCCATCATCACCGTCACGTTCTGGCCCTGCTGCGCCCCCGCAGTGGGCACAATGAGCACCATGGTCATAAGGCTTAGTGCCACCAGATAAAGTAATCGTCTCATAACTTCCTCCTTACCTAGCTCCTCGCTTTGCCTCATCTCTGTAGGAAAGCGCCTGCACCCTTTCCCTACTTCCACCATCTACTATGACAACTACTTAGTAGATACGCAACCTCGGCACGAATGGTTCGAGCAGACCCAAAATGGCATTGCCCCGCTTCCATAGACCGTTCGCCTTTAAGCCACGGCTTCTCCTTTCATTCTAGCTTCTTCGTACTCTGCGGGGCTAAGATGCCCCAGAGCAGAGTGCCTTCTGCGCTTCCACGAAGCCGTAGATTACCTGCAGGCTCGGGGGTCTCCTCCCTAGCGAAGAAGGCCGCCGCTCTTATTAGGATCTCACGCTCCCCCTTTAGAACCTTCACTTCTCGACGAAGGCGGCGCAATTCTTCTCACTCTTCGGTGGTCAAGCCCCCGCGATCTCCCACGTCGATCTCGGCCTGGTTGACCCGCTTCTTGCGGAACGTCTCGGGCGAGACGCCCAGGTCACGAGCTATCTTCGGGACCGGCCATCTTTCGTCCGATACGTGAACCAGTCGGACGGCTTTTTTCCTTGAACTCGGGTGGGTTGAGTTTTCCAGTCTTGCCCACTTCTCTGACTCCTTTCGCGGAACCTCATCACTTAACTCTGATCAGGCCGCGAAAGCGGGTCAATCCCAATGCCGCCAGGGGACTCCTCGAGCGAATGTCTCAGACCTAACGCCCACGCACTTGGAGACACCTCTCTCCCTCCTCCCACCGGATCACGAGTTCTAGCGCGACGTTGGAGTTGACTCGTATTTGAGGTTCCTTCCGAGCCGAGCTGCGTGCGGCGCAATGAAGGTCCACGACAGCATCCCGTCCAAACGGATACCGCCTCACGCCGTGCTCCTCCAAGAGCCGCACGTTCCACACCAGCCGGTCACTTGGGACTTCCGCGCATAGACCGAATACGTACTCCAAGAGGCCCGCGATGGGAGCGAGCCCTCCCCAACCCACGAAGTCCCGCTTGGCAGGGTTGCCAGGCTCTGCCTTTTCCGGCGAGTAGTTTTCCCAGAGCGTCTCAGTTCGCTCGAAAACCCGTGTAACCTCCTCAAGATCGTTGCGAGCAATCTCGTGTGCCAGCTGCCGGCAGCCGACCCGTTCTAACCCGCCTAGGACCACATAGTTTGTCGGCGGCCACACGCCACCGAGCCAGTAGCCGCCGTCCTTGCTGTATTCGGGGTGGTCGGCGGAGAGTGACGGGACGCGGTGGGGCCGATCGAACTCGATCGGGTCCTCCAGGTGCCCAGTGAAGGACGCCACCCTGCTCTCTGGAACCACCCCAGCCAACAGCCCCCAATAAGCACCGACGGTCTTGACCCCGGACAACTCTCCTCCTGGCCGCTCATCGTAATAGAAGGCCGTCTTTTCATCCCACAGGAACTCATTTATCATGCTGGCCAGCCACTCGCGCTCTTTTTGCATGTCCTCGACCTCCTCCCGCCGACCCAGGACGTCGGCCATTCGCAGGAGCAGCTCGGCAGAGAGCGCTTGTTGAGCGCAGGTATCCATCCAGACTAGGTGACCGTGGTAGAGGAGACGCTCGGGTAGCCCTTTCCTTACCGCCTTTTTGGGGAACCTCGGTAGGTTATCCATGCCGGAGGCCAACCCTGACGCCCAGTACATCCCGTTGGGCCAAGTACGGTAGGCTCGTAGCCACTGATGGTAAGCAACGAGGACGGGGAAGACCCTAGAGAGCCGCTCCCTGTCGCCGGTGGACATGTAGTGTTCCCACTCTGACCACGACACAGCGTTGGGACCGGTGCTCGCCGGGTCGAAGCGCTCGAAACGGTCCAGCCCATCGAAGGTGCCTATCTCTCGGCAGATGAACCCGTCGGCGTGTTGCTTGGCGTAGAGGTTGTCGAGGGTGCGTTGAAAGTCGAAGGCACGACGGCCGTAGCGTCCGAAGGCCAGAATAAAGGCCGAATCCCACATGAACAGGCAGTCGTTGAAAGCAGTGTCCACGAAGTTGGCAACGAAACCACTCTCTGGTACAGGCATGCGTAAGTTGGTGAATGCAAGCTCCCAGGCACTCCAATAGCAGGATAAGACGCTTTCGTGGCCTTCCCAGAACGGGCTCGGAAGGAGACTCTTGGTGCTGTGGAAGTCAGGCAGAGGCAATGCTTCTCGGGACATCAGGCGAAAAGCGTTCTCTTCGGCGAACCGGTTTTCCATGTAGGTTTCGTAGTGGCCAGCCGTGTTCAAGCGCAACATGTCACCCCTCTCAGAGCTACTTCTTCTGCGGGACAGTGAGAGACAGTGGAATTGCCCCACTCTTGTGGACAACTTTTCGCTAAGCTGCGTTGGTGCTCTCCAGTTTACCCCCTTCGTACTCTTTTGGGCTCAGTACTTTGTCTGGAAGGTATGTAAGCCGAGAACGACTACAGCGTATTGCACTGTTATTGAGCCGAGAATTGTACGTGCAACTCGCACAGACGGGAGTGATGGCAATGAATTAGCTGGGAAGGCCTAATAACCCAAAAAAGTAGGTTGCGAAAGGCTGATGAAAACCGCTATGAGCGTGTACGTCTCGGCTGTCCCAGCAGGTGAGATATCTGTGAGACTTGTTCTAGTGGGAAATCTCGCTCTCTCTTTTCTCGGAGGCTTTGGACCGGCTTACGCCGGCCGAGATGTGCGCCACGCGCCACAGGCGAAACTGCTCCTCATCGAAACCTTTCAACTGCGCCTCAAACTGCTCTGCAACCAGTTGGCTGTCCTCTTTAGACATAAACTCAGCCACTTCCGGGTCATCGTGGATCGCATCGGAGATTATGATGTCCTTACCCGACGAGAAGCGCTCGAGTCGGGACGAGATGTTGACCGTTGACCCGAAGTAATCCAGTCAGTCGTTCATCGTGACCGCGATGCAGGGACCTTGGTGCATCCCAGCCTTCAGGTAAAACGGAGGTGTGCCTTCGGGTGGTGAGGCTAGCTGCCGCTGGGCGTTGAGGATCGCCCGGAGGGCCGAGATCGGACGGCGGAATACGGCCATGACCGCGTCGCCTATCGTCTTGACGAGCGCGCCGTTCTCCTCCATGATTGCTTCCCTCAACGCTTCGAAATGGTCCAGAACTCGCCCAAAGGCGGGTGCGTCGCCGAGCTCCCGGTAGAAACTGGTGGAACCTCGAAGGTCGGTAAAGAGGATGGTCAAGTGACCCACTGAGATCTGCTCCCCAGGCCTGAGTAGCTCGCTCGAAAAAAGGTCCCGGAAGACTTGCAAGGACGTGACCTCCGCGGCGGTCGCTGCCTGATCGTTCCAAGCCATGCGTTCGAGTATGAATAGTTGCTCGGCGTCGGTAGCGTTCTCGAAGCGCAGCGTGGGCGCCTGAGATACGCCTAGTTCGCCCTGGGGCCAGCCATTATCCGCGGCCGTCAGCGTAACCTCCCCCACCCTTCAGTCTTCGCCATCAAAAATTGACCCCCTGCCAACTCGAGGGTTCGGAGCCGGTAACGTCCCTCTTCCAGCGGCAACGTCACGCTATGCTGCTCGTGCGCTGGCAGCAACTGCTGGGCCACGATATGCGGCGTTACCTGAGGGCCTCCTACGCAGAAGCTGCGATCCTCGACCCTGCGTATCGCAGGACCGGCCCGAAAGGTAAGCTCTACAGAGCGATCGAAGTTTGCAGAGAAGTCGATGTTGCACACTTCGCAGTGGACTTGTTGCTTCATCTCAGCCAGTGTCGAAGCACTCTCTTTCGCGCCGCGACAGAGAGGACACAGCAGATCCCACCGAAGAACGAAGAGGCCGGCACGTGTCGCCTGCAGACAGATCTCCAGTACTTTCCGACGTGACACACCCCACGCATCGGCGAGCACGTAAGGCCGTAGCCTCGCCATGGTGAAGTCGTCCCCCTTCTCGACCGCCTCGACGAGCCGTGCGACGAGTTCAGGCTCACCAGTCTCCTCGGACAATTGCCGTTGCAGCGCAGCTAGCCGGGCGCGTCCTCCGGGAGCAAAGTGAACATCCCATGACTGCTCGGGGGCAGGGCTCGCTTTCATCGCCAGCTCGTCGTACTTGTGGAAGGCAGCACCGAAGGAACGACGGGTGGAGAACTTCATCAACGGGGGCACGGTGACCATCCCAAGCAGGTTGCTGGGCCGCACCCACGTTTGATACAGAAGCTGGGTTCCACCCTCTGGTTGAGGTGTTAGCTTGACCAATACTCGCATCGATGCGACGGGGCCAGCGTGGTACCGTCGATGGACCCCGAAGCGATACGGGCGCACCCACTCGAACGGCTCCTCCTCCCACTCGAGCTGAACCCCCAACCGTGAGAATCGCAAGCTCTGACGAGCATTCTCCCCAGTCTCCTCATCCGTACGGTAGACCGCCGGGAGGTCAGTGTCTCGATTAAATCGGTTCGTATCGGCCACGAACGGCCATAACTGCTCGGGGGCGGAGCGGAGCCGCCATTTCCACCGATAGTGCAACTCTGGGTAGCGCATCATGATTTTCTCCTCCCGTCGAGTCTACTTCGAACCGTTCACAGCTGCAAACGTTCGTTTCATACCTCTCTGAATCTCTTTGCCCACGCCGGTAGTTCTGGGTACAATGCCGCCCAGGGAAAGGCTTCGGTGTGAGCCAATGAGCATGACAAGCGGTGACGCCCCATCGGTAAACAAGGTTATGGTCGCCACTGATCTTTCGGAGACCGCTGATCGAGCGGTCCGCTGGGCCGCGAACGTAGCGGCTTCTCACCAGGCAGAGCTCCTTCTCTTCCAGGTTCTCCCCACTACGACAGAGGATGGGACCGAGGTTGTTAGCGGGCCCGAGGATACTCTGGATCAGGCTGAGGAGAAGCTAAGGCGGTTCGCTGAAGAACTCGTCGGACCACGCGGACGAGCACGAGTGGTCGTGGATGACGATCCCGCGCAGGCGATTCTCGACGCCGTTGAAGAAGAACGAGTGGACATGATCGTGGTCGGCAACGTAGGAATGAGCGGCCGCAAGCAGTTCCTGCTCGGCAACATTCCCAACCGGATCTCGCACAACGCGCGCTGCACGGTAGTCATCGTCAATACCGCTAGTCCAGATGGGAAGGGCGCCTCGGGACGCCAGCGAGGAGCGTCCGACGCCTCGGACTATGTGGAGGGTAGGCTTCTGGGCAGGGCGTGGCGATTTGGCCGGGTCATGATCAAGACCGGCGCCCGGGAGGTGCTCACACGCTCACAGCCCCACGATAGCGAGGCGATGCAGGTGGCAGCGCGACGTTTTCGTTCCGCACTCGATGAGTTAGGTCCGACGTTTGCCAAGCTGGGTCAGATCCTCTCCACACGTCCGGACCTGCTTCCTCCGGCTTTCATGAAGGAGCTAGAGACCTTGCAGGAGCGGGTAACTCCCCTCACCGAAGCCGAGGTGGTCTCGGTGATGGAGCAGGAGTTGGGTGTCCCTTGGGAAGATGTATTCGAATGCATACATCCCGAGCCGCTGGCTGCCGGAACCATCGCGCAGGTCCATCGGGCGAGACTAGAATCTGGTGACAGGGTCGTCGTGAAGGTGCAGCGTCCGACCGCCGAGCAAGACATCCTCCAAGACTTAGGCCTCCTAGAGATGTTCGCGCAGAAGGCGGCCGATCGTCCGGCCCTGCGACGGGTTTTCGACGTGCCGGCCACCGTCGAGCACCTCTCTAGTTCCCTTAGGCGCGAGCTCGACTTTCGCCACGAGGCTGCCAACATAAGGCGGATGCAGGAGGTGATCAAACCTTTCCTGCGGCTCGACGTGCCGGCCGTGTACGAGGAGTACTCGACCGCCCGGTTGCTGGTGATGCAGGAGGTCCAGGGCGTGCCCGTCCGGGAGGCTCCTCAGGGTCCGGCTCGCAAGGAAGCCGCCCGCCAGCTCCTCGAGTCGTACTACCACCAGGTGATGGTCGAAGGCTTCTTCCACGCCGATCCCCATCCCGGGAACATGAAGTGGTGGAACGACAAAATCTACTTCCTCGACCTTGGCATGGTCGGCGAAGTCGACGCCGAACTGCGCGAACTCATACTCTTGATCTTGTTGGCTTTCTCCCAGAGGGATTCGGCGTTCCTCTCGGAGGTCGTGCTCATGCTGGCCGACGACGATGGACGCGGCGACGCGATAGACTTCGCGGCGTTCCGGGAGGACATGGAACACCTCATCGCGCGGTACCGAGATCTCTCGCTGAAGGAACTCCGGCTCGGACCCATACTCCAGGAGGTGACCGAGATCTCGGTCCGGCGCAACGTCCGTGTGCCGGCCTAGCTCACGCTCACCGGTAAGGCTTTCGGCCAGATGCAGATGGCGGCGGCCGAGCTTGATCCTGATCTCGATCTCTTCTCTGTCGCCGAATCGTTCGTGCTGAGGAACACCTTGCAGCAGCTGGCCGGCGGGCTCGACCCGAAGAAGATTTTCTACGAGACGCAGAAGGCGAGGGTCCGTCTAGTTAGGTTGCTCGAAGCGGTCGAAGGGGCGGTGGGCGCCCGACCGGGCGCCAGGTTGCAGGTAGATTTCCGGGGCACAGAGCCTCTCGAAGATACGATAGACCGGGCCAGCCGGCGGCTGTCCCTCGCCCTCGGGGTCGGCGGGGCCCTCGTCGCAACAGCCGTTTCCGCAAACTCGACGCAAGCACCCAGGTGGATGCCTGCAATAATGGGCGGCGTAGGTAGCCTGTTTGCCGCTAGGCTGCTCGTGGACCGCTCGCGCCGTAGAAGCTAGAAACTGTTTCGTGAATTGAGCAGAGTAACGAACATACACTTCGGCAAGCCTCGGGACTAATCGCGGCTGTTCGCCTACAGAGCTTAGGCGCAGAAACGCAGTGCCTCTATCAGCGACCGCATTCTCCTCGGAAAACCTCGACACCATCCACTTCTCAGCAGCGTCCCGCTCTCAACGCGTTCCCCTCGAAGCTTCTTCCTCCTCGGTGAGGCTTGAATCTCTAACAGAGGCTGAAAAGTTTGGGAGTGTAGGGAGGTGGTCATCGCCCTTCGCTCGCCGCCGGCCGGTACAGGTCTTCACGGGTGAGCGGTAAGTCGCAGAGGCCGGTGTCGTTCGTCCTGCAGAAGAGTGCCTGCACGATACCGATCCTCCCCGTTGCGAACGATCGTGCGGAAGCAGCCATATACAGGCGCCACACTCTGTAGGCCTGCTCGCCAGCCAACCTCGCCGCCTCCTCGTGCCGGGCTTCCAGCCGCTGGACCCAACGGCGCAGCGTGAGGGCATAGTGCTCGCGCAGGCTCTCCACGTCCCGCGTCTCGAAGCCCGCCGCTTCGGCGAACCGCAGCACCTCGGCGGGCGCTACCAGCTCCCCGTCCGGAAAGACGTGGCGCTGTATGAAAGAGGCCCTCGGCCCCAGCAGCCTCGCCACCGCACGCACCGGAGCCGAGGGTAGGGAGAGGGTGACGATGCCGTGGTTCAGGAAGAGCCCGCCCGGCCTGGTGAGCCGGTAGGCCTGGGCGAAGTAGGCCGGGAGCTTCGCGCGGCCAACATGCTCGAACATACCCACGCTGACCACTTTGTCGAAGCTCGCTCCTAGTGGCAGGTCTCGATAATCTTGAACTTCGACGCGGCAGCGGTCCGTAAGCCCGGCCGCGGCGATGCGGCTGCGGGCCAGGGCCGCTTGAGGCTCGCTCAGCGTAATCCCAGCTGCCCGGACGCCGTAACGTTCGGCAGCGTGAAGCACCAGGCTGCCCCAACCGCAACCGACGTCCAGCAGCGTCTCCTCGGGTTTCAGGCGAAGCTTGCGGCAGATGTAGTCGAGCTTGGCCTCCTGTGCCGCGTCGATGTCCTCCTCGCCCGCCTCGAAGTATGCGCACGAGTACGCCATGCGTCTGTCCAGCCAGAGTGCGTAGAAGTCGTTGCCCGCGTCGTAGTGAGAGCGTACCGCCACCGCGTCCCGTTCTCGAGAGTGGCGTATGCCGGCGAGGCGTCGGCGAGATCTGTGGGTGCCGTCGTACTGCGGTAGGTCGTCGCTGGGCAGTGTGCGGAGCCGGTGCACGAGGCGAGCCAAGAGTGTTGGCGACCGCAGGCGCGCGACGATGAGCTCGGCCAGCCCTGTGGCCTTCTCCAGATCCCCCTCGACGTCGAAGTCGTCGCGGAGATAAGCCTCGCCAAGCGCTAGGTCCGTGGGTGGTAAGAGCATTCGCCGCAGCGCCCCCGGCCGCCGCAACGTCAGCATGAAGAGTGGCTCGTGCTCCTCTCCTGGGCCTTCCACCGTCCCGTCCCAGAACCGCACCGCGAAAGAGCGCCAGAATGGCGGTCCAAAGAGGTCCTCGAGCACCGCCCGGGCTGCGGACAGCGCAGCGTCGGTCGTCCCTGTCGTATGAGTTCGCGCCATGTTCGGGTTCATACCCTCGATGGTCGGCTCAGCGTCACGTCACTGTGTCCTACTCCGGGCTCTAACCCGGTTCATTGTACAGAGGTCGTAACCAGCGATGTCGGCTAGTACGAATCCTGCTCCCAGTAGAGCGAGAGGTCAAACCACTGCATCGAACACGCCTCAGGTGGTTTTACGTTCCTCGTCTCCTGCTCTGTCACCTGAATTCTGCCTCGTACCCTGCTGATCGTCAGCCCGGTCTAGGCGCCGTTCGATTATGAACAAGACGGCGCTCATAGCTGCGCCCAACAGTGTTCGTTCTAATATTCCGACAAACCTAGGTGGCCGCATGTCGGCTTAGTACCCTCGTTTTCACGCCCGGCAGGCTAGTTTTGCTACATGCGGTTTTACTACCCACAGCACGGTGTAGTCAATGTATGAGCCCTAAGGACCGTATGTCAAGCACCCTGCCTGCGAAAGGTGCCTGCTACATTCTGAGTACGCCGTTGACTCTGAACGTTTAGGTTAGTACCAGCGGTCTCCACGAATGCTACAAGACAACAATCTTGCCATCCTCCGCCCCTTCGACATCGAGGCTGCCGAGCTGGCGCAACATCTCGTCGTTCATGTGGGTCAGGATAAGCCTGCGGCATTCAAGCTCTGGTCGGTGGTTCATCAACGTTTGATAGTCGATGTGATAACCGCCTACCTTCTCTGGGGAAGAGCATTCACAGACGAAAAGGTCAGCCCCGTGCGCGGCTCGGATCAATGCGTCTGTCCATTCCGTGTCGCCAGAGTACGCGATGATCTTGTCTTCACAGACGACTCGCAGGGCATACGCAGGGGCGCCACTGGGATGCACAACGCTGTACGGTGTCACCACAAGCGGGGTGACCGTGGTAGCGGTCTCTTCGGAGAGCTCGACGAAATTAAGGACAAATTCTCTTTGGGTTTGGGAGGAGCCTGGGAACAGCACCTCCATCGCCTCGAAGATCCTAGCCTCCAGCCCCGGCGGTCCGGCCACGACTAGTGGCTTTCTCCGGCGTGAGACGAATTGGGCGTCCATGATGAAGAAGGGGAGGCCTCCGAAGTGGTCGCCGTGAAGGTGGGAGAGCAGGATGGTATCGACAAGCGAAGGGTCCACCCCGAAACGCTTCATCGCGACGAGCGAGGAGGTGCCACAGTCGATGAGCAGGTGCGTCGCCTCGCAGCGCACGTAGATGCAGGTCTGAAACCGGCCCCCGCTTCCAAAAGCGTCTCCGCTCCCTAGAAACCGTACGTTCACTTCTCCCATGCTGATCCTCCCCGGGAACCTAGATGCGTGTGGCGTGGTTGGCTAGCCAAGACAAAGACCATCTGAGAAGGGCTCGGAGTAACCTGAGCAGCACCAGATGAACCGATCACACCATACCCTACACCTTGCCTCTTTGGAAGAGACAACTGCCACGTTGATCGATCGGTAGAGGGCGCCGACAATCTCCAGATGGTGGCGTCATTGTTGCCGTGCTCGTCTTCGAGACTGTAGAAATCGGTCTGCAGACTCGTAGTCTTCGGCGTTGGTCGTCGGTACTCGCCTTTTTCTCCTTCGTACGCCGACAAGAAGCCATCTTGGCAAAAACCTTCCAGGTAGCGCCTCGGGATAAAATGGTGTCTCGTCGTTGTGCCCATTGTTGCTTCTCACGAACGTTTATGGCCATTGTCACGGTAAGAAGCTCTCCGACCCCTCGGAAATAGCATCCATCGTCTCCTCCACCTGCGGCTCCTGGGCATCCTACAGCGAACCGCTCTGCTTACAGCCTTCCGATCTCGTCGGGGAGGGCCATGAGGGTGTTGCCGCGGTCTGGTTGGGTCAGGATTACCACTTGTACGTCCCCCAACACCATGTAGGCGCTGGCGACGCTCCCGTAGCCGCCATCGACGGCCATCCTGTTCAGATACCAGCTCTTGTCCTCGATCACCCCCCAGTCCCCAGTCGCGTGACGTTCGAACAAGCGGTTAGGGTCCACCCCGGCTTCGCCCAACACGGCCAGGGCGTTCTTCGAAACGACCTTCCGGCCCAACGGGAAGAGACCAGGATTGTCCTTGTCCATCAGTCCTTCCTTCCGTGTCCTTAGCCAGGAGCCCAAAACATCCTGCGTCCACCAATGAGGTGCAGGTGGATGTGTGCGACCGTCTGGTTCGCGTCCGAACCATTATTGAAAACCGTGCGGTAGCCGTTCGTTAACCCCTCGTCTGCGGCGACCTGTGCCACCAGAAACAGGTGCCCAACAAGGGGTTCATCTTGCTCGCTCAGGTCGTCAAGCGTGGGGATAGGTTTGCGGGGCACGATCAGGATGTGGGTAGGAGCCTGCGGATTGATATCGCGCAGGGCCACGCACTGATCATCCTCGTAAAGGATCTCCCCGGCTCCTCCCGGTCCATAATCTTCTGGAACAGCGTCTTCTCCTCTGCCATAATGGGCAGCTTAGCGGCCGAGGGCGCGTTCCTCAATCGTTGTCGTATGGTCCGCTCTGCTTGAAGCAGGAACGCGGGGTAGGTGAACTCCTCTTCGGGGAGATGTACGCTCCTGCGAACACTTTTTCTACCCCCGGTACCCTAGGTCACAGCGCTCTCTACTGAGAGTACCGGGGGTAGAACAGCGCCACAAGTTCGTCCTTACCAGGATACCAGGGCAATTAGAAGTCAGAGTTACGCTGCACCCGGTGGCATAATTACAAGTTGTGCGTCAAGACAAACAGTGAGGAGGACATGAAGGCATCGGTGTATATCGCAACAAGCGTTGACGGCTTCATTGCGAGAGCAAACGATGACATCGACTGGCTCCCCGATGGGGGAAGTGAAGATAGCGATGAGGACTATGGCTACAAGGAATTTATGGATTCGGTCGATGCCCTCGTTATGGGACGGAATACCTATGACTTGGCGTTGACCTTTGGTGCATGGCCGTATGGTGACAAACCGATTGTTGTGCTTAGCAGCCGACAAGTGGACATTCCTGAACACATCGCGAACTTTGTCGAGTCTATGTCTGTTTCGCCACGTGAAGTGGTTCGCCATCTTGAGGCGCGTGGGGCGAGGCATCTGTACATCGACGGAGGCAAGTCGGTTCAAGGATTTCTGGCGGAAGGGCTGATTCAGCAGTTGATCATCACAAGAATTCCGATCCTTATTGGCAGCGGGATTCCGCTGTTCGGACCACTTTCGCACGATATCAGGTTGCGCCACATCGAGACCCGGCAATTTGCAAACGGCTTGGTA
>Ga0126307_10002325_pt1 | contig 12814 bp, 13 predicted proteins | sample Plot28_FD_89955 | JGI IMG/M metagenome (GOLD analysis project Ga0126307, IMG submission 89955) | Serpentine soil microbial communities from UC McLaughlin Reserve, CA, USA - Plot28 | ecosystem: Environmental > Terrestrial > Soil > Grasslands | place: USA: UC McLaughlin Reserve, Lake County...
GAATCGTGCTCGAGGACGCTCGGCCGTCCGACGAGGCCGGCTGGGTCTCCTTCTCGGACAACGTGCTCGACCTGCTGCCCGGCGAGGAGCGGGAGATCACGGTCGACGGGCCGGTCGGCGAGCTGCGCGTGGAGGGCTGGAATGCCCACGTCTAGGGCGATCGCGCCGGACGGGTCGTCGGTCGACGGCTTCCGTTTCGACGGCAGTCACGTCACCTGGGAGGGCGACGAGCCGGTCGACGCCGGGATCCGCGTCGAGCTCGAGTTGCCCGGGGGCGTCGACCCGAACTGGCTCGTCCCGGGCGTCTTCTACGGCGAGAACCGGCCGGCGGCGTGCACCCGGATCTACCCGCGCTTCACTCCCGGCCGGACGAATCTCGAGCGGATGGAGGCGGACTCCTGGAGCTTCCGCGCCGATCGCTGCTCGACGCCCGCGGTCTTCGCGAACGGCAGCGGACTGTCCACGAGCGAGGTCAGCCCCGTCGGCCAGGCGGGCGTCGGCTTCGCCTGGCGCGGCGGCAACCCGGTCGTCTGGCTCGACTTCCCGTACCGCGAGGAACCGCTCCGCTACGACGGCTCCCAGTCGCCGGCGCCGCCGGATGTCCAGACCCACCGTTGGCAGCCGGGCGAGGCGGTCGAGCTCGACGTGCGGGAGGCCGACCTCTCGGCGCTGCGTCCGCGCGAGCCGTTCGAGGATCCCGCTTGGGTGAGCGTGGAGGAGGCGGCTGCGCTCGCCGCATACGGCCTGCACCGCTGGCACTACGAGCCCGATCCGCCGCGGCTCGTCGAGACCCGCTCGTTCGACACGAACGAGGTGCGCGACAACATGCACGTCTCGTGGGTCAGCGGCGTGCCCTACGCGTACGCACTCCTACGCCACGGACAGCGCGTCGGTGACGACGGCTACGTCGAGGCCGCGACCGCCGTCCTCGACCACGTCGCCGGGAGCCTGGCCCCGGGCGGCACGTTCTGGTCGCAGTGGACCTCCGACCGCGGCTGGACCTGGGGCTGGCACGCGGACCATTCGCGCCTCCACGCCAGGACGCTCGCCGACGCAACGTTGTTCCTCCAGCGCGCCGGGCCGCGCTGGGCGGCTGCCGTCGACTCGAACCTCGACGTCGTCAGGCGGACGCAGCGCGACGACGGCGCGCTGCCGGCGGCGCATCACGTCGACACCGGCGACGCGGTGTCGTGGGAGGGGACGGCGGGGATGGCGTGGATCCCCGCGCTCGTCGAAGCGGGTCACCTCGACGAGGCAAGGGCGGCAGGCGAGTACTTCAGGCGCTTCGACACCTGGTACGGCGCGCCGGAGGACGTCGACCTCGCGCCGACCTCCGAGGACGGCTACGCCGCCGTGATGGCGTTCGTCGCGCTCGAGGACTGGGAGACGGCCAGGCGGGCGGCGGACTGGATGCTGACCTTCCGCTACACGTACGACGTCGACTTCGACCGGGGCACCGAGCTGGGCCGGTTCGGCTTCAGGACCCGCGGCTCCGACCAGGCGTCGCCCGCGAACCAGCACGTGCACTCGTTCGGGTTGATCTGCCTCCCCGAGATGGTCCGGCTCGCGCGCGCGACGGGAGACGACTGGTACGAACGGACGACGCGAGAGAATCTCGCCTGCTTCCGCCAGTTCGTCGCCCGCCACGACGGCGACTTCGGCGCGATGAAGGGCATGACGACCGAGCGCTACTACCAGACCGACGTCTTCGACGAGAAGGGCGGCTTGCTCCCGCTCGCGCACGCGTGGACGACCGGCGTCCTCCTCTACGGCTGCGAGTCGGCGTTGGAGCTCGGTCTGTGAGGCGCTTCCCGGACGGCTTCATGTGGGGCGTCTCGACCTCCGCCTTCCAGATCGAGGGCGCACTCGACGCCGACGGCCGCGGCCCGTCGATCTGGGACGACTTCTTCGGCGAGAGCGGCGACACGGGCGCCGTCGCGGTCGACCACTACCGCCGCTGGCCGCAGGACGTCCAGCTGCTCGCCCAGCTGAACGTGAATGCGTACCGCTTCTCGCTCGCCTGGCCCCGGCTCTTCCCGGACGGCCGCCGGCGCGAGCAGCGGGGCTTCGACCACTACGACCGGCTGATCGACGCGCTGCTCGAGCGCGGGATCGAGCCGGTCGTGACGCTCTATCACTGGGATCTGCCGCAGGCGCTCGAGGACGACGGCGGCTGGCGCGACCGCGACACCGCCGCCCGCTTCGCCGACTTTGCAACGGACTGTTACTCGGCGTTCGGCGATCGGGTGAAGTGGTGGCTGACGGTCAACGAGCCGTGGATCGTCGGGCTCCTCGGTTACCTGCATGGGCTCCATGCGCCCGGCTACCGGGACGACGTGTTCGGCGAAGTGACGGTCTTCCACCATCTCCTGCTCGCGCACGGGCTCGCCGTGGCGGCGTACCGCGCGATTGGCGACGGCCGCATCGGCGCCGCGCCGAACCTCGCCCCGCACTACCCCGCAAGCGACGACCCGGCGGACGTCGCGGCCTCGCACGCGTCGGACGGCTACGTCAACCGCTGGTTCCTCGACGCGCTCTTCCGCGGCACCTACCCCGACGACATGCGCGAGCGCTACGAGGCGATCGTCGGCCCGCTGGACTTCGTCCGCGACGGCGACCTCGCGACGATCTCCGAGCCGACCGATTACCTGGGCGTCAACTACTACGCGCCCCGCGTGATCCAGGCGGTGCCGGGCGACACACCGTGGCCGTGGCGCGTGGTCGTGCCCGAGGGCATCCGCACGACCGGCGGCTTCACGGGCGGCGTCGCGCACACCGAGGCCGGAACCCCGGTCGTGCCGGCGGCGTTCACGGACCTGCTCGTCCGGATCCGCGACGACTACGGCGAGATCCCGATCCTGATCACCGAGAACGGCGCCGTCTTCTCAGAGCCGGTCCACGACGCGCGGCGGATCGAGTTCGTCCACGACCATCTCGAGGCCGTCCACGACGCGATCGAGCAGGGTGTGCCGGTGCTCGGCTACTGCCACTGGTCCTTCCTGGACAACTTCGAGTGGGCGCTCGGCTACGCGCAGCGCTTCGGACTCGTCCACGTCGAGTACGAGACCCTGGCGCGGACGATCAAGGACAGCGGCCGCTGGTACGCGCGGGTCGCGGCCGCCAATGCGCTGCCGGGGCCGCAGTAGGATCGCCTGTGGCAACGATGCCAGACCGCCCGAACATCCTGCTCGTCATGGCCGACCAGTTGGTGCCGTTTCTGACCGGGGCGTACCTCCACCCGGTCGTGCAAACGCCGGCGCTCGACCGGCTCGCCGCCGAGGGGATGCGCTTCGACGCCGCCTATACGCCGTACCCGCTCTGCTCGCCGGCGCGCGCGGCGCTCGTCACCGGCCGCTACGCGTCCCGGCTCGGCTGCTACGACAACGCCTCGATCCTCCCGGCGGACGAGCCGACCGTCGCGCACTACCTGACGAGCGCCGGCTACGACACCGCCCTCAGCGGCAAGATGCACTTCGTCGGCCCCGACCAGCTCCACGGGTTCCGCCGGCGGCTGACGACGGACGTCTTCCCCGCCACGATGGACTGGGTGCCCACGATGGACGAGGAAGGCCGCTTCGTCCGCGGCGGGCACGCGCGCAGCTACGTCTCGCCGGAGGTCGGCGTCCGTCCGTGGACGAAGTTCCTCTCCTACGACGAGGAGACGCATTTTCGCGCACTCGAGCACATGCGCGAGCGAGGCCGGCTGCGGCCGGAGGAGCCGTTCTTCCTCGTCGTCTCGTACCACCACCCGCACGACCCGTTTCACCCGACGCAGGAGCTCTGGGATCTCTACGAGGGCGCGGAGATCGGGCTGCCCGAGCAGCGCGAGGCCGAGGCGTCGGCGATGGACGCGTGGGCGAACGAGGCGCACGAGACGGACTCGGTGGATCTGGCCGACGCCGAGGCGCTGACGGCGCTCCGGCGCGCCTACTACGCCCTCGTCACCTACGTCGACCGCAAGGTGGGAGAGCTGCTCGCCGCACTCGAGCAGACGGGCCAGGACGACGACACCGTCGTCCTCTTCACGAGCGACCACGGCGACATGCTCGGCGAGCGCAGGATGGTGCAGAAGCGCTGCTTCTACGAGTGGTCGGTCCGCGTGCCGCTCCTCCTGCGCTTCCCCGATGGGCGCGGGGCGGCGGAGCGCGTCTCAGACCCGGTGTCACTGCTCGACATCGCGCCGACGCTGCTCGACCTCGCGAGGGTGGACGAGCGCCTGCCGCTCGACGGCCGGTCGCTCCTCGACCCCGACCAGGATCGGGCCGTCCTCTCCGAGTACCACGTCGAAAAAGTGCGGGCGCCCTGCTTCATGGCGCGGCGTGGAAGGTGGAAGCTGATCCACGTCCACGGCCACGGCAGCCAGCTCTTCGATCTGGAAGCCGATCCGCACGAGTGCGAGAACCTCGCCGGCCGGGGTCTTCCGGAGGAGGACGAGCTGCGCGCGCTGATCCTCGGCGAGTTCGACCCGGACGCGATCGCCGCCGCCGGTGCCGCGAGCGTTCGCCGCCGGGAGCTGGTCCGGCACGCGATGGCGCTGAACGACACCCGCTGGGACCACTCCCCGGTCTTCGACGCGACGACGCAGTACGTCCGGTGACGAGCCTCGACGCCATCGCCCGTCCCACCGGCACCTTCGCGATGGTCGCGATGGATCAGCGAGAGTCGCTCCGGACGATGCTGCGCGAGCACGGGCACGACGCGTCGGACGCGCGGGTGGCGCGCTTCAAGGAGGCGGTCGCCCGCGAGCTCGCCCCGCACGCGTCCGGCTTCCTGATCGAGGGCGACCATCTGGAGACGGTCGCGCCGCACGTGCCGCACGGACTGATCCTCGCGGTCGACGTGCTCGACCAGGAGGAAGGAGCCGCCGTCGAGGACACATCGCTCGACGAGGACCTCCGACTCGTCGACTCGGTCGTGGCTCTGAAGCTGCTCGTGATCTGGCGCGACGACGAGCGGCGCGCCGAGCGAGTCGAGCTCTCGCGTCGTTTCGTCGAGCTCGCCGCGTCCTACGGCCTGCTCTCCGTGCTCGAGCCGGTGGTGCGGCACGAGGACCGGGAGTGGGCGATCGTCGAGGCGGCGCGAGAGCTCGGGGCGGTGCGGCCGTCGCTCTACAAGTGCCAGGTCCCGCTCGAAGGCAAAGGTGACCAGGCCGAGATCACGCGGCACGCGCGCGAGATCGATGCCGCGCTGCCGGTGCCGTGGGTCGTCCTCTCGCAGGGCGTGGCCGCGGACGAGTTCCCGGGGGCCGTCGAGGCATCGTGTCGCGGTGGCGCATCCGGGTTCCTCGCCGGGCGCGCCCTCTGGACGACGACGCTCGGTGCCGACGACCCCACCGAGCTCCTCCGCGAGCGCTCGGTGAGACGGCTCCAGGAGCTCGCCCAGCTCGTGGACGCGTACGGCCGCCCGTGGTGGGAGAACGCGGCGTGCTAGCCGACGCGCGTGTAGACCGCGTCGAAGTCCTTCTCCCAAGTCTCGTGGTCGTGAGCGATCTCGAAGACTCCGTCGATCCGGCGACCGTCGTCGGTGAGCGTCCCGGTGAAGCGCTGCGAGAAGTTGAAGTCCGAGAAGTCGGGCTTCTTCCGCTCCAGCATCCAGACCCCGTCGTCGAAGCCCATCTCGTAGACACGGGCGACCCCGCGCTCGTCGAAGTAGTGCTGGAGGAAGGTGCCGCGTCCCTCGTCCCAGCCGATCACCGCGAGCCCGTTCGGCGCCTCGGGGATGGGGACGGTCCAGCGTTCGAGCACGAACGCCTTGTCGCCCATCCATTCGAACGTCACGCGGGCGCGCAGGTCGGGCTGGTCTGCCACTCCCGGCATCAGCATCGCCATGCTCCACTCGCCGATCAGGGGTGCAAGAGCCTCGTTCCGTTCGCTCGTCTGTGCTGCCATGGATCTGCTCCTTTCGCGTCACCCGCTGTCTACCAGCATCCCCTCGCGCGCTGTTCGGTCGCGTGACGGACGTCGTCGTCTACGGCGCGACCGCATGCGGCGTCATGGCTGCGGTCGCCGCGCACGCGGCGGGGGCGCGGACGGTGCTCGCCGAGCCGGGCCGCCACGTCGGCGGGATGGTGAGCGGCGGCCTCTCGTGGACCGACGTCGGCGACACACGCGTCCTCGGCGGCCTCTGCCGCCGCTTCTACGACGCCGTCGCGGATCACTACGACGCGCCGCTCTGGGAGGTGAAGGGGCCGGAGCCCCACGTGGCCGAGCGGCTGTTCGAGGCGATGCTCGACGGTGTCGACGTCCGGCTCGGCACGGACGACCTGCCCGACGCCGCCGTCGTCGTCGACGCGAGCTACGAAGGCGACGCGATGGCCGCCGCGGGCGTGCCGTTCGCCGTCGGCCGCGAGTCGTGCGACCTCCACGGCGAGCGTTGGGCGGGCCGCCAGCCCGCCTACCGGCCCTCGCGGCACAATTTCTCCGTCGTGATCGACCCGTTCCGGGATGACGGCTCGCTCCTGCCCGGGATCCGCGAGCCGGAGCTCGACCAGCACGGGTGGCCGGAGGAGCGCCTCGGGCAGGGGGACGGCGGGCTGCAGGCCTTCGCCTACCGGGTCTGCCTCACACACGGGGACGAGCGGGTGCCGTTCGTGCGTCCCGCGGGTTACGACGACCACGAGTTCGAGCTGCTCCGGCGCTACCTCGATGCGACCGGCGACGGGCAACCGCTCGGCTTCGTCCGCGATCTGCTCCCGGGGGCGAAGTGCGACGTCAACTCGATCGGCCCCGTCTCGCTGAACGTCCTCGACGGCTCCAACCGCGACTACCTCGACGGTGACCGCGAGGCCGTGCGAGCGCATCACCGCCGTTACACGCTCGGCTTCCTCTTCTTCCTCGGGGAACGCGGCCTCCTCGACGGCTGGGGCTTCCCGCCCGACGAGTTCGATGGCGGCCTGCCGCACCAGCTCTACGTGCGGGACGCGCGTCGAATGCTGGGCGAGCACGTCCTCACCGAGCACGATCTGTTCACCGCACCGCAGCAGGAGGACGTCGTCGCGCTCGGCTCGTACAACATCGACCTGCGCGAGGTAGAGCGGACGTGGCGGTACCTGCCGGAGTACGAGCGGACGCCGGCCGTGTTCAACGAGGGCTACCTCTCCGTCGCCGTGCCGCCGTACCCGATCCCGTACCGCTCGTTGACGCCGCGGCGGGAGGACAGCGAGCGGCTGCTCGTGCCGCTCTGCCTCTCGGCGTCGCACGTCGCCTTCGCGTCCGTGCGGATGGAGCCGACGCTGATGTTGCTCGGCCAGGCGGCGGGGACGGCCGCGGCGCAGGCGGCGCGGCGCGGAGTCGCCGTGCAGGACGTCGACGTCGCGCGGCTGCAGGACGACTTGCGCGACGCGGGGGCGGTGCTCGCGGCGTGATCGCCTACATGACCGCGAACGAGGTGGCACGCGAGACGGGCTGGGCGATGCACGGGTGGGGGCACGGCGACCGCGCGACGAACGAGGCGTTCGCGCCGCTCGAGACCTACGGTGAGCGCATCCACGCCCTGCTCGGGGGTGTTCGGGCGCTCGGGTTCGACGCGATCGACCTCTGGGGCGCGCACCTGGGCCCGGAGTGGGCGACGGAGGAGCACGTGGCGATCGCGCGCGAGGCGCTCGACCGCCACCGGATCACGGTCGCCACCTACGCGACCTGGGTCGGCGCCGGCAACGTCGGGCGCTCCTGCGAGCTCGCGCTCGCAATGGGCACGAGCACGATCGGCGGCGGCTTCTCCGGCGACGCCGCCGTGCTGGCGCCGGTGCTCCGCGACCACGGCGTCACGCTCGCGATCGAAAACCACCCCGAGAAGACGCCCCCTGAGGTGCTCGCGAAGATCGGGGCGGCCGACGGCACCATGGCCGCGACCATCGACACGGGCTGGTGGGCGACCCAGGGCTACGACCCGGTGCGAGCGATCGAGGAGCTCGGCGAGCACGTCGCTCACGTGCACCTGAAGGACGTCCTCCGCGAGGGTGAGCCGCACGAAACCTGCGCCTGGGGCGAGGGAATCGTCGATGTCGAGGCGTGCGTGCGGGTGCTGGAGCGGCTCGGCTATCGCGGCGTGCTCACGGTCGAGCACGAGCCGGAGGATCACGATCCGAGCGAGGAGATCCGGGCGATGAGGCGGCAGCTCGAGGAGTGGGTGCGATGAGGATCGCCCTCGTCGGCGCGGGCAACATCGCCGATCGCTACGCCGCCGCGATCGCTGCCGCGCCGGAGCTCGACTTCGCGGGTGCAACCGACCTTGACCCCGCGCGCACCGAATCGCTCGTCGCCCGATACGGCGGCCGTGCCTACGCCGGCCTCGACGACGTCCTCGCCGACGACGCGGTCGAGACGGTCGTCAACCTGACCGTGCCGCAGGCGCATTTTCCGGTCGCCGTCGCAGCGCTCGCCGCGGGCAAGCACGTCCACAACGAGAAGCCGCTCGCGCTCCGCTACGAGGACGCATTCCGGCTCGTCGAGCTCGCCGGCGAGCACGGCGTCCGGCTCAGCAGCGCCCCCACGACGCTGCTCGGCGAGGCGCAGCAGACGCTGTGGAAGCAGGTCCGCGAGGGGGCCGTCGGCAGGGTGCGGGTCGTCTACGCCGAGGCGAACTGGGATCGGATCGAGCGCTGGCACCCGGACCCGCGCAGCCTCTACGCCGTCGGGCCGCTCGTGGACGTCGGCGTCTACCCGCTCACGATCCTGACCGCCATGTTCGGCCCTGTGCGGCTCGTCCGCGCCTTCGCGACGACGGTCGAGCCCGACCGCGCGCTGCTCGACGGAACGCCCTTTGCTCCGGAGGCCCCGGACTTCGTCGTCGCGGTGGCCGAGCACGAGGGCGGCGTCGTCTCTCGCCTCACGGCGAGCTTCTACGTGGGTCCGGGCAAGCAGCGCGGGCTCGAGGTGCACGGCGACGAGGGCTCGCTCTACGTGCCGACGTGGGCCGAGGCGAACTCGCGGCTCGAGCTGCAGCAGCGCGGCGGCGAGTACGCGACGATACCGCCCCTGCGCGAGCCGTTTCCGGGTACGGATTGGGGTCGCGCGCTCGTCGACCTGGCGCAGGCGATCGAGGAAGGCCGACCGCACCGGGCCGCCGCCGAGCACGCCGCCCACGTCGTCGAGGTGCTGAACGCTGCCGAGACTGCGCACCGCGACGGCGGCGCGGTCGCCGTCAACTCGACGTTCGTCTCTCCTGAGCCGATGGACTGGGCACGATGACCGAGGAGGCACATGACTGAGCGAGAGCGCTGGTTCCGGGCACCGGGCCGGGTCAACCTGATCGGCGACCACACCGACTACAACGAGGGCTTCGTGCTGCCGGTTGCGATTGATCTCAGCTGCGTCGTCCGGGCGACACCGAACGGCGACGGCGTCGTCCGGCTCCGGTCGGAGTCGGTCGACGGCGAGGTGGAGCTCGCGGCCGACGGCAGCACCGACCCGACCGAGGTCGGCGAGGTCTGGGGGCGCTACGCCGCCGGCGTGGTCGGGACGCTGGCGGAGCGCGGACGGCCGGCGACGGGCATGGATGCGGTCGTCTCGTCGACGATCCCTCTGGGAGCGGGGCTCTCGTCGAGCGCCGCGCTCGAGGTTGCGCTCGGGCTCGCCCTCTGCGATGTCGCCGGGTACGAGCTCTCGCAGCTGGAGCTCGCGCTCGCCTGTCAGGAGGCGGAGCAGGTGGCGACCGGTGTGCCGTGCGGGATCATGGATCAGCTGACGTCGCTCGCCGGCCGGCACAACCACGCGCTTCTGATCGACTGCCGATCGCTCGACGTGCGGCCGATCGCGCTGCCGCCGCGGCTCGCGGTGCTGATCCTGCACTCGGGCATGTCGCGCGCGCTGATCGACAGCGAGTACGCCGAACGCCGCGAGGCGTGCGAGGCGATGGCGGCGCTGCTGGGCGTCTCTGCCCTTCGCGACGCGACGCCGGAGCAGGTCGCCGACGAGCCGCGGGCGCGGCACGTCGTCTCGGAGAACGCGCGCGTGCTCGAGGCGGCCGACGTGCTCGCGTCGGGCGACGTGGCTGCGCTCGGGCCGCTCCTGAACGCCAGCCACCAGAGCCTTCGCGACGACTTCGAGGTCTCGACGCCCGAGCTCGACGCGCTCTCGCAGGCGCTCCGCGACGCTGGCGCGATCGGGGCCCGGCTGACCGGCGCGGGCTTCGGCGGCTGTGTGGTCGGGCTCGCGGGCCGCGAGGAGGCGGAGCAGATCGTCGAGACCGCTGCGGGCCACTACTGGGCCGAGACGGGGCACCAGCCGCGCGCCTACGTGTTCCGCGCGGTCGACGGGGCCGGGAGGATCCCGCCGCAGGCGGCCGCATGATCACGCGCGAGGAGCAGCATGAGGCGAAGGAGTACGCGGCGGCAGAGCTGGAGGCGGCGGGAGTCGCGCTCACCGACGCCGAGCGGGCCGCGATCGAAGTCGCGGACTTCGGGCTCTCTCGGCTCCGCGAGCAGGGCCTGATGCTGCTCGTCTACGTCAACACCGACCGCTACTGCGCGAAGGAGCTCGTCCTCTACCCGGGCCAGGCGTGTCCCGAGCACCGGCATCCGCCGTTCGACGGCGGGCCTGGGAAGGAGGAGACGTTCCGTTGCCGCCGCGGGCTCGTCACGCTCCTCGTCGACGGCCGCGAGCTGGTATTGCGGCCGGGAGAGCAGTTCACGATCCCGCCGGACACGCTCCACTCCTTCCGGGCGGGGCCGGACGGGGCCGTGGTCACGGAGTTCTCCTCCGCGAGCCGCGACGAGCTGGACGTGTTCACCGACCCGGCTGTGCGGCGGGCCACGGTCGTAGCCTGACCAGCACCAGGCTGTCGTCCTCGTCCGAGTACCGGACGAGGGCGCCCATCGCGTAGATCCGCTCGGCGGTCGCCTCGAGCGGGTCGAGCGGGTCGTCGAGCACGTCCCGCTCGAAGACGAGAAGCGCGTGGCGCGTCGGCGACTGCGGCAACCCGACGACGACGAGATCGGCAGCCGTCTCTCGCAGTGTCGCGAGAGCGAGCTCGAACGCCTGCCGCCGCGCGGCGACGGCGCCGCGTCCCAAAGAGCAGGGACCGAGCGGGCCGCGGTTGCAGAGAGTGAAGTGGACGCCGTTTCCCGTCGGGACGCTCCGGCCGGTCCACGCGACCGGGTCAAGAAGCTCGAGCGTCGCCACGCCGGCCGTCGTCGAGGCGGGGGAGACGGGAGTCTCCCGCGGCCCGGCGGCGAGTGCGGTGCTCGCGGCTGCGGCGGCGACTGCGATGACGGCCGCGAGCAGGTGGAGCATCCGTCTCATGAACCTCGAGACGCTCCGTGGCGTCGGGATCTTCCGGCGTGGTAGACAGTCGGCGTGGCCGACGACGATCCCTACGTGCACCGCGACCGCGTCCGCTTTCGCGACTGCGATGCGATGGGACACGTCAACAACGCGGTCTACTCGACCTACCTCGAGGAATCCAGGATCGGCGTCCTCGGCGACCTGATCGACTTCATTCTCGCCCGCGTCGAGATCGACTTCCGCTCGGAGCTGCGGATGGGGGAGGAGGTCGAAGTGCGCACGCGCTGCTCGCGCATCGGATCGAAGAGCTTCGACCTCGAGCACGTGATCGCGGCCGACGGCCGTGTCGTCGCGGAGGCGAAGAGCGTCCTCGTCTCGTACGACTACGCGCGCGGCGAGAGCGTGCCGGTGCCGGACGAGCTTCGCCGCCGGCTCACGCGCCCTCCAGCGGCGGCGCCCAGGGCGGAATCACGCACTTCGGGTCGTGGTACTGCGGAAAGAGCCTGACCTTGTACCCGTGGAGTGCGAGCGCATAGGCGTAGAGATCGTCCGCCTGGGCGGGCGTGGCGCCGAGCAGCCGCGCCGCCTCGCGGAAGTGGACAAGCGCCTGGCACTCGACCTTCCCCTCCTTCGCGCGGTGTCGCCAGTGCCTCAGGTGGAACGCCTCGTGCGTCAGGACGAGCGTCCCGAGCGCCTGCTGCCACGCCGGCACCTCGGCGGCGCCGACGCCGAGCGCGCCTGCGCAGACGGCCGGCCCGAGGACGGTGTAGTCGTCCCGGAGGTTCGTGTAGGCAGAGCTGAACGAGGAGGCGAAGTCGCCGTCCCAGTCCGCGCGCGCCGGGCAGCGCACCTCTCCGACGCCGAGCGAGTACACGTGCGCGACGGCCGTCAGCCGGTCCGTCGCGTCGAAGGCCGGCGCCGACGGAGCGAGCGACACTGCCAGCACGCTCGCCAGCAGCGCGGGAAGCAGCTGTCGCCGGATGTTCATGCCCTCCTGACGAGGGACCGCGTGCGTTTCTTCCGGCTACGTGCGCGGCTCGCGGACGCGGTGGTGGCACCGCTCGTCCTCGAGCTTCTGCTGGATCAGGGAAGGCTTCGACTTCAACGAGGCGGGGGTGGAACCGTCGGCGAGGCGAGGGATGACCAGGCCGCCGAACGCGCTCGCGACGAGCGCCAGCGCGGCGAGGAAGGCTGCGAAGCGTCGACCCGAGGGACGCTGCGGTCTCACATCCCTACGGTACCCCGCCGGGCGTCCTCTTGGCGAGCGTGACGGTGACGAGCCGGGGGCCGCGGCTGTCGATCAGCTCCAGGTCGAGCTCGTCGCCGACCTCGCGCTCGGCGATCAGGTTCGCGAGTCCGTTCGCGTTCCGGATCGGAACGTCGTCGGCGGCGATGATCAGGTCGCCGACCTGGAGGTCGGCCTTCGCGCCGGGTCCGCCGGGATAGACCTCCGTGACGGCCGCGCCGCGCGTGGACGCGTCGAGCCCGAGCTGGACCGCCGCCGACTCGGAGTCGACCGAGCTGAAGCTGATCCCGAGCCAGGCCTCCGTCTCGACCCGCGCGTCGCTGATCTCCGCGATCACCGGCAGCGC
>Ga0126307_10002326_pt1 | contig 12813 bp, 13 predicted proteins | sample Plot28_FD_89955 | JGI IMG/M metagenome (GOLD analysis project Ga0126307, IMG submission 89955) | Serpentine soil microbial communities from UC McLaughlin Reserve, CA, USA - Plot28 | ecosystem: Environmental > Terrestrial > Soil > Grasslands | place: USA: UC McLaughlin Reserve, Lake County...
AACACCGCTGTAAAGGAGGCGCACCTAAAATACCACACACCAACCTAGTCCAAATGACCGAGGTGGCATGCTCTTCAAAGCCGGAGGCTCTACTTACGGTCCAGTCTCGCTGATCCCCAACAGCGGGTTTATCCTAAAGAGTATCCGGTAGAGCGAAACAAGGGGTGCTACTTGGAATGGGTACAAGTTTAGCCGTACCTTCGCTTCGACACTCAGTTTTCTCCATTAGAGCTTTGCTACCTCTCCAGCAGGACCGTCACGGGGCCGTCGTTCGTGAGCGCGATATCCATCATCGCCCCGAAGTAGCCGGTCTTCACGGACCTCACACCTGCCGCGCGAAGCCTCTCGCAGAAGTAGTCGAAGAGTGGCTCGGCTTCTCCGGGCGGAGCGGCTTCCACGAAACTCGGACGCTTGCCTTTGCGGGTATCGGCGAGGAGGGTGAATTGCGAGACGGCGAGTATTTCGCCGCCGGTCTCCCGAACGCTGAGGTTCATCTTGCCCTCTGCATCGTTAAAGATGCGCAAGCCTGCGGCCTTTTCAGCTAGCCACTCAGCCTCAGCTTCCGTGTCCCCCTTGGCGACCCCGACGAGGAGCAAAAGGCCGGGACCTATCTCGGAGAAGAGAGCGTCTTCCACGGAGACGGAGGCGTTCTTGACACGTTGGAGGACTATCTTCAAGGGTCTTCCTAGAGGGGCTGACGGCCCTGGTAGCCAGCATGTGTCTCGTGCCAGTAACTTATCTGCTCTTCGGGGGGATGCCAGCAGAGAAAGACGACGCGGCCATCCCGCTCGTGAGGGAAATCCAGAAGTCCTATGTCGAGATCTTTGAGGAAAACGCCGAGCTTGTGGATGCGCTCGACCACCAGGTAGAGGTTATACGCCTCAACCCCATACTCAGAGCCTATCCTGCCGCCGCCGTTCGAGACGGAGGTCTTTAGGATGGGTTCTAGTTGTGGGGCTTTTTCACGCATGGCGTCGCGGTGGACGGCGGCTTCCTCAAGGAGTTTTCGTAGCTCAGGTAAGAGGGTGTTCGCCTCTTCTAGGGTGAAGAGTTTGGAGAAAGAAGGCTCCACGCTTTGTCTCCTAACGGCCGTGGGCCAGCCGGTCGGCGAGTATGCCGGGTAGGCCGGCGGCCCGGATCTTGGCCTGAGCCTTCTCTATATCGTACTCGACGAAGTGGTAGGTGATCCGGATCCCCTCTGGCTCATCCCCGGCGAGGACGTAGGAGGCAAAGGTGTCGCCGTCCCGGGGCTGGCCGACGGAGCCCGGGTTGACGAGGTATGGTCCGCCCGTCGTCAGGTCGAGGGAACCGGAGAACATACCGTCAGGTGCGGGGGCGATGGCCTTTACGTGCGTGTGGCCAAAAAAGCAAACCTTAACGTCAGGATACTCCTTTCTCAGCACTTCGAGGTTGTCTCGAGCTACGGCTCCGTTCAAGATATACTCGTCTGGGTCACGGACGGAGCCGTGCACGAAGAGCGCTCCTTCCTTTTGCATCATACGCGGCCTTGTACGCAAGAAATTCGCGTTCTCCTCCCTCAGATGCTTGCGGGTCCATTCTACGGCGGCAGCGGCGACAGGGTTGAACCAGGCGAGGTCCGTGGAGAGGTCCGTGACCGCGAGGTCGTGGTTACCGGCAATCAGGGGCATCTCTTCGCGTACCAGATCGCAACATTCATTCGGGCTCGCCCCGTAGCCGATCACGTCACCGAGGCAGTAAATTCTCTCTACCTCATCTGGGACGTCCTCGAGAACGGCCTCTAAAGCCTCGAGGTTACCGTGGATGTCGGAGATCACCGCGTACATAACAGGCGCAGCATAGTATAGCAACCGGCTATCTGCTTTCAGCTATCGGTTCTTTGATGGCGCTCTCGCCTATAACTGTTATGCTTTTTTTATGGAGAGTAACGTCACGCGGAGGCTACCCGAGGGTCCGGCTAGGAGGGCGGCCAGGATCGCCCAGGTAGGCGCACGCTATGGGTTCGGGTACGTGTTCGGTCGCAGGCTCCTTCCCGGCCGGAGGCGGGATGTCGGCAGGATGGGGATGCGGCTGCGGCTGGCATTGGAGGAGTTGGGGCCAACCTTTGTAGCGTTCGGACGCATGCTCTCAGCCCGGAGGGATGTTTTACCGCCGGACGTGACCGTGGAGCTCGAACAGGCGACGGTCCCGGTGCCGGAGATCCCCTTCGCGGAGGTGCGAACCCTCTTGGAGAGAGAGCTTGGGAACGCGTTGGAGCGGCTCTTCCTGATGTTCGAAGAGAGACCTGTACGGGTCGGGGTATTTACGCAGGCTCACCGGGCGATGCTGCCGGGGGAGCGTCCGGTGCTCGTGGTTGTGAACCGGCCGGGGGTACGTAGGGACCTGCTGGCGATGCGTCCGGTCGCCGACTTGGTGCGCCGGAGGGCCGGCCGCCGGGACGGCGAGGGGCTGCCGCTGGACCCGGTTATGGCCGTGGGCGAGTTCGCCGCGTATGTCGCAGGACGGCGCGATATGTTCTTCGCCGCCCAGATCGTCCAGCGCTTGAGGGGGCTACAGGACTTCTCTTTGAAGGCCCCGGAGATGTATCGCCGCTACTCGACGGGGCGCTGCGCGACGTTCGAGTCCCCCGTCGAGGCGGTACCGCTGGGGGTAAAAGGGTATCGGGAGGTTTCGGCAGCGCTCGCGCGGCTGACAGTTTTGGAAGGCATTTTCTTCGCCGACCTCGCACCGGAGCGGTTTGTGTATGGAGGTGATGAAATCTGGATCGCCGATCCTACGGAGGCCGCCGCAATCGACCCAGAGAGGCTAAGGGGCATGGCCGAGGTCTTGGCCAGCGTGAGGCGCGGAGACGTGGATGGTGTTATACGAGCCCTGCCGCTCGCCGGGTGTGCTGTGCCACGGGACACCCGCGTGCTGGGACGCGACTTACGCGATACCCTGGGTTCTCTTGGCGGACCGTTATGGAGGGAGCATTCTCTAGCGGAGATCCGGGCTAGCAGCCTCGAAGCCGCCCGACGGGGGGGCGTTGTGGCTCCGGAAGAGGTCGTCCGGCTCTTCAACTCTCTGGTCCTGGCTGAAGAGCTGGGAGTGGATGGGGACCTGAACGGCCGGCATGTTACGGAGGCGGTTGGGGAGGCGGCCGGAGAGCTCATCTCACGGTTTCGGGACCCGCGCTACGTGGCGGCGCGCACCGCGAGGAGCCTAGTACAAAGCAGCGACGCTTACGCTGAGTATCCGCGCCAGGTCCACGACCTCTTAAACGAGCTAAAGGACGGCGAGATCGAGGTGGTCTTCCGCCACCGGGGAATCGACGATCTGGTCTCCAGGGTAGACATCTTCGCCAACCGACTCGTCTTCGCACTCCTTATAGGCGCCCTTATCATAGGTTCGTCACTTCTGGGCATCTTCGGCGAGAGCGACGTGCGCTTGTTGGGGGTGAACATCTTCGGCCTCGTAGGCTTCGTTATCGCCGCGCTCCTCGGCCTCGCCCTCCTGGTAGGCATCATCCGCTCGGGAAGGTTGTAGTCGATCAGCTCTATAGACTTCACTTTGCGTGATTCTGCACGCCCGCATAGATTTGCTGAACGAGGTCTCTGCTTGTCGGAAGCCGGGTGTGGTCGAGCTACTCTTCTCCGGGGGTCTCGTAGGCTATGGTCTCCTCAGTGAAGACCTCGATCTTGTGCTCAGCCTGCTCGTCTCTCGCCGTAAGTATGTGATTAACTTGGATGACGCGAAGAAGCCTTATGGGTGAATGCGACCCTGACCAAGCGCTCGGGTCGACGAGGTCGCCTTCGCTGAAGGCCATAAACGGGGTGGAGGATTCAAAAGAACGCCAAACGTTCTCGCGACTCTGAGGATAGAAGATATCCAACATATACACTGTAGGCTTCATTCTCTACCTCCCTGTTCTCGCCTGCCCGTCGCTCCCTATTGCCGGACATTCTACGCTACTAGAGGAGCGTGAGGTGGCCACGTGCACGAAAAGAGCTATCTGTCAGTCTTGGGAGACGAACAGTAATCGCCCGGCGAACGATCACTGCAGTCGTTGGTCTCTTAGAGCTTTGGTTGCTTTATGGTAAGGAAGGTTCTCTAATCGTAGCGTCGAGCCGGATGCTCTCCTCGCCAATGAGACGGTTCATAAACCGTTCCCGATCCAGGCTCACAAAGAAGTTGGCCGTCGTCTTGGCTACGGTCTCCGGTAATGGGTCGAGGGCCACGCGCCCGACATTCGAGCAAGGCCCGAAGAGCATCGAGAGAAGATCTACGGCCGCGCTCTTTTTGACCTGCCAGCCGTCTTCCAACTCTCCAAGTCCGAGGAACATCTCGGCTTCCTCCCCATAGCTGAAGACCGGAAGAACTTTGTTGTACCCGGCGATGTCGGTGGTAAGTACCTCTGTCCGGCCGTTCTCTTGCCGGGCGATCAGCCAGTATGCCTTATCTAAAGATCTCCCCTGCAGGCGTTTCACCCCATTCTCGGTCGTCAGCTCCTCCTGCCCCTTGCCCGCTCTCTCGTTTTCTCCGGACACGCCGTCACTCCTTCGTCGTCACCCCGGTAACACAGGTTTTAAAGCCGTCTGTGTAGCCGAAAAATCGCGCCCCACCTTCGTCGATCTTTTTACCGCGATTTTACGCACCCCAGCGTAACACGTATTACATCGATGCACAACATATCGTATATCGGGAGTGGTTTTTAGGGCTGAGAATCTCCCTACACCAACGGTTCGGGCTCCCACGGCTTGGGGTTTTGCGATACGCCTTATTGTGAGTAACGAGCTTCGTTGGCTCCGCTGAGCTCCCGCGGGCGGAAGAGGCCGAAGGAGGAGGTGTAACCGTGTAGAAAGCTCGTGTCGCCCACCGGCCCTATCTCGCCGTTGCAGAAAAAGCCGCCTACGGGTATGTCGCCCAGGTGCTGCTTGAAGACGCCGGTGTCGAAGTTGGGCACTTTGTAGAGATATTCGCCGCGCCCCAGGCAGGAAAAGAGGAGGGCGCCGGAGATCGCGGTTTTTTGAGGCAGGGAGCTCTGGTAGTCGGCGAGCATGGCGTGAAGGTCTTGAGCGGAGGCATCGGCATCGCGGAGGTGGAAGCGGACGCGCATGCCCTCCTGAAGGTACTCCCCGACTGCGACGGCCTCGCTTTCGGGATCAGCGCCGATGAGGTTCCGGATCAGGAAATCCCCCGCTCCGGGTTCCTCCTTAAACTCGTCCATGACGACGCCGAAGAACAGTGATGTCCCCGCTAACCTGCGGTCGTGCTCGTCTAGGCTTGCGAGCAGCTCGTTCAGAACCGAGAAGGCTGGTCGCCCGTCGAGCTCGTAGAGGATGTTCCCCTCACAGCTCGTAACCTGCATCAGTTCGCCGATTGGCCTGCATCCTTGCGCCACAACAGTATCGACGGCGATGTTGCCGCTCAGAGAAACCCCTACGGTGCCCGAGGTGTAAACCTTCCTTTCCAGGAAGAGGGCGTTCAAACCGGGCGAGGTCGCGCCGCTCGCAAGCCCCCCGATCTTTGCGGACTGCGGGAAAGCGTAATCCAGGCCAGCTAGCAATGCCTCCGGGCGGGTACTGAAGGGATCCACGAGGAGGATGAACTGGGGTTCCTCGGCTCGCTTTACGCGGACGAGGTCCTCCCAGAGGTCCGGGGGGCCGTCGAGATCCGGTAGCGGGTCATCGAGGTGGAACAGATGTACTGTAACGCCCGGAAGCCGTGCTGCGGCGAGGGTCACGGCCGGCAACCGCTCGACCTCTTCGCCGCCCCCGATCACGCCGCCAGCCGAGCAGCCAAGAAGGGTTGCGGGACCTAAAGGTTCTTCCAGGACTTCATGCAGCCGGTCATAGAAGTCCGCGAAGTGCGGTGTTACAAAAGCGAGGGCGAGCGTAATAGGGCCGGGGCCTAAGCTTTCGCGGATTTCTTTTGCACACTTGAGCAGAGCATCTTCAAAGGACGTCTTCCGGGATATGGCCGTCGCCCACTTCATACCTTTAGCCTCCGTTCATCGGCGTCGTTTCCGCCTTTATACCTCGTCCTATCGACTGCCGTGAGGCGCGACCGGCGGCGGAGCAGATAGAAGAACAGCGTAGCGCCGAGCATCGCCGGGAAGAGAAGCCCTGAGAAGACGGCGATCCCGACCCAGAAGGATGTGGCAATGAGGGTGCTGTCGAGGAGACCGGGCGGGGGAGGAGCGATCTCCCACTTGCGATGTCCAAGGGCGAGGAGGAGGGTGACGGCCAGCGTGCTCGAGAAGAACCAGCCGAGGTAGTTGGCGGCCGGAACTCCGTAGTATGGGCCGCCCTCCGGCCACACCCAGAAACCCAAAGAGGCGGCGCCGGGATCCAAGACACCATCCAAGAGGACGAGCAAACCCGTTGCGCAAAAGATCCACAATATGCGGCGCTTAGAAGTGATCTCTACTTCCGGGGCGGTTGCGGCGACGGCGCCGAGGACCAGTGGAGCCCACGAGAGGGGCAACAGGTAGGGGACGAGGCCGGCGATCTTCGGGCCCAAAGATTCGCCGTAATAGAAGGGGCCGTAAGGGAAGCCCGTCGTAACACCGATCAGCTCTATCGCGAAGCCAAAGGCGCTTAAAGAAAGCAGTGAGAGCGTAGCCTCTTTCGGACCCAAGAACCGCCACAGCGCGACGAAAGAGGGCAGGGCTATAAGGAGGGTAGAGATGAAGGAGCCTATCCACGCGCTGGGCATATCCGGGAAACGGGCGGTAAGGTAGGCTGCGCCGAAAAACAGGGCGCTTATGGTGAGGAGGAGACCGGAGACGCGAAAGGGTTGTAGCATCATGTGTGCATACTATCCCAGTCGCCGCTTCTACGGCTGGTAGTATTGGCTCTATGCTCGGGCGGCTTTTTCACATCTCGCGGCCGGTGCTCTGGATCAACACCATCGGGCCTGCTGTGGTGGGGGTCTGGCTCACGGGTGATCTCTGGCAGTGGGAGGCCGTGCCGCTCCTGTTGTGGCTCACGCTGCCGTTTAACCTACTGATCTACGGCGTCAACGACGTCTTTGACCAGGAGACCGACGCCAAAAACCCTCGTAAGGGCAACCTCGGCGCCAAAATATCGCCGGAAGAGACCAATATTATCTGGCGCGGCGTCCTCCTCACGAACGTTCCGTTTCTCCTATACTTCCTCCTCTTTCTTTCGACGAGCGCCTTTTTGTGGATACTCCTCTACACCGCCCTCTTCGTCGGTTACTCGGCTCCGCCGGCGCGGTTCAAAGCGCAGCCCTACCTTGACTCTCTTAGTAACGCAGCCTACGCCTTCCCACTCGTCTTCGCGCCGCTAGCGCTCGAGGCGTCGGTAGTTTGGCCGGCGGCTTTGGGCTTGATGACCTGGAGCGCGGCCAAACACACCTTCGATGCCGTTCAAGACGTGAGCGAAGACCGGAAGGTGGGAATTCAGACGACGGCCGTACGTCTCGGCATCAGGGGCGTCGTTCTCTGGAGCGGAACGTGGTGGTGCATCGCCACGCTCTGCTTCGCGCTCATAAGCCCCATAGTGGCGTTGGTGAACGCGACTTACGCCGGAGGGATGCTATACGCGCTTTACCGCGAACCCGTACCAGAGACGGGGCACCTGCTCTACAAGTATTCCATCGCCTTTCCATATGTCGCGGGGACGATCGCAGGTGTCCAGCTTGTCGGCGCGATCTCCTTGGGAGCCTACCCTTGAACTCGCCGCGAAAGAAGGTTGTTATCGTGGGGGGCGGGATCGGGGGCCTCACCGCTGCGGCTCTCTTAGGCCGTGCCGGACACGAGGTTACGCTCCTGGAGGCCAACTCCTGGCTCGGCGGCAAGAGCCGGCGCATCGTGCTCGACGGGCAGAGGATTGATACCGGCCCCTCGCTCTTCACCTTCCCTGGCGTATGGCAGGAGCTTTTGCGACGTCTAGATGTGATGGGCGACGGCGAGCCGGCGGAGGAGATCGCCGGCCTCCGTCTCAAAAAGCTGCCCGAGGTCAGCACGTACTACTATCGGGGCGAGGTCTCTTCGCTGCCGGTAGAGAAGGGACACCCCTGGTTCAGGGCCTGGGAGCGGTTCGCCGGGATACACGGCGGCCTCGGACCGGAGGTTACACGTCTTTTAACGGCAGATCCCCTCGACCGGAGAACGCTGCCCTCGCTGCGACGTCTGTTGAGAATCTATGGTGCAAAACTCACGACGCGTAGGTACCTAGACGGCCTAGAGTGGCTCCCAGAGGGCCTGAGGGAGCTCATCGCCATCCACACCTTGAACGCCGGTGTCGGTCCGGCGCGGACCCCGGCGCTCTATGCCAGTATGCCAGCGATCATGGCGGAAGAAGGGGTGTGGGCGCCGGAGGGTGGTGTCTACGAGTTGGTGCTTTCTCTGGTAAGACTTGCTCGTCATGCTGGGGTGGAGATGAGGATGGAAGAGCCGGCGATGGAGATCTCGCGAGGCCGGGTGGCAACGGAGCATGGAGAGTACCAGGCGGATACGGTGGTGAGCGGACTCGACGCGGGCGTCTTGGAGGGGCTGTTGAAGCCTGGCAGAAAAAGTGTCCCGAAGAGACTCTCTTGCTCGGGTGTCGCGATCTATGCGGCGCTCAAGGAAGGGCTCCCCGATAACATCGCAACGCATGGCGTCGTGCTGCCGCCAAAGCCGGCGGCGCTGTACCGAAGTTTGGAGGCCGGGGAGGAGCCAGAGGCGACGATGGCTTTTGTCAACTACTACCGGCCTGGGGAAATATATCCGAACGAAAAGGGTACGCTGGCGCTTCTCTTTACTGCTTCGCCCAACGGCAGGGCGTACGGATTTGACGACGCGTTCGTGGTGCGGGAGATGGAGCGGGTGGGGCGCAAGCTCGCTTTGCCCCGTCCCGTAGAGGAGTACCTCGGGGAACGTACCGTCTTGCACCCACAGTACTTCGGTAGTTGGGGATCGGCGGGTGGGGCACTCTACGGGGCTGTCCGGCCCGTATGGCAAAGCGGGCCGTTCCACCGACCCCCTTACTCCAGTCGTAAACGTCCCTGGTTGTGGAGGGTTGGGGCGTCGGTGCACCCAGGAGGCGGGATGCCGGCGGTCCTCGGGGGCGCGATGATCTCGATAGGTAGGCTACTCCGGTTTCTAGGCAAACGGTGACCGGGAAGTTGCACTATCTCCACAGCGGGAACAAGGGTATAACCTCGTGACCAGCCCCGCTATCGCGAGCGATGCTCGCTCTTCAGAGTGGCGTATAACTTTATGTCTCGGTAGGCGCCTTTGATGTATTCCCGCTGCCTTAGCGTACCCTCGCAGATCATCCCGGTCTTCTCCAGGACATGCGCGGAGGCCACGTTCTCGGCGATGCAGCGTGCCTCGATGCGGTTGAGGTTCATCTTCTCGAAGCCGAAAGAGATCGAGGCTCGCACGGCCTCGGACGTGAGGCCCCGGCCCCAATACTCTTTGGAGACCACGTAACCCAACTCGGCGCGGGCGTGGGCTGGTTCCCAACTCACAAAGCCGCACGTGCCGATAAAGCGTTGATCGCCCTTGTATACGATGCCCCAATCGGGCTCGCCGCCGGTTTTGTACTTCCGGATCGTATGCTCCAAGAAGGCCGTGGAATCTTCGAGGGTGCGATGGGCGTCCCAAAGCACGAACCGGGTCACCTCCGGGTCAGAGGCGTAGGCAAACACGACTTTGGCATCTTCGAGCGTCATCTTACGCAGGAGCAAGCGGTCCGTTTCGAGGGTCGGAGGCCCGTCGCTACTTCTTCTGCCAGGGCTCATGAGCCGATATAGGAGGACAAAAGATCGGGAACCTCGTACCAACTTTCGAAGCCGTGGACGTTCGGATGGTTGACGACGAATTCGCGGTTCCAGGGTTGGATTAGAGTTGCAGCCCAAAGACCGGCGTCGGCGACACGGGAGATGGTCTCCGGTCGATCGTCGACCATGCCAAAGGCGTTAAGGGTGTAGAGGACGCCAAGCTTGTTCTCAGTTGTAACGCTCAACCGGATCTTCGGCCCGAAGTGATCCTCGAGCCAGGCTTCGAGGTGGGGCTTCATCGCCTCCGGGTCCCAGTTGTGGGTGATGAAGTGGATCTCGATCCCTTCGTCTTGCAGATAATGGAGCACCTCGGTCGACCCAGGGTAGGGCTTGCGTTCGCGAACGCGGTGGGGCGAGAGAGTACAGGTGTAGATCTCTGTCGCCGCCTGCTCACCGTAGACGTCGAGCACATGGGTCCAGGTGGTGATTTCCTCTGGGTCCAACGGCTCGCCCGTAACGTCGAGGACGGCCTCGCAAACCCACGCGGTCGTATCCCAGATGGTCGAGTCTACGTCCAAACCAAGGATGAGCCTCACTGGATCAGGCCCTCCGCTGGAATCTTTTTGTAACACGATGCTCGGGGAGAGTTCGCCGAGGGAGATCTTGCGGAAGGGGTTACTCATACTCGTCTTCCCTGTTGACGAGGTCCTTAGCTTGGCCGCCTGGGAAGAACGTTGCCAAGCCTAGCGCCGCCAATCCGAGAGCGAAGAGGATCCAAAACGTCGGCGAGAGTGCTGCGGCTAAAGAGCTCGCTAGCTCGGCGTAGGAGGCGTTGGGGATCTGCTCGCGCAGGGCTGGCTGCAAGAGGGCGTTCGGGTCGGCGAGCAGGCGGGCGAGGTCTGCATCTCCTGCGGAGACCTCTTTGACGGCGGCCTCGTATCGGGAGCCTAAAGAAGCGTTCAGTAGGGCGCCCATCACCGCGACCCCTATAGAGCCGCCTACCGTGCGAAAGAAGACGATCGAGGAGGTGGCGATGCCGCGACGGCGCCAGGGGACGGCGTTCTGGATGCTGACCAGGTACGAGGTGCTCGAAAACCCCAGGCCCAGCCCTATGACGAAGACTGCGAGCACCACGTAAGGGAGTGGCGTCGCCCCGTTCATTGGCACGCACAACCCCGCGCCCAGAACTACAAAAAAAGAGCCTACAAGGAGCGTCTTTCGGTAACCCCTTCGCAGTATCATGCGTCCCCCGATAAAAGAGCCCACCGGCCACCCGATCGAGATCGGCGCGACCACTGCCCCAGCCGTTACCGCCGTACCTGCCAAAGCTCCCTGCACGAAGAGGGGCACGTATACCGAAACCCCAAAGAGCACGCCTCCTAGAGCGAGGTTCCCGAGCACCGCAACAGCGAAGATCCTCTCCTCGAAGAGTCCCAAGGGGACCACGGGGTCCTCCGCCCGTCTCTCGACGGCGACGAAGAGCACAAGCGCCACTATCCCGACGAAGAACAGCATTGGTGCGGAGAGGAAAGGGGCGCCTCCTCGGTCGAGGAGCGAAAAGAGCACAGTCACGAGGCCGAAGATTAAGAGGCTGGTGCCGAGGTAGTCGATCCTGCGTGGGCGGCGCTCGAAGCTCTCGGTGAGGGTGGCGGCGAGGAGTGCGGCGGCGACGAGGCCGAAGGGGAGGTTTATGTAGAACACCCACCGCCAGGAGATGTAATCGGTTAATAGGCCGCCGACGGCGGGACCGAGCACGGCGGAGATCCCCCACACCGCCCCGAAGAGCCCCTGCACCCTCGCCCGGCTCTCGAGCTCGAAGATGTCGCCGACGATGGTGATCGCCACCGGCTGGACCGCCCCCGCCCCCAGGCCCTGCAACGTCCGGAAAGCTATAAGCCCCACCATCGTCTCCGAGGTGCCGGCGAGCACGCTGCCCAGAAGAAAGAGGAAGATGCCCGTAAGATAGATCGGCTTGCGACCGTAGGTGTCGGAAAGCTTGCCGAATACGGGGCCAGTTACGGTCGCGGCCAGAAGGTAAGATGCGAAGACCCATGGGTAGAGCGACAACCCGCCGAGCTCCCCGATCACGGTCGGCATCGCCGTGCCGACTACGGTCGAGTCCAGCGCCGCTAAAAAGGTTCCGATGAGCGTCGCGAGCGTGATGAGCGCCTTGCGACGTCTGCTCAATCCCAAACCCTAAAACCTTTCCGACTCAAAAATGTGCTGAGGGACGGATCTTAGCACTGCAGCCTCTAGAGTGGAGGCTATCTGTGAATGCGCCTATCTGGGCAACGTACTCGTTACACTTCGTATCCGACGATGGGGCCGAGCTGACACAGCTGTGCACGCAGCGGCGCGACCTTCATCAGCGCATCCCGCAACCTGCACAGGAGCGGGTTCTCCAGCTGCCCGATACTGCCCACGAGCCACAACCGCCGGACGACAAGAGCCGTCCGGTCGACGCGCCGGGCTTCGTAGAGCCGCAGGGCGGTGACGACACTGTCCTCTTCCTTGAGACACCTGGCGAGGACGACCGCATCCTCCATAGCCTGGCAAGCGCCCTGGCCCAGGTTTGGCGTCATCGGGTGGGCAGCGTCGCCCAAGAGCGTAACGCGTCCCTCGCCCCAACGCTTTACAGGCTCGCGGTCGTAGACGTCGTTGCGTATAATCGCCGGCTCCTCCGTTGTACTTAACACCTTGGGGATCGGCCGGTGCCAGTGCCCGAAACGTCTGAGCAGCTCTCCTTTGTGTCCCGTCGCGCTGTCTTGCTCCCCCTCCGGCACGTTTGCAGTCGCGAACCAGTAGAGTCGGCCTTGTCCTATGTTTAGCAATCCGAACCGCGTTCCCCTTCCCCACGACTCGAACCTCAGCCCATCGCGCACGAACTTCTCCCCGGTCTCGACCACCCCACGCCAGGCTGTGTAACCGGCGTAGCGTGGTTTTTCGTCGTCGAATAGTTGCGCCCGGATCATCGAGTTTAGGCCGTCTGCGCCGATGAGAAGCTCGCTGCGCTCCTCTCGCCCACCGGCGAAACGAACCGTAACGCCGGCGGCGTCTTGCTCGAAACCCACGCATTCGGCGCCGAGCTGCACCGCGTCCTCGGGTAGCGCCGAGAGCAGC
>Ga0126307_10002327_pt1 | contig 12810 bp, 12 predicted proteins | sample Plot28_FD_89955 | JGI IMG/M metagenome (GOLD analysis project Ga0126307, IMG submission 89955) | Serpentine soil microbial communities from UC McLaughlin Reserve, CA, USA - Plot28 | ecosystem: Environmental > Terrestrial > Soil > Grasslands | place: USA: UC McLaughlin Reserve, Lake County...
GGCGGGGAGAGAAGATCGGAGCAGACTCTGACGAGAGGGTTTGTAGGATAGAGGACTACAGCAACCAATCGCATCCGGCCAGGGTAGCCCGCCATGGTGACCGAAGGTTGGCCTCCAAACCGCACCGGGCTGAATCCCAACAGCGGCGAGGCATATGACTATTACGGTCTTATGCTGTCCTCGCTCGAGCGTAACGACGAGGCGCTCGAGATGCAGCGGCGGGCTCATGAGCTCGACCCGCTCGCTCACCGTATGGATCTGGTGACCACCTACCTGCGCGCGGGACGGTACGAGGAGGCCCTGCGAGGGGTAACGCGAGTGCTGGAGGTCGAGCCCTTTCTTCCGCTGGTGCACCTCACGCTTGGCTGGGTCCAGCTGCTGACCGGTAAGGCCGGTCAGGGCGTGGCCACACTGGAAAAGGGACTAGCCCTGTCGCCGGACAACAGCCTGTACCTCGCGCAGGTGGGGCAGGCATACGGGATGGTCGGGCGGACCGATGAGGCTCGGGCCGTGCTGCGGCGGCTGGAAGATCTCTCGACCGAACGGTACGTGTCACCCTATCATATGGCGTACGTCCATACCGGGCTGGAGACAAAGAGCGGGCAATGGACTGGCTGGAGCGGGCCTACCGGGAGCGGGCGGGCGGCATCTTCGGTGTCAAAGGATCGTTTCTCTTCACCTCACTACGGGGGCACCCCCGGTTTAACGTGCTGCTTCAAAAAATGAACTTGAGCCCAAGCCCGCCTCAGTAACTTGTCCGGATGTCAGAGCGACATCAGGTGCGGCAGCCGACTCAGCTCCTGAGCCGCAGCTCGCAGCCGGGCACAGGCGCGGCAGCGTTGCCGGCAGCGGTGGCCCGTCCGGCGGTACTTCTCATCTATGTCATTGCCCACGGGGCATCCGGTCTCGTCGTGAAAGACATTCCCGTCGCGCTGCCGGATGGAATGCCAGGGTGAGATCTGCGCCATCAGTGATCCTCGGGATGTTTGGGCGGGGAGCGGACGATATTTCCCGCTCCCGATGGTTGCACGAGTCTTGTCTACCGGGAACGTACCTTCTCCCGGGTCCGCTTTTTGGGGCTCAACTCAGGAAAGAGTCGTCCCGCTACGTCCTTGAACATTTGCGGATCGATGTCGGGACCTACTGGAGCTGTCAGTTGGGGCTCGGCCTCCAGATCCGGCGGATCGAATCCCTCCGGCGCCCCGACCTGAACCTGCAGCTCACTGCCATCTTCCGGATGGAACCCATTCCAGATCTCGCTGGCGCGAGGGTAATCCTCCGGGCTGAACTGGAAGAGAATCCGGTGCAGGCCGCGAGCCTCGTGTTTGGCCGCTTCAGGAAAACGCTTGTTGCTGATGTCGGGGATCGGGAGGAGCTTGCCGACGTCCACCCCGGAGAGCTTCTCCAGTGCCTTGGCATACGCCACGATGTGAACGCCGCCGCGCACGAGAAGGAAACCGACGCAGGCGCGGGCAGTCGGATCGTCGACCGTCTCGTAGACCCGGATCTTGCTCGCCCGGGCCCCACATTCGAGAAAGAAGTTGTGCAGCAGATCCAGCTTCAGGTTCCCGCTGGAGAACACGTTGGCCCCGGTCCAGAAGTTCCCCTGCGAGTCCATGGGAAGCGCCTGCTGACCGCTGGCCAGAAAGTGGTAGCTGTTCCGGGCATCGGCCGCGGATTCGAGCGGAGCGGTCGAGGGGGCGTCGCCTCGCTCAGTGGTTCCGGTCAGAAGCAGGTTGATCGCGTAGGACACCAGTTCGATGTGGCCGAACTCCTCGGCCGCTATGTTGGCGACGAGGTCGTAGAATGGCCGCATTTCCTTGCGACCCCGAAAGTTGAAGGACTGGTACGTGTAATTCATGAAGGTAGACATCTCGCCGAACTTGCCACCCAGGAGCTCCTGAACTGCCGCGGCGGAGTTGGGAGAAGGATTCTTCGGATGAGGAAGCTCCGTCTGGAGCTTGTCAAATCGGGTAATCACAAGGTTGGTACTTTCTCTAGGGCGTGCGGTGGAAGAGAAAAGGCCTCGGCAGCAGCACCGAGACCTTGATTGGCAGGCACCACATAACGAGGCCCAAACCTACGGCGTCATTCCTCCTGATGATGTGACCCAGATCCCCGCATGCGCAATCCGGTCAGCCTTCTTCCGGATTTACCCGATTGCCTGACAGTCTGGAGTCGGCGTGGGGCAAGGTACGGTCCAGCCTCGGTGAGAAGGATCACGGAGCGGATCTCACGATTTATTCATCTACAGATGCCGTCAGCCATCATTGGCGGCTGCCAACTGACGACTGGTAACTGACTGCACTCAGGAGTACGCATGCCCACGCTGCTACAGGAGCAATTCGACCGCCTGGTCACCTTTCCGCCCACCACCTTTCCCGTCCTCAGCCTCTACCTCAACGCGGAGCCGGGCCAGCACGGGAAGGACGACGTGGACCGGTTCCTCCGCCGGGAGCTGCCCGCCCGGGGCCGCACCTTCGAGCCCTACAGTGCCGACCGGGAGAGCTACGACCGCGACGTCGAGCGGATCCAGACCTGGGTGCGAGAGAACCTTCGTCCGTCTGCCAACGGCGTTGCCCTCTTCGCCTGCGCCGGCGCCGATGACTTCTTCGAGGCCATTCAGCTCGAGGCCCCGGTCAAGGAGCACCGGCTCTACGTCTACAACCAGCCCCAGCTCTACGAGCTGGCTCGGCTCACCGACAGTTATCCCCGCTACGCCGCGGTCGTGCTGGACAGCCAGCTGGCTCGGATCTTCGTCTTCGCGCTGGGCGGTACTGTAGGCGAAGCTCAGGTCGAGGGCGCTCCGGTCAACCGGCACCAGGCCGGCGGCTGGTCCCAGGCCCGCTATCAGCGGCACGTGGACAACCTGCGGCAACAGCACGTGAAGGACACTGTCGCGGCGCTCGACCGGATTGTTGGGGAGGAGGAGATCGGACACATCGTCATCGCGGGTGACGAGGTGATCATCCCTGCTTTTCGGGAAGAGTTGCCTCAGCACCTCCGGGAAAAGCTGGTCGAGGACGTGCTCCGCCTGGACATCTCGACGCCGGAGCACGAGGTGCTCCAGGCCACGCTCGACGCGATGATCTCGGAGGACCGGCGGGAGGACGCGGACAAGACGCGCCGCGCGATCGAGGGTTACCGGGCCGGCGGACTGGGCGTGGCCGGACTCGGTCCGACGTTCGCGGCCCTGATCCGGGGACAGGTGGCTGACCTGCTGATCTCGGAGGAGTTCGAGACCCGTTATGCTGAGCCGGTGCCGCGGAGCTCCCCGGTGCTCCCGCCAGAGCTGCTGGCCCAGCTTCCGATAGAAGTGGAAACGGTGGACCTGGCCGACGAGCTGGTTACCCGGGCCAAGGCCACTGCAGCCACCGTGTCATTCATCCAGAACCCGACCTACCTGGCGGAGGTGGACGGCGTGGCGGGCCTGCTCCGCTTTACCATCTGAGGACTCCATGGGCAAGAAGAAACGCGGCAACTACAACCAGGACCACTTCAAGCTGGGCGGGAGCATGCAGCCTGGCGGCGACGTCGTGCAGGAGCGGCAGAAGGGGAAGCTCACCCCGCAGAAGGAGGAGAACCCGCGGCCGGCCAAGTCCAACGAGCCGGCAATTCCGGACGACGCCGAGTGATCGGATGGCAACCCAGAGGCGCGAATAGCGGGATCGGGCAACGAAAGGTGCCCTGACAAGCAGAAGCAGCCGGGAATCCAGCTTGTCCCTGGCGCTCGGTGGGCCTCCGGCGTATATAAATAGCCCGGCCGCCGTGGCTGGGTTGCCACTCTTCCATCATCAGCTTCGAAGTCTCCTGCCTTTAGTACGGAGGTCCTGTAATGCTCCGTTCTCGTCTCTTGTCGCTGGGGCTCGCGTCAAGTGTCGCGCTGATCCTGGCTGCCTGCCAGGACAATTCCAATCCTACTGCTCCCGATGCGGTGCCGCCCTCGGACCGCGTTCAAGCTTCGCAAGACGCTGACCTGCCCCCGGCCAGCGAGTTCGCCCGCCAGGTGCCCGGCTTCGGTGGCTTCTTCCTCGACCGGAGCGGCAATCCCACTCTGTATCTCACCCGCGGCTCCAGTCGAGCCCCCGCCGAGCGGTTGCTGGCCGGATATCTCAGCAGCCGAGGGCTCACCGCGGCTGCGGTCCGGGTGCTCGAAGGCCGCTATCGCTGGCAGCAGCTCGAGCGCTGGCAGGCTCAGGCAAGCGTCGAGGCGCTGGCCCTGTCCGGTGCGGTGTTCGTGGACAACGACGAGACCAGCAACCAGGTTCGCATCGGCGTCGAGAATCTAGGCGCGGTGGGACAGGTCCGGGCCGCCGTGGCTCGGCTCCACATTCCTGATGAGGCGGTGATCGTGGAGCGGGCGGATCCGATTGTCCAGGTGGCATCGCTGCAGAACGTGGTCGATCGTCCGGTGCGGGCCGGCGTGCAAATCAACTTCCCCGGATTCCTCTGCAGCGTGGGCTTCAACGCCACGTCCGGGACCCAGAGATCATTTGTTACCGCGTCGCACTGCACCACAACCCAAGGCGGAGTGGAGAGTACCCCCTACTGGCAGCCACTCCGGAGCACGCAGCCAACACAGATTGCTACCGAAGTGGCCGATCCGGTCTACCGAAAGGGCCTTCCGGGCTGCCCCAAAAGCAAGCTCTGCCGTTTCAGCGACGCCTCTCGTGCCGCTTACATCAATGGGGCAGACCAGGCTCTGGGCGGGATCGCCCGAACCAGCGGCGCCAATAACGGAAGCCTCGAGATCACCGGCACCTTCAGCATCAGCGCCAACGACTGTGCCGCCCGGGGAGGATGTCTGACCGTCGGCACCAGGGTGAATAAGGTAGGACGCACAACCGGGTGGACCGCCGGCGCGATCACCAACACCTGCGTCCACACCGGAGTACAAGGCACCCGTTTCGCCCAGCTCTGCCAGACCTTTGTTTCAGCAGGTGTGGGTGGTGGGGACAGCGGCTCAGATGTCTTTCAGGTCACCGGGACGACGGTGAAGCTCGCCGGCGTGCTCTGGGGCGGCAACTCCGGCGGCACCCAATTCGTGTACAGCCCGTTTGGTAATGTCACCAGCGAACTGGGTCCACTAGTCACCCACTGAGCCGCTGACGCAGTACCCCCAGCTTCGCCTGCGATTGGAGGCACCGGCTCACGTCCGCCAGGGCGTACCGGTGCCTCTGGTTTTTACGGTCACGAACAACGGCAAAGTGGAGGTAACGCTCCCGCTGCTGGGGCGGACCCCAACCGCAGATTTTCGAGTGTTTGATCCCCAAGGTCGGATGGTTTGGAGCCGGCTTCGAGGCCAAACCCTGCTCGGCGCCCTCCGCCTGTATCCCCTCGCGGCGGGAACAAATCTCCCATTTCGCGAGATCTGGAACCAGCGGACCGACGAAGGCGCAATGACAGCTCCCGCTACCTACACCGTCGTCGCCGTGCTCCTGACGGACGATCCAAATGGACTGTCCTCGGCGCCGGTACGGATCAGCATCGAGTAAAAGCAAAGAGCGGACCCGCTGGGCGGGTCCGCTCTGTTTGCCTATCAGTTCAGCCGGGCTGCATCTGAGAGAAGAACTGCTCCGCTGCCTGCTTCAGCTCCTCCGGGGACAGATCCTTGATCCGCTGGGCCAGCCACCACTTGTGTCCGAACGGATCTTCGAAGCACCCGCCCCGATCGCCCCAGAACTGGTCGGCCAACGGCATGATCTCTTTGCCGCCCGCATCGATCGCTCGCTTCCAGGCCGCGTCCACGTTGTCCTGGTACACGAAAAGGGTCACCGGAGTGCCGCCGTATGCCTTGGGACCCTTGCTGCCCTGCTCCGGCATTTCATCCCCCAACATGATGGGCGAGTCGCCGATCCGGATCTCGGCGTGCATGATCGAGCCGTCCGGACCGGAGAACCGGCTCAGCTCCTCGGCTCCCAAGGCCTTCTTGTAGAAGTCGATGGCTCTCGCTGCGCCGGCCACCATCAGGCTGGGGGTCACACTGTGGTAGCCCTTGGGAATTGCTTGCGTGCTCTTCGCCATAGTTGCCTCCGCTGTATGAGTGGTCTTTGGGCAGTATAGAAATCGGGACGGCAGGGGGCAACCTTTTTTTGTCTCGAATCGGAACGTGTTTTGTCACAAGCCGCCTGAGGACTTTGCCGCGGTGGTGCAAGGGTTCGTGCGAATGCTGCGGGAAGGGAAACAGCCGTGCGGTAGTGGTTAGCGCCAGTCGCCGGACCCTCGACCCTAGTCCTTAAAGAGCGCCGCCTGATAGTTCCAGAGTGCACTAAGGTGTACTGTCGCATCTGCGGTTCCACACTATCGTGCGGGACAGTGCACTCGTACCGTAAGACTCAGATAGTCGCTGGAAGGGGAACGGATGAGTTCATCCGACGACCAAGACGACGCTGAACGGGATCGGACAGAAGAGCTCGGGCACCAAGTTCAGCCCGGTAGGCGGTTTCTTTGGCATCGTCGTGGGAGCGCCGATTGCCAAGAACCCGGGGCTTCGATTCGGCTTCGGCTATACGAAGCCGATTGCCTGGTCACCCAGCAGCCTGGATGCCGCCTTCACGCTGCCGGCAGCCGGGGGTACCGAGGCGTTTGGCTATTACTCATCGGTGAGCTTTGGGACCGAGATCCCCAGTCTCAATGGTGCCTACCGGCTGCGCAAACCATTCGAATCGGGGTAGGCGTCGGGTACGGAGTGACTGACCTCAACCAGGACCAGACAATCCATGACCGGCTGGTACTCCCGACGGGTGTCATGACCGGAGTCCGATCGTTTTCGACCGACGGTAGTGCTCACCATCTTCTCCTTACCGCCGGAGCGCAATGGGATCTCGCGACAGCGTTCACCCTGGGTGCGATGGTCACCTCGGCCGGCCTTCGGATCGCCGGGAGCAGTAAGGTCAAATTTTCTCGCATCCTGTTCCAGTCCGGCGGTGCCCAGGACGATCTCGCTTTCCGGGACTCCGACGCGAAGTTCGACTTCAAGATCCCATTGCGGGCCATGGCCGGAGTAACCTTCCGCTATTCCCGGGGGCAGGTCGAGCTGGACGTTCGCTACCACGGAGCAGAGGACGAGTATGAAATGTTCTCCAGCGACTCCACCGGCGTCGAGATCACCACCGATCCCTTGGGTACACCAACGATCACCAATCCGACCTTTACCCCAGTGCTCAACCAGGCCCGCTCCATCGTGAGCTTTGCGTTGGGCGCCAATTTCTCTGTCTCACCGGCTTTCCGGCTGCACGCAGGGTTCTTCACCGATCCGTCGCCGGTGAGCGCACCCTCGCAGTCGACATTTCGGGCGGTGGACCTGACCGGCGCCTCGGGCGGCGTCTCTCTGGGGTCCGGAAGACTGACCGCCTCCCTGGGCATCCTTTCGTCGTGGGGAACGACTTCCGAACGTGCGGTTGGGCCGTCGCTGGGAGGGTTGGAGGCGACCACTCATGTGAGCGTCCAGACCTTTACCGGACTCTACTCGGTGTCTTTCACCTTTTAGGACAAGTCGCTAGTTCACTAGTCACTAGATACTATTCGCGAGTCACCACTCGGTCGCCGGGCGAATCCTGAGGCGAGCAGGATGAGCGGTACCGTTGCGAGTCCCGCGAGCAGGGTCAGGGTCGGGTATCCCCAGCCGTTCACGATTAGCCCAGAGACCGCTCCGGCCGAGGCGCCTGCCAGTCCCATCATCAGATCCGAAAGCCCCTGCGCCGAGGCGCGCATCTCCCCCGATATCGCATCGCTCAGCAGGGTGGAGCCGGCAACCATCGTCGCGGACCAGCCAAGACCGAGCAGCATCAGTCCACCGGCGAGACGTACGGGATCGTGGCCCGCTGTTCCTGCCACGGCACACGCGGTGAGCAGTATGGCGATGCCGGCAAGGATCACCGGCCGGCGGCCGGTCCGATCGGTCACCCAGCCGACCACCGGCGCAAAAGCGAACATGCCTGCGATGTGGAAGCTGAGCACCAAGCCCACGATCCTGAGGGTATACTCGGCGCCGTGGCCGCCGCCCCGGATGTGCACCGGTGTCATCGTCATTACCCCAACCATCACCACGTGTCCGACCGCCATCGCCGAGACGCCCAGCCGGGCCGCCGGCAGGGAGACCACCAGTTCAAGTGCTGCGCGGAGTCCGGCCTGAGCAGTACCAGCGCCGTTGCCCGCAGCTCCGAACTGCTCTCGAGCCACAACTGCCGGGTCTGGCCGGAGGAACCCAAAAAGCATTAACGCTGCCAGTCCCAGGAGCATCCCCGAGAAGACGAAAGGCCCCGCCAGCATAGGCACCCCGTACACTCCCACCGTCCGCCCGGCGACTGGAGCAAGGCTGGGCCCGATGATCGCGCCTATCGTTGTCGCCCACACTACGAGTGAGAGATGGCGGCCGCGAATCGCGGCAGGCGCCAGGTCGACCGCGGCATAGCGGGCCTGCAGCCCGGCGGCAGTGGCCCCGCCGAAGAAAAAGAATCCCAGAAACAGGAGCGGTATCGAGTTTAGCACGGCGGCGGCGACCAGGAGAATCGACCCAACTGCCGCGGTGAAGTAACCAGCCGCAAGGCTCAGCCGGCGCCCGTAGCGATGGACGATGGCGGTGGCCGGGACCGCGAACAGGGCCGCGCCCACGACGTTGGTACTGATCGCCAGGCCGGACACCCCGATGCCCGCGATGTCGCCCGCTAGGAGCGCACCAACCGAAGAGCCGATCGCGATGCCGATGCCGCTGATGACCTGGGCAATGAAGAGGAGCCGCAGAGTGCGGCGCTGGACCTCGGCCACTTCCATGCCGAGGAAGGTAACTGTGCACCGCAGCTGTCAATGCGGACCGTAGGCGCGGATCCACGCCCGCCGGATCCGCTCCAGCATCGCCGGATACAGCACGCGGCGGAACGGCTCGATCAACTTCAGATAGGGCCGGGTGATCCAGGAGACCGGAAGCACGTATACCGCCCAGTACAGGCGATAGCCGGTTGCGGTCGGAGCTAGGACCATAACGATCCAGCCGTGCACGGTGGCGTTCCGGGTCTCGCTGAGCGACTCACGGGCAAACTGGTAGATGGTAAGAAATGGACCCTGAGGGGTTCCGGGAGGAATTTCCGACTCGCGCCGTTCGCGCTCGGATAGCCGGACCACCAGCGAGTCCTCCGGCCGGAGCGGAGTCCGGTCCCAGCCAAACAGACGTCCGATGAGGCGCCGGAGGCCGAAAAGCACGATGACTGTTGGAGTCGCGCGGCTGGCTCGGTCGAGCGCTCGGATATCCCTGAGACACCGACCTTCGCCGCCACCCGGCAGGTCCACCGCGCTCACATCGTAAAGCGTCACGTCGCGCAACAGCTCGTGCGCCCGAAGCTCCAAGCTCAGATACTCGGCAGGCGGAACCCGCATCGCCCAAGATACGCGGAATAGGTCGCGGTGTGCCGGCCGGAAGGGATGGCGCCCAATTGTCACGCCAACCGGACGCTAGCGCGGGCAGATTTCTACCCGCACATTCGACGCACCCACCTCAGCGAAACGGCGGATGAAACTGTTCACCTGGGCCGGGCCCATTGGGCTCGCCCTCCTCGGATCCGTTGCCGGCGCAGCCCAAGCCCCTCCGCGTCGAGCCGACCTCGGCGCCCTGAGCCACTCGCTCGAGGGTGTCGTCTCCCGTATCGCACCCGCAGTCGTGCAGATCCAGGTCGCGGCGTACGGGCCGGTCAGCGCCGGAGCCACCGGAGCCAACGCGCTCATCGGAACCCAGCGGAGCACCGGCTCGGGCGTCATCCTGAGCCGCGAGGGATTCATTATCACCAACTCCCACGTGATCGAAGGAGGCCGGCGCTTCATCGTCATCGTGCCCCGTGCCGCCGTCGCCGGGTCGCCCAACCGCTCCGTGCTTCCCCCGGTGTCGCTCGAGCTGCCGGCCAAACTGGTCGGCGTGGACCAGGAGACCGATCTCGCCGTGCTCAGGGTCCAGGCGAAGGACCTGCCCTTTGCCCGGCTGGGCGACTCCGACTCGCTCGCGCCGGGACAGGTGGTGCTGGCGTTCGGCAGCCCGTTCGGCCTCGCCAGCAGCGTCACCATGGGCGTGGTGAGCGCGGTAGGCCGCCAGTTCCGCGACGAAGACCGGATGATCTACATCCAGACCGACACCCCGATCAATCCGGGAAACAGTGGCGGACCGTTGGTCAGTGCCGATGGCCTGGTCATGGGCATCAACACCATGATCCTGAGCCAGTCCGGCGGCAGCGAAGGCGTGGGCTTCGCCGCTCCCGCCAATATCGTCCGCTTCATCTACGATCAGATCCGGACCCAGGGGCGTGTGCGCCGGAGCGAGATCGGCGTCTTCGCCCAGACCATCACTCCGGCGCTGGCGGCGGGATTGCGGCTGACCCGCGAGTGGGGAGTGGTGCTGGGAGACGTCTACCCCGACAGCCCGGCTGCCAAGGCGGGACTCCGGATCAACGACGTAGTTCTCTCGGTCAATGGCAAGCCGATGGAAAACGCCCGCCAGTTCGATGTCAGTCTCTACGGAAGGAAGCCGGGAGGTACGGTAAATTTGGAGGTGGGGCGAGGGCTGCAGCGGCTGAACCTGCGCGTCCCGCTGGTGGAGCGCCGGGATCCGTCCGACGTCCTCCGCGACCTGGTGACCCCGGAGAAGAACCTCGTCTCCCGCCTCGGCATTCTGGGCCTCGACCTGACTCCCGAGCTAGCCCAGATGATTCCCGGCATCAGGCAGGAACACGGCGTGGTGGTCGCGGGCGTTGCCTCCCAGGCTCGAGGCGCCGCGGGCCCCCTCGCGGGAGATGTGATCTATGGACTGAACGGCGAAGCCGTCAGGACCTTGGAGGATCTCAGGGGAGCCGTCAGCCGGCTCGCGCCAGACTCGTCAGCCGTGCTGCAGGTCGGACGGCAGGGACAGCTGCGGTTCTTGACGGTGACACTGGAGTAGGAAATGTCAGGGATGACATCCCGGGCTCCATCTGCCCCGGGGGCACGATCCGGAAGCGGAACTTCTGCTGCACCAGCTGGCGCACGGTCCTGCCGCTCCGCTTGGCCGGACGGAAGCGCATCTCACCCAACGCCGTCACCACGGAAGCAGTGAAACGGGGGTCATCGCTGTACATCACGTGGATCGTGGTGGTGTCGACCTGCCCCACCGTGTCCACCACATAGGTCGCCTCGACATCGCCCTGGGTTCCCGTGGCCAGAAGGTCCTTGGGATACATCGGTGCCGCACTCGACTCGTAGCGCTCCACCGTTTCGTCCACCTGGAGCACGCTGAAGGCCGTATCCGGCACGTAGGGTGACGAAGGTCCGAAGGGCAGCTGCCCCCTGGCCCCGCTACCCTCACGCTTGCCCCGGGAGCCGTGGGCGATCTGCCGCTTTACCCAGCCCGGGTCCGGATTGAGGAGATACCCACCGTCTTGGGGATCTCCGCCCAGTTTGCCCAGCTGAATGATCTCGAATTGCCGCTGGCCCACATCCACCCGGTCGGGCGGGAGCAGGAAGAACACCCGCGCCTCCCGCTCATCGGCGGGAAACCGCCGGCCCTCGGAGGTCAGGTTGGCTGCCGACCATACGAGGACCCCGTGTGCCAGGATGCTCAAGGCGGCACACTCGGCTGTCTGAAGGAATTTTCTGCCCGACTCGAGCAGGAGGAGTTGCATGATCAGGCCCGTGCTGGCGTGGACCTCACATATATGATGACGAAAGTCCCCGCCAACGCAAGCACTCTAGTTTCAACCAGCAACCTTAAAGGGCTCTCAAGGTTCAAGCGGGAGAGCGGCAGGTATGGGTTCGGGAAGCAGGCTCTCAGGGGATAGGGAGAAGGTTGTAGTTGAGGCTGCTGGAGAACCCATATCCGCCGCTCTCCCAACAGACCACTGAAGAGTGCTTAATAGCGGGAGGCATGGTCTCGAGCGCAGGGTCTCAGGGGAGCGGGGAGTGGCTGTAGTTGACACTGCGGGAGAGACCATGCCCTCCCGCTAACTGCCTACGCAATTTGTGATGGGCGTCACACACGTTTGATCCGACTCTTCCCCGATTCTCCTGCCCGGCCCATAATCCAGAGTAGTCCACAACTTTCCACTAATCCGTCTTCACCGCTCGCGCCGCATCGAAACAGGAGCTGTTTGTGCCCCAGGCATTCTCGTGTCGTCGTCCCGGACTGTTCGCCCTTGCCCCTGTGCTCCTGTCGGCTCTGGTCGGCTGTAGCGATGATGGCGACGATGGCGGCGTTCAGCCGCCCAACCCCGTCGCCACAGTCACGGTGACGGGGCCAAGCGCGGCGGTGCAGGTCGGTCAGACTCTCCAGCTCACGGCAACGGCGAAGGACGCTGGCGGCGCCACTGTCTCCGGAGCCAGCTTCACCTGGAGCTCCGCCGATCAGAACATCGCCACCGTGACATCCGAGGGCCTCGTGACCGGTGTGGCCGAAGGGCAGACTCAGATCACCGCTACGGCTGACGGGGTCTCCGGAGGCTTCCCCGTCATCGTTTCGGCCACAACGCCTCCTCCTCCTCCTGGCTCGGACACGCCCGCCCTGCAGCAGATCGTCAGCGGACTCAAGTTTCCCACCGCCCTCGTGTCGCCACCGAGAGACACGCGCCTGTTCGTGCTGCTCAAGGCCGGGCCCATCCGGATCATTAAGGACGGCGTACTCCTCCCTACTCCGTTCCTCGATCTCACGACGAAAGTCTCCAGCGCCGCCGGGGAGCAGGGGTTGCTCGGTCTCGCTTTCGCGCCCGACTACGCGACCAGCGGGCGCTTCTTCGTGCATTACAACGACCACTTCAACACGAACCGGGTCTCCTCCTACAGGGTCTCGGCCGACCCCGATCA
>Ga0126307_10002328_pt1 | contig 12810 bp, 12 predicted proteins | sample Plot28_FD_89955 | JGI IMG/M metagenome (GOLD analysis project Ga0126307, IMG submission 89955) | Serpentine soil microbial communities from UC McLaughlin Reserve, CA, USA - Plot28 | ecosystem: Environmental > Terrestrial > Soil > Grasslands | place: USA: UC McLaughlin Reserve, Lake County...
CGGGGACGAGCTCGAGTTCACCTACACGGGACCGCGCCGCCTCGAACCCGAGGGCGCCGAGTTCGTCCGCGAGGTCGTGAAGACCGGTGACTTCGAGGCCGTCGTGACCTGGGTGATCGGCGTCACCGAGGAGCGCCCGTTCCGCGTCACGAGCTCAGGCACAGGCATCACCGTCGAGATCGTCTAGCCACCTTTCAGCCGCCGCGTCGGTCGTGATCCGCGCCGCGCTCATGAACGGCTCGCCGAATGAGTAAGAAACCGACGACACGGTTACGCCGTTGTCGAAGAGACGATGTCGAGCCTTCTCCACGCACAGCTGCAACGGACACGGTCGGCGCCCGTGAAGCTCGGGCCCGGGGCCGCAGCCCCGATCATCGGCCTCGCCGCTCTCTTCGCGCTCGCCGGCACGCAGATCGGGATTCCGCTCGGCACGGGGCTCGCGCTCGGCGCGGTCGGCGGGACGGCGTCGCTGCTCGTCCACGAGTTCGGCCACATCCGCGTCGCACGACAGCTGCGCGGCATCCGCTCCGCGACCGTGTCGCTGATCTGGCTCGGCGCTGCGACGCGGCTCGAAGGCAGGTACCTCACGGGGAAAGAGCAGATCCGGGTGGCGATCGCGGGCCCGCGCGCGTCGTTCGGCTTCGCGGGCGGCCTCACGTCGCTCGTGCTCCTACCGCTGCCCGCAGCGCACGAGAAGGCGCTGCTCCTGCTGGCGCTCCTGAACGTCGCGATCGGCCTGCTCAACCTCGTCCCGGCGGCGCCGCTCGACGGCTACAAGCTCGTCCTCGGTCTGATCTGGTCGGCGACGGGCTCGGAAAAGGATGCCCGGCGCGTGATCGGACGGATCGGCCGCGTCGCGCTGTTCGTCCTCGCGCCCGCGACTGCCGCGTTGATGGCGGTCAACCCGGGGCTCGGGCTCACCGTCGCCGTGATGGCGCTCACGCTCGTTGGCCAGAAGCAGCTCCTGCCCGTGGTTGGGCGTGCCGGCGAGGCTGGGCGCCGGGTCGAGCGTGAAGTTGCTGAGGTTGCTCGCGATGTCGATGACCGGCGCGACGAGCGTCACGGTGTTGGGCGCGGGCCGGAAATCTGTGCGCGAACGAACGTCCAGCGGTAGATCCCGCTCGGGTTGCTTGAGCGTGACGAGCGCGCCGCTGTCGTGTCCTGCACAGATGGCCACGCGATCGAGTCCGCGCCACCGCTGTGGACCGATGGAGCCGTCCGGAGCTCGCGACGTCCCCGCCGCCGCGGGTCGGCAGGCCCGGCGCCGTGCCGCCGCCGCTCCTACGTGTGCCAGCCGCCGCCGGCGAAGAGTGCGACCAGCCCGCCGAGCGCGAGGAACGGCCCGTAGGCGATCGCCTTCTTCCTCGCGCCGAGCCCCTCGCGCAGCAGCACGGCGATCGCGACGAGCGCCCCGGCGGCCAGCCCGACGAAGAGCCCGAGGATGACGCTCTTGCCGAGCGCGGCGCCGAGCAGCGCAGCGAGCTTCACGTCGCCCATCCCCATTCCGGTCGGGACGATCAGCAGGGGCAGGAAGAAGAACAGCGCCGCGCCCAACGTCGCGACGATCCACTCCACCCACTGATCCGGGTAGAAGGCGATCTGTAGCGCGAGGACGAGCGCGGTCGCCGGCAGCACGACGACGTTCGGGATCAGGCGCCGGTCGAGGTCGGTCGCCGTCAGCAGCGCGAGCGTCGACGCGAAGATCGCGCCGATGAGCGTCCGCGCTTCGAGTCCGAACCGCGCGAGACACGCGGCCGAGAGGACGATGCTCGCGACGCCGACCGCAATCAGGTGCGTCCGCGGCAGCGCGCGGACGATGTCGAAGCCCCGCGGTCTGTCGTCCGAAGCCGGGGCGGGCGCTCCCGCGTCCGCGCGCGCCGTCAACTCGCCGCTTTGGCTTCTTCCGCCAGCAGCCGGACGTCGTTCGGCAGGGTCTCTAGCGCCGCCCACTTCTCCGTGACCTTGAGGCCCGTCGTCCAGCGCGGCGGGTCACCGTCGCACACGATGACGACGCCGACTTCGCGGTGCAGCGCCTCGAGCGCCGCGACCGCGCGCGCCGCATCGCCGAGCGCGTCCGTCGCATCGATGACGACCACGTCGGGCTGATGCCGCTCGACGAGGTCGACCGCACTCGCAATCCGCTTTGTCGACTCGACCTCGACGTCGTCGCGTGTGAGCAAAAACCGCGCCAGCCGCAGAAAATGGTCGTCACGCGTCCCGAGCAGTACGCGCGTCGGGCGCCCGTTGCCGTTTTCGTCTGGCACGCGGCCGTTCTCCGCCGCCACCGGCGGGTTCTCGGGCCGTGCGGCCCAGGTGATCCTGTCGCCAACCGCGAGACCGCGGCGCGCACACTCGCCGGCTGCAAGCTCGACCACGTCGCGGGCGCCGCGACAGGTCGCCGTCCGCCACCGCCCGAGCTCAGGCGCGATCTTCACGACGACCTGGTCGCCGTCGACGAACACGACGTCGATCGGAAAGCGCATGAAGAACGTGTGCACGGACCATGCCGGGCGCAGGACGAGACCTTCGCCCTGCGGCAGCTCGCTGCGGCCGAGCAGGCCGCGCATGCGGCGCCACATCGAATCCGCAAGGAGGCAGCACTCGCAGAGAATCCGCCCGTCGTCCTCCCGCCGGAGAACGACGGCTCCAGGCTTCCTGCGCGCCATCGTCCTAGAACGTCTCGGTGAGCGTCCAGTACACCGGCCCGAGCAGCACGACGAACATGGCCGGAAAGATCAGGAAGATGAGCGGGAACAGCATCTTGGTCGGCGCCTTCTGCGCGCGCTGCTCGGCCATCGCACGGCGGCGCTTCCGCATCTCGACCGCGAGGTTGCGCATGATCTGGCCGGTCGAGACGCCGAGGCTCTCGCCCTGGATCACCGACCGCACGAACGTGCGCAGGCTCGGCGTCTCGCAGCGGCGGAGCATGTTCTCGAGCGCGTCGTTGATCGCCAGTCCCATTCGCTGCTCTTGCAGCATGAGCCTGAGCTCCACGCCCATCGGGCCGGTAAGCCGATCCGCCGCCATGTGCAGCGAGGCGAGGAAGCTGAGGCCGGCCTCCAGCGTCACGACCAGCAGGTCGATCAGCTCGGGCAGCTCGTAGTCGATCCGCTCGGTGCGAACACGCCCGCGGCGAGACAGGATGATCACGGGCGCAAACCAGCCGAGGACGCCGATTCCGATGGCGCCGAGGAGCAGCATCCCGAACGACATCCCGCGGCTCACGCCAAGCCAGAACCAGACTCCCCCGAGGGCTGCGCCGAGGACGCGGAAGCCGACGATGGTCCTCGGGTCGGTGTCGTACATCCCCGCGGTCAGCAGGAGCCGGCGGACGCTGTGCTCCCCTAGGCCGAAGACTCGCTCCGCGAGTCCTCCAAGACCTGCCGCAAAGCGCACGAACGAGCTGCTCTTCTTCGTCTCGACCGCCTCGGGGGCGCGGAGGTCGGCCGCGAAACCGTAAGACCGAGCCTGCGCGACTGTGCCGGTGCTGGTCTTCTCGGTGGCCAGGCTGGGCACGCGCAGCAGCAGCGTGACCCCGATGCCGAGAAGGATGAAGCCGATGACGAAAAGCGTGAACATGTGACGCGACCCTCCTAAATCTCGATGTCGACGATCTTCCCGATCACGACCGAGCCGGCGATGATCATCATCGCCGAGATCACGAGCAGGATCCGGCCGCCGAGCTCCTCGTACAGCGGCTTGATGTAGTCCGGGTTGAGGATCGTGATCGCCGCCATCAGCCCGACGGGCAGCAGCGACACGATCCACCGCGCGAGGCGACCTTGAGCCGTCAGCGTGCGGACGAGCCGGCGCAGGTCGACGCGCTCGCGAATGCTCTCCGTGACGCGATCCAGCACCTCGGCCGCATTGCCGCCGGTCTGGCCCTGGATCGACGCGACCAGCGCGACCTGTTCGATGTCGCGGCTCTTCATCCGCTCGCCGACGACGAGGAGCGCCTCCTCGATCGCGACACCGAGCTGCTCGTCGGCTACGACGCGGCGGAACTCCGTCCGCGACGGCTCGGGCGCCTCGTTCACGACCACCGCGAGCGCGGCGACGAGGCTGTGCCCCGCGCGGAGCGCCGAGGCGAGCACGTCGAGGTTATCGGGCAGCTGCTCGCTGAACGTCCGTCTCCTGCGTGCGAGCTTCGCGCGGATCAGGCCGCGGACGCCGAACGGCACGATGACCGCCACGAGCGCAAGCATGATGCCGCCGATCAGGTAGAAGACCCACGCGGCGAAGCCGGTCGCGAGGATCGTGCCGGCGATGATCTGAACCGGTGGGATGTTGATGTCGGCGAGCGCGAGCGCTTCCTTGTACCGCGACCACCACCGCGTCCGCTCGAGCGACTTCTCGGTCCCGACGAAGAGCCGGCTGGCGAGATCCTCGCCTTCCTTCGTCTGCTCCTGCCGCATCGAAACGTAGTCGGACACGCGGGTGAGGATCGTGCTGCTGCGCCTGCGCAGCAACAGGTAGATCGCGAACGCGATCAGCGCCGGCACGAGCAGCGCCGTCGCGAGCATCGCCGGCGTCGACTGCCAGACGCGGTCGACCGGCGAGCTCTCGTAGACGGCGTAGCCGAGCCCCAGCTTCGGCGTGACGTACTCCGCGCGTGACGTGCCCATCCCCTCGACGGCGATGTTCACGTCGACCTGCCTGTTCGGGTGCGCAATCGAGTCGTACGTGAGGAGGTACTCGCGGCTGAGCTGGAGACCGAGCCGCTCGTAGATCGGTGCCAGCGCCGCCTCCGTGTTGGCCTTCGCGAACGTGCCGCCGGTCTCGGCCGCCAGGCGCTCGAGCGGCCCGGCGCGGAACGACTTGGAGCGGAGGCCGACCGTGAAGACGCGGACGTGATTGGCTCGTGCCGCGCGGATCGCGGCCTCCACGTCGTCGCGGCTCCCGACATCCGCGCCATCGGTGAGCAACACGATCGAGCCGATGCCAATCCCGTTCGCCTTGAGAAGCGCGACCCCCTGGACGACAGCGTCGTACAGGTGCGTGCCGAATGCCGTCTTCGGCTGCTTCGAAAGGGTTCGGTCGATCTCGGCTTGAGACGTCGTGAACGGCTGGGCAAGGTCGATGTCCCCGTTGAAGGTCAGGAGCGCGAGGCGCTGGTTCGTGTTCCGACCCGCCGCGAACCCCTTGGCCGCGGCCCAGGCACTCTTGATCGGCTTGCCCTGCATGCTGTTGCTCGCGTCGATCGCGAGCACGCTGCCGAAGATCGAGCCGCCCGCGTTGGTCGACGGCAGCACCGTCAGGTTCTCGACCTCGTGACCATTCTCGGTCACCTTCACGAGCGCCGGATCGAGCCGGACCCCTTCCGGCAGCGTCAGGACGTACACGCGCTTGGGGAAGGTGGCGTGGCGCGCCTCGGTGACGCGAATCGGCGGTGTACTCGCCGCGGTGGCCGCCGCGGTGGCGACGGCGAGGAACGCGAGGAGCGCCCCGGTGAGGATGTGGAGCCGCGTCCTCAATTTGCCCTCCACGCCTGGAGCGGCACTGCCGCATCCTGGAACAGCCCGGCCGGCAGCTCGATGCCGTGACGCTGGAACTTCCCGAGGATCAGCGGCCGCAGCCCCGTCGAGCGGAGCCCGCCGGTGATCGTGCCGTCGTCGGCGATCGAGTCCACCTTGAACTGGAAAAGCTCTTGCAGCGTGACGACGTCCGACTCCATCCGCTGGACCTCCGTGATCGAGGTCACACGGCGTGAGCCGTCGTCCATGCGATCGAGGTGGACGATCAGGTCGAGGGCCGACGACACCTGGCCGCGGATGGCGACCACCGGCAGGTCGTAACCCGCCATCAGCACCATCGTCTCGATCCGCGCGAGCGCGTCGCGAGGAGCGTTCGCGTGCACCGTGCACAGCGAGCCGTCGTGACCCGTGTTCATCGCCTGGAGCATGTCGAGCGCCTCCGCGCCGCGGACCTCGCCGACGATGATCCGGTCGGGCCGCATGCGCAGCGAGTTCTTGACGAGGTCGCGGATCGGGATCTCGCCCTCTCCCTCGACGTTCTTCATCCGCGACTCGAGCCGCAACACGTGGCGCTGGTTCAGCTGAAGCTCGGCGGCGTCCTCGATCGTGAGGATGCGGTGCGTGTCGGGAATCGCCTGCGACATCGCGTTGAGCAGCGTCGTCTTACCGGCGCCCGTACCGCCCGAGATGAGGATGTTCAGCTCGGCCTCGACGCTCTTCTCGAGGAACTCGACCGACTCGGCGCTGAGGGTGCCCATGCGGATCATGTCCTCGAGGTACAGCCGGTTCCGCGCGAACTTGCGGATCGTGATCAGCGGCCCACTGAGCGAGAGCGGCGGGATGATGATGTTGACGCGGCTGCCGTCCGGAAGGCGCGCGTCGACCATCGGCGACGACTCGTCGACGCGCCGACCAACCTCGGCCACGATCTTGTTGATGATCCGGCGCAGATGAGAGTCGTCGTCGAAGCGGACATTCGTCTCGTAGAGACGGCCCTGGCGCTCGATCCAGATGTCGTACGGGCCGTTGACCATGATCTCGGTCACGCTGTCGTCCGCGAGCAACCGCTCGAGCGGCCCGTGGCCGAGCGCGTCGTCGGCGATCTCGTTGGCGATCCGCTCGCGGTCGTCGCGCGAGATCCCCTGCTCCTGCGAAAGGTGCCGGCGCGTGTCCGCAAGCACCTGCTCGCGAAGCCCCGCGGGATCGAGGTTCGTGTTGAACAGCCGCGGCCCCAGGACTCCGATCACCGCGAGGTGGATACGGTTCTTGAGCTCCGCGAACGGGTCGTCTTTCCCCTGCGGCGCAGCGGGGCGGGTGGTGGTCAAACGCTCATGAAGATCCACGACTAAGTCCTCCTGGGCAGGAGCCGGCGACGCGGCTGGGGAACGGGCTCTTCCTCGCGGACCTCGTCAGTGACGGGAGGCCCAACGAACACTTCGGCAAGCTTCCTGAAGGCGTGAGCGGCCTCCGACTTCGGTCGCGACAGGACGATCGGCTGCCCCTCGTTGACGGAGCGCGCCACCTCGATGTCGCTCGGAATTCTCAGATCCGGCGCGCGACCGGCAATCGCAACGACGTCTTCGTCGCTGATCCCAACCCGCGTGTTCGCGCGGTTGAGGACGAACTTGACCGTCTCCGGGTCGTGGCCCATCAACTCGAGCGTCTCGAGCCCGAGGCGCGCGTTCTTGAGCGAGAGCGTGTCGAGCATGCTGAGAACGACGACGTTGCTCGAAGAGTCGATCGCGGCGATCACCTCCGGCGTGAAGCCCGGGGAGCTGTCGACGAGAACGAAGTCGTGCGTATCGCGCAGGATTGCGTACACCTCACGCAGGAACTCGACCGTAATCCGGCCGGCCTGGTCGGGACGCGTCGGCGCGACCAGTACCCGCACGCCCGACGGCTCGTGCGTAACGAGGTACGCCTCCAGCTTCTCGGCGTCCAGCGATCCCGGCGACGTCGCCAGGTCGTGCATCGTCGTGTCAGGACGGACGCCCAGGCAGAGCGCGAGGTCGCCGAACTGCACGTCGAGGTCGATCACAGCCACTCGTTTCCCTGTCTCGGCGAGCGCGACCGCCACGTTCGCAACGGTGGTCGTCTTGCCGACGCCGCCCTTCGGGCCGAGGACGACGATCAGCGGTGAGTGCGAGGCGTCGCCGCCGGCCGCGCTGATCGCCCGGCGCCGCGCGACAACCTTCTGGATCATGAAGCGCACGCGCTCCGGCGCCTCGGGGAGCCGGATGACGTCGTCCGCCCCCGATTCGAACAGCCTGGAGAGGAAGCCGTCGGGCGACGACTGCACGAGCACGATCACCGGCAGTGACGGGTGCTCGCGCGCCGTCGCCCCGATCAACGAGAGCACGCGCTCGGAATAGCCCGCGCACGCGATCACGAGCAGGTCGGTCGGCGTCTCCTGCAGCGTCGACCAACTCTCCTTGGTACCGCGCAAGAGACCGACGAGCTGGATCGTCGAGTCCTGCGGCAGCGCCGCGCGGACGGCCACCTCATCGATGCCGTTGTCGAGCGAGACCAGCGTGCGGATTGGGTGCGTGTCCACGCTTACCTTCCGCGCGTGTAGATGTTCGCCGACGTGACGAAGTGCTGGGGCGTCCTCCCCGGCCTCTTCTGGCCGCGCAACACGAACCAGATCTCGGCGTTCGCCGAAGCCCATGCGAACCTCGGCGCGTCCCTCACCGGCACTTTCAGCACGTAATCCGTCGTCACAGGCGCCGTCGTGCCGGTCGCGACCTGGTTCGGCGCCTGGAGCACGAGGACGTTCGGCTTCAGGAGCCCGACCACACCGCCGTTGTGCGTGTAGACGTCGACGCGGTCGTTCGTCTGCACCAACGGCGAGAGCCCGTGCTGCGCGTCGAGCGTGACCGCAATCGCGCGCCAACGGCCCTGGAGGACGCCGGAGAGCGCCGTGCTCGTCGCCGTCACGCCGAAGTCGGCGATCGTCAACTGCTGCCCCGGGAAGATCTCGGCCAGGGCGACCTGGTCGCGGAGCGCGGCCGCATCCGTGATCGCGCCTTCCTTCAGCGACGCCTGCGAGATCACCGTCGCCTCGAACAGGCCGTTGCGCGCGATCGTGCGCCACGCCGTCCCCTTCGGGATGTAGCGCTTCGCGACGAGCGCCTGGACCGGCGCGCTGGTGCTCTTGACGCTGTTCCGGTAGCTACGCAGGTAGACGAGCAGCAGGAACGCCGCGAGGATCACCGCGATCAGGCCGATCGCGAAGGTCCGCCGGGGCGTGCCCAGTACTCCGTTGGGCATCAGCTTGCCTAGCCTTCCGGTCGCCAGATTCTCCACGGCGGTTCGCTCCTTCCAGTGCTTTCTATGAGTTGTTTGGGCTAGTGGGGGTGGTACTCGGAAAAATCTTGGTGTCGCGTCGCTACTTCGGCTTGCAGGCGTGGTTCCTGAATGGTGAATCTCACGGGCAGGCCAGGCCTGGAGGAGTCGGGGGGCCGTATTCCCCCGGAACCCACGCCTTCTCGAGCCGCATCGTCGACGTCCCCACGAGTTCTTGTGTAATGCCGATGCCGAGGATGCTCAGCCACTTGTACTCCGAGCGGACGATCACCTTCACGGGGTCGCCGATCTCGTAGTGCTGCGGGTCAACGCCGTCCGGAAAGCAGATTTCGACCTCGAGCGGCCCGGTGGTGGTGCCTTCCGCTCCGGGGGTTCCGCCGCTCCTCAATTCTTCTGTGGTGGCCTGTGACTTGATCGACTCCTCAAGCGTCAACTCCGGTCCGGGGTTCTTGTTCACGGCTGCGAATCGTGCGGCCTCGTTCGCCAGGTGGGTCAAGTCGTTGCGGTAGTGCATCGCCTTCCCGAGGTCGAGCATCCCGAGAACGAGCAGGAGCACGAACGGGAGGAGCAGGGCGAACTCGACCATGGACTGACCGCGTTCGCGCCCGAGACGCCCTCGCTCACCGCGCCGAAAGCGAAGCCTCGGTGCGGTGAACGAAGACATCTCGAAAGCATCCCCCTAGTTCGAACTAGGAGAGCTCGGACCCGATGCCCGAAAGCAGGTCGCGGATCTCCTCGCCGGCGAACGTGAGCGCGCCGACACACACGAGCGCAATCAGGGCGATGATCAGCGCGTACTCGACCAGCGCCTGACCCTCTTCCCGCTCGAGGCGAGCCCGCAGGTACGTCAACAGCATGTACTTCCTCCCTCTTCTTGTGCCGGCTGTCTCCGCAGACGACCGACGTGGATTCCCGTTGCAATCAGGTGTATCGCGACGCTCGTCCGCCTACCACCCGCGAAAGGCTTGGCGGACCCACCCCTTCGTCCGAATCTGCGTCAGGTTCGTCGGAACTGTCGAGACCGGTACAAACGTGCCGTAAAGGGTACGCCAGGCGCAAGTCATGCGGCAGCTTCGACAAAACGGGTGGTGCGCCGCCGCGACACGTTCACCGTCGCGGCGCCAAGGACGCGCTCCGCCGGGAGCAGGACCCCCTCGGCGGAGCTTCGTTCGTCGAGTTAGAAGCCGGGGAGCTGCGAGAGCATGGCGTCGATCTGGTTACCGACGAACGTCAGCGCGCCGACGCAGATGAGTGCGATCAACGCGACGATCAGGGCGTACTCGACCAGGGCCTGCCCTTCTTCGTCCCGCAGTGCAGTGATCTTGGACCAGAACATGTCGATTCCCTCCTCAGAATGCAGGTTTCTTCTGTCTAACGCGTAGAGGGAACCGCTACCACCCGCTAACGGCTGGTACGGCCCATCCGTTCGGCTCAAGGCCTGCGGCCGACGAGCATGCGCCGGTGCGGAACTTCCGCCTCAAGTCGCATACTGATCGTCCGTGGCGTACGGCTCCGCCCAGGGTGTCGCAGGCGACCGGGACGCCCCCGTCGACACTCGCCCCGCCGGTGCCGGCCGGAGCTCGCGCGTGCGCGAGCTCCTCGCCCGCGAGCCGTTCGGCTTCCTCGTCCCGGCCCTGGGAGCCGTCGTCCTCAGCGCGTGGCTGCCGACGCTCGTCGCGCAGGACACGTGGCTCGCGCTGGTCGCCGGCCGGCAGATCCGGGAGTCCGGCCTTCCTGACGACGACACGCTCACGGTCTGGGCCCAGGGCGTGGACTGGGTCGACCAGCAGTGGCTCGGGCAGCTCGCCCTCTACGGGCTCCACGCGCTCGGCGGCTTCCGGCTGCTCGGGCTGGCGCACCTCGTCGTGCTTCTCCTCGCGTTCACGCTCGCGCTCGTGTTCGCCCGGCGCACCGGCGGGTCGTCGCGAAGTACCGCGCTCGTCGGCGCGATCGCCCTGTTTGTCGCACTGAGCAACACGATCATCCGGACGCAGGTCTTCGCGTACGTGCTCTTCGTCGTCGTGTTCTGGCTCCTCGCTTCGGACGCGAGACGCCCGTCGCTCCGCGTGCTCTACGTGCTCCCCGTCCTCGTCCTCTGGGCGAACGTGCATGGATCGGCCGTGCTCGGCGCGGGCCTCGTCCTCGCATGGGCGGTCGCCGGCGCGATCGCAGCGAGGCGAAATGCGCGCTGGAAACACGATCTGGTGCGACACGGCGCGGTCGTGGTCGCCGCCGCGCTGTGCCTCCTTGCGTCCCCATACGCGCTCGAGCTGCCGTCGTACTACCGGGACGTCCTCGGCGCAGGTGAGTTCCGAGAGCTGGTCACGGAGTGGCGAGCGACGACCTTTACGCGCGAGTGGCCGTTCTTCGTGCTCGCATTGCCGTCGCTCTGGCTCGCAGCGCGCGAGTGGCGGCGGCTCAGCCTGTTCGAGCACCTCGCGCTCGTCTACACGCTCGTCGGTGCATTGCAGGCAATCCGGAACATCGTCTGGTTCGCGTTCGTCGCGATCATGGTCATCCCGCGCGCCCTGGACGGCGCGTGGCCGATCAAGGACGCGCCGCTCCGCCCGCGGTTCAACGTCGCGTTGTCGCTCACCGCGGGCGCGCTGGCCGTCGTCGCTGTCGCCGTGGCCGCGGCGCACCCCTCCCGCTGGTACACGCCTCACTATCCAGACGCGGCGGCCCGCGCCGTAGGCCGCGCCGCTACGGCCGACCGGTCGCTCCGCGTGTTCGCGAACGAGAAGTACGCCGACTGGCTGCTTTGGAAGGAGCCGGAGCTGGGGGGGAAGGTCGCCTACGACGCGCGATTCGAGCTCCTGAGCGGAGACGAGCTTCGCGCGATCAGTCGCTTCCGGCGGCGGGTCTCGAGCAACTGGCGCGCGCCTGCAGCCGGTTACGGTCTGGTCGTGCTCGATCCGGCTCACGAACGCGTCGCGATCCGGACGCTGCTCCGAGAGCCGGGCGCGCGTTCGCTCTACCGGGACGAGGACGTCGTCGTCGTGCTGCGCCCTGACCGGTGAGACGTCCGCCGACGGCGGCGCGATCTCGCGCTCGCCGCGGGCGGTCTCCGGTGCGGCCGCGGCGCTGTGGCTCACCGGCCTCGTAGCCCTTTCGACGGCTGTTCATGTCCTGCTGCTGAGGACGATCACGGCACCCTCGGTCTTCGCCGACGAGCTCGGATACTGGAAGCTTGCGCAAAGCATCGGCCGCGACGGGCGCTTCGCGCTCTTCGGCACGGACGGTCTCTCGTACGCCCCGCTCTACTCGATTGCGCTTTCGCCGATCCACGCCCTCGACCTCGCCGCGTCGACCGCGTACGCGTGGACAAAGGCCGTCAACGCGCTCCTCCTCTCGCTCAGCGCCGTGCCCGTCTACGGGATCGCCCGCTACGTGCTGTCCCGCCGTGAGGCGCTCGTCGCGGCCGGTGTCTCGATGGCCGCGCCGCTGACGTTCCACACCTCCTTCGTCACGGCTGAGAACCTCGCGTACCCGCTGGCGCTGATCGCGGTGTGGGCGATGCTCGCGACGCTGTCGAGGCCGAGCGTGCGGCGGGACGCGCTCGTTCTCGGCGCGATCGCTGTTGCCGCTGCGGCGAAGCTCGAGTTGCTCGCGCTCGTACCTGCCGCTTTGACGGCCGTCGCCGTTGCAGCCCTCCTCGCGCGAACGCATGAGGGCGTCGGCCCCGCGCTCGCCCGGGCATTGCGGCGACATCGGCTTCTGGTCGCGGGCGGCTGTGCCGCCGTGGCCGGAGCCCTCGTGTACGCGCTGATCGAGTCGCCCGACCTTCCATCCGCGCGCGGCTTCGCGGAGCAGGCGGTCTGGCACGTCGCCGAGCTCGATCTCGCCGTCGGCGTCGTCCCGTTCGTCGGAGCGCTCGTCGCGGCGTACGCGTTCTTCCGCTCGCCGGTGGCGCCGGCGCAGGTGCCGTTCGCCGCCGTCGCGCTGAGCGTCACCGCGTGGGTAATCGTCGCGCTCGCCGCCAATCACGCCGGGTCGACCCCACCGCTGCACGAGCGGTCCCTGATCTACG
>Ga0126307_10002329_pt1 | contig 12799 bp, 10 predicted proteins | sample Plot28_FD_89955 | JGI IMG/M metagenome (GOLD analysis project Ga0126307, IMG submission 89955) | Serpentine soil microbial communities from UC McLaughlin Reserve, CA, USA - Plot28 | ecosystem: Environmental > Terrestrial > Soil > Grasslands | place: USA: UC McLaughlin Reserve, Lake County...
AGCCGGAGGTGTTCTACGGCACGATCCACCGCAACTCCTGCGGCTGCTACGGCGTCGCCGACCAGCAGAACGGCAACAATTCGCAGTCCGCGGGGGTCGACCTCACGGCCGGCTTCCACACCTACGGGATGCTCTGGACGCCGACGCAGGTGAGCTGGTATCTCGACGGCCGACCCATGGTCTCGGCGACGGCCTACGACTCGCTCAACCAGCCGATGTTCCTGCTCCTCCAGATGTGGACCGGCGGCTGGACCACCGACCCCGACTCGACCACGCCGAGCACGATCGAGACGCAGGTCGACTACGTGCAGGTCTGGCAGAAGTAGCCCCTCCGGTCGAGGCCGCGCCGAGTCCGGTCTTGCGGCCGCTCGGCGCCGCCTTCAGACTCATCGCCAGAGGAGGCTGGATGCCGTCGAACCTGACGATCCTGATCACGACGAACTACTACTGGCCCGAGGACGCGGGCAGTGCGCCGTACCTGACGGGACTCGCCGAACACCTCGCCGAGCGCGGGAACGATGTCGTCGTCGCAACGACGTTCCAGCACTACCCCGAGTGGCGGTCGTCAGCGGCGGGACGCCTTCGGGCATCCGAGATCCACCGCGGGGTGCAGATCCGACGGCGCTGGAACTACGTCCCGCGGAGGCAGTCGGCGTTCCAACGCGCCGGCTATGAGATCTCGATGTTCGGATTCGGGTTGACGGCGCTGCCTTGGCGGCGTAGGCCCGACCTCGTGATCGGGACGTCACCGAGCCTCGCGGGTAGCGCGCTCGCGGCGACGGCCGCCCGGCGCCACCGCTTGCCTTATGGGCTGGTATTTCAGGACCTGATGGGGCTTGCGGCGGCGCAGAGCGGCGTGGCAGGCGGCGCCCGCGTCGCCGGCCTGGTTCGCGCAGCCGAGCTGCGGCTCGCCGCCGGAGCAGCTCGCGTGGGCGTGATCGCGGAGGGCTTTCGCCGCTATTTCGAGGACGGAGGCGTCCCACCCGACCGAATCGACCGGCTCCGTAACTGGACCCGCCGTACCAACCCAACGGCGAGCCGCAGCGACATGCGACGGCGGTTCGGATGGGGAGACGACGACTTCGTCTGCGTACACGGCGGGAACATGGGGCAGAAGCAGGGCCTCGAAAATCTTCTCGAGACCGCGGCGCTGCTGCCGGGCGACGGAATCCGCATCGCGCTGGTCGGCAACGGGAACGACCGGGTCCGCCTCGAGCAGATCGCGAGCGACCGGGGCCTGGCGAACGTCGACTTCGTCGAGATGCAGGGCCGCGGCAACTGGGAGGCGACGATGGAGGCTGCCGACGTGTTGCTCGTCAACCAACGCCCGTCGGTGATGGACATGTCGTTACCGTCGAAGCTGACGTCGTACTTCGCGTCCGGGAAACCGGTGCTCGCGGCCGTGTCAGCCGACAGCGAAACCGCATACGAGATCAAGTCGGCAGGAGCGGGGGTCGTCGTGCCGCCCTCCGAGCCTGCGGCGCTACGCGATGCCGTCCTCGCGCTGCGGAACGACCGAGCCGGGACCGACGCCTTGGGAGCCGGCGGACGCGCCTATGCGGAGTCGAAGCTCGCGCCGGCGAAGGCCCTCCTCGAGTATGAAGCCTTCGTCGAGCGCATTCTGCGAGCGCCGGGTCAGCACTGAGGCTCAGCCCGCGGGCACTCCGGCGTCGGCGGCACTCCAGCGTTCGACGTTGGCGTCGTGAATCTCCTCGAGGATGCGACGGACGTCGTACTCGAGCCGCCAATCCGGATAGTGGGCCTCGAAGCGGCCGTTGTCGCCGATCCACCAGATGTGGTCGCCAATCCGGTTCGTGTCCTCGTACGACCACTCGAGCTCGCGCCCCGCGATCTCCTGGGCGATTTCGATTGCCTCGAGCACCGAGGCGTTGCTGAACCGCCCGCCACCGATGTTGTAGACCTCGCCGACGCGCGGCGCGCGCGCGAACTCGTCGAAGGCGCGGATCAGGTCGTGACTGTGGATTGCGTCGCGTACCTGCTTGCCCTTGTAGCCGTACACGGTGTACGGGCGACCGCTGATCGCGCAGCGCATGACGTAGGCGAGGAAACCGTGAAGCTCCGCCGCTGAGTGGTTCGGGCCGGTCAGCGTCCCGCCGCGGAAGCACGCTGTCGGAACTCCGAAATAGCGCCCGTACTCCTGAACGAGGGCGTCGGCCGCGACCTTGGACGCGCCGAAGATGCTGTGGAGCGAGCGGTCAATCGACATGTCCTCGCGGATCCCGTTCTCGTAGTCGTGGCCCTGCTCGATCTCCCACCGCGTCGGGAGCTCCACGAGCGGCAGGCGGTTCGGCGTATCGCCATAGACCTTGTTCGTCGAGGTGAAGATGAATGGAGCTTCGCCGGCGTGAAGGCGCGTTCCCTCGAGCATGTTTAGCGTGCCGACGGCATTGATGTCGAAGTCGACGAACGGCTCCTGCGCCGCCCAGTCGTGTGACGGCTGCGCGGCGGTGTGCACGACAAGCCCGATTGCCTCGCCGTAGCGCCGGAAGAGCGCCAGGATCGCATCGCGGTCGCGGATGTCGAGGTCGTAGTGGGCGTAACCAGCGCCAAGCTCCTGCTCGACCCGCCGCCGGTTCCAGCGCGTCGAGCCGTCTGGGCCGAAGAACACGCTCCGCATGTCGTTGTCAACGCCGACGACGTCGTAGCCGAGTCCATCGAAGAAGACGGCAGCCTCCGAGCCGATAAGGCCGCTGGCGCCTGTGATCAGGGCGACGGTCGGCGTCACGGATCCCTTTTCCCGTTCGTGGAAGTGCACGCCGGATTAACGGTGCGGCGGTGGTGGAGCTTCCAGACGGTGGTGCACTCATGATGCGACCAGTCCAATTCCGACCTCGGTCACGAGAAGCCGCACGTGCCGGACGTTGAATCCGTATGAGGCTCACCAAGGCCGTTGTCTTGGCTCAGCCGCCGAGCTTCCCTTCCGGCGCGGCGACGCGGGGTCGCACGCGGCTTCCCCCTGCCCCGCTGCTTTCGGTCGCAAACCGCTCGCTGCTGAGCCATGCCCTCGGCTGGCTTGCGGCGGCCGGCGTACAGGAAGCGGCGGTGGTCATCCCGGAAGAGCTGGCTGCACGGGCGCGGCGCGCGGCGGCCGACAGCAGCGGGAGCGTGTCCTTGAGCTGGCTCGAGCAGCGCCTGGACGAGCCCCTCGCCGAGACGTTGGACGACCTCACCGGATTTCTCGATGGAAAGCCGTTCGTTCTGCATCTGGCAGACAGCCTCGCGAGACGAAGCTTGCAGGCCGTCCTTGCGGGCGCCGCCGAAGACAATGTCGAGGCGTTGCTCGTCGTGGACGAAGCGACCCAGGCCGGCCGGGCACAGGTCGTGCAGCTCTACGCGACCGCGGGCACCGGCCCGGTCACGCGCCGCAGGCTTCATCATGGCTCCGCTGGAGTCGCGGTCCTGAGGGGTCGCGCGCTTGAGGGCATAGGTGCCCTCGACGCGCCCGCAGCGCACGTACTCGAGGCGCTCGCCGATCGAATCGAGCAGCGCGGTGGGCACGTGCGAACCTGCTGTGCTGGGGATTGGTGGCGCTTCCGCGGTGGGTCAGAGGCGTTACTGGAAGGCAATCGCTTTGCCCTCGAGCGCGTGCGCTCTGACTATGGCTGCGCACAGCTCGTGGATACAACAATTCAGGGACCAGTGATCGCGCATCCGGAGGCGCGCATTGAGGCGAGCACCGTGCGGGGCCCAGCCATAATCGGGGCGCGTGCGCGCTTGCGCGACGCCTACCTCGGACCGTACACATCGGTCGGCGAAGACGCGATAATCGAGGGCGCCGAGGTCGAAAACAGCATGATCTTGCCCGGCGCAACGATCACCCACCTGAACGGCCGGCTCGAGGCGAGCATCGTCGGCGTGAACGCCCGTGTATTCAACGATTTTCGCTTACCGCGGGCACTGCGGCTGGACATCGGCGAAGGAGCGGAGGTCGGATTGAGCTGACGTTCGCGCTGGTCCTGGCGCGAAAGAATCGCCCAAACTCCGAAAAGACTGGGGTCGCCACCCTGGCGCGAGAGCCGCCAGACCCACGGTAGCATCGCGATGTCCCCGACCCCGCCGCCCCCACGGAAGGGAGTGTTGGACCACGTCTCCCCGAGACGCCAACGACGGCGTCAGCCACCCCTCGAAGTCCTCGCGATTCGAACGTCGTGCGGCCGCGCCGCGGCACGAGAGCGACCTGCTTGGTCAGGCGATCGCGCGGGCCAAGGAAGGCGACGCGGGCGCCCTGCATTTCCTCTACGTCCGCTTCGCCGATGACGTGTGCGCGTACGTCGACAGCATCGTCCGCGACCAGCACGAGGCCGAGGACATCACCCAGACGCTGTTCCTCAAGCTGCTTGGGAAGATCCAGCGCTACGAGCAGCGGGACGTTCCATTCGCAGCATGGATCCTGAGAGTGGCCCGAAACGCTGCGCTCGATCACGTACGGGCACGGCGCGCGATCCCGGTTGAGGAGCTTCGGACGAGCGATGAGGGCCTCGAAGACGAAGCCGTCGAGCGCGCTCAGTCGTTGAGGCTCGCGCTTGACGGGCTCCCCCATGACCAGCGAGAAGTGCTGATCCTCAGGCACATCGCGGGCCTCACTCCGGGCGAGATCGCGGAGCGGCTCGGCCGGAGTGAAAGCTCGGTGCACGGACTTCATCACCGCGGGCGACGGGCGCTCCAACTGGCGCTGCGCGAACTAGACTCCGGCCCGCTGACGGCAAGCGTCTGAGCTCGGGTGCGCTCAGCGGCCGGTGTCGGCCGACTCGAGCAGCCGCGCGGCGACGCGGCCCGACTCGAGGTCGGCGAGGAATAGCAGCGCGGCATGCTCGAAGAGTCGCTCGACGGAAAGCCTCTCCCGCGCCGCGGCCGCGTCCAGTTCGTTCCAGTGCCTGTCGCCGAGGTCGATCGTCACGCGGAGCGGAAGCCCGTGCTCGGCCCGCGCGTCGCCGTCTATTCCGCTGGGCACGCGCGCAGAGAGCCGCTCGGACCCGCGCTCGAGAAGGTAGTACTGCGCCGAGCGCGCCAGCAGAGTTTCGACCGCGAGCGCCTGGCGTTGCGCCTGCGCTTCCAACGCGGCCCGCGAGAATTCGCCTAGCTCGAGCGTCATCTCCCGCCTCATGAGCCAGCAGGGAAGTTAGCGCGTCCGTCAGAGGGAAGGCTCGCAGCCGCGGTCAGCGGTTGGGGTGCTCAGGCGTTTCAGCCGGGCCGTCGGAGGCGAGCGGTTCGTGACGCTCGCCTTGCTCGTCGGAAGACGAGATCGCGGCGGCCAGTTCGCGTCGCGATCCGATCCCGAGCTTGGCGAAGGCGTTCCGGAGGTGCCATTCGACCGTTTTCAGCGTCACGTAGAGCGCCTTTGCTATTTCGCGGTTCGACTTTCCGCGCGCGGCGAGCTCGGCGACCTGCCGCTCTCGCGGGGTCAGCGCATCAGCTCCTGTCAGCACGGTTCGCCGCGGCCGCGATCCCGTCGCCCTGACCTCTTCCACCGCTCGCCTAGCCAGGATGGTGGCTCCGCACCGCTGGGCGAGCTCGAGTCCTTGGCGCAGCGGGTCCTGCGAGGCGCGGCGCTTTCCGTTTCGCCGCAGCGTCGCGCCGAGCTCAACGAGGACACGGGCGCGTGCGAGGGCCCTCTGAGAGCTCTCAAGGGACTCGAGCGCTGCGCTGAGCAGCTCCACCCGCCGCGCGCCCGTTCGTAGGAGTGCTGCCGCATGGAGCGTGAAACCAATCGCACCAGGAGCGCCGAACGAGCGGGCGAGTTCCAGCTCCTCGTCGAGGAGTCGCGCGGCATGATCCTCATCGCCCATTCTCCCCGCTGCGAGGGCAGCCTCGGTGCGCCAGCTGAGCACGGCCGGGTTTTCAACGCGCGCTTCGGCCAGCCCTTTGGCGCAACGTTCGAAGCACGCCAACGCCCCAGCGAAATCACCGCGCTTGCGAAGTAGGCGTCCCTCAGAGGCGAGCCGCAATAGATCGAGGACACCTGGGCGGTCCGGAACCTGCGCCATTGCCAGGCGCCTCTCGGCCTTGTCGAGTTCTCCGCGTTCCATCAGCACCTCGGCGAGGACGGCTGTGACAGCCGGAAACGCGATCCCGTAGGCCTGTGGCATCGCGCCGAGTGCGTCCTCTGCATCCGCCTCCGCGTTCAGGAGGCGCCCGCGATTGAATATCGCAAGGGCGCGAAATCCGTGGGCGGTCGCGCAACCGAGAGCGGAGCCTCGTCGGCGGGCCTCCTCGAGAGCGGCCGTCAGGGCGAACTCAGCGGTTTGGTAATCCTCGCAGATCGTCAGGGCGGACGTTGCCACGTAGTAGCCGAGCCCGTCCGCCGTCTCGAAATCCAACAGGCGGCCACCGCCGAGCGCGTTCCGCGCCAGCTCAAGCACATCATCCACCGGGTGCCCTTGCAGCGCGCGCCCGAGCGCCCGATCGGCGATCGCCATACGACCCCACGGCGTCTCTGGCGACTCGGCGTCCGCGTCAACCTTGGACGGGGGCACGTGATCCCGATAGTCAGCGGGGAGTCCGACACGGACGCAGAGCGCGTGCGCTGCCCTGAGCTGCGCCGACAAGACGACGTCGGCGTCGTCGAGCTCGACAAGGGCGTTCCGGAGCGTATCGGCGGCCTCGGCAGTGCGTCCCTGCGCGCAGAGGACGCGACCGATGCCGAGCGCCCCGACGGCACGGTCGCCCGGCTCGCGGGTCAGGCTGAAGGCCTCCTTAAGGTGGGGCACGGCCTCGGGCAGCGCAGACATGGCCTCGGCGCGGCCGAGCCTGAGAACGAGCTTCGCGCGCTGCCCCTGGTCAGGGGGTTCGTTCAGCGCGCGGCGCAGGTAGCGAACGGCAGCCTCCGGCACAGCCGCAGCCATGGCCGCCTCAGCGGCGGCGGACAAGACGCGCACCACCCAGTCGCTCCCGTTTCGGGGCGCCGGTAGCAGGTGCGCTGCGACTTTCTCCAGCGGCGCGCTCTCCAGCTCGAGCGCGCGCGCGGCCTCTAGGTGCGCGGCCGCACGCTCAGCCGGGAGCATGGCCGCGACCAGCGCGCGGCCCACGATCGGGTGGAGGAAGGACAGCATCTCGCCGCGCGCGAGCAGGTCAGCGTGCATGAGCTCGTCCGCAAGTCGAGCCGCGTCCAGCGGCTCCAACCTCGCTACCGCGGCCGCGTGACGGAGCTCGACGACATCACCCAGAATGGCGATGGCCTCTGCGAACGGGATCGCCCCCGAGCCGATCGCTTCCAATCGAAGGAGCACGGATTGCGCTACCGATTCTGGCCCCGCTTCGAGAACCTCGGCGATGTCGCCGGCGTCCTGCCCGCGGGCCACCGCAAGCTCGGCTGCGAGTGCGTGGACCAGGAACGGATTGCCGCCGGTGGCTTCGAAGCAGGAGCGGCAGAACTCGTCGCTCGCCTTAGGGAACGACGTCCGGCGCACCTCGAGCGCAACCGCTTCCGAGCTCAGTGGGCGGAGGCTGATCATGCCCGTCATCGGGTACGAGACGAGCTCGGCGAGGTACTGCGCTGCCGGCTTGAGACGACGCAGCGAGGCGGCCACGACGAGGCAAACCGGTAGCTCTTCGAGACGCTGAGCGAGGTAGAGGGCAAATCGGAGCGACAGGCGGTCAGCGTGCTGCGCGTCGTCGACGAGGAGCACCAGCGGTTGTAGCCGACCCAGGTTCACACAGAGCTGATAGAGCCCGCGCAGGACTGAAAAGGCGTCGACCTCCTGCGGGAGCGCGTCATCTGCCGATCCAGGTGTTAGGAGGGGCGCGGCAGCCGTCGCGGCGCCGGCAAGAAGATCGAGGCGCTCCGATTCGTCCGCATCGGCAACCCGAGCTTCGAAAAGTTGAAGGACCACCCCGAAGGCGAATTCGCGCTCCACTTCGCGTCCTGCGGCCGTGAGCACGTCGAGTCCAGATTTCCGGGCGAGCTCGGCTGCCTCCGCCATCAACCGCGACTTCCCAATGCCCGACGGTCCGTCTATCGCGACGACGGAACCATGGCCCAACCGCGCCTGGTCGAACGCGGCCGAGAGCTGCGCGAGTTCCGCTCCCCGCTCCAGCAGCGGGCCACTCCCGCGGTCGAGTTCACGTGGGGTACGCCGGCCCACCAAGTCGTGCATGATGTTTCAGTTCTTTCGAGTCCGCCGTCGCCGGCCACCGCTGAGAGCACATCGGGCATGGGGCCAATGCCTGCGGCCCCAGTCTGCCCCAGATCTTGCAAAAAAGCTCGCGGTTGCGGTAAGGGGTGCAGGCCGAGCGGCGTTTTCGGCCTCAAGTATCTGCGCGTCCAGTAGCAGTCCTTGCGCCCGTCAGGGACCGAGTTGAGCGGCCGATGGGGCCACGGTGCGCATAGCCGATCCGAGACCGGAACTAACAGTGGGTCTCAGCCGTTGGTTCAGAGGCGTGAACTGCCTTCATCAGGAGCTGCGCACCGTGTCATCGCGCTACGATCGCGAGCGCGGCCTGCTCATCTACTTCTGGGTCTGCGAGCACTGCGGTCGCCGCCTACACGAGGTCGGGCGTTTGGGTTACCGGCCCAACTTCACTCCGTCCGCGGCAGCCTTTCGTCCTAGCGAGGTCCCGCCGACGAGGGAATGGGAGGGCGGCGCTTCACAGCCCGGCAGTCATCAGAGTCCCCCCTGAGAAGATCCGTTGCCGCGGGCGCACGCCGCCCACCCAAGAAACGAACGTGCGGCCCGACCGCTTGTGCGCCCCGTTCAAATACCGCGAGCGAAAGAACAGCTCGATCCCGCCCGTTGGCTCGATGTGGGCCGCCTGCTCAAAAGGGGACGAGTCGTCGGTACGACGACCGTCCTTCTCGCCCTCCTTGCGGGCGCGTCCGGGCAGGCGGCCACCTACCCAGCCGGTTTCAGCGAGCAGACGGTCTTCTCGGGACTGACGAACCCGACCGCAGTGCGGTTCGCGCCGGACGGCCGGGTGTTCGTCGCCGAGAAGAGCGGCCTCGTGAAGGTCTTCGACTCGCTGAGCGATCCGCAGCCCGACGTCTTCGCCGACCTCCGCACGCAGGTCCACAACTTCTGGGATCGCGGGCTGCTCGGCCTCGCACTCCATCCGAATTTCCCCGACACCCCGTACGTCTACGTGCTCTACACGTACGACGCGGCGATCGGCGGCACGGCGCCGCGGTGGGGCACGCCCGGCGGCACATTCGACGGCTGCCCCACCCCTCCCGGCGCGACCGGCGACGGCTGCGTCGTCAGCGGGCGGCTGTCACGCCTCACGGTCTCGGGCAACTCGATGGTTGGCAGCGAGCAGGTGCTCATCGAGGACTGGTGTCAGCAGTATCCAAGCCACTCGATCGGCTCGCTCGACTTCGGCGCCGATGGAGCGCTCTACGTGACGGGCGGCGACGGCGCGAGCTTCAACTTCGTCGACTATGGGCAAGACGGCGATCCGCTCAATCCCTGCGGCGATCCGCCCAGCCCCGCGGGATCCGTCCTGAGTCCGCCGACGGCGGAGGGCGGCGCGCTGCGGAGCCAGGATCTGCGGACCCCCTTCGATCCGTTGGCAACCGCTCTCGATCCCACGAGCTTGGACGGAGCGCTGCTTCGGGTCGATCCCGCGACGGGCGCGGCGCTGCCCGACAACCCGAACGCCGGCAGCAGCGATCCGAACGAGCGCCGGATCGTCGCCTACGGCATGCGCAACCCGTTCCGGATGGGCGTGCGGCCGGGAACCAACGAGATCTGGATCGGAGACGTGGGCTGGAACACCTGGGAGGAGATCAATCGCATCCCGGCGCCGACGGCCGGCGTGAGGAATCTCGGCTGGCCGTGCTACGAGGGCGGCGTGGTGAGCGGCGTCGCGCAGTCCCTTCGCCAGGGTGGCTACGACGCGGCCAACCTCTCGATCTGCGAGAACCTCTACAACGCCGGCACGTCCGCCGTACAGGCGCCGCTGTACGCGTGGAATCACTCGGCCAGGGTCGTGTCCGGCGAGACCTGTCCGACCGGAAGCTCTTCGGCGGCCGGAATCGCCTTCGGCTCCGCCACCAGCAACTATCCCGCCGAGTACACGGGCGCACTCTTCTTCGCCGACTACTCGCGTGACTGCGTGTGGGCGATGCTGCCGGGCTCGAACGGGCTGCCGGACCCCGCGCAGATCCGGACCTTCGCTGCCGGCGCCGCCAACCCTGTCCATCTACAGATCGGGCCGGGCGGCGACCTCTTCTATTCCGACTTCGACGGAGGGACGGTCCGGAGGGTGACGTTCGCCTCAGCGGACCAACCGCCCACAGCGGTCGCCAGCGCAAACCCCACCACCGGCGACGCCCCGCTCACCGTCCAGTTCGACGGCTCGGGTTCGAGCGACCCGGATGCCGGCGACACACTCAGCTACGCCTGGGACCTCGACGGCGACGGCCAGTACGACGACTCGACCCAGATCGGGCCGAGCTACACCTACACGAGCAGCGGCACGTTCATCGCGAGTCTGCGCGTGACGGACAGCAAGGGCGCTTCGGCGACGGCCGCGGTGACGATCAGCGTCGGCAACACGGCGCCGATAGCCACGATCACGGCGCCGGCTGCGGGCACGACCTGGCGGGTCGGGGACCTCATCATCTTCGCCGGCGGCGCAACGGACGCGCAGGACGGTCCGCTTCCGGCTTCGGCGCTGTCGTGGAGCCTGATCCTGCACCACTGCCCGTCGAACTGCCACACGCATCCTCTTCAGACGTTCGCGGGCGTCGCCGGCGGCTCGTTCACGACCCCCGATCACGAGTACCCGGCGTACCTCGAGCTGCAGCTGACGGCTCGCGATTCGGGAGGGTTGACGGACACCGAGTCGATTCGCCTCGATCCACGGACCGTCGCCCTCACGCTCGCCACGAGCCCGGGCGGCTTCGAGCTCGCGTTCAACGGCACGACTGCGCCCACCCCGTTCACGCGAACCGTCATCCAGGGCTCGAGCAACACGGTCTCAGCGCCGTCGCCACAGACGAAGGCCAAGAAGTCGTGGATCTTCCGCTCATGGTCCGACGGTGGCGCGCAGACACACGTCGTGGTCGCGCCGACCAGCTCGACCACCTACACCGCGACGTACCGCCAGCGCTGACCAACCGCGCCGGCTAGGCGACGGGCTGCGGCGGGCCCTCCGGCGCCCGCACGAGCTTCGGCCCGCCGCGCTCGGGGAGCGGAATCTCGATGCGATCGAAGTCGCGCGGCACGGCGACGTTGTCGAAGTGCCCGCGCGCCTCATCACGGATCTGCCCGCCGGCGTAGCGCGGCGAGATGTGCGTTAGCGCCAGCATCCGCACGGTGGCCGCTGCCGCGACCCGAGCGGCCCCGGCGGCCGTGGAGTGGCGGGTCTCGGCTGCCCGCTCGGCGTCCTCCTCGAGGAAGGTGGCCTCGTGTACGAGCAGGTCGGCCTCCCAGGCCACGAGCCGCGTCATCTCGCAGGGTGCGGTGTCCCCGGTGAGGACGATCGTGCGCCCGCGGCGCGTCTCCCCCATGACCTGATCCGGCCGCACGCCGTCGACCACCTCGCCGCGCTGCAGCCGGCCGAAGTCCGGGCCCGGCGTGACGCCGAGCTCGCGCGCGCGCTCGGGATCGAAGACGCCGGGCCGCGGGTCCTCGACGAGCGCGTATCCGAGCCCGCGCCCGCCGTGGTCGACGGCGAAGGCGGCGATCTTGTAGCCGTCGCGCTCGAGGTGGTCGTTCGGCTCGAGCTCGACTATCTCGAGCTCGAAGCTGAGGCGCCCGACGACCGGATCGAGCATCTGGAAGAGCGCCCGCAGCCCGCGCGGCCCGTGGATCGTGAGCGCGCGCTCGCGCTGGCGGAGCGCGAACGTCTTCAGCATCCCGGGCAGACCCAGCACGTGGTCGGCGTGGAAGTGCGTGATGAACAGCTCCTCGAGCTCGATCAGTCCCACCGAGCGCATCAGCTGACGCTGCGTGCCCTCGCCGCAGTCGATCAGCAGGCGATCGCCGCCGCGCCGCACGAGCGTCGCCGGCAGGCCCCGCCGCGGGCTCGGCGACGAGCCGGCGGTGCCGAGAAAGAGGACGTCGAGGTCCATGACCGTATCTTCGCGTCAGCCCAGGTCGATCAGCTCGAAGCTCACGCGCCCGGACTCGACGTGGGCGAGGCCCATCGTGCGCGAGGGCGCCCGCCGGCGCTCGGTCGGGCTGCCTGGGTTGAAGATCTGGAAGCCGTCGGCGGTCTCGTGCAGTGGCATGTGCGAGTGACCGAAGACGACCGCGTCGGCGCGCTGCCCGAAGCGGCTGCGCATCCGCCCGAGGCGCCCCCGCGCCGGCCCGGCGTCGTGCACGAGCGCGATTCGGGCGCCCGCTGCCGCCACCACGCGCTCCTCGGGCAGAAGGCGGCGCACCTCCGCGCTGTCGACGTTGCCGCGCACGCCCACGAGCGCAGGACCGATCGCCTCGAGCTCGCGCACGGCGGCCAGGCTGGAGAAGTCACCGGCGTGAACGAGGAGATCAGCGGCGGCGATGCGCTCGACGCAGGCCTCGGGGAGCCGGCGTGAGCCGCGCGGGAGATGGGTGTCGGCGATGACGGCGATGAGCATTCGGCGGACTACACTGACTCGTTCGTTGCGCCCGTAGCTCAGTGGATAGAGCGTTCGCCTCCGGAGCGAAAGGCCGCAGGTTCAAATCCTGCCGGGCGCGTCCCGCAAGTCGCCTCGCGTGGCGTTTCGTTCGCGTCCCGGCAGGGGATGATGCGCGCAGGGGAACCCGGAAGGCAAGCGCTCAGGTACGGATGACGGGAGCGCGCGTCTGCTTGCCGTGGCTTGGTCCAGCGACGGCGGATTGCCGCGGAAGCGTCCGGA
>Ga0126307_10002330_pt1 | contig 12797 bp, 9 predicted proteins | sample Plot28_FD_89955 | JGI IMG/M metagenome (GOLD analysis project Ga0126307, IMG submission 89955) | Serpentine soil microbial communities from UC McLaughlin Reserve, CA, USA - Plot28 | ecosystem: Environmental > Terrestrial > Soil > Grasslands | place: USA: UC McLaughlin Reserve, Lake County...
AGCTGGTCTTCGCGCCTCGGTTCGCCCCCAGCGGCGGACGCGATCGCGTGATGATCGCCGCGACCGTCAAGAACGGCAAGACGCGCATCTACCTGACGGACGGCGTCAACAACACAGGCGGCAGACTGGGCGCAACGGCCGCCGAGTTCTGGCGGACGGATAACGCCAACCAGCCGGCGGCGGCGCTGCTGGCGAGCCAAGCCCCCGGGCTCACCACGCCGGCGGGCGACGGGAACCCGTTCCCGGCCACTTACACCGGCTGGCAGCGGCTGACCTCGAACGCGCCGACGAGCCCGTACTTCCCGACCATCGACTTCTGCACGGCTCAGTGCTGGTACGACGAGGACGTGATTACGCCGACCAAGCCGCTGATGCCGGACACGGTCTACGTGATCGGCTCGTTCACCTACGGCGAGGTCCCGTGCCTGACGAAGGGCGTGGGCTGCGGAAACAACCGCTCGAACGGGCGGGCGGTCCTGTACTCGACCACGGCCGGGGACCCGGACGCGGCGAACAACAACCGCACGTTCACTGATCTGACCTACGACATGCAGGACGAGCCGGCGAACTGGTGTGCTCTGCCTACGTTGTCACCGTGCCTGTTCGCGCCGAACTCGATCCACCCCGACCAGCACGAGCTCGTCGTCAACCCGAACAACCCGACGCAGATTTTCGAGGCGTCGGACGGCGGCATCATCCGCACGAGCGGCAGCTTCGGCAGTACGTCGTCGCAGTGCACGACGATCCGCCAGCCGCTCAGCGCGGACAACACGCTCGCGTGCCAGCGCCTGCTGTCGCGGATCCCGACGCGGATCGACCGGCTCAACGTCGGCTACGGCAGCACGCTGCAGTTCGAGAACGTCGCCATCAACCCGCAGAGCTCGTGCGAGGTCATGGGCGGGACCCAGGACAACGGCACGTGGACGAACGTGGGCTGCGGAACGGAGACGTTCACGCAGACGATCTACGGCGACGGCGGCAACGCCGGCTATGACGGGGCCAACCCGACGTGGCGCTTCAACCAGTTCACGAGCGGGTTCAGCGACTCGAACTTCCGTAACGGCGATCCCGAGAAGTGGGTCATCACCTCGGCGCCGATCGTGAACAGCGGTGAAACCACGGCGTTCTACTGGCCGCAGGCGGCCGACCCGAACCCCGTGCCGGGCGCGCACCCGATCTTCTCGGGCTCTCAGCACGTCTGGCGGACATGGGCCTTCGGGGCCGGCACTCCTGGCGCGGTTCCGCAGGACAAGAATCCGAACATCGCCTTCTACGAGGCGAACTGTCCGGAGTTCACGACCTCCGGCGCTGACCCGCACTGCGGTGACTATCAGCCCCTCGGCGGGCCACAGGGCGCGAACACGCCCGGCGACCTGACCGGGACGGTGTACGGAGCAGACCGCACCGGCGGCTCGATCTCGTGGCTCGCCCGCAACGGGGCCGACCACGGGACGCTGTGGGCGACGACTTCGGCCGGCCGCGTCTTCGTGACGCACAACGCCGACGCCTCGACGCCCGCCTCGGTCGTCTGGCACCGGATCGACAACGCCAGCTCGCCGACCCGCTTCCCGAGCGGGATCTACCCCGACCCGGACGACGCCGGGCGCGCGTGGATCTCCTACTCGGGCTACAACGCGGCGACGCCGACCACGCCGGGCCATGTGTTCGCGGTCCGGGAAGGCGGCACCGCAGCGGGCTCAGGTGTCTTCACGAACCTGAACGTCGAGCGGGGCACCGCGGCGTTCCCGACGCCGAACTCGAACGGCGACCTGCCCGTCAACGACGTCGTTCGCGACGACAGCAAGAAAACGCTCTACGTCGCGACCGACTTCGGCGTGGTGAAGGGCTCCAACGACGGCAAGGGCTCCTGGACGGTTCCGCCCGGGATGCCGCGGCTCGAGATCACGCACCTCGAGATCCAGCCGTCCTCCCGCGTGCCGACCTGCGTCGGCGCCGGGAAGAAGAAGGGCTGCCGGAGCCTCGTCTACGCAGCGACGCACTCCCAGGGAATCTGGGTGCACAAGCTGGGCGGGCACAAGTAGGAAGCACTCCCCTCCAGGGACGGAAGGGCCGCCTTCGGGCGGCCCTTCTGCCTTCCAGGGCCCACTCGAACGTATAGAGGCTGATATCAGGCGGGAAATATGGAAATATCCCGGCGCTCAGTGAACGGGGAGGTCTATCGCTTTCTGCTCCGCATGCCCGCGCAGCTGCGCGATCAGCTGAGGGATGCTGCTGCGCGGTCGGGCAGGAGCCTGAACGCCGAGCTCGTGGATCGGCTGGAGCGAAGCCTTGCCGCCGAACGCGGTGTCCGCGGACGTCTCCGCGTCGGTTCAGCAGCACGTCGTCCCGGAAGGAGGGATATGCCGTCGAAGAATGCACACCGTCACGGTGGCCTGGAATGGCGTCGCATAGCGCTCGCGGGCGCAGGCACGCTCGCCGTCCTCGCAACGGCGCTGGCGATCGGAGCCCTTACCGGAGATTCCGCCACACAGGTCGCGGCCAAGTCGAACATCGGGGAAGCCCTCGAGAGCGGAGCGGTCTCACCTGCCCTGCGGCAAAAGCTCGCGGCTTCGACCAAGTTCTCGCCCGGTGCGCCCGAGTACGAGCAGGGTGAGGCGGCCGAAGGCGCCGGAGACGGCGCGCAGGACTGGACCATGCACGCGTCCCCGGACACCGCCGTTCCGCTGGCTGCGATCACGGGCAGCCGCCGGGACTGGGCGGCGCTGAAGTCGCGTGGGAACGCAGCCGCGAAGCTCGGCGACCACGGTCTCTGGGAGAACCTCGGGCCCGACAACGCGGTCTACCCGCTGAACCCCTTCCGGAACCGCTACGTCTACGTCCCCAACGAGTACGTCGCGGCGGGCCGGACGGCGCACAGCGTCATCGACCCGAACTGCGGTGCGGCGAAGTGCCGCTACTGGATCGCCAACGCCGGCGGCGGGATCTGGCGAACGGACAACGCCTTCGCCCAGCAGCCGCAGTGGGATTACGTCTCGCCCGGGTTCCAGCACAACAACACCGCCGCACTGGAGCTCGACCCGAACGACCCGACGAGCAACGTGCTCTACGCGGGCACGGGTGAGCCGAACATCTGCCGCAGCGGCTGTCTCGCGGGCGTCGGGATGTACAGGTCGAGCGACGGCGGCGACCACTGGAGCGGGCCGATCGGCAGCCAGTACTTCAGCGGCCGCGGCATCGGCTCGATCGAGGTCAAGCCGGGCGACTCGTCGACGATCTTCGTCGCCAGCGGCGCACAGGGCTCGCGCGGCCTGACGAGCACCTGCTGCACGGGCGCCGATCGCGGCGTCAACATCCCGGGCGCGCCGCACTTCGGGCTCTGGCGCTCGACCGACGGCGGCGCGACGTTCTCGCTCGTCAGCCAGGGCAACGCGACGAACTGCACCGACAAGACGCCGTCGCAGGTGTTCCTCGGCCAGAGCGACTGCTCGCCGCGCGGCGCCCGGCGCGTGAAGGTCGACCCGGTCGACCCGAACACCGTCTACGCCTCGTTCTTCGCCAAGGGCATCTGGCGCTCGAACTCGAACGGCGACCCCGGCACGTGGACGCAGATATTCGCGCCGCTCGCCCCGCCGATCGACCCGGCGTCCGGCGCCGGTATGGAGCGGACGGAGTTCGACGTGGTCGCCCTGCCGAACGGCAACACCCGGATGTACATCGGCGTCGGCGGCGGGGGAGCGCTCTCCGCGCGTTTCTACCGGAGCGACAGCGTGCGCACCGGCACGCCGACGTTCGTCAACCTGACGAACGACACCAGCGCGGGGTACTGCGATCCGCAGTGCAACTACGACAACTACGTCTACGTGCCGCGGAAGGCCGACGGCTCGGCGCACGACCCGGACACCGTCTACCTCCTCGGCTCGAACGACTACACCCAGGCCTCGCAGGGCACATCGAACGGCCGGGCGATCCTGCTCTCGACGACTGCGGGCGCGTCGTTCAGCGACATGACCTACGACGCGACGGACAATGTTCAGCCGCACGGAGCCCATCCCGACCAGCACTCGATCGTCACGAGCCCGAGCGACTGGAAGCAGTTCCTCGAGACGAGCGACGGCGGCGTGATCCGGTCGGATGGAACGTTCGTCGACGACTCGAGTGACTGCACGGCGGTTCACGGCCTGACGGGCACCCGCCTGGCGACGTGTCAGGCGGTCACGAGCAGAATCCCGGGGCGGCTCGAGTCCGTCAACAGGGGACTCAACACGCTCCACTTCTACCACATGACCTTCAACCCGAACCGCCCGGGCGAGCTCGCCGCGGGCGCGCAGGACAACGGGTCGTGGATGAGCGTCCCCGGGACGAAGACGTGGGTCGAGACGTTCGTCGCCGACGGCGGCTACGCGGGCTTCGACGCGGTGAATCCTGACTACTCCATCCTGGAGTCCCAGAACGGAGGCATCCGCGCTCTCGACGAGCCGCGCAACCAGGCGGCGGTCTTCTGGATTTCCGACACGCTTCGCACGTTCGGCGCGGCGACGTTCCGCTATCCGCGTGAAGCGGTTGCTTTCTCCGCTCCCACGGTGTTCCACCCGCTGGTGGGCAAGCTCCTGTTCACGGGCCGCGAGCACGTCTTCCGCTCGCTGAACGGCGGCGTCAACCCGGCCTTCCCGTACGCGAAGGTCAAGCAGCACTGCAACACCTGGAACGGGGACGGGGACATCGACGAGAACGGCACGTACGTGCCATCCGTCGACGTCTGCGACGACTGGAAGCCGATGGGCGACCCGGGCCACGCCGGCCGGCTGACCTACGGGCCGGCAGCCCTGTGCCCGAACCCGAGCAACCCGGACCCGAACCAGGTCTGGACAGTGCCCTGCCCGCCGCCGTACCCGTGGGGCGAGGACCGCTCCGGCGGCCACGTCTCGATCGACGAGGTGTCGGCGTCGAACCCGAACGTCGTGTGGGCCGGTACCAGCGGCGGCCGCATCTTCATCACGACGAATGCGGGCGCAGCGAATCCGGCCTCCATCGCGTGGAGGAGGATCGACACGTCGGCGAGCGTCGACCCGCCGAGGTACCCGTCGGACATCTACGTCGACCCGTCCGACCCGTATCACGCGTACATCACGTACAGCGGCTACAACGCCGTGACTCCCGACACGCCGGGGCACGTCTTCGAGGTGCGGTTCGCCCCGGCGACGGGCATCGCCGCGTTCACGAACCTCGACGGCGCCGGGCCGCACGCGCTCGGCGACCTGCCGGTCGGGACGATCGAGCGGGACGAGGCGAAGGGCGTCCTCTACATCGGGACGGACTTCGGCGTCGCCCAGCGTGTTCGCCCGCAAACGGGCTGGACGCCGGCGAAGCCGGGTCTGCCGACCACGACCGTTCCCTCGCTGAAGATCGACCAGGAACGGCGTGTGATGTACGTCACGACGCACGGATTCGGCGCCTGGACGCTGAAGCTGCCGTAAGCGTCGCTTCCTAGCGTGGTGCAACGAGGGGCCGCCTCCGGGCGGCCCCTCGGCTTGCTAGCGATCGATGCCGCAGGGAGGCGGGACGCTGCGCAGCGTTGCGCGGCTGCCCTCGTCGCCCTTCGCGGAGATGACGTACTCCGAGCAGCGCCCGAGCTTCAGCTTCGCGAACCGGACGTAGATGCGACCTGCGCTGCCCGCTTCGTCGCTCTTCGCCCCGAACCCCTCGTCCGCGTTCGCAGTCACGCGCACGGTCTCGCCCGCACGGAAGCCGGTGCCGACCACGACGAGCGGGCGAAGTGCGTCGACGCGGAGCCGCGGCTTCGCGGCTTCGGCGCCTCGACTCGGGGCGGACGCAGACGCGGCGACGAGCGCGGCCGCGAGAAGCAGGGCGACCCGCGCCATCAGTACGCGACCGCTCCGCGGCCGGTCTCGGCGGCGTGGCGCTGCTCGTCGGCGCGGTAGCTCGAGCGGACGAGCGGGCCTGCGAAGACGGAGCCGAAGCCGAGCGCCTCGCCCTGCTCGCGGAACCAGCGGAACTCGTCGGGGTGCACCCAGCGGTCGATCGTCGCGTGCTTGGCGCTCGGCTGGAGGTACTGGCCGATCGTCACGACATCGACGCCGTTGGCCCGCAGGTCGCGCATGGTCTCGACGACCTCGTCGTTCGTCTCACCGAGGCCGACGATGATCCCCGATTTCGTCAGGACCGGGTAGTCGGCGAGCTCCTTCGCGCGCCGGAGCAGCCACAGCGCCTTGTCGTAGCTCGCCTTGGCGCCGCGCATCCGGCGGTGCAGGCGGCGGACGGTCTCGATGTTGTGGTTGAAGACCTCGGGTCGCGCGCCGACGACGGTGCGGAGCGCCTCCTCCTCGACGCCGAGGAAGTCCGGGGTCAGCACCTCGACCGACGCCTCCGGCAGCTTCTTCTTGAGCGCGCGGATGGTCGCGGCGTAGTGGCCCGCACCGCGGTCGGGGACGTCGTCGCGGTCGACCGACGTGACGACGACCTGCTTGAGGTCCATCTGGGCGGCCGCCTGCGCCAGGCGCAGGGGCTCGAGGGGATCCGGCGGGTGCTCCGGCCGGCCCGAGTTGACGTAGCAGTAGCGGCAGGCGCGCGTGCACGTGTCGCCGAGGATCTGGAACGTGGCCGTGCCGCGGCCCCAGCACTCGCTGATGTTCGGGCAGCGGGCCTCCTCGCAGATCGTGTTCAGGCTCGCGCCGTGGATCAGCTTCTTGACGTCGAGGTAGCGCGAGTCCGCGCTCGGCGCACGAACCTTCATCCACTCGGGACGGCGGGGCCTTTGCGCGACGGGAAGCGACTTCTGCATTGGCTCGATCAGTCTAGATATGTGCCAACTTCGTCAACTCTCCTCCACACCACGCTCCGCGAGCCATGGCCAGGGGCCTGGCCCCTCGACATGGCCGCTCGAGGCATGGCGAGCGTGCCGAAAGTGTGACGGTTTGTCCCCGGTCAGGTCCTCGTGAGCGAGGCGTGGATAGGTTGCGGCCAGAGGCCATGGCCCTCGTCGGCGGGTATCGCCTCGAAATCGAGCGAGAACACGTCGGCCAGCCCCTGGACCGCGAGCGGGCGCAGGTCGTCGACCGACACCGGCCGGCCGAGCTCGCGCGCCGCCGTCGTGAAAGACGCCCCCTCGAGCCCGCAGGCGGTGATCCAATCGGTGAACGGCGCCGCGTCGAGGTCGACATTGAGCGCGTAGCCATGCGTCGTCACCCACTTGTGGATGTGCACGCCGATCGACGCGATCTTTCGCGGGTGACCCGGACCCGTAGCGTTCACCCACAATCCGGTGAGCCCCTCGATCGCAGTCGCCTCGATCCCCAGCGGCGCGAGCGTGGCGATCAGCGCCAGCTCGAGATCGCGGCAGTACTTCTTCACGTCTTGCCCGTGGCGGGTGAGGTCGAGGATCGGGTAGCAGACGAGTTGCCCGGGGCCGTGGTAGGTCGACTTGCCGCCGCGGTCGCTCTCGACGATCTCGACGTCGGCGCCGTCCGGGACATGGAGCTCGCCGGGCTCGGCGCGCCGGCCCAACGTGATCACAGGCGGGTGCTCGAGCAGGATGACCGTGTCCGGGATCGCGCCTTGCGAGACCCCGCCGGCGAGCGACCGCTGCAGCTCCCACGCCTCCCGATACGGGACGGGCTCGCGCAGGTCGACGAGGTAGCCAGGCCGTCTCACGACACGACTGTAGCGACCGGGTGCGATTGAATCCGCCGGGTGAGCGCCGACGACATCCGCGCTGCGATGCCGTTCGCGGGTCTGCTCGGCCTCGAGATCGTCGCAGCGTCGCCCGAGGAAGTGCGCGCCCGTCTCGACTGGGACGAGCGCCGCTGCACGGCAGGTGGAATCCTCCACGGCGGCGCGCTGATGGGCCTGGCGGACTCGAGCGGCGGCCTCTGCGCGTTCCTCAACCTCCCTGCCGGCGCGACCGGCACGGCGACGATCGAGTCGAAGTCGAACTTCTTCCGCCCGGTCTCGGACCGCTACGTCGAGGCAACGTCGCGCGTGCTCCACCAGGGCCGGTCGACGATCGTGGTCGAGACCGAGCTGCGCGACGCCGACGGCCGTCTCGCGGCCAAGGTCACGCAGACGCAAGCTGTACTGGGTGCATCGTGACCGCCTGAAGTCGTGCTGGCGCACGCGGAGCGTGCGCCCGGCTTCACTCGGTGGCGTCCCAGCTCTCCAGCTTCTGCCGGAGCGACTGGAGGAAGCGGCCGGCGAGAGCGCCGTCGACCAGGCGATGGTCGTACGTCAGCGTGATGTTCATAATCGGCCGGATCGCGATCACGTCCTTGCCGTGTTCGTCCTGGACGACCCACGGCCGCTTGACCAGCGCGTACGTGCCCAGGATCGCCGACTGCGGCTGGCTGATGATCGGCGTTCCGTGGAACGTGCCGTACCCGCCCGGGTTCGTGATCGTGAACGTGCCTCCCTGAACCTCGTCCGGCGTCAGCTGTTTGTTCCGCGCGCGCTCGGCGACGTCGGTCACGGCACGGGCCATCCCGAGCAGGTTGAGGCTCTCGGCGCTCTTGACGACCGGCACGATGAGGCCCTTGCCCTCGGCGAGCTCGACCGCGAACCCGAGATTGACGTAGTTCCGCGTCACGATCCTGTCGTCGCGGATCTCGCCGTTGATCCACGGGAACTCCCGTAGCGTCTCGGCCACCGCGCGCGCGACGAAGATCAGGTAAGTCGGGTTGACGCCGTAGCTCTTCTGGAATTCGGGCTTGAGCTTCTCCCGGATCGCGACCACGCGGGACATGTCGACCTCGATCGCGCTCGTGACGTGCGCGGCCGTGTCGAGCGACCGGCGCATGTGCTCGGCGATGCCCCTCCGCATGGCGTTCATCGCCTCGACCTGGTCGCCGGCACCGGCTTCGACTGGAGCGGGAGCAGGCGCCGGCGCGGGCGTCGGCGGCGCCTGGGCGGCCGGTGCGGGCGTCGGCGCCGGCGGAGCGGGCTGAGCCGGAGACGGAGCCGGCGCCTCCGTCGGCGCTTCCGGCGCCGCGGCCTGAGCCGGGGCGCCCGACTCGATGAAGTTGAGGATGTCCTTCTTCGTCACGCGGCCGCCGCGGCCCGTTCCCGGAACCTGCCCCGGGTCGACGCCGTGCTCGGATGCGATCCGCGCCACGACCGGAGAGACGAAGCTCGGCCCGTCGCCGTTCGCATCGCGTCCGCCGTCCGCGCTCGGCGCCGGGGCCTCGGGCGTCGGCGGCTCCGTCGGAGCGGCCTCGCGCGTCGGCATGTCCGTCTCGGCCGCGGCCGCCGCAGCCGACGCGTCGGCAGCCGGCTGCGTGGCCGGCTCCGCAGGCGCCTCCTCGGCGGCGGCAGCCGACGCGTCGGCAGCCGGCTGCGTGGCCGGCTCCGCAGGCGCCTCCTCGGCGGGAGCAGCCGCCCCGGAACCGATCACCGCGAGCTTCGTCCCGACGTCGACGGTCTCGCCCTCCTGGACGAGGATCTGCTGCACGGTCCCGGTCCCCGGACTCGGGACCTCGGTGTCGACCTTGTCGGTCGAGATCTCGAGCAAGGGCTCGTCGGCGGCGACGTCCTCGCCTTCCTGCTTGAGCCACTTGGTGATCGTCCCCTCGGAGACGGAGACGCCCATTTGAGGCATCACGACTTCGATTGCGGTATCCGTAGCCATTGGCGCTCCTCGTTCAGTACTCGGCTAGATCTCTCAGTCCTGCGACCACGTCGTCCACCTGCGGGATGAACGCCTTCTCGAGCGGCGGCGAGAACGGAACCGGCGTGTCCGGAGCGGTCACGCGCTTGATCGGCGCGTCGAGGTCCTCGAAGGCCTCCTCGACGATCGTCGCCGCGATCTCGGCGCCGAAGCCGCCGGTGTGCGTGTCTTCGTGGAGGACGAGCACCTTCGACGTCTTGCGCGCCGACTCCAGCACGGCCGCCTTGTCCCAGGGCAGCACTGTACGGAGGTCGACGATCTCCACGGAGACGCCGTCGTTCTCCAGCTGCTGCGCCGCTTCGTCGGCGGTGTAGACCATCGCGCCCCACGTAATCACGCTGACGTCGCCGCCGTCGCGGTGGATGCGGGCCTTCCCGATCGGAGTCGTGTACCGCTCGTCCGGTACCTCGGCCTTGATCCGGCGGTACAGGTGCTTGTGCTCGAAATAGAGGACCGGGTTTGGGTCCTCGATCGCGCTGACGAGCAGGCCCTTCGCATCTTCCGGCGTCGCCGGGCACACGCACTTGAGGCCCGGAATGTGCGCGAACGAGCTCTCGGGGTTCTGGCTGTGGAACGGGCCGCCGGAGAAGCCGCCGCCCGACGGGAGGCGGACGACGATCGGAACAGGCGTCCCCGCGCGGTAGCGCTGCTTCGCGGACACCGTGACGAGCTGGTCCCACGCACACGAGATGAAGTCCGCGAACTGCATCTCGGCCACCGGCCGCATTCCCATGATCGCCGCGCCTGTGCAACCGCCCACGATGGCGGTTTCGGACAGCGGCGAGTCGATCACGCGCCACGGTCCGAACTCCTCCTGGAACCCGAGCGTGACCTTGAACGCGCCGCCGTAGACGCCGACATCCTCGCCGATCACGAACACGCGCTTGTCGCGCCGCATCTCCTGGCGCAACCCGTCGGAAATTGCCTGCAAGTACGTCTTCTCGGCCATTACTTGTGATGCGGTGTGTCGAGTTCCTCGGGCGTGGCGTAGACGCCGTCGGCGAGTGTGGACGGGTCTGGCAGCGACGACTCGTCGGCGCGCTGGATCGCTTCGGTGAGGAGGCGCTTGACGCCCGCTGCGATCTCGTCCTCCTCGGAGTCGCTGAGGCCCGCGTTGTCGCGGAGCCAGGACCGGTAGCGCTCGATCGGGTCGCGTCGCGCCCACTCCTCGAAGAGCTCCTTCGGGACGTAGAACGCGTCGTCGTGGACGGCGTGGCCCTCCATGCGGAGCGTCATCGACTCGATCAGAGTCGGGCCGCCGCCCTCGCGCGCCTTCTCGATCGCGCGCTTGACCTCGCGGTAGACGGCGAGGACGTCGGTGCCGTCGACGACCACGCCCTCGAAGCCGTACGCCTGGGCGCGGTCGGCGAGCGTCTCGCACGCGTACTCGAGGTGAGTCGGCGTCGAGTACGCCCACTGGTTGTTGTCGCAGATGAAGACGACAGGGAGCCGCCGAACCCCGGCAAGGTTCATCGCCTCGTGCGCGTCGCCCCGCGCGGATGCGCCTTCGCCGAACCAGCCGACCGCGACACGCCGCTCCTCGCGGATGCGAAACGCGAGCGCGCAACCCACGGCGACCGGGAGCATCGCCGGCAGGTGGCTGACCATCGCGAGCAACCCGAGGTTGGAGTCGGCCATGTGGACGTTGCCGTCCTTGCCCTTCGTGGGCCCGTCTGCCTTGCCCATGTACTGCGCGAAGATCCGCCAGGGCTCGACACCGCGGGTGATGTGGACGCCCATGTCGCGGTGGAGCGGCGTGCCGACGTCGTCCGCGCCCATCGCGGTCGCGACTCCGACGGAGCTCGCCTCGTTGCCGCGACCCGTGTAGAACGAGCCCGGGATCTTGCCCTGCTTGTAGAGGATGTGACCGCGCTCCTCGATCCCGCGCGTGATCAGCATGTTGCGGTAGATGCCGAGCAGGTCCTCGCGGTCGAGCCCCGCCTCGCGGACCTCGCTCAACGAGCCGACCGGCTCGGCTTCTCTCGCAATCGCCATTCGAACACCCCCGTCGTCGGGCTTGAACCCGGGGAACTCTAACGACTGGCCCGAACGTCCCGGCTCCTGTGGGTCCCAACGTTTTGTTCGGTGCCAGGGACCGTCACGAGACGGTCACGAACCGTCCACAGGGGCCGCATGGCTACGCGGCCGAACTTCGTCTCGTGACGCAAGGCGCTTGCCAGACGGTGCGACGCACCGTCACGGAAACGTCACGAGTTACGCGCGGAAGCTGCACGCAGGAACGGGAGCAGTTCGGCAACGAGCGCCTCTGGCGCTTCCTCGGCTATGTGGTGGCCGGACTCGATCGGGCCGCCGCGCAGGTCGTCCGCCCACGCGCTCCAGACCTCGAGCGGGTCGCCGTACAGCTGCTCCATGTCGTCGCGCGTCGCCCAGAGCACGAGCACCGGGCACTCAACATGTCTGCCCGCACCACGGTCCGCGTCGTCGTGCGCGCGGTCGATCCCGAGCCCGGCCCGGTAGTCCTCCATCATCGCGTGGACGACCTGGGGGTCGCGGATCGCGCGCAGGTAGTCCGCGTAGTTCTCCTCGCCCATCTGGTCGCGGTTGGGCCGGTACCAGGCCTCGGGATCCGCGGAGATCACCCGCTCGGCCGGCTTCTCGGTCTGGGCGAAGAAGAACCAGTGCCACCAGGCCGAGGCGAAGGTCGCGTCGGCGCGCGCGAGCGCCTCGCCGATCGGCACGGCGTCGAGGACGGCCAGAGCGGTCACCGAGCCCGCATGGTCGAGCGCGCAGCGGAACGCGACGTACGCGCCGCGGTCGTGCCCCACGACGGCGAAGCGCTCGTGCCCGAGCGACCACATCAACGCCACACAGTCGCGGGCCATCGCGCGCTTCGAGTACGGCCCGTGGTCCTCGGTCGTCGGCGGCTTGGACGACTCGCCGTAGCCGCGGGAGTCCGGGCAGACGACCGTATGGGTCTCCGCGAGGAGCGGCGCCACCCGGTGCCACGTCGTATGGGTCCGCGGATGCCCGTGCAGAAGCAGCACCGCCGGCCCGGAGCCGCCGTGCCGCACGCGGAGCGCGGCGTCGCCGACGTCCACACGGTCGAGCTCGAAGCCGTCGAACACGTCTCGATACTGTCAGCGGAGATGGCACCCAAGCGCAGCTGGCTGCAGGAAGAGCGCCGCCGGACCCTCGGAGACTG
>Ga0126307_10002331_pt1 | contig 12792 bp, 12 predicted proteins | sample Plot28_FD_89955 | JGI IMG/M metagenome (GOLD analysis project Ga0126307, IMG submission 89955) | Serpentine soil microbial communities from UC McLaughlin Reserve, CA, USA - Plot28 | ecosystem: Environmental > Terrestrial > Soil > Grasslands | place: USA: UC McLaughlin Reserve, Lake County...
AACGGAGCCGACCCGGAGCTCGTGGAGGCGCTGCGCCGGCTCGAGCACAAGGGTCCCTTCAACGGCCCCAACGCGGTGATGCACGAGCTGTCGGGGCAGGAGGACGCGCTCGGCGGGCCGACTCCCGGCGGGCGGACCGAGCGCACCACGAAGCAGGTCGAGCGCCCGGCGTGGCAGGTCAACGAGGTCCAGCGGTACCTCAAGGGCGCCGACTACCCGATGGACGGCCCGCAGCTCGCCGACCTCGCGAAGTCGAACGGAGCGGAGGAGGAGCTCGTCGAGGCGCTTCGGCAGCTCCCCAAAGTGGACGGCCCGAATGCGGTGATGAAGCATCTCAAGGACCACCTCGGCGGACCAAGCGGCAGCTGACCCCCCCGACCGCCTACCGCCCCGGGCCGGCTGACGGGCCGGCGACCTCGGACACGCTGGTCGAGCGGGTACGTGACGCCGGCGACCAGCGCTTCCTCACCGTGCTGCTGCCCAGACAGGACGCCGGCGCCGCCGAGCCCTGAGCAGGGGGCGTCGCCGCGGCGACGCGGACATGGCGCGCGGTCATCCCACGATCGAGGCTGGGCGACCGCCGCCGAGTAGCCAGGCCGGCTCAGATGCCGACCGCGCGGCTGCGGCGCTCCAGCGTGACGACGTCGCGCCAGCGGCCGTGCATCCGGCCGAGGCGTTCGCGGATGCCGACGACGCGGAAGCCGGCCGCCCGGTGCAGGGCGAGGCTCGCCTGGTTCTCCGGAAAGACGCCCGACTGGATCGTCCAGATGCCTGCGCGCTCGGTGGAGTTGACGAGAGCGGTGAGCAGCGCCCGGCCCACGCCGCGGCCCCGGCCGGAGGCGGCGACGTAGACGGAGTGCTCGACCACGCCGGCGTACACGCAGCGGCTGGACACGGGAACGACGGCCGTCCAGCCAAGGACCTGGCCGGACTCCGGGTGCTCGGCGACGTACCGGTGCGCGGAGAGATGGGCGGCGTCCCACTGCTCCCAGCTCGGGACCTCCGTCTCGAAGGTGGCGTCGCCATCGGCGATGCCCTCGGCGTAGATCGCCGCCACCGCTGGCCAGTCCTCGGGCCGCATGTCCCTGATTCGGATGCCGGCGGCGCTTGGTTCCTCGGCCATGCCCGACCTCCTCGAGCAAGCGGATCCGGTCAACCGGCGTGCGAGCGGATGAGGGCGGCGGCCAGGTCCTCGAGGTGGGCGCAGGAGAACCTCGCCGGCCGATCCGAGCCCATACAGGCCATCGTCTCCGGACGCGTGCCCCGCGGTCGAGCCAGGCGGACTCGGTCGGTCCACTACATCGTCCCGATCGGCAGCGGCGCCCGGTGGCCGGGTCGTGAGGGAGGCCGCCGCCAGCGTCCAGTGGGGGTACTTCGGCTAGTTCAGCGACCCGGACGGGTATCTCTGGAAGGTCGCGTCCTTCGCCTGACCGGGCATCGCGCTGGTGCACGATGCCCGGTCAGCTCGCGTCGTTCCGGGCGGCGTCGAAAGGGGCTCGGTCGAAGACGAACCGGCTGTAGGTGATCTTGCCGTTCTCGACGGTGACGCACTCGGCCCCGGGAGCGTTCCGCACCGGCACGGTGTGGGTGTCGTACATGACCAGCGCCGTGTCGTCGTCGCCGAAGGCCGCGATCATCGTCGACCCGGTGAGCATCCCGACGAACGGGGCCATGAAGTTCCGGTACGCGTCCGCGCCCTCGAGGCGACCGGCCGGGGCATCGCAGACAATGTCGTCCGCGATGTACTTCATCGCTCCATCCAGATCGTGGCTGGTCCAGGCGTCGTAGTAGGCAATCGCGGTCCGCAGTGCCGGGCTGGCGGTGTCGGTCATGGCGGCTTCCCTCCCGAGGATGTGCGCCGTTCCCCTCTGCCCGACGGGACCGGCGTGGGCTGTCTCCCGTGCAGACACCGCGCCTCGCCCGAACGGAACGCCGGCCGGTCATTGGATGTGGGATGGCACGATCCAGCGGTGGACCACCGGACGCTCGAGCTGGCACGCGCCGGCGACGAGCAGGCGTTCCGCGAGCTGACCGACCCGTACCGGCGTGAGCTGCAGGTGCACTGCTATCGGATCCTCGGCTCGTTGACCGACGCCGAGGACATGCTGCAGGAGACGATGCTGGCCGCGTGGCGCGGCTTGCCCGGATTCCAGGAGCGGGCGTCGCTGCGCTCCTGGCTCTACCGCATCGCGACCAATCGTTGCCTGAACGCGCTTCGCACGGGGGGCCGACGGATCCCGACCGAACCGGTGCCGCCGTTTCAGCCGCCCGAGCCCAGCCGCCGCGGCGACATCCCGTGGTTACAGCCGTACCCGGACGCCCTCCTGGAAGGACTCGCCGATCCCGCGCCGGGACCGGAGGCCCGCTACCAGGCCACCGAGGCGATCGAGCTCGCCTTCGTCGCCGGCCTGCAGCGCATGCCGCCTCGCCAGGCGGCCGTACTCGTGCTGCGGGACGTGCTCGGATTCGGCAGTGCGGAGGTGGCGAGCATGCTGAACTCGAGCCAGATGGCGATCAAGGGCGCGCTGCAGAGGGCGCGGGCATCAGTTGACCGCGGTGCCGGCGGGCGCGACCCGGAACGGACTCGGCGGCCGGGGTCGTCCGAGGAACGCGACCTCGGCCGACGCTTCGCCGACGCGTACGTCGCCGCCGACGTCGACGGTCTGGTCGCACTGCTCACCGACGAGGCGTGGCTGTCCATGCCGCCGGCAGCGCACGAGTATCACGGCATCGACGCGGTGAAGTGCTTCCTGCGGGCCACCTTCGGGTGGCGCGGCGAGCGCATGGTGCACCTCCTGCCCGCGGGCGCCAACACCCAGCCGGCGTACGCCAGTTACCTCAGCCACCCCACCGAGTCCATCGCCACGCCGGCCGGACTTCTCGTGCTGACCGTCGGCGAGGACGGGATCCGGGCCGTCACCCGCTTCCACGTCGACGCTCTCTACCCTCGATTCGGCCTCCCCGAGTTCCTGCCGGAGCCGGGCTGAACGGCTCGGCAAGGGAGCTGGAGGACGTCGGCGGATGTTCGACCGTGCATTTCACCTGGCCGGGCAGTGCTGGCCGTCCCGCGCAGCGGGTAAGACACCCAGCGACCGCATCTAGGGAGGAACCAGTGCGACGCAAGGGTCTTGTCGGCGCGCTTGCCGCGTTCGCCGCCAGTCCGCAGGGCCGCCGGATGATCCAGCAGGCCACGGACTACGTCCGCAGCCCGGAGGGCAAACGCAAGCTCGCCGAGCTGCGCGCCCAGGTGGGCGACCGTCGTAGCCGCGGGCGGTCCACGTCGGTCGGCCACTAGGACGCAAGCTCCCCGTACGGGCGATCTGGCCAGCCCGGCGATCGATGCTCGTCGTCCGGCACGGGCAGAACCGATGTCCTGCGGGTCAGCAGGACGTTGTCCTGTGGCTGGATCGGCGATCCAGGAGCTCAGGGCTTCGGCGCCGGTAACGGCCATCACGATGATGCACCCCGATGGCGAGGTGCGTCATCGTGCGCTGCCCGCCAGACCGGCGGCACTCAGTTCATCGGCGAGGTCCAGCAGGGACACCCCAACCCCGACAGTGAGGAGCACGCGGGAGCCGCCGCGGTGGTGGACCGGGCCAACTTGAAAGGCAAGTAGCGGCTTGCCTATGCTGTGTGGCGTGGACTTGGAGGCCGTACTGTTTCGGGCGCTGGCCGACCGCACGCGGCGGCTCATCCTGGACGAACTGGTTGCGCGTCCTCGGCAGACGTTGTTCGAGATCTGCGCGAGGTTGGCGACTCGGCACGGCGTGACCTCGACGCGGCAGGCCGTGTCCCAGCACCTCGATGTCCTCGAGGCCGCAGGGCTCGTGCACAGCCGCCGCGAGGGGCGCTACCGGTTCTTCGAGTTGGACACCACACCACTACAGGCCATCGCCGAGCGGTGGCCGGCCGCGGAGGAGCAGCGATGAGGATCTGGGTAACGAGCGTCTTCGTCGACGACCAGCAGAAGGCGCTTCAGTTCTACACCGGCACGTTGCGGTTCGAGAAGAAGACCGATGTTCCGGTGGGTGAGTACAGCTGGCTGACTGTCGTCGGACCGGACGACCCCGAGGGGGTCCAGCTGCTGCTCGAACCAGACCAGCACCCGGCAACCCGCGTCTTCAAGAAGGCGCTCGTCGAGGACGGCATCCCGTGGACGTCATTCGGCGTGCCCGACGTGGCCGAGGAGTATGAAAGGCTCCGGAACCAGGGTGTCGTCTTCACTCAGGAACCCACCGAGATGGGCCCCACCATCACCGCGGTCTTCGACGACACCTGCGGCAACCTCATCCAGCTCGCCCAGCTGGAGTAGGCGGTCGGCGACCGGCGGGCGGGATGTCCGTCCGACCGCCGAGCGGTTCGACCGCCGATGCCGGCCGGCGGTCATTCTCGGCGGACACCGGAGTCTGGGGATCCGGCCGGCGTCCCATGGACGAGCGGTTGTGGGTGTGATCGCCTGCTGCGCCGTTGGTCATGAGGTCGGCGAGGTCGCCAGGAGCCGATCACGGTCGACCGCATCTGCAACGATCAGCGGAGAGCCCTCTCGGCGACTGCTTCAGGCGGGACACCCCGTTCTTGGGGGCGGTCGCGGTCGCCACGGACTGACGCAGCGCCGGCAGCACCGGTCTTGATCCGCGGTCAAGATTCCTTCGCGCCGAGCGCTCCGGCGATTTGATCGATGGCCACGGCTTCGGCGGGGCTCACCTTCTGGCCTTCCTCCCCGTGTGCGGCCGCGACCTTGTCGGCGAGTGTGAGAACGAAGCGCCGGTACTCGTCGACCTCCTCAGGCGTCGCCTTGCTCTCCAGCAGCGCCACCGCTGTACGCAGGTGCTGCAGTCCGGTGTCTTTGAGCTCTTCGACGGAGTTGTACCTTCTGTGTTCCATTTTGGGCTTGGCTGCCACGATCTCATCGAGCAGCTCGCTCTGGCCGTGCATGGCGCGTGCTTCGACGTAGGCTTTCGACACCGCCATCGTCTCGCGGAACATCCCGCCGCTTGCCGCCGTGACGACGATCATGCCGGCGCTCGGCGGTCCTTCAAGGACCGACGTCCATTCTTCGGGCGAGAAGGCGGCCTTGGTTGTCATTACAACTCCTTGGCTCAGGTGGCTGTGGGTGCCGCAGGGTTGAGCTCGATCAGGCTCGGTCGTGCGCAGCGGCGACACATCACCCCTGGCGGGCGATACGGGTGGCCCGGCCGGGTCGCACGAGGCGACGCCGGTTCACCCGCGAGCGCCTGCGTCGACTCCTGGGGGTTGCCGTCCTACGCCTGGTCGGTGCATTGTCGCGGATCATTCGGCCACCAGGACGTGACGACACTCGCGATCTGGGATCGCTGCCGAGGTTGGCCAGCTGCCAGCGATCTTAGAGATCGTTTAGGGCGGCCTGGTTGCTGTGCTTCGCTGCTGTACTTCATCCTGTTCCTCGTGGGTGGGAGTGGTTAACGAAGATATGGTCGCGGACAGCCAGGGAGACGGTGGGTCTGCTCGGGACGCGGCCCTCCACCGCTTGGCGACGTATGGAACCCTGGCACCGGGTCGCCCAAACCATCATCTACTCGACGGGCTCGAAGGCCGCTGGTTGAACGGCCACGTCTACGGAACGGTCGCGGATGCCGGCTGGGGTGCCGGACTCGGCTATCCGGCGCTGATCCTTCATCCCGACGGCTCGCCCGTCGATGTGCACGTCTTCGAGTCGGTTGACTTGGCGGCTCACTGGTCACGCCTGGACGACTTCGAGGGACCTGGCTATCAACGGGTCGTGACCACCGTTCACATGCAGGCGGGTGACGCCGATGCGTCGATCTACGTTCTGCGAGTACAGGGCCAGGGCTGAGGCTGACAGCCCGGCACCGTTGGCTGCTGCTGCGGAACCGGCGGGGCGGCGACCTCGCCTACTACAGCTGGTACGCCCTACGGTGAGGCGTCAACGCTTGGGACAGCGGGCCCTCTGGTGACTTCATCTTCAGGTGTTGGCTGTGGCAGGGAGCCGAACACCGCCGCGTCGGGTTCGGGGAGCCAGGAGTTCGGCGGCGGACGCAGCCAGTCCTCGCGTTCGGCGAGTTCCTCGGCGCTCGCCTGCAGGGCGTCCAGGCCTGGGTGGCGAACTGCACGGCGGAAGGCCATCGTCCAGGGGTACAGCGGCACCGGATCCGTGAGCCGCCGTACTACTACGCCCGGCGCCACCAACCGTTCACCCAGGGTCAGGATGGGCAGGCCGTGGTCGTGCAGGTGCCGAACGGTTTCGTCCAGCCCGGCGGCGTGCAGGTGTGGCGGGGACGGCTCGGCGCCGAACTCGGTCAGCATGCGGACGGCGAGGTCGACCCACTCGGGGGCGCTCTCGTTGCCGGCGCTGGCGTCGATCTGGGTGCCGCGGAGAGCGGCGAGCGGCACCTCTTCGAGGCCGGCCAGCGGGTGCGCGGCGGGCAGCAGCAGCGCCAGCGGTTCCAGGCGTACCGGTCGACGGAGGAGCTGTTCGGACGGAAACGGCTGCCCCAGCCCTTCGGTTCGGCCGAAGGCGACATCGAGTTGCCCGGCTTGTAGCAGCCGCAGCGATGCTCCCATGCCACCGTGGAAGCGCGCGACCAGCTCCGAACGCGGCGCCCGCTCCCGGGCGCGGTAGAGCACTCGCACGGGGGTGTGTCCCTCCGCCAGCACGTCGACCAGCAGCGGGCGGTCGGCGTCGTGCATCTCCTGGATGGTCCGATCGTGCAGCGCGAGCAGCTCGCGGGCGCGTACCAGCAGCCGCTCGCCCTCTGGAGTGAGCGCGACTCGGCGGGTGGTGCGGGTGAACAGGGTCAGATCGAGCTGCTCCTCGAGCCGACGGATGTCCCGGCTGAGCGCCTGCTCGGTCAGGTAGAGCCGGGCGGCGGCACGGGTGAAGTGGAGCTCCTCGGCCACCGCGACAAAATGGCGAAGCAGCCGCAGGTCCAGCTCAATCGTCACGCTGTGCACCTCCTGCGTCCGTATCGTCCGGTTCGATCCCGTTCGACGGGTTGGGCGTCGATCTCGTTCAAGATTGACGCGCCGGCCGAGCGAATCGGCTTCAAACAGGTGTTGGACACCCTCCAGCCGGCGCGAGAACGCTGGGAGCTGCCCGGTAGGTAGTTCCAGGAGGCACAGTAGCAATGAGTGACTGCGCGCCTATTTCGCCTGCGCCGGAGCGCGGCCTCGGCGATGAAGCCGCGGGCGAACGTGTCGAGTTCGCCGCCTTACAGCTGCGCACGATGCGGGTCCTGGTCACCGCCCAGCTGCTCGGTGCGCTGGGTCTGGCGGCAGGCGGTACCGCCGGCTCGCTCCTGGGCGCCCAGATCACCGGCAGTGAAGCGGAGGCGGGACTGCCTCTGGCCGTGCTCGTGCTCGGCTCCGGGGTGGGCGCGGTCGCGGTGACCCGGATCATGGAGCGCAGGGGTCGGCGTACCGGGCTGGCCGCGGCCCATTTCAGCGGGGCGCTGGGTGCCGGCCTGGTGGTGACCGCGGCGGCGCTGTGGAGTTGGCCGCTGCTGCTGCTCGGCTGCGGTCTGCTCGGCGGCGGCAACGCCGCAGTCATGCTGGCCCGCTACGCGGCCGCGGATCTCAGCAGTCGCAGGGGTCGGTCGATCAGCGCCGTGGTCACCGCCGCCAGCATCGGCGCGGTCGCCGGTCCGAACCTACTGGGGGTGGCGGGCTCCCTCGCGCGGATCCTCGGCCTGCCCGAGCCGGCCGGGCTGTTCCTGCTGGCGATGCCGGCCTTCGCCGGCGCGGCGCTGGTGCTGCTGGTGTTCCTCCGGCCGGACCCGCTGCAGGTTGCCAGGGCGGTGAGTGCCGCGCCCACGCCCACCGGCGGGGGTCTGGCGGTCCTGCTCGGCGACTCGCACATCCGGTTCGCGCTGCTCGTGCTCGGCGTCGCGAACCTCGGCATGGTCGGGATGATGGCGGTGGGTCCGGTACATCTGCACCTCCACGGGGCTGGCCTGGGCCTGGTGGGCCTGGTGATCAGCGTCCACATCGCGGCCATGTTCCTGCCCTCGCCGTTGACCGGCTGGCTGAGCGACGCGTTCGGCGGACGCGTCGTGGCGATGTCGGGCGCGCTGTTGCTGGTTGGCGCCGGCGGTGTCGCCGCGGTCGCCGGTTCGGACCTGCCGGGCAGCGTTGCCGCGCTGCTCCTGCTGGGAGTCGGATGGAACGCCGGTCTGATCGGCGGCAGCACCCTGCTGCGCGACGCTCAGGTCGACCCGGCGCTACGCACCCGCGCCGAAGGTCTCGGCGAGCTGGGCATGGGTGCCGCGGCCGCGGTCGGCGGCAGCGGAGCCGGCCTGCTGCTGGCCGCCGGCGGCTTCGGGCTGGTCGGCCTGGTGGCGGCCGCGCCCTGCCTGCTTCTGCTCGCCGTGCTCGTCGCCTCCCGGCACCGCGGCCTCATCAGCCCATCGGTCGGAACCCGGATATACGAGGCTACGGCGGCCCAACCGGCAGGGAGCAAGTAATGCGGTACCGGCTGTTGGGCTCCAGCGGTTTACGCGTCGCCGAGCTGTTTCTCGGGGCAATGACATTCGGAGAGCAAGGCGGGATCGGCGCACCGCCCGCGGAGTGCCGCAAGATGTTCAACACGTACGCAGAAGCCGGCGGCAACGTCGTGGATACCGCAATCAACTACCGGACCGGCGAGAGCGAGACAATCCTCGGCGAGTTGCTGGCGGGGCGGCGCGACGAGTTCGTCCTCGCCACGAAGTACACCGCCTCCCGCAACCCCGCAGACCCCAACGCAGCCGGCAACCATCGCAAGAACCTCGTGTTGTCACTGGAGACAAGCCTGCGTCGGCTGCAGACCGACTACATCGACCTCTACTGGGTGCACATCTGGGACCGGCATACGCCCATCGAGGAGACCATGCGAGCCCTCGACGACGTCACCCGCGCTGGCAAGGTGCTCTACGTCGGCATCTCGGACGCTCCGGCCTGGATTGTATCGCGAGCGAACACGCTCGCCGAGTGGCGTGGCTGGAATCCGCTCGTAGCCCTGCAGGTGCCTTATAACCTGCTCAACCGGGACATCGAACGGGAGCTGCTGCCGATGGCCGAGGCCTACCGGATGAGCGTGGCGACCTGGGGTCCACTCGCCGGCGGTGTGCTCTCCGGCAAGTACACCCGATCAGGCCCAGACCCGGCCACCAGCCGAATGTCGGCGCGGTCGTTGACCGAGCGGGATAGGGCAGCGGCCACTGCACTCCAGGAGATTGCCGACGAACTCGAAGTGACCGCCTCGCAGGTGGCGATCGCTTGGACGATGCGGCGATCACCGGCTATACATCCGATCATCGGTGCCCGCACCGTCGAGCAGCTCATCGACAACCTCGGTGCGATCGAGGTGGAGCTATCCGACGAGGCGGCAGCTCGGCTGACGGCGGCAACTGGGTTCGAGCCCGGTTTCCCGACCGACTTCATCTCCGAAGTGTCGCCTTGGGTCTTCGGCGAGGCCGGGCTGCGCGTGGAAGGCCGCAACGAGGCTGGCCGCCGATCGTGACTGCGAGGCGCTCAGCGCAGCCAGGCAACATGGGCCGGGTGCGGGAGCTGCGCTCGCGGTCGCGCTAACGACTACGTGGCGGCGGTAGCCCTCCACCGGACGCATGCATTGGCGCAGTAGCACGGCTGGGACCAGCCACACGGGCCGTGGGGTGACACAGGACGTCGGCCCAGCCGCTCCGGAGGTGGCCGAGCCGGCTCAGACGCCGCCACATGGACGACGTCGAGGTCATCAGACCAGCCGCGGGGGCGGTGTGGATCGCCCGGGATTTGGGCGACCCCGCCGCAACCGCCGCGAGGCCGCAGGGCGGTTGACGGCGGCTCCGCTCTTCGCTCGGAGCGCTGAGGCACTAGGCGTAAGGGCGTTTCATTGGCTGTTAGCTCATGGATGTTTGTGTTCAAACAGGTGAATGCCGTGCGCAAATCATGGAATGTCTTCGGTCTGCCGGCAAGTATGACGTCGGAATTCCAAGCGTCCAACCGGCCGTCATGGCCGGAAGCCTGTCCACCAGCTTCCCAGATGAGCAGGAGCCCGGCGGCGAAATCCTGTGCCGGTGACCCTCCGAGCTGTATAATGCCGTCGACGTGGCCGCCAGCAACATGCGCTAACGCCAATGCGATGGACGCACGGGGTGCGGCCTCGCCGCACACTTCTGCAATACGACGATGGGCGTCTGACAACACGCCCGTTGTGCAGGCGTAGGCGTTGCAGGGTCGAGGGCTATCTGCCGCTCGTGAGGATGCCGTCCTGCTAATGTGACTCGCTGCCCTGTACGATCCTATGTGCCGAGCCCTTCGGCTGCCGGCCACAGCTCACCGGTAAAGGGGCAGCCCGTTGCTCCCACCACCGGCCGGCCGGCAACCGGCATTTTAGCATCAGCAGTAAACACCAAAAAATGGTGGTCTGGTGTACTCTCGTGCGGCGTGTTGCTGCTGGGTGTGATCCGGGCGACTCCCGTTCTCGAGCGCGCTGGAAGCAGACGACGCGTCGGCTACCGCTGTCGACACGCTCCTGGCGACCGTGTTCGAACGCGCCGTGCCGATGGATATCGTTCAGCACAACTAGATCACGAAGGACGGCCGCTCGGCGTGGGCGCCGCCGATGAAGTTGCTCGTCACGTAGGCCGTGTTGAGCCTGGCAATCTTTCCCTGAAGTCGCTGCGTTGCCGGTTTGCGTGGCGGATTCGTCTATCCGGGCTTCCGCGGGGACGAGGCGAGTCGTAGGTTGCTACCCGTGCGGGACAACGCAGTCGCGTACGCGAAGGAAGTCTCAAGGATGCGTAGAGGACGATTGCTCGCAGCGGCCACCGCCGGTGCGCTGGTCGCGGCCTCCCTGACCGGCATCGCGGCGGCGGCTTCGACAGTCTCGGGGAAGGTGACGGCCGGCGGGGCGGAAACCACCTACCTGGTGCTGGCGAAGAAGGGTGCCTCGGCCGAGGCCGTTGCCCAGCAGCTGCGCTCAACCGGCGCCACTGTCACCCACGTCAACGCGGCCATCGGACTGGTCACTGCGCGGTCGTCTGACGCGCGTTTCCGCCAGAGCGCCAACGCCCTCGCCACGGTGCAAGGCGTCACGGCCGACGCTGCCATCGGCACCGCTCCACAGCGGGCCAAGGGCCCCGACCCGGTCGAGCAGGAGCACATGTTCGACCGGAGCCGGGCGAACGGCACCGGCAAGGGCGTTCCGCCGCCCCCGGCGGGCCATGACCCCTTCGACGGGCTGCTCTGGGGCATGGAGATGATCCACGCGGTCGAGGCGCACGCCGTCGAGCAAGGGGACAAGGTCCGCGTCGGCATCCTCGACACGGGCGTCCAGGGCGACCACCTCGACATCGCGCCGAACTTCGACGCCACCTTGTCGCGGAACTTCACCACCGACATCCCCGCGATCGATGGGCCCTGCGAGGAGGCCAGCTGCGTCGACCCGGCGAACGAGGACGACAACGGGCACGGCACGCACGTCGCCGGCACCATTGGCGCGGCGCTCAACGGCCTCGGGGTCAGCGGTGTCGCACCGCAGGCCGACCTGGTCAACATCCGCGGCGGTCAGGACAGCGGCTTCTTCTTCCTCGGCCCGGTCACCAACGCGCTGACGTACGCCGGTGGCAACGGCCTCGACGTCGTCAACATGTCGTTCTACGTCGACCCGTGGCTCTACAACTGCCTGGGAGGCGCCCCGCAGGACCGCACGTTCCCCCAGGCCGTCGCCGAGCAGATGACGATCATCGAGGCGATGAATCGCGCGCTCGACTACGCCCACGGCAAGGGCGTCACCCTCGTCGGCTCCCTCGGCAACAACCACGAGGATCTGACCAAGCCGCGTCACGACTTCTCAAGCCCGGATTACGACAACCCGGCCTACCCGTGGGACAACGCGCCGTACGAGCGGACTATCGACAACGCCACCTGCTATGACCTGCCGGTCGAGGGCCATCACGTCCTGGGCATCTCCGCGCTCGGTCCGTCCGGCACCAAGGCGGACTACTCCAACTACGCGACCGGCCTGTCGCCCGAGATCGAGCTGTCGGCCCCGGGTGGCTGGTACCGCGACGGTTTCGGCACGGACTCCTACCGCACCAACGGCAACCTGATCCTGTCCTCGGTGCCTCTGGTGTCGCTCACGGACACCGGGGAGGTCGACAAGAACGGCAACGTCACCAAGCTCGGCCGCATGAACGGCGTTCTCAAGGCCTGTGACAACGGCAAGCAGAACGAGAACACCGCGACGTGCTCCTACTACGCCTGGTATCAGGGCACGTCGATGGCCTCTCCGCACGCCAGTGGGGTCGCCGCTCTCGCCGTGGGCGCCCACGGCACGGGCACGTCGGCCGCGAACTTCGGGCTCGCGCCCGACACGGTCCGTTCGGTCCTGATGTCGACGGCCACCAACCATGCCTGCCCGGCAGGAGGCGTGCAGTCTTACGAGCGCGAGGGCCGCTCCGCGGAGTTCACGGCAACCTGCTCGGGCACGGTGGACTTCAACTCCTTCTACGGGGACGGCATCGTCAACGCCCTGGGCGTCGTCCAGTGACGACTCCCTGACCTCGGCACGCGGGTCCCGGCGCCTGAGGCGTCGGGACCCGCTGTCCTCCCCGACTGCACTCACTCCGACACTATTCAGCCACCGAACTGCTCGCCGTCGGCGTTGACCTGCCAGCGGGGCCAGCCGGAGGGTCTGCGGTTCCATGATCTTCGGCACCCGTATGCGAAATGGCTGGTGTCGGCGGTGAGCCGCCGAATGTTGTCCAGGCGATCATGGGACGCGAGGACGTCACCACCACGCTCGCCATCTACACC
>Ga0126307_10002332_pt1 | contig 12789 bp, 10 predicted proteins | sample Plot28_FD_89955 | JGI IMG/M metagenome (GOLD analysis project Ga0126307, IMG submission 89955) | Serpentine soil microbial communities from UC McLaughlin Reserve, CA, USA - Plot28 | ecosystem: Environmental > Terrestrial > Soil > Grasslands | place: USA: UC McLaughlin Reserve, Lake County...
GCCGGGATCGGCGGCTCGTCGAACATCGTCGTCCACGTGGCGCACGAGCGTCGTAGCTACGCGATCGACGCTCGGGAGCGCGCGCCGGCCGCCACGACACCTGACATGTACGCCGATCAAACGCCGCTGGTGAGGAGCGTTAACGGCTATTCCGTCGGCGTACCCGGCACGCTGCGTGCGGTTGAGGTGATGCTCGACGCGTGGGGGACGATGTCCCTCGCCGACACGCTGCAGGACGCGATCGGGTATGCCGAGAACGGCTTCCACGTCGGTTCCTTCCTGGCGCGGGAGGCGGGATCGACGAACCCCGGTATCTGGAAGGAGGCGTTCCAGCCGGAGACAAAGGCGTTGTTCCGCCCCGGCGGGATCCCGATCAAGCAGGGCGATCTGCTCGTTCAGCCGGACCTGGCGAAGACGTTCCGGCTCATCGCGGCTCAGGGCACGTCCGTCTTCTACGGGGGCGAGATCTCCTCAGCGATCGTCGAGGCCCAGCGGCGAAGCACCTTCGCGGGAGGCGAGGGTCGAATGACCCTCGCCGATATCGCGGCGTACGACGTTGTCGTGCGGCCCCCGAGCCACGTCGACTACAGGGGCTATGACGTGTACTCGGCAGCGCCCTCGAGCTCAGGCGGTCTTGTAGTTCTCGAGGCGCTCGGATTGCTCGAAGACGGGCGCTTCCCGATCGGCGACCTTGCCAGCGGATACGGCTTCGGGAGTCGAAAGACGATCCACGCCATGGTCGAAGCTCTTCGGCTTGCGCTCGCAGACCGAAACGCATGGGTTGCCGACCCCGCCTTTTTCGCAGTGCCGGAGGCACAGCTGCTCTCGGATGCTTACCTCGCGGATCGAAGCGCGCTGATGAATCCGTTTCCGACGCGGATGCCTGGAGTCGTCGCACCGGGAAAGCCGCTCGGGTTCCCGCTATCGGCTGCGGCCGGGGAGACCGACGGAAACGCCGGGCACACGACGCATTTCTCGATCATCGACTCGTTCGGGAATGTCGCGAGCTTCACGACGACGATGGCGAGCTCGTTCGGGACCGGGATCACTGTTCCCGGCTACGGGTTTCTGCTGAACGACAGCCTGAGGCTCTTCACTGCCGCCCCGAACGACGCAGGACCAAACAAGCGGCCGATGGGCAGCATGACGCCCGTCGTGCTCATGAAGGACGGCGAACCCGTTGCTGCCACGGGGACGTTCGGAGCCGATTTCATCCCGAGCATGGTCCTGAATGTCGTTGTCGATCTGATCGACCATCGCATGTCGCTCCAGCAAGCTGTCGATGCCTCCCGGATCTGGCTGACGAATCCGAACGGGAGCTTCGCCTGGAACTTCGCGGCGCGCCCTGGCGCTCCGTCGATCCAACAGGAGTGCCTACCCGCGCCGAGCATCGTGTGTCAGGGCGAGATAGAGGAACTCCGTAAGGTCGGGCACACCGTCCCGCGACGGCCTACTGCAGCAGATGCAGTGTTCGGCTCGCTCGCATCGGTCGGCGTTGAAGACGGTCATGAGCTGCGAAGCGCCGCGGATGACCGACGCCAAGGAGATGCCACGGCCGGGGTGGTCCACCGGTGAACGGGCCGCGCACGGCGGAGAACGCCGGCTTGCCAAAACGGCCTATGGCATCGCGCGTCGCGGCGCGGTGGAGTCACAGACGACGAGCCGTGTCGCGAGCTCGGCGTGGAGCGTCTCGAAGCGCTGCGGCGCGCGGCTGCCGTACGGTCGCGTGCTCGACGTCGTCGAAGCCACGACCGACAGGTTCTCCTAGGTGCTCTACCGTCGCGTAGGCGCCGCCGGCGAACGCTTGACGACCAGGCCGGACGCGGCGAGGACTGCGGCCAGCAACCAGAACGCTGCCGCCGACCCCGCAGCGCCGGCGACGAGCCCTGCAGCGGCGGGGGCAGCGACCTGGCCGATCCTGTTCCCGGTGATGCGGACCGACAGCGCGGTCGCGCGGGCATGCGGCGGCACGAGCTGCGCGATCAGCGTCATCGACAGCGGCTGGCCGAAGCCGAGGCCGAACCCTGCGACGAGGCTGAGGACGAGCAGCAGTGCGAGGTCGGCCGACAGGGCGAGCCCGGCGAACGAGACGCCGGACGCGATCGCGCTGATCGTGATCAGGCGGAGCCGGCCGACGCGCCGGACGATGCGTCCGATTCCGAGCCTGGCAGCCATCGAGGCCGCCGCGCGCGCCGCGAGCAGCACGCTGACGACGCCGGGGGTAATGCCGCGCTCCTCGCCCAGCACGGGCATGTACGCGGTGAAGATGTCGGCAGCGGCGAGCACTGCGATGCTCGCGAAGATCCCCGCCGGTACGCCGGGCGTCGCGAGGATCGTGCGAACGCTGGCGCTGCGCGACTCGACCGCCGGTACGGCGACCTGCGCGACCCGATGGCGCTGCGCGAGCACGCCGCAAACGGTCGCGGCCGCTGCGATCGCGGCGCCGATGAGCATGGCGCGGCTCGTCGCCGCAGTGAGCGCGCTGCCGCTGCGATCTCCGAGCACGACGCCTGCGATCAGCGGTCCGATCATCTGTCCAAGCGCGACGCCGGCCGTGAGCAGGCCGAAATGCTGGTCGTGTCGATCTGGATCAGATTCTCGCGCGATCACGTCTTGGACGCCGAGGGCGAGGGCGAGGTGGCCGAGCCCGAGGACCGTGCTCGCCAGGGCGAGCGTCGCAGCCGTGTCCGAGACGGCGAGCAGTGCGCAGGCGACCGCCTCGGAGCCGCAGCCGGCGGCGATCAGCGACCCGGCGTGGCGCCGGTCGGAGTAGCGCCCGAGCGGGATCGCCGCGACCAGCGGCAGGAGGGCGTAGGCGGCAGCGACGAGCCCGACGGCGCCGGCGTCGTAGCCGAGGCTGAGCAGCCGGTACGACGTCGTCGGGCGGACGATGTAGACGGCCGCCTGCCCGGCCGCCATCGCGAGCAGCGCATACGCGAGCCGCCGGCTCACCTAGCCCTTGAGGATTCGCTTCGCCTGCTCGTAAAACGGGATGTCGACGAACTCGCCGTCGACGACGGCGGCGCCCCGGCCCGCGGCAAGCGCCTGCTCGTACTCGTCCACCACCCGGCGCGCGCGCTCGAGCTCGTCCTCGGTCGGCGCGAATACCTCGTTGAGGATCGGCACCTGGCTCGGGTGGACACAGGGTGCACCGCGAAGGCCGAGCGCACGCGAGCGCTCGGCGACCCGGCGAAAGGCATCCAGGTCGCGGAACTCCGTGATCGAGCCGACGAGGCCGATCGGGACACGACCGGCCGCGACCGCCGCCGTCACAACCTGGAAGGAGGCGATCAGGTTCCCGTCGCCGCCGGCCGCCATTCCCGTCGCGATCGTGAAGTCGCTCGAGCCGAGGCCGATCGCGATGACGCGCGGATGAGCGTCGGCGATCCGGGCCACGTCGAGCAGGCCCTTTGGTCCTTCGATGCGTGGAAAAAGCAGCGTGTGCCCGAGCGGAAGTCCACGCTCCTCTTCCAGGGAGGCGACGATCTCCGCCACGGCCGCGACGTGCTCCGCGGAATCGACCTTGGGCAGCACGAGGGCGCGGACGTTCGCGTCGACTGCCGCCTCGACGTCGCGGACGCCGAGCCGCCATGGACGATTGATCCGCACGAGCACGTCCACGCCGCCCTCCGCGACGCCCGCAGCCGCCTCGCGCACGAGCATGCGAGCGCGGTCCTTCTCGGAAGGCGCGACGGCGTCCTCGAGCTCGAGGATGACGGCGTCGGCGCCACGGTCGTGGGCCTTCGCGACGAAGCGCTCCGACGTGACGGGGACGTAGAGAAGCGAGCGCCAGCGCGGCGTCATACCACCCCCTCGGCAGCCAGCTCGGCAAGTTCCCGCTCCGTGACTCCGAGCTCGGAATACACGTCCGCGTTGTGCTCGCCCAGCTTCGGCGCCGGCCGTCTGATCGCGCCGGGCGTATTCGAGAGGCGGGGGACGACGTTGTGGAGCACGACGCCGTCCTCTGTCTCGACGATCGTCTCGCGGGCGCGGTAGTGCCCGTCCTCGAGGATGTCGAGCGCGTCGTAGACGGGCCCGATCGTCAATCGCCGGTCGACGGCGAGAGCGAGCAGCTCGCTGCGTGTGAACCGCGCGAACTCCTCGGCGAGCGCGTCGTGCAGGGCGACCCGGTTCGTGAGCCGTGCCTCGTACGTCTCGAAGCGCGGATCGAGCAGCAGGCGCTCCCGACCGAGGGCCGCGAACAGCCGCACGACCGTATCGTCCGTCGCCGCGGAGACCGCGATCCAGTGGCGGTCACCCGTCTGGAAGGCACCTCGGACCGACGAGACGCCGGCGCCCTCGCCCCGCTGCCTTCGCTTCCCGCGGGCGGCGTACGCGGTCGAGTCGGCGCCCATGATCGAGAACAGCGGCTCGAAGAGCGAGACATCGACGACCTGTCCGTCGCCGCCGTTGACGCGGACCTCCCAGAGCGCGGCGAGCGCGGCCGCGGCGGCATACGTGCCCGCGACCGTGTCCGCGAGGGAGGTCGGCGCCGACGTCGGAGGCCCGTCGAGCGTCCCGTTCAGGTACGTGAACCCGGAGTACGCCTCTGCGAGCGTTCCGAACCCCGGCTGTGACGCCCTCGGACCCGTCTGCCCCCAGCCGGTGACCCGTACGACCACCAGCTTCGGGTTGCGCTCGAGCAGCGCCTCCGGACCGCCGACGAGCCGCTCGAGCACGCCCGGGGTGAAGTTCTCGGCCAGAACGGCCGCGCTCTCGGCCAGCCCGAGCAGAAGCTCGAGTCCCCTCGGCGTCGACAGGTCGAGCGTGATGCTGCGCTTGTTGCGAGCGTACGCGCGCCAGTTCGCGTCGTAGCCGTCGACCGTCGTGTGCCGAAGCCCGTCGCCGCTGCCCGGCCGCTCAACCTTGATCACGTCGGCGCCGAGGTCGGCCAGGACGAGGCCGAGCTGAGCGCCGGAGATCAACCTCGTCAGGTCGAGCACCCGGACGCCCGTGAGAGGGCCGCGCACGTCCGGGCGGAACGGCGCCTTCGGCAGGTCGAGGCGTGCCGGCTCCACCGCCGTCACTGGACCATCGAGCACGCGTCCTCTGGGATGTGCACCCTGACGCGCGAGCCGTCGACCGGCCGCGAGCTCTGCGCGATCAGGTTGAGCGCGCCCGCCTCGAGCTCGTATTCGTAGTGGTCGCCGAGGAACGCGGCCGAATGGACGTCGACATCCCACGTGTTCGTACCGTTGGCCGACGTGTCGCCGTCCGCGAGCAGCGTCATCGCCTCCGGGCGGACGACGACCGTGACGCGGTCGGAGACGCGCGCGCCCTCGGCGGTCGGCACGGTGAGTCGCCGCGGGGAACCGTCGAGCTCGAGTACCGCGTGCCCGCCGTCGACGCCCGCAACGACGCCTTCGAACAGATTGACACGGCCGACGAACTCGGCGACGAACCGGTTCGAAGGCCGGTGGTAGACGTCCTCGGGCCCGCCGATCTGCTGGATCTCACCGGCGCGCATCACGGCGACCCGGTCGCTCATCGACAGCGCCTCGTCCTGGTCGTGGGTGACGAAGATCGTCGTCAGCCCCAGCTGATGCTGAAGGTCCTTCACCCACGAGCGCGCGCGGATCCGCAGCTTGGCGTCGAGGTTCGAGAACGGCTCGTCGAGCAGCAGCACCGACGGTGAGTAGACCAGCGCGCGCGCGAGCGCGACGCGCTGCTGCTGCCCACCGGAGAGCTCATGCGGATAGCGCTTCTCATACGGCGTCATCTCGACGAGCTCGAGCGTCTTTGCGATCCGCGAGCGGATCTCGCCCCGCTTGAGCCGACGGACCTTGAGCGGGAACGCGAGGTTCTCGTACACCGTCATGTGCGGCCAGACGGCGTAGGACTGGAAGACGATCCCGAGGTTGCGGTGCTCGGCCGGAAGCGCGATGCGCTTCTCGGCGTCGAACACCGTCTCGTCCCCGACGCGGATGCGTCCTTCTTCTGGATGCTGGAAGCCCGCGATCGACATCAGCGTCGTCGACTTCCCGCAGCCGCTCGGGCCGAGCAGCGTGAACAGCTCGCCGTCGGCGACCGTAAAGTCCACGCTGTCGAGGGCACGCTGGTCGCCGAAGCTCTTGACCAGGCCGTCGACCGTGATCTCAGGCATCGTGGCCTCCAGTCGTGTTGATGTTGAACACCCTGCTGCCGACGGCGAGCACGACGACCGTGAGCCCCACCTGGACCATCGCGAGCGCGGCGACTGGACCGACGGCGCCCTGGATGAACTGCGACAGCATCGTCGCGCCCATCACCTCTGTTCCCGGCTTGACGAGGAACACTGCCGGGTCGTAGTCGTTCAGCAACTCCACGAAGAGCAGGATGAAGGCGGCGAACATCGCCGGCCGCAGCAACGGGAGTACGATTCGGCGGCTCGTCGTCCACCAGCCGGCGCCGGCGGCCCGTCCGGCGCGATCAAGCTCCTCGCCGATCCGGGCCAGCGTCGGGTACATGACGATGTACGCGAGCGGCAGGTTTCGGATGCAGAAGGCGAGCATGATCCCCCAGATGCTGTTCCGGAACCAGTCGCCGAGCGCGCCCGTGAGCAGGAACGCCCAGAAGAACCCGATTCCGATGATGATCCCGGGGATCGCCCGCGGGTAAAGCATCACGAAGGGGAGAGTGCGGCGCAGGCGGAACGGTGAGCGGTGCGCGACGAGCGTCGCGAGCGTGACGAACGCCGTCGCGAGCACCGCGCCGACGACGGCGATGATCAGGCTGTTCTGGATCGAGTTCCGGAAGATGCCGTCGTCGAGCATCTGCCAGTGGCTCCACGTGAGCAGGTCCCAGGGCGCGATCAGCGGCGTCAGGAAGACGACGAACGACATCAGCGCGAGACCGAGGATCGGCAGCAGCGTCGCAAACGTCAGGTAGGCCGTGATCAGAGCCGCGAGCGGCCAGCGCCAGCCGCCCAGCGAGAGGAGCGCGACTCTGCTCGCCTTGCCGCCGACCGAGACGAACCGCTCCTCGGCGCCGAGCAGCCGGTTGCGGACGACGAGGAGCAGCGTCGCCGCGAAGAGCAGGAGCATCGCGCCGGCGCTGACCGTGCCGGGGTCGGGGGACGTCGCGTTCGTCCAAAGCGTGTACAGGTAGCTCGAGACGAACTGGATGTTGTTCGGGACCCCGAGCAGGAGCGGGATCCCCAGCACGGCGATCGAGAGCGTGAAGATCAACGTCGCCGAGTTGAGGAGTGCCGGCCTGAGCATCGGGATCGTGATGCTGCGCAGGACGCGCAGCGGCGTAGCGCCGGCGCTTCGCGCCGCGTCCTCCAGCGACGAATCCGCCCGGACGAGCGCGGCCTGGCAGGTCAGGAAGGCGATCGGCATCAGCCTCGTCGCCTCGACGAGCGCCATCCCGAAGATCGTGTTGATCGCGGGGACCCCGATGTGGAGTCGCTGGTTGAAGAAGCTCGTCACGTAGCCGCCCTCGCCCCAGACGGCGATCCACCCGAGGACCATCCCGAGCGACGGCAGCAGCACCGGGAGCAGAACGAACTTGGTGAACGTGCGCCGCCACGGTAGGTCGGTGCGTGCGCAGAGGATCGCGACGGCGGCCCCGAGCGCCACCGCCATCACCGTGGTCAGCGCTGCGAACTGGACCGTGTTCCACCAGGCGTGCCAGAACGCGCGGTCGCCGAACAACTCGCGGTACGACTGGGCCGTGAAGACGCCGCCCGACTCGTACAGGGGGCGGTCGCGGAGCGAGGCATAAGCGAGCGGAAGGAACGGACCCAGGACGAGGCAGACGACGAGCGCCCACGTCAGCCACTGGAGCACGCCGGCCGGGACGATGCTCCGCCGCGGGCGGGGCAGCGCCTCGGGCGTGTAGCTGGTCGTCGCCATCCTGGGTCCGGTTCCGAGACCTGCTCCCTAGCCGAAGATCGAATGCCAGCGCTGCTGGAACGAAGGCCGGTCGTTGACGAACTTTTGGCTGAACGGGACGAAGATCACGTTCTTCTGTCCGACCTTCGCGTAGACGTCGGCGAGCGTGTTCTTGCAGCCGCCGGCCGGCTTGAACTTCAGTCGGAAGGCGGTGAAGCCGGCCTCGCACATCACCTGCTGGCCCGGGATGCTGTAGACCCAGTTCACGAAGAGCTTTCCCGACGACGGGCTGGCGCCTCGCCGGGTGACGCCGATGCCGCGGGGCACCAGCGGCGTCGCGTCTCGCATGTAGGCCCAGCCGAGCAGCTCGCGATACTGCGCGTTCGATTCGATCGTGAACCGCGCCGTCGGCGAGGTCAGGTACGCCGCCTTGGCAGCGCCCTGGGCGAGGAGCTGAAGCTGCTGGGCGACCCCTGTGGCCGCGCGGAGGCGGTCCTTGCCCACGCGCTGGAGGTTCCCCCAACCCCTCTTCTGGACGTAGCCCCAGAGCGCCGTGTACCCGAACAGGTTGTCGACCGTGTAGCCGGTGACCTTGTCGTACGTCCCCGTGTCGCTCGCGATCGCAGCCAGCGTGGTCGGCACCTTGCCGCCGGTCAGCCGCTTGTTGTAGACGACGATCGCCGGGTCGGGCGAGAGCACGAAGATGCCCTTGTACTGCTTGACGAAGGTCGGGAACTTGTCGATGCCGCCGGGCACGAAGTCCTGCACGTAGCCCTGACGTCGCGCGTAGACCCAGAGGTTCGGGGCGCTCGACACCAGCAGATCAGCCGTCCGCGAGCCCTGGGCGGCCTCGGAGGCGTACTTCGAGAAGATGACGTTGTTGTCGAGGTCGTAGGACGTGACCTTGATCCACGGGTATTTCGCCGTGAACGCATCGGTGACGACCTTCCAGTTCGCCGACGGCGCGTTGCCGTAGACGACCAGCCCCGACTCGCTCCTCGACTGGGCCACCAGCTTCGCGAGCGGCGGATTCGGCTTCACGGGCGGTGGCGTCTTAGCGGCGGTTCCGGCACCGGCCAGCGCGGTGCCCGTAAGTGCGGTGACGAGGGCGGCGCCGAGCACGAGCACCCGCCTACGACGTGATGAAAACGCGGACACGAGATCCCCTCCCGTTAGCGAGTGGTGAACGAAAGCGGCGTCGATGTTGCGATCTGCACAACGGCGCGTCCAGGCTTCTGGCCGTTGTCAATCGAATCGACCTTTGTGAGCGTTTTCTCCTTTGTGGTCACGGCCCCGCGCCGCGACCCGCGTCGTACCATCTGGTGCATGCGCCGGTCGAGGAGGTGGCGGCGTCCGCGTCTCTCGACGCAGATCCTCCTGCTCCAGGTCGCGATCATCGTCCTGACCGTCGGCGCAGGACTCGCCGTCTCGGTGGTGCAGGCTCGTCGCCAGCTCGACAAGCAGACGGGCGAGCACTCGCTCGCGATCGCGCGTGCCGTCGCGTCGCTCGACTCGGTCGTCGACGCCTTCGACGATCCGCACCCTGAGCGGACGATCAACCCGATCGCCGAGGGGATCCGCAAGCGGACTCAGGCGGCGTTCATCGTCGTCGCGAACCGTCAGGGCATCCGGTACTCGCATCCCGATCCCGCGGAGATCGGCGAGCGTGTGTCGACCGACCCGAGCGTCGCGCTCTCCGGGCGTGAGTACATCGGCAGCCAGACCGGCACGCTCGGCCGTTCGGTCCGCGCAAAGGTGCCCGTACGCGACGGCGACGGGCGCGTGATCGGGCTCGTCTCCGTCGGCTTCCTCGAGCGCACGATCAGTGCGCGCCTACGCGCCGACCTACCCGTGATCCTGATCGGGCCGGTTGTAGGGCTTGCTCTCGGCGTCCTCGGCTCGCTGCTGCTCGCGGGGCGGATCAAGCGGCGGACGTTCGGCCTCGAGCCGCACGAGATCGGCACGCTGCTCGAGCAGCGTGAGGCGATGCTGCACGGGATCCGCGAGGGCACGATCACGACTGACCATCACGGACGGGTGACCCTCGTCAACGACGAAGCGCGCCGGCTCCTCGATCTCGACGATGCGGTCGGCCGCGACATCACCGAGATCGTTCCGCCCGGACACGTCCGCGCGGTGATGGCGGGCAACGTCGGCGCCCCGGACCAAGTCGTCCTCGTGAACGACCGGGTGCTCGTCGTCAACCGGATGCCGGTCGGCGTCCGGGGGACGGAGGTCGGCGCGGTGATCACGCTGCGCGACCGCACGGAGCTCGAGGGGCTCATGCGCGAGCTGAACGACGTCCGCAGCCTCGCGGACGCGCTCCGGGCGCAGGAGCACGAGTTCTCGCACCGCCTGCACGTGATCGCGGGGCTGATGGAGGTGGGCCGCCACGACGACGCCGTCCGCTTCATCCAGCAGGAGTCGCTCGTAAGGCAGGCCCTCGTGGCGTCGCTGATGGAGAGCGGTGCCGATCCCGTCCTCGTCGGCTTGCTGCTGGGTAAGGCGGCGGTTGCTTCGGAGCGCGGCGTGGAGCTGCGCGTGACCGAGGATTCCCGCCTTCCGGGCGAGCTGGCCGAGGCGCGGGACGTGATCACGATCGTCGGCAACCTCGTCGACAACGCGCTCGACTCGGTCGCGCCTGCCGGCGCCGGGTCGATCGAGGTGACGATTCGCGAGGAGGAGGGGGGAATCTTCATCCGCGTGCACGACTCCGGTCCCGGCATCGATGCCGCGCTCGCCGACGAGATCTTCACCGACGGCTTCACCACCAAGGTCGCGACCGGCGTGGGCCGCCGCGGCCTCGGGCTCGCGCTGGTGAGCGGCGCCGTTCAACGACGAGGCGGGACGATCGCGGTGGAGAACGCCGACGGCGCGCGTTTCACCGTCTTCCTTCCGCACGTCGGCGCACCGAGGGTGAAGGTGCCGATCTGATCCGGACGCTCGTCGTCGACGACGACCCGATGGCGGCGTCGATCCACCGCTCGTACGTCGAGCGCGTGCCGGGCTTCGAGGTGATCGGAGAGGCGCACGCCGGCGGCGAGGCGCTGGCGTACGTCCGCTCGCTCCATCCGGACTTGGTTCTGCTCGACATCTACCTCCCGGACATGACCGGAATCGACGTCCTGCGCGAGCTCCGGGAGCGCGGATCGGATGTCGACGTGATCGCCATCACGGCGGCAAAGGACGTCGACACGCTGCGGACGGCGATCCACGGTGGCGTCGTCCACTACCTCGTGAAGCCGTTCTTCTTCGACGCCTTGCGCGAGCGGCTCGAGAGCTACGCCGCCCACCGCACGCGGCTCGAGCGGCTGAGCGAGCCGGATCAAGCCGACATCGACCACGTGTTCTCGCTCCTACGGACGCACGGCCGGACATCGCTTCCGAAGGGGATCTCGGCGCCAACGCTCGCGCGTGTCATCGAGACGCTGCGCACGGCGGAGGGCGAGGCAACCGCGGTGGGTGTCGCGGAGCGGGCAGGCATCAGCCGCGGGACGGCTCGACGCTATCTCGAGTACCTCGCCGGAACGGGCGCGGTCGAGCTCTCCCTCCGCTACGGAGCGACGGGCCGCCCGGAGCACCTCTACCGCTGGGCGGGCACAGGCACCGTCAGCACGGCGCACTGAGCATCGCGACGAGGCGGGCAAGCCGCCTCGCGCGCCGAAACGGCCTACGGCAGCGCGCGTGGCGGCGCCGTGGAGTCACGGACGACGAGCCGTGTCGCAAGCTCGACGTGGAGCGTCTCGAAGCGCTGCTTCTCCAGTAATCGGTTGAGGAGGCTGACGGCCGTCCGGCCCATCTCGGCGAGCGGCTGCCGTACGGTCGTCAGCGCCGGCGTGACGATCGTCGCGTGCTCGACGTCGTCGAAGCCGACGACCGACAGGTCCTCCGGGACGCGGAGCCCGCGAGCTCGCGCCGCCTGGAGGGTTCCGATCGCGATGTTGTCGTTGAACGCGAAGATCGCGGTGGGCGGCTCGGGCAGGTCGAGGAGGTGGGCCGCGGCCGTTCGGCCACCGTCGATCTCGGGCTCCGCCTCCACCTGCAGCTCGGGATCCGCCAGGATCCCGGCGGCCGCGAGCGCTGCGCGGTAGCCGCGGCGACGATCCTCGGTGGCCAGCCAGCCGCGCGGGCCGGTGATCTGCGCGATCCGGCGATGCCCGAGCTCGAGCAGATGGCGCATCGCCTGGTCGGCGCCCGACGTATGCGCGGCCGAGACCGACGGGATCCGCTCGTCGAGAGGCATCAGCGGATCGAGCACGACGAAGCGGTAGCCGCCGTCGAGCAGCCGGACGAGCTCCTCACTCGACTCCTCCGGAAGGATGATCAGGGCGCCGTCGGTTACTCCGTGCAGCCGGTCGAGCACGGAGACCTCGCGGTCGTGCTCATGCCCGGTGGGTGAGAGGACGATCTGGAGGTCACGCTCGGAGAGCGCCTCGGCGGCGCCCGCCATGATTGCCGAGAAGTAGGCCGGATAGACGAGGGGTACGAGCACGCCCACCAGTCCCGTGCGGCCGGCCGACAGACCGCGGGCGTTCCGATTCGCGGTGTAGCCGTTCTCGCGAACCACCCGGGTGACGAGATCGCGCGTCTCGTCCGAGACGTCGCCCCGGCCGTTCAGGACTCTCGAGACGGTCGCGATCGATACGCCCGCGAGCTCGGCGACCTCGCGGATCGTGACGCGGGAAGGCCGGTGCGCGCGCGCGAGGTCGCTCATGTCCATCATTGAAGCATGTTCCGGAACGTTTCGGTAGTCCAAGCCGATCTAGAGCGGCCAGCAACGAGATATACCGCTTGACTTTCGCCTTTAAGCCGTGTAACAGTGCCGGAAACGTTTCCGGCCTGAGGCCGAAGCTGCACGAAACCGCCCGACGTTTGGGCGAGAAAGGACAGCAGATGCGTAGACCCCGCACCCGCCTGCTCGCCACCGCCGTAGCCGCTTCGGCCGTCGCGACGCTTGTGAGCAGCGCGACCGCCC
>Ga0126307_10002333_pt1 | contig 12787 bp, 15 predicted proteins | sample Plot28_FD_89955 | JGI IMG/M metagenome (GOLD analysis project Ga0126307, IMG submission 89955) | Serpentine soil microbial communities from UC McLaughlin Reserve, CA, USA - Plot28 | ecosystem: Environmental > Terrestrial > Soil > Grasslands | place: USA: UC McLaughlin Reserve, Lake County...
CGCGAAGAACTCGTTGGAGACGTCGTAGTGGTGGCGCACCGACCGCGCGTCGCGATCCTTGGAATGGCGGCGGCCGCGCGGGACGAGCTCGGACTCCGGCCGGCGCGGCGGCGCCGTGATGCCGGCGGCGCGAGCGGCGGCGAGCGCCAGGCGCGCCTTCGCCGCCCGGTCGATCGGTGGAGGCTTCCAGCCGTCGAGCAGCGCGATAACGCCATCCAGGTCCTCCACCTCCAGGTCGCCGGCGACGTACGCGCGGCCGATCCCCAGCTGGCCGGGAGCACGCAGGGCGTGCGCCAAGGCCCGCGGCGAGCGCAAGCGAAAGACCGGGCCGCCGTCGCCGTTGCTCGCCGGCAGCGTCGACCCGTCCCAGAACTCAACGGAGAACGGGCGATCGGGGAGCGCGTTGCGGAGCTCCTGCTGCAGGATGGTGGGCCGAGCCAGGGTCACGGTCTAAAGCTACCGCGACGGAGTGCCGATCGTCCGCTAGATTTGACGCTTCAGCGGGCGTAGTTCAGTTGGTTAGAACGCCGGCCTGTCACGCCGGAGGTCGCCGGTTCGAGTCCGGTCGCTCGCGTACCTCGCAGTCCCGCCATCGCCGCGCCCCCGCGGGCGGCGGCGCGCCCCGGCTCAAAGCCAGAGCATCTTCTATACGATGCCGCGCGCACCGAGGGAGGGGCCTCGGCGCGGGGGGAGCGTTCGTCCAGGCAGGGGCGGCACGGATCGCGCGCCAGAACGCTTCAGGGATGGGGACAACTCACAGGAGGTAATGCATGCGAACAGGGGCGCGTGCACTTGCCGCTGCGCTTGTCGTGGTGGCACTGCCGGTTACCGTCGCGATGGCGGGCAGCCCGAACGACCGGGTGACCGGCGGCGGGCAGACGTTGGTCGGAACGAAGGGCGCGGGGAACACGATCGCGTTCAACGCGCAGGGCAATTCCGATGCCGCCAAGGGGCAGGTCCAGGTCGTGGACCGCAGCCTCGGCACCGGGCAGGGACAGGTCAGGTTCCACGGCATCGTGGACTGCGTGACCGTCAGCGGCAACATGGCCGAGATCTACGGCCACAAGCGGGATGCGCCGGACGACGACTTCACCGTCTACGTAGTGGACAACGGTGAAGGCGCCGCCGCAGACAACGACCTCGTGTTCCTCAACGACAACCCGCAGAGTCCCTGCGAGTTGGAGGACGACGACGATCAGGGCGATGTCGAGCTAGCGCGAGGCAACGCTCAGGTCTACGACGCACCGTAGGCACGCGGACACCCGTGCAGTACGAAAAGCCCCGCCTCGTGCGGGGCTTTCGCGTTCTAGGCCGCCCAGGCTTCGCGCTCGGCTGCCGTGTCGGCCAGCCCGGCGTCGAGCAGGCTGATGAATGCCGCAACGACTCGCTCGTCGAACTGGGTGCCGGCGCAGCGCTTCAGCTCCGCCCGTGCGGCCATCGGCGGCAGCGCGGAGCGGTATGAGCGGTGCGAGCGCATCGCCTCGTAGGCGTCGGCCACGGCCAGGATGCGCGCCTCGAGCGGGATCTCCCCTGCCTCGAGCCCACGTGGGTAGCCGGTGCCGTCGGGACGCTCGTGGTGGGCGTGCACCCAGCCGGAGACGTCGTCGAAGTTCGCGCCGCGCAGGATGCGCGCGGCGATCTCCGGGTGCCGCTGGAGCTCGTCCCACTCGTCGGCCGTCAGCCAGCCGGGCTTGCGCAAGATCCGCTCGGACACGCCGATCTTGCCGATGTCGTGGACGATGCCGCCGAAGCGCACGCGCTCGATGACGTCCTGCGGGAGTCCCATCGCCTCCGCGATCGAGGCGGCGTAGCGGCCGACGCGCTGCGAGTGCTCGCTGGTGCCGTGGTCGCGGGTGTCGATGACCTCGGCCAGAGCCAGCACCGTGTGGCGGTGCAGCTCCGAATCGCCGTCGGCGGGCTGGCCCTCGACCACCAGCAGCGTGCCGGCGATGTCGTGCGAGTAGACGACGCTGCGGTCACGGCCGAGCCGCTTGGCGGCGTACAGCGCCTGGTCGGCATTGCGAATGAGGGCCTCGGTGCTGGCGCCGTGCGTGCCGAACTCGGCGACTCCCAGCGACACAGTGAGCGCTGCCGGATCGCCGGCGAACGTCTCGCGGATCTCGCGGCGCATGCGCTCGGCCAGGATGTAGGCGGCGTGGTGGTCGGAGCTTGGGACGATCACCGCGAACTCCTCGCCGCCGATGCGCGCGACCGTGTCGATCCGCCGCTTGGCGGTCTGGAGGATCTGGGCGACGCGCTGGAGGGCAGCGTCACCCGCGGGGTGGCCGAACTGGTCGTTCAGGCGCTTGAAGTGGTCCAGGTCGCCGACGATCACCGAGAGCTGGCCGTCGGTGCGGCGGGCGCGCTCGAGCTCGGTCTCGAACAGCTCCTCGAATCCGCGCCGGTTGAGCAGCCCGGTCAAAGTGTCGCGCCGCGCGTCGTCAGCGAGTCGGCGTACGACGCGGACGGTGTGCGCGCGCTGCATGCCGATCAGCGCGCCGGCCACGATCAGCGCGCCGTTGGTCATCGCCCAGTGGATGACCGCGGTGCCGGAGCCGTCGCGGTTCAGCGCAAGTGTCGCCGCGTAGGCCAGCAGGATCGCTCCGAGCTGAAGGACCGCCCGCCACTGGGGCAGGAAGTAGAAGGCGTAGATCGCGACCCAGAAGAACAGCATCGCGTAGGCGCTCGTGGAGTCGCCGCTGGCCCAGATCGTCCACTCGATCAGGACGGTGCCGCAGGCCAGCATCGCGTCGAAGGCCCAGCCGGGCGTGCGCTCGTAGGTGATCAGCAGGAGCAGCGCCATCCCGAACGCGCAGGCGGCGGTGACGGTGATGCGCGGGACCTCGGTCTCCGGCCCGCTGAAGAGCAGCGACAGAAGCGTGATCGCGCCGCCGGCCGTGAACAGGTACATCAGCGAGCGGGCCATCAGGCCGGTGTTGGGCCGGGCCTCGGCGACCGCCGCGGCGGGCTGTTCGGGCGGCGGGATCAGCCCGAGCCGCTCTCGGAGGGGAGGAACCATCGTTGCGTTCGGTATCGACGCGTTTACGAACGCGGGCAACGGTCCATTCGTCCAGGCGAGTTCACCGCATGTTCACGGCGCGGTAACCGCCTGTTGACGGAATCCCCTGCAATTGCGCGGAATCTTGAGGGCGATGACGCGCATAGACATCCACTTCCACCTGCTGCCGGGCGTCGACGACGGCCCGGCGACCCTCGCCGACTCGATAGTGCTGGCTCGCGCAGCGGTCGGCGCGACCGCGGCTTCGCGGTGGTGCTCGCGCACCCTGAGCGCAGCCCCGGCCTGCTCGACGCGCATCGCACCGGCCTCGACCACGAGCTGAGCGAGGGCAGCGCGCTCCAGCTGAACGCGTTCTCCCTTACCGGCGCCCACGTCGACCACGCGCAACGCACAGCGCTGCAACTCGTGGAGCTGGGCCTGGCCACCGCGATCGCCTCCGACGCCCACGGCGGGACACGCGTCCCCGCCCTGACTCTGGCCTACGAGGCCATGCTGGCCCATGGCATCGCGCGCGGTGTCGCGCGGTCCCTGGTGGAGTCGGCGCCCCGCCGGCTGATGGCCCGCGGGCTGGCGCGGGTCGCGACCCCGCTCACCTAGCGGACGCCGCAGAAGCACAACAGGCCCGGCGCCGCCTGGAGGGGTGCGGCGGGCCGGGCCTGGCTGCGCTGTGGTGCCGGGGGGACTAGTGGTTCGCCGAGGAGGGCGCCTGCTGCGCGTCCTCGGACTTCGAATCCCGGCTCCGCGGAGCCTGGCGGATGACCCGCTCGCAGGAGCCGTTGTGGTTCCCGGCCGCCGGGTCGGCGTCCGTGATGACGTCGACGTCGTCGAGGAAGGCGACGTCGTTGCCCTCACCGCAGGTGACCCGGTCGACCTCACCGTCGCGCACGTGGAACGAGTCGTTGCCGGCGCCGCCGTCGAGCGCATCGCCGTTCTGGTCGGTCTCGCCGTTCGGGCCCGGGTGCACGTCGCCGCGGGCGAGGGCCCACAGACGGTCGTTGCCGTCGCCGCCGCTGGTCGTGTCCTGACCCAGGTTGGCGAAGATCAGGTCGTTGCCCGGGCCACCCGACTGAGTGTCGTTGCCGGTGCCGCCCGACATGATGTCGGGGCCGTTCTCGCCGTTGGACGTGTCGTTGCCCGACATGCCATGGATCCGGTCGCGCGAGTCGCCGCCGTTCAGCGTGTCGTTGCCGCTGCCGCCCGAGAGGAAGTCGAACGACGTGCGGTCGCCGGCGTCGTTGGCGTCGCCGGAGACGAAGTCGTCACCGCGACCGCCGAACACGCGGTCGTTGCCGGGGCCGCCGCGCAACTGGTCGGCGCCACCGCGGCCGAAGATGCGGTCGTTGCCGCCGTTGCCGTTGATCTGGTCGGCGGCGTTCGTCCCGCGCAGGTGCTCGCCGCCGGGGCCGCCCTCGATGGTCGCCGCCACGGCGGCCGCGGGCACGAGTGCCAGAGCGGCGACTACGCCTGCGGTCGCCCGCCTGGTCGTCAGTTGCATGCTGGATCCTCCGGTCGATGGCTCACGAGTGTCAGCGTGCCCACTTCGCGTGCGGATCGGGAGGCTGTCTCACATACCCCTCACGGACCATTAGGAGTTCGTGAGAGGCGATACTCCTGACCGCGTCCTGAGGCACCATTGCGTGATGCGCCGCCGGCTTACAGCGCTGCTCCTGCTTGCCCTGGCCAGCTCCGGTGGGGCCACGGCCGTCGCCCAGGTCCACACCGCCGCCGTCCGCGACGGCGGACCCGGCAACGACACGTTGGTCGGCACCCCGAACTCGGACCAGCTGAACGGCCGCGGCGGGCACGACCGCCTGAGCGGCCGCGGCGGCCCGGACCGGTTGAACGGCGGGCGCGGCAACGACGTGCTGTTCGGCGACGCCGGACGCGACATCCTCGCCGGCGGCCCGGGGAACGATCAGCTGCTCGGCGGCGGCGGAAGCGACCGGCTGGCGGGCGGCTACGGCAACGACGTGCTGTTCGGCGGCGCCGGCAACGACTCCATCAGCGTGAGGGACGGCCAGGTCGACCGCGTCTCCTGCGGCCCGGGGACCGACCGCATCGCGAGCCGCGACCGGTTCGACGCCATCAGCCGCGACTGTGAACGGCGATAGCGCCGACGAGGGCGACGGGCCGCTCGTACTGCTCGTCGACGACGACGCTGCGATCCGCCGCTCGGTGGCGGTCGGGCTCGAGCTCGAGGGCTTCCGTGTCCTGAGCGCCTCGGGTGGACGCGCAGCGCTCGAGGCCGTGGAGCGGGCGCACCCGGCGGTTGTCCTCCTCGACTTGACGATGCCCGACCTGGACGGCCTGGAGGTGCTGCGCCGGCTGCGCCGCGCGGGCGACGAGGTGCCGGTGTGCGTGCTGTCCGCCCGCGACGAGGTCGAGGACCGCGTCCGGGGCCTGGAGGCCGGCGCCGACGACTACGTGGTCAAGCCGTTCGCGGTCGAGGAGGTCGCGGCGCGGCTGCACGCGCTGCTGCGGCGGCGCCCGGACGTCGGCACGCGCGCGCTGCTGCGGGCGGGTGACATCGAGCTGGACGCGCGGGCCCACCGCGCCACCCGCGGAGACCGGGAGCTGGAGCTCACGCCGCGCGAGTTCGCGCTGCTCGCGGTGTTCCTGCGGCGGCCGGGCGAGGTCCTCGACCGCCAGCTGCTGCACGAGGAGGTCTGGGGCTACACGTTCGACCCGGGCACGAATGTCACCGACGTCTTCGTGGGCTACCTGCGCCGCAAGCTCGAGGCCGACGGCGAGCCGCGCGTCATCCACACCGTGCGCGGCGTGGGCTTCGTCCTGCGACCCTGACGCCGGTGCGCAGCCTCCGTGGTCGTCTGACGCTCGGCGTGACGCTGGTGCTGGCCGCCGTACTCGGCGTGTCGGGCACGATCGTGGCGCGCTACGTGGACGACAGCGAGCGCGACGCCCTGGACGACCGCCTGCAGCGCACAGCTGAGCTGTCGCAGGCGACGGCGATCGCCGCGATCGACCAGCAACTGCCAGAGGGTGACCGGCGGCTGGACGCGGTGTTGTCAGCCACCAGCACGTCGCTGCGGCTGCTCCTGGGTGACACCGTGCTGCTTGAGACCGGCCGCCGCCTGCCCCGGCACGACGCACGGGTGGGCTTCCACGACGTCCGCCTGGGCGAGACGCGTTACCGCAGCTACGTGGTCGAGCTGCGCGACGCCGGCCTCGGCGGCCTCGTCCGTCTGGAGGTGACGGCCTCGCTCGAGCCGCTGGAGCGGCGGCTCGACCGGCTCGATCGCCGACTGACCTACCTCGGTCTGGCCGCGCTGCTGCTGGGAGCGCTCGGCACCTGGCTGACGACGACCCTGGCGCTGCGGCCGCTCGGGCGGCTGCGGCGAGTGACCACGACGATCGCAGAGGAGGAGGACTTGACCCGTACGGTGCCGGCCGACGGGCCGGCCGAGATCAGCGCGGTCGCGCGCAGCTTCAACGGGATGCTCGGCCGGCTGGCGCGGTCGGCGGGCGACCGGCGACGCGCGCTCGACGCCACCCGGCGGTTTGCCGCCGACGCCGGTCACGAGCTGCGTACGCCGCTGACGAGCGTGCAGGCGGCCCTGTCCACACTGGCCCGCCACCCCGAGCTCGACCCCGAGCGGCGCACCGCGCTGGCGCAGGACGCGCTGGCCGAGCAGCGGCGGCTGGTCGACCTGCTCGACGGGCTGCAGGCGCTCGCCCGCGGGGACGCCGCGCCGGGGGAGGACACGGACGTCGACCTGGCCGACGTCGTCGAGGCCGTGGTCGCGGAGCAGGCGGACGTCCCGATCGAGACCAGCCTGCCCGACGTTCCCGTGGTGGTCAGCGGCTGGGACGCGGGCCTGCGGATGCTGGTCGGCAACCTGGTGCAGAACGCGGTTCGGCACGGCGGCGCCGACGGCCGCGTTCGGGTCGCCCTGAGCGACGGACCCCGTCCGTGCCTGATCGTGGACGACGCCGGGCCCGGGATACCGGCGGAGGACCGCGGACGGATCTTCGAGCCGTTCACCCGGCTCGATACCACCGGCACGGGGTCGGGGCTCGGCCTGGCGTTGGTCGCGCAACAGGCGGGGCGGCACGGGGCCGATGTCCAGGTGGACGACTCGCCGCTCGGCGGCGCGCGCTTCGCGGTCACCTTCCCCGCGGCCTAGCCGGCGTCGAGCTCCCGCACCAACCCCTCCACCCGCGCGGCGATGTCGTCGCGGGTGGCACGCACCTCGTCAAGCCGTCGCCCCTTCGGGTCGGGCAGGTCCCAGTCCAGGTAGCGCTTGCCGGGGATGTACGGGCACTCGTCGCCGCAGCCCATCGTCACGACCACGTCCGCGCGCTCGGCGGCCTCGCGGTCCAGCTGATGCGGCCGGCGGTCACTCAGGTCCACCTCCAGCTCACGCATCACCTCGACGACCTCCGGGTGGACGCGGTCGCCGGGGGTGGTGCCGGCCGACGACGCCGTGTGACGGCCGCCGGCCGCGCGCTCGAACAGCGCCTGGGACATCTGCGACCGGCCGGCGTTGTGCAGGCACACGAAGAGGACGTGGGCCATCGCGACGACTACGGTTTGCGCGCGCGCACGATCGCCGAGCCGGCGTGCTCGTGCACGCGATGGGTCTCGACGATCTCGACATCGGTCAGGCCCGCATCGGTCAGCGCGCGCTCGAACTCCGCGCGCGTCAGCGCGCCCGCGATGCAGCCGGTGAACTGCTGCATGTCCGCGCGGGTTGCCTCGTCCATCGACTCGTCCGCGACGACGTCGCTGACCGCGAACCGCCCACCGGGCTTGAGGACACGCGCCGCCTCGCGGATGACCTGCGGCTTGTCGGCGGACAGGTTGATCACGCAGTTGGAGATCACCACGTCGACGGTCGCGTCGGGCAGCGGGATCTGCTCGATGTGGCCCTTGAGGAACTCGACGTTCTCGACGCCGGCCTCGCGCTGGTTCTTTCGGGCGAGGTCCAGCATCTCGTCGGTCATGTCCAGGCCGTACGCCTTGCCGCTCGCACCGACACGGCGCGCGGAGAGCAGCACATCGATACCACCGCCGGAGCCCATGTCCAGGACGGTCTCGCCCTCGTGCAGCTCGGCCACGGCGGTCGGGTTGCCGCAGCCGAGTGAGGCGAGCTTGGCGGCGTCGGGTAGCTCGTCGCGGTCGGCGGCCTCGTAGAGCTCGGCGCCGAACACCTCGCGCTCCTCGTCGTCCAGCGCGGACACGTCGCCGCCGCAACAGCCGGACACGCCGGCAGCGGCGGCCGCGTAGCGCTCGCGCACGGCCTCGCGGATCGCTTCGGGATCGGTGGTCAGCTGGTCAGCCATCGGTTGAACTCCTCGAGTCCGTCGGGCAGGACGTAGTAGTAGGCCCACAGGCCCTTGCGCTCCGAGGCCACGACGCCGGCCTCGCGCAGGACCTTCAGGTGGTGGGACACGGTCGGCTGGCCGACGTCGAAAAGCGGCGTCAGCTCGCACACGCACACCTTGCCGGCATGCCGCCTCAGGACGTCGACGAGCTGCACCCGGATCGGATCGCCGAGCGCCTTTGCCAGCTTGGCCATGCTCTCCGCGCTCGCGCGGTCGACCTCGGGATGGACGAGCGGCTCGCAGCACGCCTCGCCGGCCGCACGCTTCTGCTTCGGCGCAAGGTCTAGATCGACGGCCATCGATGTAATCGTACCCGCGTGCGTCGACGCTTGTCAATGCATCAGCGCAGCGCCCCGCTGCGAAGCGAGATCCCCTCCATCACGTGCGCCACCGACTCGCACGAATCGATGGCCTGCTCGAGCGACTCGAAGATGTCCTTCCAGCGGATCACGACCATCGGGTCGATCCCCCTGGCGAACAGAGAGGCGATCGCGTCGCGCGACACCCGGTCGCCCTCGTTCTCCAGCCGGTTGATCCGCACCAGGTGCGGGATCAGCTCGGTGCGGCCACGTAGGGACTCGAGCGCCGCCGCCACCGCGTCGCCAGCGCTGACCAGGACCTCGGCCAGCGCCTGCGCCTGCTGCATCGGCGCCTCGACCGCGTAGAGCTCGAGCTGGTCCGCACACTGCTCGGTGTAGTCGACGATGTCGTCGAGCGCAGACACCAGCGCGTGGGCGTCCGAGGTCGAGAACGGAGCGCGGACGCCGCGGTCGTGCAGGCGGTAGATGATGTCGTGGACGATCCGGTCGCCCTCCTGCTCGCACTTGAGGATCTCGCGCGCCAGCTCGCCGTGCTCGGGATAGTCCGCCAGCAGGTCGCGGAGCATCACCGTGACGCGGCGGACGTTTCCGCCTGCCTCGTCGAACAGGTCGAGCAGTCGGCTGTCGACGCCGTTGCGGCGGAACAGCCTCAACCGGACGCGGCGAGGCTGGCCGGCTCGGAGCGCTCGGGCTCCTGGGGCTGCGCAGCGGCGGGCGGCGCGACCACGGCCTGGGCGGGAGCCTCGACCGCCTCGGCCGGCGGGTCGGGATCCTTCGGCTCCGGCTGGAAGCGGTAGCCGATGCCGAAGTGCGTGTGGATGTAGGTCCAACGCGGCGACAGCGACTCCAGCTTCTGCCGCAGCTTGCGCACGAACACGTCCACCGAGCGGTCGCCGTGCGCCATCGCGTAGCCCCAGACCTGCTGGTAGATCTCCTCGCGCTGCATGACCTGGCCGGGGGCCTCGGCCAGCAGGTGCAGAAGCTCGAACTCGCGCCGGGTCAGGTCAGCAGTCTGCCCGCCGACGAAGGCCTGGAACTGATCGGCTCGGATCTCGAGCTCGCCGGCCATGACGGCCTGCTGCTCCTCCGGCGCGCTCGCGCGCTTGCGCCGCCGGACCACGGCCTCCACGCGCGCGATCACCTCCTCCGGGTGGCAGGGCTTGTTGATCCAGTCGTCCGCGCCCAGCCGCAGCCCCCGCACACGCTGCGCCACCGTCGACTGCTCCGTGCACACGACGATGCCGAGGCCGGGCAGGTCGCGGGAGGTGCGCTCGAGGAACTCCCAGGCCCGGGGGCCGAGCAACGTGAGGTCGACGACGATCGCGTTCAGGCGCATCGCGACGAGCTCCTCGACGGGGACGGGCGCCGACAGCGTGCGGTACTGCCAGGCCGCGCCGTCGAGGCGCTTGGCCAAGACTCGCACGAAGCCGCTGTCGGCGTCGATCACGGCGAGGCGTATCGATCCGATGGAACGAATCAACTTGCTGTGAAGTCTAGGGGGGCCGACAGGCGCAATCTGCGCGTTTTCACAGGTTGTTCACAGCTTGGTCACGACGCGATAACCGCGACCCCGCAAATTGGCCTCATTGTCGGCTGGCGATGGAGGCCGCGCGCGAAGAGCCACTGCGGGTCGGACAGCTGGAGATCCGGCCTCACGACTACATCGCGCTCTGCGACGGGCGGCCCCTGACCCTCGCTCCGCGGGAGTTCGCGCTGCTGACCGAGCTGGCGCGGCGCCGCGGCCGGATCGTCACGCGCGAGGAACTGTTCGACGCGGTATGGCACCGGCCGTTCCGCCGCGAGGACCGCTCGGTTGACGTCTACGTCCGCAAGCTGCGGGCGAAGCTCGAGCGGGTCAGCCCGACCTGCACCTTCATCCATACGCACTTCGGCTTCGGCTATCGACTCGAAGCCGAGGACTCCTCCGGGCTTTCACAGCCTTTTCACAACACCGTGACAACGGCGTAACAGACTCCGGCTTGCCGTGAGCGATGTTCGCGCCATGCACACATCCAAGAAGTTCGCAGCGGCGCTGGCGGCGCTGGCGCTAGCCACCACGGGCACGGCCTGTGGCAGCGACGACAACGACAGCAACTCCGGCGCGGGCGGCAGCAGCGAGTCCTCCGAGCCGCTGAGCGGCAAGATCGCCATCGACGGATCGAGCACCGTCCAGCCGTTCGCCGAGGCCGCTGCCGAGACCTACAACGAGGAGCAGCCGGACGTGAACATCACGGTCGGCGGCGCCGGTACCGGCGACGGCTTCGAGAAGTTCTGCCGTGGCGAGACCGACATCTCCGACGCCTCGCGCCCGATCGAGGAGGACGAGATCGAGGCCTGCAAGAAGGGCGGCGTCGAGTACGCCGAGGTGCACGTCGCGAACGACGGCATCACGGTCGTCACCAACAAGGAGACGACGATCGATTGCCTCACGACCGATCAGCTGAAGGAGATCTTCGGCCCGGACGCCAAGGCGACCAAGTACAACGAGATCGACCCGAAGCTCCCGGACAAGGACGTCTCCCTGTTCACTCCGGGCAGCGAGTCCGGCACCTTCGACTTCTTCACCGACGAGATCAACGGTGAGGAGGGTGTCCAGCGCGAGAAGAACGTCCAGACCTCGGCCGACGACAACCAGATCGCCACCGGCATCGAGGGCGAGGACGGCGCGATGGGCTACTTCGGGTTCTCCTACTACGAGCAGAACCAGGACAAGCTGAACGCGGTCAAGATCGACGGCGGCGAAGGTTGCGTCGAGCCGAGCTCGCAGACGATCCAGGACGGTTCGTACAAGCCGCTCGCCCGGCCGCTGTTCATGTACGTCAGCAAGAAGGCACTGGCGCGGCCGGAGGTCAAGGGCTTCGTGGACTACGCCGTGGCCCAGCAGCAGACGATCGCCGAGGCGTCGAAGATCGTCCCGATGTCGGCCGAGCAGGCCGGCAAGGCCAAGCAGGCAATCGGTGGCGGTGCCTGAGCACACGCTCACCAGGCAGTGGACCCCGCGGCGGGTGGGCGAGGGCGCGATCAAGGTCGCGCTCTTCGCCGCCGCCGCGTTGTCCATCGCCACGACCACCGGGATCGTCATCGCGCTGCTGCGCGAAACGATCAACTTCTTCCGGGAGGTGCCGTTCAGCGAGTACGCGTTCGGCGACAAGTGGACACCGCTCTCGGGCGGTGACCAGCAGTCGTTCGGCGTGCTGCCGCTGATATTCAGCACGCTCTACCTGACCGCGATCGGCCTGGTCGTCGCAGTGCCGCTCGGGCTGGGCTGCGCGATCTGGCTGGCGGAGTACGCGTCGCCGCGCGCCCGGAAGATCGTCAAGCCGACGATCGAGGTCCTGGCCGGCATCCCGACGATCGTGTTCGGCTATTTCGCGCTGACCTTCGTGACGCCCGAGATCCTCCAGGGCTTCTTCGGCCTCGAGGTCAAGACGTTCAACGCGCTGAGCGCCGGCGTCGTCTTGGGCATCCTCGTGCTGCCCACGATCGCCTCGCTGGCCGACGACGCGCTCGTCGCGGTCCCGGGCTCGCTGCGCGAGGGCGCGTTCGGACTAGGCGCGACCAAGCGCCAGGTGTCGCTGCGCGTCGTCACGCCCGCGGCGATCTCCGGGATCGTCGCGGCGATCGTGCTGGGCGCCTCGCGCGCGGTCGGCGAGACGGTTGTGATCCTGGTCGCCGGCGGCCAGGTGGCCAGCCTCGCGGTCGATCCCGCGGAGCCGCACCAGAACATGGCGGCGTTCATCGCCAACACCGCCCGCAGCGACGTGTCCTCGTCGTCGGCCGAGTACCTGACGATCTTCGCGGTCGGCACGACGCTGTTCCTGATCACGCTGCTCCTCAACATGATCTCGATCGGCTTCGTCCGCCGCTACCGGCAGGTGTACGAGTGAGCGCGGTGCAGGCCGACGCCGCCGTAGCGCGCCGCATCGTCGGCCGCCGGTCGCGGGGCGAGCGCATCCGCGGCCAGATGTTCCAGGCCGGCCTGCTGAGCTGCGTCGTCCTGGCGCTGCTCGCGCTCGCGCTGCTGATGATCGACGTGATCGTCGACGGCGGGTCGAAGCTGTCCTGGGACTTCCTCACCAGCTTCCCGTCGCGCGTGCGGCCC